>OIXA01002722.1_pt1 | contig 19746 bp, 13 predicted proteins | sample 1587721 | NCBI WGS metagenome assembly OIXA01 (sample SAMEA3888900, study PRJEB22519) | human gut metagenome | biome: human gut; feature: human-associated habitat; material: faeces | place: Denmark | collected 2013 | reverse complement strand
CTGAGCACCCACGGAGCGCAAGAATGTTCAATTAATGGAAATTAATGTTTAAAAATGCGCGAAGCGCAAAAAATAAGCAGCTGCTCATCATCAATCGCCAGTTTCCTTAACCTTCAGCGGTGCCATGAGCGGCACGATGATGAGGTTGAGCAGGGTGCTGGTGAGCAGACCGCCGAGCATGACCTGCGCCATGGGGCTCTGGATCTCGTTGCCGGGCAAGCTGCTGCCGAGCGCCAAGGGAATGAGTGCGAGACCCGAGCTGAGAGCCGTCATGAGGATGGGGAGCAGACGGTCGAGCGAGCCACGCAGCACCACCTCACGACGCGACAGACCGTGACGCGCCAGCTCGTTGTAACGGTCGACAAGCAGCATGCCACCGCGGGTGGCCATTCCGAAGAGCGAGATGAAGCCGATGATGGCAGGAATGCTCACCACGCCACCCGTCACCACAAGGGCGAGCACGCCGCCAATGAGGGCAAGGGGCAGGTTGAGGAGCACCACCACGCTCTGCTTCCACGAGCGAAACTGGAGGTAGAGCAGCAGCAAGATGACGACAATGCTCACCACCGAGAGGCCGAGCAGCAGACGCGAAGCCGATGCCTCGCTCTCAAACTGTCCGCCATACTCTACGCGGTAGCCGTCGGGCAGCTTGACGTTTGTCTCTATGCTCTGCCGCATGTCGTTGACCACGCTGCGCAGGTCGCGTCCCTGAGCGTTGGCTGAGACCACGAGCTTGCGCTGCGCGTTCTCACGGCTGATGGTGTTGGGACCGGCAGAAGAGAAGATGTCGGCAACATCGGAGAGACACACCTGCCGGCCGTCGGCTGTGTCGATGAGCATGTTGCGTATGTGGTCGATAGAGTTGATGTCTTCATCGGCCATGCGCACGGTAAGGTCGAAGGTCTTGCCGCCGTCCTGCACCTGGCTCACCACCTCGCCACCCAAGGCGGCGTTGACGTAAGCGGCAAACTGAGGCAGCGTTATGCCGTTGCTGGCGAGGAGCAGGCGGCGCGGACGGATGACGAGCTGCGGACGCTCCACCTGTTGCTCCACGTTAAGGTCAGTCACGCCGTCGATGGAGCGTGTGGCCTGTTGGATCTGCAGGCCTATTGAATGGAGCGTGGTGAGGTCGGGACCAAACACCTTGATGGCAATGCCCGCCTTGGTGCCCGAGAGCATGGCGTCGATGCGGTGAGAGATGGGCTGCCCGATCTCCACGTTCACACCGGGGAGCGTGCGCAGCTTGGAGCGTATGTCGGCCATCACCTCTTCCTTGCTCCGGTCTTTAAGTTCGAAGGGCACCTCCATCTCGCTGGTGTTCACGCCCAGCGCATGCTCGTCGAGCTCAGCACGTCCTGTCTTGCGCGCCACGTCCTTGACCTCGGGCACCTGAAGCAGCAGACGCTCTGCCTGCTCACCCATGCGGTCGCTCTCCTCGAACGACACGCCAGGGAGCGTGCTCACGTTGATGGTGAACGACCCCTCGTTGAAAGACGGCAGGAAGGAACGGCCGAGGTTGAAGAAGAGCACGAGCGTAAGAACCACCAGCACGCCTGTGGCGATGAGGATGGCACGCTTGGGACCGTCGAGCACACGCATGAGCAGCTGCTCATAGCGCACCTTCATGGCACGCACCCACCGCGGCTCCTGAGAGCCCGCCCCATGAGGGCTGTCTCCATTGAATTCTTCACTCTTCACTCTTCCCTCTTCACTTTCAAGGCTCAAGCTATTGAATTCTTCACTCTTCCCTCTTCCCTCTTCACTTTCAATGCTCAAGCCATTGAATTCTTCACTCTTCACTCTTCCCTCTTCACTTTCTCCGCCGTCCTTAAGCAGATAAGAGCAGAGCACGGGTGTGAGCGTGAGAGCCACGACGGTAGATGCGAAGAGTGACACGATGAAGCTCACGCCCAGAGGTGCCAACATTCGGCCTTCGAGCCCCGAGAGGAAGAACAGAGGCACGAAGCTCACCACGATGATGAGGGTAGAGTTGAGGATCGGCATGCGCACCTCGCGAGAGGCATGGAAAATCACGTCGAGCTTGCTCTGCCGTTGCTCCTTGGGCAGACGGGCGTTCTGGCGCAGCCGCTTAAACACATTCTCAACGTCAACAATGGCATCGTCGACAAGCGATCCGATGGCTATGGCCATGCCGCCGATGCTCATGGTGTTGATGGTGAGCCCCATGACGTGGAGCACAAGCATGGTGATGAGCAGCGAGAGCGGGATGGTGACAAGCGAGATGACGGTTGTGCGGGCGTTCATGAGGAAGATGAAGAGCACGAGCACCACGAAGATGCCTCCCTCGACAAGCGACTTCTTGATGTTGGAGATGGAAGAGTCGATAAAGTTTTGCTGACGATAGAGCTGCGTGTTCACCTTCACGTCCTTGGGCAGCGCCGACCGCATCTGCTCCACCACCTCATCGAGCTTCCCGGTGAGCTCAAGCGTGCTCGTCGACGGCTGCTTGGTGACGGTCAGCAGGACGGCAGGCTTGCCCGAGACAGAAGCCAAGCCCATCTTCGGACTCTTCACGCCCATCTCGACATCGGCAACATCGGCAAGCACCACGGGCTGTCCCTTGGCTGTGGTTGCCACGACCGCCTGTCCGAGAAGCTCGGTGTTGGCGGTGGTGAGCACGCCGCGCACAATATACTCGTTGCCGCGCTCATAGAGCACGCCACCCGAGGCGTTACGGTTCATGTTGCGCGTGGCATCCATGACCTGTGTGAGCGTCACACCATAATGGCGCATACGCTCAGGATGAATGCGTATCTGATATTCCATGATGTCGCCGCCCATGACCGTGACCTGAGCCACGCCACCCGTGGCGAGGAGCTGCGGACGAACGGTCCAGTCGGCGAGCGTGCGCAGGTCGCCCATGGAGGTACTGTCGGCTGTGAGGCCTATGAACATGACCTCGCCGAGGATGCTCGACTGCGGTCCGAGCGTGGGCTGCCCCACCCCTTGTGGCAAGGCATCGCCGATGGTTGCCAACTTCTCCGACACAATCTGTCGGTCGCGGTAGATGTCGGTACCCCAGTCGAACTCTACCCACACCACGGAGAAGCCTGTTGTTGATGAAGACCTCACGCGGCGCACGTCGGTGGCACCGTTGACGGCGGTCTCTATGGGGAAGGTCACAAGGCGTTCCACCTCTTCAGATGCCATGCCCTGTGCCTCGGTCATGACCACCACGGTTGGAGCATTGAGGTCGGGGAAGACATCAACCTCCATCTTGCACGCCGTCCAGATGCCCACGACCATGAGCAGCACGCTGAAGAACAGAATGACCGGGCGGTTGTGCAACGAAAAAGAAATTATCTTGTTTAACACGATTTCCGAATGTTTTGTTTCTATTTTTTTAAATTTCGCAAGCGAAAGAAGTTATTGGAAGTTATAGGAAGATAACTCGCTTCGCTCGTGAAGTTCTTGCTAATACAAGCGGCAAAGCCGAGCGAATGGACAAATCTCCTTGTCAACTTAATGATGATGCCCCTCAGGCACCACGCTTGCGCTGGCGGCCAGACGCACCTGTGTGGCTCCGTGTGCCACCACCTTGTCGCCAGCCTTAAGACCGGAGAGGATCTCTATGCGGCGTCCGTCGGTGGCACCCGTCTTGACCTCCACGCGGCGGTAGATGTCGGCAGCGGTCTTAACATAAACAAAAAAGAGCCCTTGCGCCTCGGTCACAGCCTCAGAGGGAACCGCCAGCACGCCGTTGCGCTGCGCTCCCTGAAGATAGACCTCGGCAAAGCTGCCAGCCACGATGTCGCCGGTGTTGTTGAACTCGAAGATCACAGGCACAAAATGGTCATCGGTGTCAGAGGCCTTGCCCTTCGACACCAGTCGCCCGCCAAGCTCCTTTATCGAATAGACACGGTTCTCGCTGTCGTAGGCCATGCGGAAGTTGGCCGTTACGATGCGCGGCAGCATGGTGTAGAAACGTTCAGGCACGTCGGCGCGAAGCTGCACCCGTCGGCTCTGTGTGACGGTGGCAAGCGGCTGTCCTGCCGTCACATAGTCGCCCGGCTTGACGAGCAGGTTCTTGATGTAGCCGCCAATGGGTGTGGCAACGCCACGTTGCTGTGCTGCCGACCCAAGGCTCTTGGCTGTGGCCTTGGCAGCCTCGAAGCGCTGACGCGCCTCTTCCAGCTCGCGTTGTGAGACGATGTTGTCGGCAGCCAGCTTCTTGGCACGTTCATAAGCCAGCCGTGCTGCCTTCACCTCGCTCTGCGCCACGGCAGCAGGGTTGCCGTCGGCCATGCTCTTGGCGTCGACAACAAAGAGGGTTGTGCCAGCGCTCACGGCAGCTCCCTCGGTCATGCTCTTGCCCGTGAACGCCACTATGCCCGCCATGGTAGCCGTGACCGTGGCCTCTGCTCCCTGTGCCGGGAGCACCCGTCCGCTCACATGCACCACCTCGGCAAAGGGCGAAGGTGTGAGCGTCTGCACCGTCAGACAGCAGGCTTTGGCTTGCGCTTCGGTGAAATGGATGTCGTCGGTTTCTTCGCCGTGAGCATCGTGCTCGTCGGCTTCGTGGGCGTGACCCTCGTCGTCATGGTTTTTCTCGTTTACGGCCTCATCGCCCTCGTGGTCATGGGCGTGACCCGATGCGGCACCATGACATGAGACCATTGTCATGACCGCAAGAGCAGCCATGAGCACATTAAAATATCTGATAATCATTGTGTTTGGTCTTGTTGCTGATTTTTTAAATCGGTTCTGTTTCAAAATTTTCGAACCGTCCGGTTACAGTTTTTTTTAAGACAGTAAGCTTGTACCGGGCTTTTGCTGAGCAATAACCCGATAGAAAAAAAAGTGTAATAAGAAAAAAGAAAAACAATTGAACGGTCGGTGGACCACGCCTTTTCCAATGCTTACCATGGCAGCAAGCAAGAAGCGCCACAGGAGCAGAAGCAAAGAGGGTTCTGCCTACAGACGCGTAAAGAGAAAGGGCACAACTGTTGCCCTTCCAAAAACCGCAAGGAAGAAACGGGCCGAAGCCTCCAAAGCCACCGTCAGGAAAACTGTCGCCGCCGTCAAGAATATGCAAGGCGTGATGCTCTTTCTGCCCCACAGGCACAAAGAGATGATGCTGGTCGAGCTTTGGGTTGTGGCAATGGTGCGTGTGTTCATCGTTCACGCGCCCGTCTTTCTGGCACAGTTTTACCGATGCACAAAACGCGCCACCATCGTGGTGATGATGGGGGAAGAGCACCAGCACAAGGAACAGAACCAATGCCAGCACCGACAGATTTTTGCGTACAGATAATTTCACATTGCAAAAATAACACTTTTATTTTGCAACTCGGTTGCAAAAGACCGCATTATAAGTTTTTTTTAAAAAATTCGGCCCCTATTTTGTTTTTTACAAATAATTGTCGAAAATTTAAAAACAAATTCTTTTGAGAATTTCCATTTTTATTATTAATTTTGCCGTATCGGTAAAACAGATTAGGTCTGTTTTTTGAAAAAGAACAAGACTGACAACAAGACGAGAAACATCGTTTTCAAGCCTTTAAAGCTTGACAGGCATGAACCTAAGAATATATAATTTGGAAGAATTTGCGAGCCAATATCATCTGAAGGATATATTTGGCGCGTATGCCGCACATCTCTCTGTTACGATACTTGAGAACATGGCCTTCAAAGACATGGTGACAGAACGAGCAGCGGTCGGGAATGTCTCCCCTCGCCTATCAAAACAAATAATTTTTTTATGAACATACTTGAACTTTCAAAAAAGCGTTTCTCGGCACGCAAATATACAGCCGAGCCTGTAAGCAAGGAGGATCTTGATTACATAATGGAGTGTGTGCGCATGGCACCGTCGGCGGTGAACAAACAACCGTGGAAGTTTGTCATCGTGCGCAGCGAGGAGGCTAAAGCCAAGCTGCAAATGGCCTACGACCGCGAGTGGTTCCACACGGCTCCTCTCTACATTGTGTGCCTAAAAGACAACAGCGCATGCTGGACGCGCAGCTACGACAGCAAGGCTCACGGCGACATTGATGTGGCAATAGCAACAGAGCACCTGTGTCTCGCCGCTACGGAACGCGGACTGGGCACCTGCTGGGTGTGCAACTTCGACCCTGCGGTGATGCGCGAACTGTTCCCTGAACCTAACCTTGAAGCTGTGGCCATCATTCCGATCGGACATATCGCTCCCGACTGCCCACGAAACGAAAAGAGACGTAAGGGGATGGAGGAGATATTAAGTGAAGAGTGAAGAGTGAAGAGTGAAGAGTGAAGAGTGAAGAGTGAAAAGTGAAAAGTGAAAAATCCGATTGCCCCTTTTTAAAGGAAAAAAAGTAAAAAGGTAAAAAGGTAAAAAAACAAGAAGGCAAGATGGTAAATGGGGGGAAAAAACAAAAGGTAAAAAAGGATAAAGCCAATAAGGGAAAAACAATGGTCTTAAATGGCGGATAAACAGAATTAGGGCGGACGCAACATTATGCGTTCGCCCTAATTTTTATGTAAACAAGCTCAAAACGCCCGTTCCTACAAGACCTTTAAAGCCCAAAAGTGATGTAAGAAATATTTGAAAGTCGGCTCATTTCGGTCGGAGCGTATGTGTACCTCGGTCGGGGTACATGTGTACCTCGGTCGGGGGACGTGTGTACCTCGGTCGGAGTACATGTGTACCTCGGTCGGAGTACGATGACCATCAAGCTTGTTTGACACGACGTTTTCAACGTTTTGACGGAACATCTATAACATGTTCGCGAAACTTTTATAACGTGTCCGCAAAACTTTCAACGTTTTGTTGCATCAACGTTTTACCTCAAACTGTGCCTTGAGATGTATGTCGGCAGATGATGAACCGACAAGCACATCGAAGAAGCCCGGCTCAACCACACGCTTCATTTCTTGGTCGATAAGCGACAACTCTTTGAAGCCAAGGGTGAACTCAACACGCTCACTCTCACCTGCATCGAGACACACCTTCTTGAAAGCACGGAGCTGGAGAGGCGGCTGCGACACCGTGGCGGCACGGTCGGAGAGATAAAGCTGCACCACCTCGTCACCACTGCGCTCGCCTGTGTTCTTAACGGTGAGCGACACGCGCACAGAGTCGGAAGAAGCGGTGAGCGGCGTAACGGTGAGGTCTGAATAAGCAAACCGGGTGTAGCTCAAACCGTAGCCGAAGGGATAGAGGGGCGTGCCCTTCTCGTCCATATAGTCGCGCTTTATGTTCTGGCTATAATAAACAGGGAGCTGTCCCACGCTGCGCGGTATGCTCACCGGCAACTTGCCCGACGGGTTAACATCGCCAAACAAAATTGACGCTATGGCCTTGCCGCCCTGTTCGCCAGGATACCATGCCGTGAGCAGAGCGTTAGCCACCTCAGAGGCGCGGTTCATGAGCAGCGGACGCCCCTCAATGTAGACGATAACCAACGGCTTGCCCGTCTTGGCAACAGCCTCGATGAGCTGTTCCTGCTTGCCGAGCAACGAGAGCGTGGCACGGTCGAAACCCTCGCCACACTCCATGTCAGAGAGCGTCTTGCTCTCGTCAACGGTGGCGGCACCTGTGGCAATATACTTGGTCTTAAAATCGCGAGCACTCGATCCACCAACCACGAGCACCACAGCATCGGCACCTTCGGCGGCACGCACGGCGGCGGCGATGTCGGCAGTGGTGGTGTCACGGACAGCGCAACCACGCTCATAGACAACCTCCATGTCGCTGCCCACCATGGCACGAACGCCATCGAGCACCGTGCTGATTTCCTCACGGGCCTGCGGAGCGGTGTAGTCGCCAAGCTGGTTGTAAGGCATGTCGGCGTTAGGACCAATCACGGCGATACGCTTCATTGAGCGGTTCAAGGGCAACACGCCATCGTTCTTCAGCAGCACGGTACCCTCAGCAGCCACCCTCTGTGCCAACTGCTTATGCTCTGCCGAACGGCACACCTCGCGGGCACGCTTGGGCTGAACATAAGGATTGTCGAAGAGGCCGAGGTTAAACTTCATGGTCAGCACATTGGCCACAGCGCGGTCGATGTCGACCATTGTTACAAGACCCTCGTCGAGCGCCTTCTTCAGGTTGTTGCCGAAAGCTCCACCGCCGAGATCCATGTCGAGACCAGCCTTCAGAGCAAGCACAGCAGCCTCTTTGTTGTTGGCAGCAGCACCCATGCCGGCAATGCCTTCGACCGACAACAGGTCGCTGTAGACAAAGCCCTTGAAGCCCCACTCGCCACGCAACATGTCGGTGAGCAAGTGGCGGTTTGAGGTACAGGGCACACCGTCAATGCTGTTGTAAGAGGTCATGACCGTTCCTGCTCCAGCCTTTACCGCCGTCTCAAAAGGCAGCAGCAACTGTGAGCGCAACAGACGTTCACCTCCATAAACCGGTCCACCGTTGTGGCCGCCCTCGGGCACACCGTAGGCAGCAAGGTGTTTCAGCGTGCAGATGACATGTTTCTTGTCGGCAGAGTTGTCGCCCTGCATGCCGCGCACCACGGCTGTGCCAAGCACCGATGTGAGCCATGGATCTTCGCCGAAGGTCTCCTCCATGCGCGACCAGCGAGGCTCACGAGCCACGTCGAGCACAGGTCCGTAGCCAATGTTTGATCCCTGTGCAGCTGCTTCAAGACCAATGGCCGAGCCCATGTCATAAAGCAACGACGGGTTCCATGTAGAAGCCGCGTTGAGCGATGTGGGGAAGACCGTTGTGCCGATGGCCATGTGGCCGTGCGGACACTCCTCGGCAAAGAGGATAGGTATGCCGAGGCGCGTCTTCTCCACCGCATAACGTTGAAGGGCGTTGAGGGCCTTTGCCGAGAGTTCGGGGTTCAGGCCTGTCTCAAGCGTCTTCTGTGTCCATGGGTCGGCACGCAGCACAGCCCAAAACGAGCCTATGGGCGCGGCATCCATCTTCTTCTTGAAGAGCTCTGACGGCTCCACGCTGTTCTTTCCGGTCTTGGTGTACATCTCCCAGCCCAGCGGACAGACAAGCTGACCGATCTTCTCCTCCACCGTCATGCGGCTGATTAGGTCGGCCACACGCGCCTCGGTGGGTTGCGCGGCTTGCTTATACACTGGCAGAGCAACTTGTTTGTTAGCCTTCTTCTGCTTAGTCGTTTTCTGAGCCATGACAGGCACCGTGAGCAAAAGAGCAACGGCTAATGAAATGTTTCTTATGTTCATAGTTTAAGTATTGAAGTTATCAATTGTTAGCCAATGGACAATTAGCCCCTACCCTGCCACAAACTTGAAGATGAAGACAACGGCGAGCACCAGCAGGGTGATGCTAATGTCCTTAAACTTGAAGCAGCAGAGCTTCATGACCACATAGCTAAGCATGCCCAGGCAGATGCCGTCGGCAATGCTGTAACAAAGAACCATGGTGATCATTGTGATGAAGGCAGGAAACGTCTCCGTCACGTCGGTGAAGTTGATCTTCTTTACCGCGTCGAGCATGAGCACGCCCACCATGACGAGAGCGCCACTGGTAGCGGCTGCGGGGATGAGCATGAACAGCGGGGCGAGGAAGAGGGCAAGGATGAAGAGCAGGCCTGTGAACGCCGATGTCAGTCCGCTGCGACCGCCCTCGGCAATGCCCGAAGCGCTCTCCACATAGGTGGTGATGGTTGAGCTTCCGAGCATGGCACCGACGGTTGTGCCTATGGCGTCGCTGAGCATGGCCTCACGCACACGCGGAATGCTTCCATCGGGACGCACCACGCCAGCCTTCTCTGCCAGACCCACGAGCGTGCCCACGGTGTCGAAGATGTTGATGATGAGCAACGAGAAGATCACGATGGCCATGTCGAGGGTGAAGAGACCGTTGAAGTCGAACTGGCAGAAGATCGGCTCCAGCGAGTGGGGAGCCGACACGGGAAGCCATCCTTCAGGCAAGACGGTCACACCGAGCGGAATGCCGATAACGGTTGCCAGGATGATGGCAATGAAGAGCGACCCTTTGACACGACGTGCCATGAGCACACCACTCAAAAGGATGGCAATGATGCCGAGTATTACCTCGGGGGTGAACTTGCCCAGAGCCACGAACGTGTCGGGGTTTGACACGATGATGTGGGCGTTCTTAAGACCTATGAAGGCAATGAACATGCCTATTCCTGCCGAGATGGAATGGCGCAGGTTGACAGGTATGCTGTCAAGAATTTTCTCACGAATGTTCAAGAAGGTAATAAGAACAAAGATTACGCCTTCCACAAACAAGGCAGCCAACGACTGTTGCCATGTGAGGTGCATGGCCTGACACATGGTGAACGCGAAGAACGCGTTAAGACCCATGCTCGGTGCTTGCGCAAACGGCAGCTTAGCCATGAAGGCGAGCAACAACGTTGCCACGGCTGCCGCAATGGCGGTGGCGGTGAAGAGAGCCCCTTTGTCCATTCCTGTGGTCGCGAGGATTGTCGGGTTGACGGCCAGGATGTAACACATTGTAAGGAATGTGGTGGCGCCAGCCACAAGTTCAGTTTTCACTGTCGACTTGGAAGAATCGTAACCAAGTGTTTTTTCTAAAAAAGTCATCTTGTTCTATAAAAGCATTAATCTTGGAAATAGACACGTTTCACGCGGTTGCTGATGCCCGTGAGTACCTCATAGGGAATGGTGTCGAGCACGTCGGAGAGAACGGTCACGGGGAGGTTGTCGCCAAAGATCTCTACAGAGTCGCCCTCCTTACAGTCGATGTCGGTAACGTCGATCATTGCCACGTCCATGCAGATGTTGCCCACATAAGGTGCCTTCTGTCCGTTTACCAGACAATAGCAGTGGCGGTTGCCCAACTTGCGGTTCAGTCCGTCAGCATAGCCTATAGGTATGGCTGCAATTCTACTGTCGCGGTCGAGCGTTCCCTTTCTGCTGTATCCCACGGTCTCGCTTGCTGCCACGTTATGGATCTGAAGTATTGTTGTCTTCAGCGTCGACACATTGTTTATAATGTGGTTGTTGCGCGAGTCGATGCCATAGAGGCCCAGGCCCAGACGGCACATGTCCATCTGTCTCTCTGGGAAATGTTCTATGCCGGCCGAGTTGTCCATGTGTCTGATGATATGGTGCTGGAAGGCGGCCTGCAGCTCTGTGCTGCCCTTCTCGAAGAGAGCAAACTGATGAGCAGAGAACTCGTCGAAACCATCGCTGTCGGAGCCTACAAAATGGGAGAACACCGAACGCGGTATGATGGCGTTCTGATGCTTCAGACGGTCTATCAGCTCCTCCATGTCGTGCTCGGGGTCGAAGCCCAACCGGTGCATGCCGGTGTCGAGCTTTATGTGTACGGGGAATCCTGTCACGCCCTCACGCTCTGCTGCCTTGACAAGAGCATCGAGCAGACGGAACGAGTAGACTTCAGGCTCAAGGTCATAGTCGAACATTGTCTTGAAGGCCGTCATCTCAGGGTTCATAATCATGATGTTTGACGTGATGCCGTTCTTGCGCAGCGTCACACCCTCGTCGGCCACGGCTACAGCCAGATAGTCGACACGGTGGTCTTGCAGCGTCTTCGCAATCTCCACAGCCCCTGCTCCATAGCCATCGGCTTTGATCATGCACACAAGCTTGGTTTCGGGTTTCATGAACGAACGATAGAAGTTGAGGTTATCAACCACAGCGTTGAGGTTCACCTCAAGCGTGGTCTCATGCACCTTGCGCACAAGCAGCTCGGTGAGACGGTCGAAGCCAAACTGTCGTGCTCCCTTCAGCAAGATAACCTCGTCGTGCAGATGTTTGAACATCTCGCTGGCGATGAAAGCCTCAACAGTGGGGAAGAAGCGTTGCTCACCGACGTGTATGCAGTTGGCGTTTTCACAGAGGTCGGGGCCTATACCTATAAACTTCTGCACGCCACGCTCCACAGCCAGTCGTGACACCTCCGAATAAAGCTCCATTGGCTGCAGGCCCGACTGCAAGATGTCGCTAAGAATGAGTGTGCGGCGACGGTTACGGTGGTCGGGGCGGCGGTTCATAAAGTCGAGCGCAATGTCGAGCGAGTTGATGTCAGAGTTGTAGCTGTCGTTTATGAGCGTGCATCCGTGCTGTCCTTCCTTCACCTCCAGGCGCATGGCCACAGGCTCAAGCAGAGGCATGCGCTGCGCAAGCGTGTCGGCAGACAGTCCGAGATGACGAGCCACTACGGCACAGGTTATTGAGTTCATGACCGACGCATCGTCGATGAACGGTGTTTCATAGCTTGCGCTCTCACCCCTATATATATAAGATATGTGTGTTGAGCTGTCACCTTTCTCCACCTTGCTCACAAAGAACGGTGCCTTGGGGTTGTGACGCGACCACGCGAGCTGCTCACCTTTGTAAGCCAACTGAGCAATGGTCTTTGTTACCATCTCGTCGTCCATGCAGTAGATCACGCTCTTTGCATCATGGAAGAGCGTGAGCTTCTCCTTCAGCTTGTCTTCCATAGACGCAAAGTTTTCCTGATGGGCAGCACCAAGACAGGTGAGCACACCGATGGTGGGCTGTATGATGTCGCGCAACGCCTGCATCTCACCAGGCTTGCTTATGCCTGCTTCAAAGAGCGCCACCTCCGACTGCTCGTCAAGCAGCCACACCGAGAGCGGCACACCTATCTGTGAGTTATAGCTGCGTGGCGACCGTGTCACCACCATATCTGGCGAGAGCAGCTGCGAGAGCCATTCCTTTACAATTGTCTTTCCGTTACTGCCTGTTATGCCCACAACAGGGATCTGGAACTCATCGCGATGACGCTCTGCCAATCGCTGAAGCGCCTCACGCGAATCTACCACCTTCAAGAAGTTGGCATCGGGATAGCTTGCGCTGTAGTTGTGTGGAAGTGTCTCCACAACAAAGTTTCTCACGCCGCGACGGTAGAGATCTTCAATGTAGCTGTGTCCGTCCCTTCTTTCTGTCTTCAGCGCGAAGAACAGAGTCTCTTCAGGAAAGCAGAGCGAACGGCTGTCGGTGAGAAGGAAGCCTATTGTGGCCTCGCGGTCGCCGTAGCGTCGCGCACCAATAAGAGTGGTTACTTTTTCAATAGAATAAGTCATAATTCTTTTTCTTCCATGTTTTATGCTGCAAAGGTAGTGTAATTCGAAGACAATACAAAATAAGCTTGCTTTTTTTTATTGTTGAGATGCAACCTACCTTATTTAAAGTTAGTGCAAAATTCCGATTAAGCGAAGCAAATGAGAATTTTATTCTTATTTGTGAGCGTGAGGAATTTATCCAAAATTCCGATTAAGCGAAGCAAATGAGAATTTTATTCTTAAACAACCAGCCACAAATTAAAATTATTTATGCAGAAAAACAATCAATATGTCAGAAGAAATTATTACTTTTGCCGTTCGAAACAAAGCCTTGGGTCCACAAGGCCTCTTGGATAACACGAATTATTAAAATAAAAACATAGACATTTTTAGATTACAATTATGAGAACAAGAACAGCAAATTGGTTTGAGACAGCAGTGCGCTACGAGCGTCAGATGGAAGATGGCATACAGAAGATGGTGACAGAGACATACGTTGTCGACGCATTCACATTCGGCGAGGCCGAGGAAGCTATCACCAAGGAGATGACAGCATTCGTCTCAGGCGAATTTAACGTAAAGAATATCACTCCCGCCAACTACGGCGAAATCTTCTTCAGCGACAACGCCAACGATGACAAGTGGTACAAGGCAAAACTCACCTTCATCACTCGTGACGAAAAGACAGGCAAGGACAAGCGCAGCAACACCAACTATCTCGTGCAGGCTGGCTCTTTCAACGCTGCCGTTAAGAACGTGGAGCAGGTGATGGGCACAACGATGGTCGACTATGTCATCGCCAACATAGCAGAAACAAAGATCATGGATGTGTACGAGCATCAGGCTAAGACAAAGAAGGAGGAGGTCAACGACAAGCCCGAGTATGAGGCTGCCGAGGATGCCAAGAACGAAGAGAAGTAAAACCAACACAGGAGGACAAAAGAATGAGCACATTGAGTGACGTTGCCGCCAACCTGCAAGCCGTGCGCAACTCACTTCCTGAGGGCGTGCGACTGGTGGCGGTGAGCAAGTTTCATCCTGCCGAGTACATACGCGAGGCCTACAACGCCGGACAGCGGGTCTTCGGCGAGAGCCGCGAGCAGGAACTGGCAAAAAAGGTGGAGGAGCTGCCCAACGACATTGAGTGGCACTTCATAGGACATCTGCAAACAAACAAGGTGAAATACATCGCTCCGTATATTCACATGATTGAGGCGGTGGACTCACTAAAACTGCTGCGTGAGATAAACAAGCAGGCAGCTGCTCATGACCGCGTGATCAGCGTGTTGCTGGAGCTGCACATAGCGCAAGAGGCGACCAAGTATGGTCTCTCTCCTAACGACCTCATGGCTCTGTTGGAGGGCGGCGAATGGCGCGAACTTAAGAACGTTCACATCAGTGGTCTTATGATGATGGCCTCCAACACCGATGACGAGGAGCAGATACGCCGCGAGTTCAGCGAGGGCAAGCAACTCTTCGACACGGTGAAGGCCCGTTTCTTCGCCTCCGACTCTACCTTCTCACAGCGCAGCTGGGGCATGAGCCACGACTATAAGATTGCCATCGAGTGTGGGTCTAACATCGTGCGTGTGGGAACAGCCATCTTTGGCGAAAGAGTGTACTGACCCTCTGTTTTGCCTATAAAAGCTAAGGCGGACATAAGCAACATCGTTTTGCTTATGTCCGCCTTTTTTATCACAATAAGTTTTTTATCACAATAAGTTTTTTGTCACAACAAGTTTTTTTGTCACAATAAGTTTTCTATTCTCAGTGTCTCTATTTCAAGTTGTCGAGAATGTAATCGCGACACTGCTCCATGAGCCATTTGGGTGTGCTGGTGGCACCGCAGATGCCCACTGTCTTCAAGCCCTTGACCCATGAGAGGTCTATCTCGCCAGGCTGCTCTATAAGCCTACTGTTGGGGTTCACCCTGCGACATTCGTTGAACAGCACCTTTCCGTTGCTGCTCTTGCGGCCGCACACAAACAATATGAGGTCATGACGTGAGGCAAACGCACCGATGTTAGGCATACGGTTGGCCACCTGACGGCAGATGGTGTCGAAGCTGCGGAACGTGGCTGTGGGAGCGATGTGCTCCTGAATGTAGTCGATCACGCGGTGAAAACCGTCCAAGCTTTTTGTGGTCTGCGAGTAGAGGTAAATGTCGCGCTCGAAGTTGAGCTTCTGCTGCACATCCTCCACGTTCTCCACCACAACAGCCCGACCTTGGGTCTGACCGACAAGTCCGAGCACCTCGGCATGACCGTTCTTTCCAAAAATCACAATCTGCGCATCGGGGTTAGCATCAAACTGTCGCTTGATCCGACGTTGCAGTTGCAGCACCACCGGACAGGTAGCATCAATGATGTCGATGTTGTTTCTTTCTGCCAAAGCGTATGTTTCGGGCGGCTCACCGTGAGCACGCAGCAACACCTTCACATCGCGTAGCTTGTCCATGTCGTCATGGTTGATGGTCACCAGCCCGTTGGCATGCAGGCGTTCCACCTCCATGCCGTTGTGCACAATATCGCCAAGACAATAGAGCGTGCCACCGTTGGCAAGCTCTTCCTCAGCCTTCTTTATGGCAGTGGTCACGCCAAAGCAGAAACCGCTGCCGTTGTCTATTTCTATCTGAAGCATAATGGTCTTGTTATTGGCGGGCAACATTCACATCAATCGTCACCTTCGCGTTGTCCGGGTCGTTGGTAATCATGAGCACACGCGGTTTGGAGCGTGCGGTCTTGAGCTTGTCGGCCAACACCGTTATCTTAAGTTTTGCATCTGCTCCCGGTTCTATGTGCGACTTGTTGAGCGACACCTGAAGCGCCGATGTGAACATGCGCAGGTTGCGTATGTCGAGCGTTGAGCGTCCCACGTTCTTGATCACGATAGTTGCCTTCAGCTTCTTCTTCGTGCCGAAAGCGGGCAGGTTGACCTCTGTGTCAGACAGCTCGATCTTTGCTGCACGCGCAAGCTGATAAGCCGATAGTTTCTCAAAGTTGGGCAGCAGCACCGCCGACACCGTTATCTCCTTCTCACTGCCCACCTTGTCGCCGGGGAAGGCACCGAGGAACACGCTTGTCTGGTTCAGACCCATATCGGGCAACAGCTTCGAGTTGAGCGTTAGCGTAACCACGCCGCTACGTCCTGGCAGGAGCTTCGTGGGTGCGACCTCAGCACTCAAAAACTTGGGCAGGTGCATCACCTGAGGCACGATGGGCTTGTCGGTGGTGTTGTGTATCTGTATTTTCTGACGCGGCGTGTCGCCACGGTTAACATCGTCAAACTCAATGTCGTTGAGATCGGCGGCTATGGTTCCAAGCATGAACGGGAACGAACCGGCAAAGTCGACCACCTCGTCCACAACCACACCTTTCATGCGCAGCTCCAACGGCTCGTCATCGCCATCAGTGTAGAGCGCCACAAACTTATTGAAATGTCCCATGGTCATGCCGTCATAGGTCACCTTCACGGCAAAGGTCTCTCCATCCACTATTGGGTCGGTGGGATATTCAACCTCTGTACAGCCGCAACTCTTCTTCACGTTCTTTATAACAACGCTCTTGCCACTCTTGTTGGTGATCTCAAAGTCGGCAGTGGTTGGCGACTGGTAAGCCACCTGTCCACAGTCGATTGTGGTGTTTGCGACCTTCAGGTTCTGCGCCCAAAGAGCGGCAGGCACAAACATGAGCGATGCCAATAATATCTTGATTGTTTTCATCTTATCCTTGTTTTTAATTATTATATTCTCAAAACTAACGTTATGCAAATATATCACATTATGCTGACATAAGCAAGTTTTTTAAGGATAATAAACATTGGCAAGGCTTTATCAATGGTTCATAAAGCGCCAACCGATGCCAAGCATCAGGTTGTTGGGTGTCTTGAAGTCGACAAGACTGTAGCCTATGTGTAACATAGCGCGTCGGGTGACATGTATCTTCAGCGCAAGCACCTCATACACGCCACGAAAGTCGTTGCGGTTGCCAAGCAGGTATGTTCCCACGCCAAAGTTGATGCTGAAATAAGGCATGGCAAACTCGCCGCGTGCAGACAGGCCCAAGGCCGCCTGTCGCGAAAACTTATGCTTCACATTGTCCTCAGACAAGTCGTCCTCCTGCCGTCCTGCCGAACGGTCATACACGCCATCGAGCGAGGCGCCGAGGCTGAGCCACGGATTGAGACGATACATGGGGTTGACGTTAAAGCCCATCACGGCATGCACGCCAGGCACCAGATAGCTGTCGCCATCAAAATAATAGACGCCATGCTTCCATGCGCCATAGAGCACCACATCGGTGTATAAGCCGCGACAAGCAGTGGCTTTCTCTCGCTGCACCTTTTGCGCTGGCGGCAGCTCACGGTTCACATAATAGGCCAGTCCCAAGCGTATGCCGCCCGTGTTCAAGCCCATGTTTGGGTATGCCGTGTTGCCGTTGGAGAAATGGCTCAACGACACGCCGGCATTAAAGTCGAGATGCCGCGAGAGCATCCACCTTATATAAAAGTCGACATCGAGATAGGCCGTTATCTTAGAGCCTATAACCTTGTTCTCGGGGTTCGTCTCTTCATCAAAAGCGTTCCATCCAAACGCCATACCGAGGTTCCACTCATAGTTGAGCGACAGTCTCCTCGACAGGTTCACGACGGGCGCTCCCTGAAACAAGAACACAGAGATGGGGTTTGAGAGCCAGCGGTTAAACTCATGCCTTGCCACGCCCACGCCTTGGTATGCACCGTGATGGATGGATCCAGGGCGCACCTCGTCACGATTCATGAATGCATATTTCAGCGTGAAGGTCATGTCATGATTCATCGTGCGCGTCTCGTCATTGCCTCCACGCAAAAACTCGTTGGTATGGAAGATGGTGGATGGCACGGCATCGAAGGCTATGCGATGCGCTACCCTGCTGACGCTGTCCACCCACACCGAGTCGGGCTCCTGCGCAACGGCAGGAGCAACGGTGAGGAGGGACAGCGTAAAAGCAATGTTGCGTAGCTTGTTCATAAAGATGCGCAGGTTACACGTCAGCATCGGTAAGACAGAAGTCGAGCGCATCGGTGATGGCCTTACGATCAAGGTGCTGACCAATGAACACAAGCTTCTGCACTCGGTCACCGTAACGCTCATCCCAGTCGGCCTCAAGGGCAGGGTTCTGCTTCTTAAAGTCGCGCAGCTCGTCAGCAGGCATCGTGGCATACCACATGCCCGCACTCTTCAGACCCTTCTGATTGCCTGCCTGCTCAAAGAGGAAGCAATTGTCAGGATCATCCTTAAACCAGCACAAGCCCTTGCAACGTATGACACCTTTTGGCCATTTGCGTGCCACGAAATCGTCAAAATAGTTCATGTCGAACGGACGGCGACGGCAATAGACAAACGTGCCAATGCCATATTCTTCAACCTCGCCACCCTCATGGTCGTGATGATGATGGTGGTGATGACAACAATGGTCGTCATGTTCGTGCTCATGCTCATGCTCATGTTCATGCTCATGCTCATGTTCATGCTCATGTTCGTGCTCATGTTCATGCTCGTGCTCGTGCTCGTGCTCATGCTCGTGCTCATGCTCGTGCTCGTGCTCGTGTTCATGCTCATGTTCGTGCTCATGCTCGTGCTCCTCATGCTTCTCATGAGGTTTCTCCAGCTCTTCTATCCATGCTGCCGATGTGGCCACCTCGTTAAAAACAAACTTATGGGTGTTGAGCAGACGCTCGAGGTCTACGTTTCCATAGTCGCAAGAGATAATCTCTGCTTTAGGCTGGATAGCGCGAATGATCTTGCGCACATGCAGCAGTTCGTCAGCGCTCACCTCCGATGCTTTGTTCAGCAGGATGGTGTTACAAAACTCTATTTGCTGTATGACGAGGTTCTCAATGTCCTCCTCATCAATATTTTTCTTTGTGAGAGCATCGCCGCCCTCAAACTCGTCGCGCATGCGAAGGGCGTCAACAACCGTCACGATACTGTCGAGACGAGGCACGCCGTCTTTTATATATTGCGGACCGAGCATCGGGAACGAGCAGATGGTCTGTGCTATAGGTGCAGGCTCACAGATGCCGCTCGCCTCGATTACGATATAATCGAAACGTTTCATGGCAACGATATCGTGAAGTTGCTCCACAAGATCCATCTTCAGTGTGCAGCAGATACATCCGTTCTGCAAAGCCACAAGGCTATCGTCCTTCTGGTTCACGACGCCACCTTGCTGAATGAGGTCTGCATCGATATTAACCTCTCCTATGTCGTTCACAATGACGGCAAACTTAATGCCTTTCTCGTTTGTGAGAATGCGGTTGAGCAATGTTGTCTTGCCGCTGCCTAAATAACCCGTAAGCAGCAAAACGGGAACATCTTTCATCATGTCCATTGTTTTGTCTCTCCTTATTTTTTTGTCTCGCATGTCTAAACACGCATCGTTTTTATAATCCGTGCAAAAATAATAAAAAAGTGAGAAACAGAAGAGGTTTTAAAGGTAAAAAAGTAAAAAGGTAAAAAGGTAAAAAAAGCTGACGCCTTGGGAAGAGGGAATAGGGAAGAATGAAGAATGAAGAGTGAAGAATGAAGAGTGAAGAGTGAAGAGTGAAGAGTGAAGAATTCAATTGTCATTTTGTAAAAGAGAAAAAGGCTGATGCCGTAAAATGGGAAGAGTGAAGAGTGAAGAGTGAAGAATGAAGAATTCAATAGCTTTTGCTCCCCTCTCCAGAAAAGAAGATATGGAGAGGGACAATATTAGAAAAGCATTTCACTCCCCTCCATAAGGGG
>OIXA01002721.1_pt1 | contig 19747 bp, 14 predicted proteins | sample 1587721 | NCBI WGS metagenome assembly OIXA01 (sample SAMEA3888900, study PRJEB22519) | human gut metagenome | biome: human gut; feature: human-associated habitat; material: faeces | place: Denmark | collected 2013 | reverse complement strand
GCCATGTATTTTAAAATACAAGGCACTTATTTTAAAATATGTGCCTTATATTTTTGGCGATTCCAAGTCTTTGATAAACAACAACTTACAAAGTTGTGGAAATAATGGGTAATTGCCTGGTTTTTAGCTTTTTGCAAAAAACGCCGGGATTTGGAATTTTTGCGGTATGCGGTGTGGTTTTTGCAAGATGCAGTATGACTGCGTTGCATTCGCAAATTGCTGCGTACTTACAGGGGGTCGGCATCGAAATATATGTTCACGCGATATTCGCGACGGACTTCTTTGGCACATCTGCGCAGAAATTCTCTCACTTTCACCGGAGATGCCGTGGGAGGTACTTTGAGCATCACCTGGCGTATGTATTCCAGTTTTACGCGAGCCACGGGTGGGCTTGCAGGTCCGAGCATGTTGTCGCCGAATACGGGTTGCAACTTGCAGCACAGGCTGCGGGCGGCATCGTCGGCGCGGTTGGCAAAGCGGTTTCTTATGAATGCATATATCAGGCGGCAGTATGGGGGAAACATGAACAGTTGGCGTTCCTGCATCTGGGCTTTGTACATGGCGGAGTAGTCGTTGCGAACCACCTGGCCGATTACCGGCAAGTCGGGGCTCTTGGTCTGCAATATCACCAACCCACGCTTACCCCTTCGGCCAGCGCGCCCCGCCACTTGGCTCATCATCATGAAGGCATGCTCGTAGGCGCGAAAGTCAGGATAGTTGAGCATGGTGTCGGCGTCGAGAATGCCAACCACCGCCACGTTGTCGAAATCGAGGCCCTTGGAAATCATCTGCGTGCCAATGAGCACGTTGGCCTTGCCAGCGCCAAACTCACCTATCAGCCGCTCGTAGGCCCCACGGGTGCGAGTGGTGTCGAGATCCATGCGTGCCACTGTCGCGTCGGGAAACTCGGCACGCACCATGTCTTCTATCTTCTCCGTGCCATAGCCACGGTCGGAGAGATGCGGATTGCCACAGTTGGGGCAAGCCTCAGGCACGGGCATGGTGAACCCGCAATAATGGCAGGTCAGCAAGTTGAGCCGCTTGTGGTAAGTAAGCGACACGTCGCAATTCTTGCATTTGGGCGTCCATCCGCAGGTGTGACACGACAAGACCGGCGCGAAGCCACGGCGGTTCTGGAACAGTATGACCTGCTTGCCATTAGCCAACGCCTCGCGCATGGCGGCAAGGAGACGGGGCGAGAATGGCCCGGACATGATCTTGCGACGCCGCAGGTCCTTCACGTCCACGACTTCTATCTCCGGCAACTCCACGCCCTTGAACCGCGTGGAGAGCGAGACAAGACCATATTTGCCCGTCTTGGCATTGTAATAGCTTTCCATGGATGGCGTGGCCGTGCCGAGAAGGACCTTGGCTCCGAACATTTGCGCCATGACGATGGCCGCGGAGCGGGCGTGGTAGCGAGGGGCCGGGTCTTGCTGCTTATAACTCGTCTCATGCTCCTCGTCGACAACGACGAGACTGAGCTTCTTGAAAGGCAGGAAGATGGCGCTGCGAGCTCCGAGGATGATGTCGTAAGGATTGTCGGAGAGCTGCTTGCGCCAAATCTCCACACGCTCGCGGTCGCTGTACTTGGAATGATAGATGCCAAGCCTTGAGCCAAACACGCGTTGCAGGCGCTGGGTCATCTGAACGGTAAGGGCTATCTCTGGCAAGAGGTAAAGCACCTGCCCGCCCTTGTCGATAACCTCTTGGATGAGATGTATGTAAATCTCCGTCTTTCCGCTTGACGTCACGCCATGAAGCAGCACCACGTTCTTGTCGTGCCACTGTTTTTCCAAGTCGGCCTTTGCCCGCGCCTGTGGTTCGCTTAGCGACTGTACGCGTTCAGGATGATATGCGCCATTGCGATTGATGCTTTTCACCTCACGGTCGACGGACTGAAGGAACCGCTGAGCGACAAGATTCTTAACAATGACGGCCGTGCAGTGGGCCTCGTTCATCAGTTCCTCGCGCGTGACGATGCTTGTGCCGGAATCGTGAACAAGGTTGAGGAAAGTGGTGAACGCGGCTTGTTGCCTCGGCATGCGGCGCAGCATCTCCACGGCTGCCCTTTGGGCCTCCACGTTGGCAAACTTGTCGCCAAGGCAGACGCACGCCTCGGTCTTGGGCTTGTAACCCACTTCCGCCTTCAGGCCAGCGGGAAGCGCGGTGTTCATCACGTCGCCAAGTGGCGACATGTAGTAATCGGCTATCCACCGCCAAAGCCTCAGTTGGCTGGGCAAGAGAACCGGCGCGTCGTCGAGCACCGCCAATATCTCGCGTATCTTGCTGTCGGGAAGGGTGGGTTTGTCGGCATGAACCCTAACGGCCATGGCCGCATAAGTCTTGCTCTTGCCAAAGGGAACGAGCACGCGCGTGCCCATGACGACGCGCGCGGCAAGCGAATCGCTCACGGCATAGGTGAAAAAGTCTTGAAGGGGCAAGGGCAAGATTACGTCTACATACTTCATTCCAAAGAAAACAAAAGGCAGGGAGACACCTGCCTTTATTATTTTAAGTCAATGATAACGGGAAATCAGAACCAATAGCCAACAGAGACTTGCCAAGTGTTGTTGCGGCCTTTAATACATTGTTTGTCGGGGTTGAGCCGTTCCACATGCATCTTGCCCGACTTGTTGCACTCTATGTTGTAGTTGACAGAGCCTTGAAGATGCTTTAATATCGTGACACCGGCACCTATATTGACGCTGAATGTCGCCTTTTTCAGGGAATAACTGCTTGCTGCATCCCACTCGAAATCCTTGTCGCCGACATTGATGCCCCATTGCGGACCGGCGAAGAGGAAGACATTGGCAAGGCTACCGAGCCCTATGCCATATCTCACGTTGACCGGAATGTCCAGGTATTGCTGCTTTATGGTCGTGGTTTGGCCCATGTCGCCACCAACGACATCATCAGCCCATTTCATCTTTGCCTGCTTTTGGTCGTAAAGAGCCGCAAGGTCAAAACTCAAGCCTGTCAGAGGCACGGAGACCTTCAGCATTGGGCCAAAGAAGAAGCCGGCCTTGTTGTCGGTTGCCCACATGTCGTCGTTCAACTTCAAGCTGCTGACGTTCAAGCCTCCTTTCACACCGAGCTTGACCTGGGCGGAAGCCGATGCTGACAATCCCAAGGCCAAAAACAATATCGCTATTATCTTTTTCATCTTATATGATTTGGTTTACCATAAACATCAATGCCTCTGCCTCCTGACGGTCACCCTTGCGGTACCGGAGGCAGACGAAGATCCAGGAACACGCGCGCGGCTCTGCTTCACGCGCGGCGACTTGGCTGCCACCCTGCGTATGCGAGAACCCTTTTTCACGCCCTTCACCTGTTTGGGGTCGAGCTTGGCTATGGAGTCGAGAGAGTCTTTCCTGGCTTGGTCTCCCCATAACTGGCTCTCGAAAGAGGCTATCTCTGAATCGATGCGCCGCTGAGCCTTGACAAGTTTCACGGAATCGCCGCCGGCCTCTTGCGCCAGCGTCTTGCCGAGCATATTGTTGGTCTTGTAGATTTTGCCTTTATAGCCGTTTGTGGCAAAATAGTCGGCAACGCTCATCATCGCGGCATTGTTGACATTGCTCGTCATCACCATCTGCTTGGCGAGAAATGGGGCCAAGTCGCTGTATCTCACCCAAAACAGTGGATATTTCGTGGCTCCGTCGCCAAAGTCATCGTCGCGAAACATCACGGGGCAGAGAGCCGTCACCTGACGGTGAAACGACGACGTGTTCTGGTCATAGTAGCTGCTTTCCTTGACGTAATAAGCCTTGACCTCGGCTGATGGTATATCGCTGTCGTCGATATGCACGCCACGGTCGGTCTTCTCATAAAAAATGTGGTAGTCGTCAAGAAACTTCTTGGGGCTCAAGCGCAACGACTCGTCAAACTTCTCGCTGCCACTGTTCACGTCGTAAGAGTAGGCGGCAATGCCCCCGTGGTTAGGCCCTGCCATGATGAGCTTGAAGAGCAGCGTGAAGAGATTCACCTGCTGGCCATTTGGCTCCACTGGATAATACAAGGCGGCGTTAGCCTCATCGTTTAGGTCAAGCTCACGGTACACGTCCCTGCGCCAAACCACATCACCACTCATGGGCTCAGCCGTCGGGAAGTCTATCTGCTGACGCAAAGTCATGTTATTACTGTTCGACTTCGCCACCTGCTGCTCCTGGCGACGAGCCTTGGGCTGTGCCATGAGGCAGGAAACGCCCACGGCGATAAACGCCAATGATATAAAAAACCTCTTCATAAGAGTATCTTTGATTCTGTTTGTTTCTGTAAAAATCATCTCACCTTCACTTCCATTGCCCCAGGCAACACGCGCGCCACGCCGTCGGGCCCAATGGCATGAACCTCGGTGATGTAGAAGCGGCGGCCACGACTTAACCGGCGGAACTGGTCGCGCATGCGGTCGGTGAACTCTCCGCCTTGCGATGCCATCTGTACGGCATTGCCCATGTTGTCGTAGAACACAGTCGAGAAACCTGTCACGCGGAACTGTATGTCGAGAATGCCATCGTCTATGGCGGCCTTCAAGTGTCTCGCGCCCATCAGGCTCGCCTTGGCCATATTGCCACCCTTGAAGCGGTCATCGCCAATGGTGATATAAGGTGTCGGGTTGGGCAGCTTACGCACACGGAAAGTGAACGGAGGGAACGTCCTTGTCATCTTGCCGTCGCGCGCGGTGATGCGGAACGTCACGTCGTGGCCAACGGCAGCAGGCACGGCGACATACTTTCCCGGACCCTTTGATATAAGACGGCCACCTGTCATGCTCACGGAGACCGCGTTTTGCGGCACGCCTGGCACGCCTACGCTGATGGGGTTGTCGTAGCCAGCATAGAGCATGTTCATAAGGTCGGCGGCCACGGTAGCGCCTCCGGGGACAGGTATGACATTGTATTTCTGTAAGAAGTTGCGACGAAGCACGTCGCCACGTGAGTTGCGCATCAAGATGTAACCACCAAACTGGTGCTCGCCCACTCCACCGGCCATGAAACTGTATTGGCCATTCTTGGTGTTGACGCGCGAGCCATTGACATAAATCTCCGGTTGACTGGTCGTGTCGACAGCCGCCATGACGATGTTGGCATTGAAACGTTCACCGGGATAAAGGGTCGTCTTCTCCGGCACCACGAATGCCTCGAGCTTGTTCACGCGAATGTCCTTGAGGCCGATGTTAGCCTCCAAGGAGTGAAGCACCTCACCCTCGGCATAGCGCACGTCGTTTTGCAACTTCGACAGCAACGTGACGGCAGCCGCCACGGGCATATCCTCGAACATGTATTCCTGCCAGTTCTTGCCAAGATAGTTTTTGCCTTTTGGCACATTGGTGGACAGGTTGCTCTTGATAATGGCATATTGACGCGGATCGGTAACAAAGCCAAGGATGCGCTCACGATAAGAGTTGATGGCATTGAACAGCTTTTTGCCCTTGCCAGTCAGCGGAGCCAGCATCACGGTCCCCGCCGCGTCTATGTTATCTGTGTTCTGAATGTTTTTCAAGTTGCCATCAGCTCCGTCGGCCTCCTTCACTATCGCGAGTTTCAGCGTCTCGGCAAAGTTGTAGAGCGAGTCGCTCATGTTCCTCACCTCCATTGCCTTCTCATACCAAACCCTCGCCTTCTCTGGGTTGCGGAGCATTTGGTCGCGGAAGTCGTTGTATATGGCGGCATTCTCCTTCGACGCGTTGTTGGTGGTTCGGTCAAGGCTTTCCTGCACTACGGCAAAGCCCTTAAGCACCTCTGTCGACACGTTGAGTGCCAACATTGCCAGAAGCACGATGTACATGAGGTTGATCATCTTCTGGCGTGGAGAAACCGGTCGTTTCTTGATTGCCATTTATATTATATTACTTGATTCGAATTTATATTACTCTTCGCTCTTCTGGCCATTCGGGGTGCGGACGGGCACAGGGCCCGCCCCTGCATAGCGACTGATGTTCACTCCTCGCTCGCCCGAGGGGCCGCCGCACGCATGTTAACCGTCATGGCCTCTATCATGCGCGCGTATATCTTGTTGAGCTGGTCTATCTGCTCCGCCATCTTCTTCGTCTGAGCGTTAATCTCGTCGATAGTGCCAATCTGCTGGCTCGCGCCCTTGAGCTGCATCTCATAGACCTTGCTGATGCCCGTGAGCGTGCGGTTGAGGTTCTCCATCTCCTCACTGTCGCGCGTGAGACGGGTGCTCTGCTCATTCACCTTCTTCAGAGTCTCCACAAGCGTCTTCAGCTCTTCAACGTAGCAGCCTTGGGCCTCATTCATGGCCTCCGCCTCCTCTTGGCTCATCTGCGGCACGTAGGCCGGCTGCTGAGGTGCGGCTGACGCCGTGGAGCTTGACACGTTGACTGTCGGCTCCGCGGTTTCAACATTTACCTTTTCGACGGAAGGCTCAACTTCGGCAGAAGACACGGCACTTGCGGCAGGAGCCTCGGCCTTAGCATTGGGATACTCCACCATTCCCTTCTCAAGAAACTCCTCGGTCAGGCGCGTTGGCATTTCCCTGCCTTCCGCTGTCTTGTCGAACGGACGATCAAAGGCTGATATGAAAAACACGAAGACCTCAGTGCCCATGCCTATAAACAACATGACGTTGGCTCCAGGCAAATGGGTCAGCTTGAACAACGCTCCGAGAATGACGATAGACGCGCCCCAACTGTAAGCATAGTTGAGAAACGTTTGGCCCGCCACGGTGTCCATCCACTTCTGAAGGCGGTAGACTAAATTATAATTACTGTATCTTGACATAGTGTTATCTTCTTTTTTGTTTTCCACTTATTGAGTTAGCCAACGACCTCACGCAACGGAATCCGATATAGCTCCTCGGCTGGTTCTGGTATTCCCATGAGCGCCACGCTGAACGAATGAGGCTCTCCGGATCTTTCCATGAGCCACCGCGCACGCTTTTCTTCTTCAAGCGATACGGATCTTCCAAGGCCGCATTGTATTTCAGCTGCGGGTTGATGTCGTTCATGGCATCAACGCCCGCTTCGGTATAGATGGTGCTTGTCCATTCAGCCACGTTACCTGCCATGTCGTAAAGTCCATTACTGTTGGGTGAATAGCTGCCCACCTTGGCCGTGATAAGGTTACCGTCCTTGGTGTAGTTGCCCCTGTCGGGCTTGAAATTGGCATAGAAACAACCATTGCCACTCATCACGTCCTTGTTGTCCCAAGGAAACTCCGTCTGGTTCTTTCCCCTGGCGGCATATTCCCATTCTGCCTCTGTCGGCAAGCGATAACGCTGGACATAACGCGCCTCGGGGCCAAGGCCCTTCAGCAGATAGTCGGTGCGCCAAGCGCAGAACGCGTTGGCCTGCTCCCATGTCACGCCCACGACAGGATAATCGTTGTAGGCAGGATTGGAGAAATAGTTGCGGAGGTAAACCTCATTGTCGGCATTGCGGAAATCGTTTACCCAGCAGGTAGTGTCGGGATAGATGTTCACGATGTAGGTGTTAAGAAAATCCCACGGGCCGGAAAGCGGACGGTCAATGGTCTGTCGCACAATCTTGCCCGACTCGTCGATATAAGCCGTATCCTTGCTTATCATCACCACCTGATTGGGATCAACGGTCTCATCGGTATTGAGGTCGCGCTCCTCAGGGTTCAGGCGGTTGCGACGAAGCGCGGCGGCGGTATAATCGTAAATCTCGAACCGGTAGTTCATCTGGCTGTAGTCGAGCATCTTCTCGCCCGTCACGGGATTGGTGACATACAGGCTTTCTATTGCCCTCTGCTCATCCTCGTTGGGCTTGCGCGGCAGACGCTTGTTCCAGTTCACTCGAGGTGTCACCGGGTCACCGTTCTTGTCCTCGGTAATCATGTAACTCTCGTCGCCACCATAGTTGGGGTCCGCAAGGCGGGTGCGGAGGATGGAGTCGCGAACCCAGTTCACGAATTGCTTATACTGCGAGTTGGTAATCTCCGTTTGATCCATCCAGAAGCCGTCGACGGAGATGTCTTTCACAGGGACGGTCTTTCCCCAAAGGCTATCGCTCTTCAATTCGCCCATCTTCAAGTAGCCACGGTCAACCCTTATCATTCCGTAAGGTGTTGGCTCTGTGAAAGGACGACCGCCCACGCCGACCACTTCACCGCCCTTGCCCGACATGGAAGCGGACTTGGCGCTGAAACAGCCTGTCAACGACAACGACAACATTGTCAAGCTTAATAATAATATGATATTCTTCATATAATCAATATCTGTTCTATCAACTTCTGTTATAATATTCTTACACTCTTATGCAGGTTCCGGCCTTTCTTGGCGAAACTTATGTCGTGCCTATATCCGACAAACAACTCATGGCTGCCGTTGCCTGGGTTGATGCTTGACGTATACACCTCATAGCTATAGCCCAAGACCACTCCATGAAAACTGCCACCAAGGAGGATCGTGGCGGAAACAGTGGGACTGTATGTCGCGCCTATATAAAGCATCTTGTCGCCATTGTTGTATACAAGCCTGCCCGTGATGTCACCACGCCATCCGGTGCCGTCTGTACGGAAAAGTAACGACGGCTTCAATGTTATAAACGGATTACGGAAAGAAATATTGCCTCCACCAGTAAAATAATATGTGGGTAATATCTTCAACTCGTTATTATCACCAAGAGAAACAAGCGGAGAATTGAGATGATGAACCGACGCGCCGCCATACCACTGGCCATGCGTGTAGAACAGGCCCGCCCCAAGGTCGATGGAGCTACCAGTCAAGTCTGCAGTTGAAAAAGCCGGGTCACTGCTGTCGCCTAAGTCAACCTGGCTGCCATCAAATTTCTCGCTTATGAATCCTACTTCCGCTCCCAAACGCAAATGGCCTTTAAACAAAGGCATCTGAAAGGCATATTGCAGGTTGAGCTTGGTATGGGTGAACAGTCCTATCTGATCGTTCATGAAATTCACGCCCACGCCATGAAAAGAGCGCAATGCACGGAATGGCATGTCAGCAGAAACATAAGCCGTCCTTGGATTATGCTCATAACCTGCCATGTCCATCGCATAAGCGGCGACGACATTCAAGTATGCTTGCCGTCCGGCGGCAGATGGGTTGAAGGATGTTTCCATGTCGTAATAGTGGCTGAAAGAAGGGTCATATTGAGCCTTTGTGACTGAAACACCTACAAGCAAGAGGATAGACAGTATACAGAATCTTCTGGTTAACACGTTGAATCAATGATGAAGCAGGCATGGTGTCTTGTCGCTTTCGGCAACTTATGACGCGAGCCCACGATTTCTCACGTTATTGCTTTATAATTTATTGTCTGCAAAGGTAGTGTTTTTCTTACAAGAAGCGGTATTCCGCAATAGGATATTTGACAAGCCTACATTATTATATTTACATCTACCGAGACGAAAATGTGTTGTGAGAGCACACAAGCGTTGTGATTTGCTCAAAATTCATTACCTTTGCGGTGACAAAGACAACCTGTATCGTTGAGCACATACGCGCCGTTAAGTTGTGATTTGCTCAAAATTCATTACCTTTGCGGTGACAAAGACAACCAATACTATAACTTTTAAATTCACTATCTAGTTGTGATTTGCTCAAAATTCATTACCTTTGCGGTGACAAAGACAACGCTTCATGCGAAAATCAACCATTGACGTCAGTTGTGATTTGCTCAAAATTCATTACCTTTGCGGTGACAAAGACAACCGTTCCGTGCTTCTTCGACAACCGTGAGTGTTGTGATTTGCTCAAAATTCATTACCTTTGCGGTGACAAAGACAACAGTAGCGGTAGCATTATAAGCCATAGCCAGTTGTGATTTGCTCAAAATTCATTACCTTTGCGGTGACAAAGACAACTGTGAGCCGCCATTATCGTCAACGGCAGACGTTGTGATTTGCTCAAAATTCATTACCTTTGCGGTGACAAAGACAACAATATAACGCTAACGGTGTGGCTACAAACTGTTGTGATTTGCTCAAAATTCATTACCTTTGCGGTGACAAAGACAACCATCCTCATAGCCTTCCTCGCTATCGTCAGTTGTGATTTGCTCAAAATTCATTACCTTTGCGGTGACAAAGACAACTGGATTAACAATAAAGATACATATTTCTTGTTGTGATTTGCTCAAAATTCATTACCTTTGCGGTGACAAAGACAACTGTATAATGATTGAATATGAATGACGAATTGTTGTGATTTGCTCAAAATTCATTACCTTTGCGGTGACAAAGACAACTACTATCTTTGCATTAAAGAAAAACTAATAGTTGTGATTTGCTCAAAATTCATTACCTTTGCGGTGACAAAGACAACAGATCCACTGCAATATACAACCGACAGTAAGTTGTGATTTGCTCAAAATTCATTACCTTTGCGGTGACAAAGACAACGCAACCCTCAGATACAGGATTGGGGAACGAGTTGTGATTTGCTCAAAATTCATTACCTTTGCGGTGACAAAGACAACTCTCCGACCGATTTGCACGAGAGAACCAGCAGTTGTGATTTGCTCAAAATTCATTACCTTTGCGGTGACAAAGACAACGCATAGAGCCGAAGACAACTCCAACTTCTGGTTGTGATTTGCTCAAAATTCATTACCTTTGCGGTGACAAAGACAACCTACAAATTCGAGTGTAAGGAGAGTTCACAGTTGTGATTTGCTCAAAATTCATTACCTTTGCGGTGACAAAGACAACATGCCGTAGTGATGGCAGAACTGCAAAGCAGTTGTGATTTGCTCAAAATTCATTACCTTTGCGGTGACAAAGACAACCTTACCGCCTCTGTACTGTTCTGTGGCGTTGGTTGTGATTTGCTCAAAATTCATTACCTTTGCGGTGACAAAGACAACACATATCAAGAGAGCACTCATGTAGGTTCAGTTGTGATTTGCTCAAAATTCATTACCTTTGCGGTGACAAAGACAACTTTTCAAGTAAACAACATGAAAGCAAGTGAGTTGTGATTTGCTCAAAATTCATTACCTTTGCGGTGACAAAGACAACGGGCCTCACGCACATGGCGGTCGAGATCGGTTGTGATTTGCTCAAAATTCATTACCTTTGCGGTGACAAAGACAACGATAGCGCAGCAGACAGACAGCATAGATCTGTTGTGATTTGCTCAAAATTCATTACCTTTGCGGTGACAAAGACAACCCCAAGGCAGAATGGCATCGTCCTCAACGAGTTGTGATTTGCTCAAAATTCATTACCTTTGCGGTGACAAAGACAACTTTATCCAAGACTTTGCCTATTGCACGTGAGTTGTGATTTGCTCAAAATTCATTACCTTTGCGGTGACAAAGACAACCAGTGGCATTTGCTTTAGCTGTCTTAATATGTTGTGATTTGCTCAAAATTCATTACCTTTGCGGTGACAAAGACAACTCGTATTTGTATTCCGAAGGATGAGGAAAAGTTGTGATTTGCTCAAAATTCATTACCTTTGCGGTGACAAAGACAACATTAATTTGGTATTTGTCTGAGAATCAGAGGAATGTCGAATGTATTAGAAATAAAAAAAGATGTTGTCAAAAAAGAAGAACTCACGGTTAAAGTTGAGTTCTTCTTTTTTGTAGGTGTGCTTACTTCTCGATTTGTGTGAGTTAGAATAATTCTAACTGTGTGCCTGGCGTGTTAACAGCTTGAGGCTTTTTCCCATAAAAAAGACTTATGTTTGAGAATTGTTTGTCTGTGACGCACATTATCCCAACTTTACCATGTTCTGGAAGAAACGATTTCACACGTTTAATGTGTGCATCAGCATTTTCCATGCTTGCACAATGGCGTATGTATATTGAGAACTGAAACATCGTAAAGCCGTCACTCTGCAGGTGCTTGCGAAAAAGCATGTACGCTTTTTTGTCTTTTTTTGTCTCAGTGGGCAAATCGAAGAATACCAGTATCCACATAACGCGATATTCGCTAAAACGGTTCATGTTTCTTACATTATTATAATGTTATGCTTAACGTACAGGATAGGCAATGCGACGCAATTCTCCTGAGAAACATTTGTAAAGAGATGCCGTGGTCTGTGTGGCCGCCACCATCAGCGGACTGCGTTTGCCTCCTATCACAACGTCAAGTGTGGGTATGGAGAGCAGACGCGCTTTAAGCGTTGTTGTTAGCTGCAAGTTTTCCACACCCTGGTCTTTTACGATCGCAAAAACCAGTTCGTCAACATAGGGCCGATAAGGCTCCATGATGTCGTCTGCAAGACAATAAGCGTTGTAGCGGTTGTGATGATGTATGCCTAAGGTTGGAAGCATGCCGCTTGCTATCAAGGCTCGTGCCACGACGGCTCTTAAAATGGCATAGCCATAATTGAGGATGTTGTTGGGGGCCATGCCTTCACGGCTGCGTGTGAACGTTTCAAGTCCTGTAATGGTGCTGAAGAAGTTGCGCCAATAATAAGCCGCGGCATGACCTTCAACATTGTCTGGGTCGCCACTGCGCACATCGTCTGCCCACCGTTTCATGTTTTTTACAGGCACGCCACTGCAAGCCGACAATACGGCTGCCTGATTTTCTATCTTGGCTTTAATGGTTTGCTGCCATAGCTGTTTGCGTAGGGGGAGCGATGCTTCCAGCTGATAACGGAAACGCTCGTTTTGTGTGGAGTTGCCATAGAGCGGCAGCATCAGGCCTACGGGCAGACTATGGCTGTCGCAGGTTATCACAGCACAGTTGTTTTCAAGCAGGGCTTCAAGCAGACCTTGGGTGATGGTGATGCGACGGTTGTCGAGCACCACCACGCCAATGTCTTCTATAGGCTTTGTCGTTTCTGCCCGCTTTTTCATCACTTCTGGCAATTGATCGTTGCTTTCCACTTCGGGTAGCTTTATCACCATTTGCCCCGTTCTTAGTGAAAGGTAGGCTGGGTTTCCAAAATATAATGTCTTTTTTATCATAGGGTGTTGTTTTATGAGGTGTTAATATTCGCCAATGGCAACGATTTGTCCGATGTTGTTGACGCGAACTTTTACGATGCCTTGAAGCTTATTTAAGGACGTAATGCGCTTCCATGTTATATCACATAATGATTTATTATTCTCAACGCTTGTATCTAAATGATGTCTGAAGAAATAATCTTTTGTTGTTATCTTCTGCACCCTAAACAAGTTCTCGCTTATCTCCGCATAATTCTTTGGATCAAGCAGATCAATCTCTTTAGGGTCAAATCCTGTCTTTTCGTTCGGGAACACGAAGTATTCGTTGCGTTTCATTGTGAACAAGAACAGCCAACCCTTATCTTTATTATAGTCATGGTCCACGATGGGCAGATGCTGGATTGCCCTTGCTGTAGCCTCAAAGTAAGACACGATGTGTTCTTGCAGGTTGCCGTTGGCATCGCGGAAGATAGCTACATGATGATTGCTGCTTGTGCTTACATAGTCGGACGGCATGCGTCGTCCTTCGCTGTCGCACATGGGCTTACCTTGCACGTCGTGCTTGTCGTGCAAGGCAACAGCGTTGCTCACGCCACGAATGGTGACACGCTTTATCTGTATGCCACGCTCGCGGTTCAGCCAAATGGGGTTCTCGTCAAGGTTTGAGAACGCCTTCTTGGCGTCGCCTCCAAACTCTTTGAGACGAGCTTCCAGAATTTCTTTTACATGCTCGTCAATCACCTTGTCAACCTTAAGATCCTTGTCTATAGGTTTGCGCTGTGTAAAGATTGTTTCGTATGTCACAGTTTTTACCTTAGCAGGCACGCTCAAGGTGTGGTCATCGTTCAGATATAAAGGATTCTTCTCCAAACTGTTGCGTCCTGTGAATGCCTTTTTCGCATCGCCACCATATTCGCCCAACCGCTTGAGAAGAGCCTCACGATAACGAGGACTCGCCACGGTAGCAATTTTTTCTTCTGTGAATGAAGAGCTTATATTTTCTTCCTTCACCACACAACAGCGCACGCTGCCATACACCGTTTCGTTATGAAGTTGGCAACGCGGGGTGAGTTGCACCGTTTGTTTCTTCTCGCCTCTACGTTTTATGGAGTTGATGTTGCGCGTAACAACCTTGTTTTTTGCTTTGGTAGACACCAGTATGTCCTGAAGCTGTCGGCGTGCTTCGGCTCTGAAGACGTCAAGCGGCATGGGAGGCATAAAGCGCAGTTTGCCGTGCGCATCGCGATAAAGACATGTCTGCTCGATGGCATAAATGCTACCTGCCTTGTTGCTGCGTGCGTTCAGGTTGTTCAGATACTGAATGAAGCTATGCTTCGTGAACGCTATCGTCAGCGCATCCATGGCATGATGTCGATGGTCGTTGCGTTTTGTCCAATCTTTTATACGTTTTATTTGTCGCCCGTCATGATCCTTGAACGTTTCGGTTAAGCCCAATTTGTCATACTTGTCCCAATTGAGCTCTTTCATGATATCGACGAGTTGCCAGTCGTCACGCAAGCGGTCGGTCACAGCACCCGTTGTAGGCACCACCACCCGTACCATGCTTTCAAGAATTTCGCGTGCCTTGCGGGCGATATATTGTGAGTCGCGCAAGTCGCGGTTGATGAAACCTTCAGGTATGTCGGCTTCCTTCATCAGCAGTTTGTCGTGTTTCGTTTTGCTGATGACGCCGTCAGCATAAAGATAGTCGATACGTTTCTTATATTCTTTGGCGCCTTCTTCACCATACATGCTTTGCACATAGTCGAAAGCTGTGGCGTTGCTCTTCTCAAGATTGGCTTGGCGTGCTTCAAGCGTTTTGTTAGAGAACGAGTCGTCAAACAAACGGGCTTGCGGTATGATATGCTCAACGTCAAACTCTTTAGAAAAGAGCTTTTCACGGGGGATATATGTCTGCGAATAGAGTGTCTTGTAGCCGTTGTCTTTTAGCTCAAGCCAGAGACGGTAACGGGTGATGTCGTTTCGGCTTACATGCGGCATGCCGAACTCGTCTTGTAAGATACGTCTATATTCTTCTTGCTGGGCTGTGGCGCGTGTAATGTCGGCGGTCATCTGTTCGCGCTCCTTGGCACTCTTTTTCAGCTCGCGTGCCATCTCAATGCGTATCTCGTCGGGCTTGCCATATTGTGCCGACACCTCATTAACCACATTAATCATTTGGTTAAGGATTTTCTCAACCACAGGGTTGCGCAAGCTGTTGCGTGGCAGCAGAGGCAACGTGTCGACAAGAGGTTTCTTGTCAAGTTCTTCTTTTGTGAGCGAGCGGCGTGAATGTCTGTATCCTGCATATTCGCATGCCACGCTATATTCGTTGCCGTCCATCATGTAAGGCAAGATGCGACGCATGGCCTTGGCGCTAAGATTGCCGTAATCGGGCATGAACGTGATGGCTGCAAACACGGCAGCATAGTTGTGTTCCATGCCAAAGGTTTCTGCAATGCGGGTAATGAGCTTCTCGTTGCCAGTGGCTGAGTTGTCGCCAGCATACGAGTAGAGCAGATGCCACAGCTGGTAGGCAGGTTGGTGCTCAAACGCTTTGCCCTCAAGACATGGGTCGAAATTGAGAAAACTAGACTTTATTCCCAACGCATTGAATATCTGATTGATGGTAGACACGACGGTTTCATACGACAGTTTTGCAAAGTCGTATTCGTTATGTCCGCTCATGACAATAATGGTTTGGCATGCTTTTACAAAAGCCGCCATTGTGCGGTTGCCGTCTACCTCGCGGAAGTTGAGGCTCAGCCCCTTTCCGCTCTTAAACAGCAACTTCAGAATTTCGGCTGCCGACATGCGCTCTTTTAGGCTCAGCTCTTTATATAATGTCTGCTTTTCTTCTTCTGTAAGACGGCGGCTGCCATACTTATAGGTTGCTACCGTGCCAAACAGGTCGAGCTGTTTTTCAGGGATGATGTTGCCCGACACTTGCACATTGTTAAGCGTTTGCCATATCTTAAAGCTCTGGAACAGTGGCGACGACTTGGGACACACGCGCAGACCTGTCGTTATTGTCTTCTTTCCGTCAACCACAACTTCTTTCGGTTTGCTTTCCAGCTCGCAATAGCCCACAAGGCTCTTTTGCGATTTCAGTTGACGCTGATAGAAGATCACGATGTCACGAATCTCATGTTTCAGCTCGGCGGTGAGCTCCGGGTGATAGGTGGCTTGTGTCTCCCATATACGTTCAAACTCGTCAAGATAGTCTTGGCGGTAAAACACTTGGTTCTTCAAGCTCGTGTTTGGGTCTTTCTCAAGCAGTTGCATTTGATATTGCCCCACTGTTTGGTGGTTAAAATAGAGCTCTTTGCTGCGGTCGCTTATTGCTCCGAGGTAGCCGCTTGTGCCATGTATCTGACCGTTAATCTTTTGCAGAACGATGGCCAGCTCTTCCAACCCTATTTTCTTGTCTAAAGCTTCTGAACGCCAACGATAGTTTTCGGCTTTCTGTTCGGCAGCAGTGCCGTTACGTTTCATGCCTTTTATACCGAACGGTTGCGCACAGATGGCCCATGTCTGCTTCTCGTTTTTGTTTTTTAGCGCATCAAAAAGATCTTGCGTCAGCAGTTCGGGATAATAGGCTTGTTGCGCATGCCAAACGGCCTTCAGCTCGGCAGTGAGGTCAGAGGGATAAAAGTCGGGCAAATATTTCTTGCCTTTGCGCAAAAGGTTTAAAACATATTGGCCTGGTGTGAGGTGCTGTTCGTAGAGCTGACGCGCTACGCTCATGCCGTCAATGAGCTTGCCGTCTTCGCCTGAATCGGCTTTACGGCTACTTTTATAACCACGCTTTTTGTTTATCATTAAAAGCACGCGTGCCAATTGTTCAAGTGTTATTTCTTCGCTCACGGCTCGTGCTCTTAGTTGGCGCGTTTCAAAAGTGGTGCGGTTGCCTTGTTCGCAAAGCACGGTCTCGTCTGTAATGAAACCGTGTTCTTTTAATAACGTCAATAGGTTTTCGCGGCGCAACTTGAAGCGTTGTAAGTTGCGCCGGGCACTGCGTTTCAGTGTTCGGTCTGCATTAGTGGTGATGGCCTTTCCTTTTTCAAAGTTCGACTGCTCGTCTACAGAGAGAGGGTTTACCCTTACACCAAGTTTTATGATTGACGACTGTTCGTTGTCGTCTTCTTTCTCATTTACCAAAGCCCATCCTATGCTGGTTGTGCCTAAGTCAAGACCTAATATTTTTTTCATGTATTATTCTTTTTTATGGGTTGTTGCTTTATGTGCAGTGTTTTTTAGTAATAGATTACAAATTTAGCAATAATAATTATATAAGTTATATAAAATCCGAAAAATATTTGGTCGTATGATTGCTTTTCGTTATATTTGCAGCATGAATTTGAGCAAATCACAATAAGGATTATTCCGTTGTGAAAACATTAGGTTCGCCCATCGTCCTTAACGGTGGGCTTTTTTGTTTGTTAAGCCTCTCTTATCTAACGGTATAGCTTATAACGAAGCCATGATGATAGCCACCACCGCCTTTTGTTTTGTCTCCCAGAAGTTGCTCAACGAAGAACACGTCGAACTGCTCGACTATGCCAGCACCGTTGGTTAGATTCTTCATGTGCTCAACATGAGTAAAACTGAATTGCTGGTCATTCTGCAACTGTCAAAGGCAAACAAAGATTTAATAAAATCATTCCTTGTGTGTAAGTTTTCTAATTGTCGTGCGACTAATGAGATAAAGAGTCAAACGATAACAATAAGTTTAAAATGGGAAAAAGCGAATTAGAACAAAAGTTTCTAAGCTTGGTTGACAGCTACAAACAGGTGATATATAAAGTCTGCTTCATGTATGCCACCGATGACGAGACCATCAGCGACCTCTATCAAGAGGTGGTGCTGAACCTCTGGACAGCCTTTCCGCGATTCCGAAGCGAGAGCAAACCATCGACATGGGTGTATCGCATCAGCGTGAACACCTGCATCTCACACCTGCGTCATAACATAAAGCGACCAGAGACTGTGAGCCTTACGATGTCGATGGGCGACCTCTTTCCTGAGGAATCGGAAAGGGCACAACTTCAAAAACTCTATCAGCTCATAAGCCAGCTCGGCGAATTGGAACGCGCGCTGATTCTGCTGTGGCTCGACGATAAAAGCTATGAAGAGATAGCGAAAATCCTCGGTATATCAGTATCGAACGTTGGAGCGCGCATCAACCGCGTCAAGACGAAGCTAAGGGAAATGTCTAATCATTAAAATCAGAAAACTATTATGGAATTAGAAGATTTGAAACAAAAGTGGAATATGCTCGATGAGCGACTCTCAAAGAGTGAGGTCTATAACAAACGAGCATTGGAAGAGGTAATCAAAGGTAAGAATAAGACTACCTACGAGAAACTACAGAAGCAGGGGATGGTCAACTTCTTTGTCACGCTTTCTATTGCATCTGTCATCTTACCTTTATTGTATAGTATGGGAATCTTCCGCGACACGTCGTTCTACATTTTAGAGATGGTATGTCTTCTTGGCGTAGTGATGGTGGCTTGTAGACTGACTGTGCTTTATCGTTTCAATGTAATGAAGACGCCTACTGAGCAACTATGCAATCTTATCAACTACAAGCGTTGCTATTTCTTTGAGTCTGTGGTTGGCGTACCACTGGGCGTTTTGGGCATCTGTGCCACGCTTTACTTTGAGCACACAACCTCGCCATTCGGACTGTTCTTTGACCTTCTCGGTGTAATAGCAGGCGTTTCATGTGCTTATTTTGGATATTTGAAACATAAGACTACGATGTTGGAGATAAGTCAGAACCTTACAGAACTCAAGAACTTCGGATAGACAAAGAAGCAATAAGAAGAGCCGAGAAGACATGCTCACCAGAAGAAGAATTTCGGAAAGTAATGATTATTGGTTATTTAATTCTTCAAAAACATTGTGATTTAAGCCGTTTGCTTGAATAAGACAGGCTGTGTTTCAGCAATTGAAGCAAACTTCATTGCGTTTGGCTCGCCCTGTCTTTGGCGGTAGTAGAACTGAAAAAGCGGTATAGACATTTCTTTGTGAAATCTCTATACCGCTAATATTTTTGTGCTTTAAGCGGCGCGCAACCAACCCATAGCTGTTAGTATTCGTCCTCGTTCCAAAGGAAATCCTCCTTTGAAGGATAATCTGGCCACAAGTCTTCTATGCTTTTATAGACATCGCCTTCATCCTCTATCTCCTGCAGGTTCTGTACCACTTCATCAGGGGCACCCGAACGAACAGCATAATCAATAAGTTCTTCCTTTGTAGCTGGCCAAGGAGCATCCTCCAATTTGGAAGCCAATTCAAGAGTCCAATACATAAGTATAATAATTAGTCGTTATTAATTCTCAATTTCGTGTCGCAAAAATAAACAAAATAATTGAAATCAAGACTTATAATGTGATAATTTTTACTTGTAGCATTATAACAAATCATAAAATTCTAAACAAGCATGACCTTATAGTTAATTTTTGGCATATTGCCATCAAGAAATAGGACTCCACAGTCGTATAAATCAAAACTAACTACTACTTTGCTTGACTGTATCACAGATTCCCATAAAGCAAAATTTCGCTCAGAAGAATGAATACGCTCAATAACGTAAACCTCATTAAAGCGATGGTCCAAACTGAGGAAATGATAAAGACGAAGATAAAACTTTCTAAGTCTTAGAGTTGATTCATCACTATCAAGGTCTAATGATTCATAAAAATCATGATATTGTTTATCACGAACTACTTGAGTGACAAAAGCGAACGCAAATGGCGCTTGAACACCAAAACCATGACTCCTGGGCCACCTTATAATGGAATAGAGAAAACGACGTAAAGATTGAATCATAGAAAGAGAATAAAACAGAAAAAGCCTCAAGGATAATGTTATCCTTGAGGCTCTCTT
>OIXA01002715.1_pt1 | contig 19767 bp, 20 predicted proteins | sample 1587721 | NCBI WGS metagenome assembly OIXA01 (sample SAMEA3888900, study PRJEB22519) | human gut metagenome | biome: human gut; feature: human-associated habitat; material: faeces | place: Denmark | collected 2013 | reverse complement strand
GGTTAAAACTTTATTTGCGCCTGCGGGCGCAAACTCTGCGAGGCTTTTTCGACAGACGGAAAGCCACCGGACGAACCGGTGGCTTTAACTTTATTTTGCGGCTTTGGCCTTTTCGTACAGATCCATCAAAACCTTGCCGATCTTCATGGAATACTCCACGACCAGATGCTTCTGGTCGTTGGGGAGATAGCGGCCGAATTCCTGGATCTCATAGGTCAGATCGCCGTCATAGCCGATATCCGCCAACCCGGCCATAGCCTCGGCCCAGTCAATGTTGCCGTGGAAGGGCATCAGGTGCTCGTCGGCCACGCCGTGGTTATCCTGCACATGGATGGCGTGGAGCCGGGAACCGATGATGTTCAGATTCTGCCGGTGGAAGTCATGTCCTCCCAGATTGGCGTGGCCGAAGTCATAGCACACGCCCACGTGCTCCGGGTCGCCGAAGGCGTCCACAAGATCGACCAGCTCGTAAATGCTGGCACAGTAGATGCGCTGCATGGGCTGGCGGGGACGGTATTCAAAGTCGTTTTCCAGACAGATGCCGATGCCGTTTTCCCGGGCGGTGGCTACGTGCCGGCTGTAGTATTCCAGATTCTTTTCTTTGGAAACCGAAACGTCCGGCCCGGCGGAATACACGGTGCCGGGGTGCGTTACCGTCCACTCCACGCCCAGCTCGGCCGAGGCGATGATGGAGCGGCGGATCAGCTCCTCCATGGTTTTGACTTTTTCTTCGTCGTTCTCGGCGAAGATGTCGTAATAGGGCAGATGGGACTGGCGGAACACGACGCCCCAGCGGCGTCCCATTTCCGCGATGTCCTTCACATAGTCCTGCCAGTCGTCGTTTCGCATGCGGGAGTGCGGATTCATGGATTCACAGAAGTTGATGTCCAAAACCTTATAGCCGCCCTGGGCGCACTGGGCAATGCAGAAATCAAAGCCGTTACGCTCCCGTCCGGGGGTAAAGGCACAGATGTTGGTAGAGGTAGAGATCTCCATATTGGCGCTCCTTTGCTTTTTTATTCAGGGGCAGCGCCGCCGGATGCCGATAACAGTGCTGTGCGGCGCTGCCCTAAAATCAAATGGAGAAGAGGGCCGCGAAAGCGGACCTTTCTTAGAAATTCGGGAAAATCGGGATCAGGCGACCGCGTTGTTCCGGGCGTACTCGGTCAGCAGATTCTGCATCTCGTCGGACATGATCTCTACCGTTTCCTCGACGGTCTGGTCGTTTTCGAGCATGTCGGACACGCCCTGCATGATCGCATAGTAGAAATCCTTAGACGGGCCGACGGTAACGCTGCGCATATCCGCCGGGGTGGAGATGAGCTGATCGTACGCCACCAGATACTGCGGATACTCCGCCGTCACGGTCTTATAAATATCCTCGTCCATAGCCGCCGTGTTGGAGGGAATGTAGCCGGTGTTCGCGGCAAAGTCGGCCTGCACCGCCGCGGAAGCGAGATACTGCATGAAGACCCAGGAGGCTTCCTTGCGAAGATCGTCGCCGGAATCGAACATGGACAGGCAGGAGCCGGCTACGGTGGCGCCGTCGGAAGCGTCGGCGGAAACGCGCAGATACTTACCGACGCCGACTTCAAAGGCGCCGTTGACCTTTTCGAGGACCGGAGCCACGTTGGAAGAAGAATTGGTCATCATCACGAGATCGCCGGCGATGAACATATCGGCCGAGCCGCTCTCGTTGATGAGCGCGCCGGCGTCATACATGGCCTTCCACTGCGTCAGGAAGGCGGCCAGCGCGCCGTTGTCGATGCAGGCGAGCTCCGTGGCGGTGCCTTCCGAGCCGTTCTTTTCATTGACGACGTAGCTGCCGAGCTGACCCAGCCAGTTGGCGAGCGTCGGGGTGTTCGGCACGGTCTGCAGCACCTTCTGGGTGAGACCCTTGGCCTGCATGTCCTGATAAAGCCGGATAACATCGTCAAACGTCTCGGGGACCTTATCCCAGCCGGCTTCCTTCAGCAGGTCCATGTTGTAGTAGGAAACGGTGGTAGAGGTCGCAAACGGCAGACCAAGCTGGCTGCCGGCAAACTGCCAGTTGGCCAGAGCGGCGGAGAGATAGGTGTCCAGGCAGCCGGGCTCCGCGTAGGCGGCCACGGCCTGGTCCACGGTGAAGGCTTTGCCGGAATTGTAGTAGGTCATTTTGCCCGTGGCGTCCAGCTGCATCAGGTCGGGCAGCTCCTCAAAGTTGCCGCCGGAGATGATGGCCTTGAGCAGGGTGCTGGCGTCGGAGTACTGGCCCTGATACACGGCGTTCACGGTGATGCCGTATTCGTTGGTGCTGTTGAACTCCTCAATGTACTTGTCCATCAGCACGCCGGCCTCGTCCGAGGCGCAGTGCCAGAACGTGATGGTCACCGGCTGCGTGCCGAGCAGGCTCTCGACCGGCGCGGCCTCATCCTCGGCCGGGGCTGCGGTGGGCTCGGCCGGCGTGGCCTCTCCCGTGCTGCCGCAGGCGGCCAGAGAGAAAACAAGCGCCAGAGCCAGAAGCAATGACAGCATCTTTTTCATGTGTAAATCCTCCTAAAATGATTTTATTCCAGAAAAGCAGGGCGCTGCTGCCCCTGCCGGGGAATACGGATCAGCCGACGAGACTCCCTTCGGTGCCGCCCTTTGCCATGTTCCGCCGCATGATGACGAAAAGGATGAAGGACGGGATCAGGGAGATCGTCACGCCGGCCAGCACGAGCTGATAATTGGTGTCCTCCCAGGAATTCAGCTTGGTGATGCCTACCATGACGGTGCGCATATCGGGCGCGCTGGCGGTGATGATCAGCGGCCAGAGATAGGCGTTCCAGATCGTGATGAAGCTCTGCACGAAAAGCGTCGTGATGATCGGCTTGCAGATGGGCATCAGGATCGTAAGAATATACCGCAGATCGCCGCAGCCGTCGATCATGGCAGCATAGCGCAGATCCTTCGGAACGGAAAGGAATTTCTGCCGGAGCATGAACATCTGGCTGGCGCTGACAAAGCCGGTGATGCACATGCCGAGATAGGTATTGAGCAGCCCCAGCCGGGACACGGTCACATAGTTGGTGATGAGGAGCGTGTCGCCGGGCATCATCATCGTGCCGAGAATGAGGAAAAAGCAGAAGTTCTTCCCCCGGAACTCATAGTGCGTCAGCGCAAAGGCCGCGCAGATGGAAAATACCAGACGGACCACCGTTCCGAGCGTCGCCATGATGAGAGAGTTGAGCATATAGCGCAGCATAGGCGCCTGATGCATGGCGTCCCTGAAGTTCTGCGTATAGGCAAAGCTGCTCGGCAGCAGCCGCGGCGAGAGAAATTCCGCCGGAGTTTTGAAGGCGCCCAGAACACAGTAGATCACCGGGAAGATCAGCACCAGGCCCAGAGCGATGGCCACGACGGATACGACGATGTCGGTCGAGCGTTTTCTGGCTGTATATTTCACTGATAAAACACCTTCTTCCGCTCATAAACAAACGACACCAGCGTAAACCCGAAGGTCAGAACGAAAGCCACCATGCTCACGACCGCCGCCAGACCGTAGTTGGAGCTGCCGTAGCCGGAGGAGAACATCATGTACATCAGCGTTGTCGTCGCGCGGGACGGGCCTCCCTGCGTAATAATGATCATCGGGCCGGATGTCATCATCGCCAGGACCGTGTTGGTGCACATCACATAAAAAATAGTAGAGGAGATCATGGGGAGTTGGATCTTGAATACGCGGGTGAAAAATCCCGCCCCATCCAGCTCGGCCGCCTCCATAATGTGCTTGGGGATCCCCCGGAACGCCGATTGGAACAGAAGAAAATCGAAGCCGATGCCCATCCACACCGTAAGGATAATGCAGGTGTACAGCGCCGTATCCCGGCTTTCAAACCATCCCAGATTCGTCCCGAAGAACGCGTTGACCCAGCCCAGCGTCGGGCTGAACATGGATTTGAAGATCATGCAGGCCGCCGACATGGATACGGCCATGGGCAGAGTGAACATGGTCTCGTATACCGGGCTGAGCTTACGCTTTTTCGTAGCCAGCAGCGCCAGAGAGATCGTCAGCAACAGCGTTACCGGCACGTTGATCAGCGTAATGACAATGGAGTTTCGCAGCGCTTTTTTAAAGTCGTTCCGCCCGAAGACATATTTGAAATTCTCCAGTCCAGCAAAGCGCAGGATCTCGCCCTTGTCGTTGACCGCGCAAAGGCTGTTGACCAGCGTTTTCAAAAACGGATAATAGACAAACAGCAGCGCAAAGATCAGAATCGGCGCCATAAAGGCTGCGACTTTCAGATTCTTACGGGCGTTGGGACGGAGGCCGCCTTCGCGCAGCCTTCCGTATGCGGCGTCTTTCGTTATTGTGCTCAATCCTGCATCCTCCCGTTTTTCCGAAACCCGGCGGCCGCCGGAACGTTCGTCCGCGCGCTGCGGCCTTTTGTCTGCTTATTGCGGCGCTTTACGTGTATTTTGTAACATAGTGTTGACAACAGTTCAATTCTTTTTTGCGTAAAGTCCGCAAATCATGAAATTGCCCAATTATTTCCGACCGCGTTCTGCCGTATTCGGAAAATGCACAACGCGGCATTTTCCGCGTTTCCCGGACAAATCGGATTGTATCGCACGCACGGTAAAGAGAGAAACACCTTTTTTGTAAGGTTTCGGTAAAATCCTCTTTACCGCCTTCGGTTTTTCACCGGCTTGCTTGACAGCCCAATACCGCTATGATATGATTCAGTGCGACAAATGACCAAAGTAAGTTACAAATGTAATTCCGACATATAGAAAGCGAGGCTGCAACGATATGGCACAGACCGTAAGCAGAATGAACCATATTTTCGGCACCGACGGGAAAACCTTCATTCTCGCCATGGATCACGGCTCCAATTTCAACGTGCTGCCTGCCATGAAGGACACGAAAACGTTGATCCGCGAGCTGGCCGCGGCGGGCGCGGACGCCTTTTTGTCCACCATCGGCATGGCGGAAAACTTTGCCGGCAGCTTTCTGGGTAAGGGCATCATTCTTCGCGTCGACGGCGGCGTTTCCTTTCTGGGCGATCACAAAGCGCCGATGCAGATCGTTGCCACGGCGGAGGACGCGCTCCGTCTGGGCGCCGACTCCGTTATCACGATGAGCTTTCCCGGCTCCGTACACGAGGCGGAGGTTTTGAGCAATCTGGCGCGGGTGTGTCTGGACTGCCACAAATGGGGTCTGCCCGTCACGGCCGAAGCGCTCCCCCGCGGCTTTGAAAAGGCCGGGGATTCCCGCACGCCGGAAAACATAACGTTTGCCTGCCGTCAGGCCGCGGAGCTCGGCGCGGATATCGTGAAGACCGTCTATACCGGCGATCCGGAGAGCTTCCGGACGCTGACGGAAAGCGTTTATGCCCCGGTCGTTATTCTCGGCGGCGCAAAAAAGGTCCCCGAACGGGAGCTTCTGCAGGAGATCCGCGATGCGCTCGATGCCGGAGCCTCCGGCGTCGCCATGGGGCGGAACATCTGGGGGAACGAAGACCCGGTACGCTATGCCGCGGCGATCGCAAAGCTGATCCACGAGGATTGCAGCGTGGACGCGGCGCTGAAGGAAATGAACCGGCTTTACGGAAAAAGGGGATAGACGGAAATGGAAACATATAAAGTAAGCATTCATTCCGGCGTCCGCGAAATGGAAACGCGGATTCTGCAAAAGAGAGAGCCTGCCGGTGACGAGGTGCTGCTGAAGGTAACGAGCTGCGCCATATGCACGCTTGAGCAGCGTATCTGGAAGGGCGTCATCGCCCGGTATCCGTATGCCGGAGGCCACGAGGCGGCCGGGATCGTAGAGGCCGTCGGCCCGGACGTGAAAGGCGTAAAGCCCGGCGACAAAGCGGCTGTCCGGCTGCTGAACTCCTGCGGCGAGTGCTACTACTGCCGCAGCGGTCACGAAAACCTGTGCGTGGCGTCCTTCGTGGCGCATACGCATTCCGGCATTATGGGAGCGGGCGGCTTTGCCGAGTATATGACTGTCAGCGCCAAGGCGGTGTATAAGCTCGCCGACGATGTGAATCTGGATCACGCGGCGCTGGCCGAGCCGCTCGCCTGCTGCGTTCACAGCATCCGCAACGCCAGGATCCAGCTGGGCGACGATGTGGTAGTCATCGGCGCCGGCATCATGGGCGCGCTGCACATCCGGCTGGCAAAAATGAGCGGGGCGCGCGTCATTGTCAGCGAGCTCGATCCCGTCCGCATGGACGTTGCGCGCAAAATGGGCGCGGACATCGTCATCAACGCCAACGAAGCGGATCCCATCGCGCAGGTCAAGGAGCTTACCGAGGGCCGCGGCGCCGACGCGGTGTTCTGCACCGTGGCCACGTCCGCCGTGGCGAAGCAGGCGGTGGATATGGCCGGAAAACTGGGACGGGTCGTGATGTATACCTCGTTCTTCCCTGATCTTCCGATCGAGATCAGCCCCACAAAGCTCCATTCGGGCGAGCAGATCCTTACCGGCTCCGTGAATCCGAATCCGGTGGATTTCCTGACGGCGACGCGCCTGCTCAGCCGGAAGCTCATCGACGTTTCCTCTCTGATCTCCGACCGGGTCCCCATGGCCGAGATCGACCGCGCTTTCCGGGAGGCCGTGGAGCCCAACACCTACCGTATTATCGTAAAGCCCTAAAAAAGGGATTGAAAAAAGCCGGGGGCCATGTAAAATGGAGGTATCAAAAAAGGATGGTATCGGCCATGAATCTGCATCCCCTGACGCCGGAACAGAAAAACGAATATACCCGGATCGCCTATTACTACTATGAAGCCGGCCAGACGCAGGACCAGATCGCGCAGCGGCTGGGGATCTCGCGCCAGCGGGTGAACCGGATCCTGGCGGAGTGCATTGAGCGGGGCATCGTTCGCATCACGGTCGACCGGAGCCCGGAGGAGTATTTCGCGAGCGAATCGGCGCTGGAGGAAAAATACCGTTTGAAGGCCGTTCGGCTGGCGCACAGCCTCGGGGCGGACCAGCTGTATGGGAATCTGGGCGTTGTGGCCGGACAGTATCTCAAGTCCATCGTCAAGCGGGGGGATATCATCGGCTGCGTTCCCGGCCGCGGCGTGGCCGGGCTGGTGGATAACATGCCGCAGATGGAGCGGACCGGGCTTACGGTAACGCAGCTCATGGGCAGCGAGAGCCGGAGAGAGTATAATCTGGAGGTCGACAGCATCCTCCACCGGTTTGCGCGAAAGCTCTCCGCCCTGCCGCAGCCGCTGTATGCGCCCGTGCTGGTCAGCAATGCCGAGCTGCGCGAATCCATTGTCCGCGAGCCCTATTATCAGGAGGCCTACGCCGTTATGAAGCGGTGCACCGTTGCGGTCGTCGGCATCGGCACGGCCACCACCTATGAGCAGTATATCACCGGCGCAAACCGGCAGCCCGGCACTGCGGCCGCCGGCGCGGCGGCTCCGGTGGGGGAGATATGTACCCACTGCTTCGATGCGGACGGACAGCCGGTGGAGTTTCCCTTTTCCAACCGTATTCTGGCCATCTCCCGCGAGGATTACAAGAACATCCCGACGCGCATCGGCATCGCCGGCGGGCCGGAAAAGCTCGCCGCGATCCGCGCGGCGCTGCGCGGAGGCTATGTCAACGTCCTGATAACCGATCTGGATACGGCAGCCGCCCTGCTCGACGAGACCTGACCGGCTGCGCACCCTGCCCATTGTAATAATAAGAGACGGATACGCCTGACATTGTGTCAGAGGTATCCGTCTCTTTTCATATCCGCCCGCGGCGGATGCGGCGCCGGCGCTCCTTTTGCCGGACGGCCTCCTCGCGGCTGACAGGGGCGCCGGCCGCGGTCATGCGCTGCTGATGGCGCGCGGCGTAGCAGATCGCCGCGGCCATGACGAGATCGTCGTGCTTTCCGGCGAGCGCTTCCGGGCGGTGATCCTCGTTGTAGCAGAACGTCAGCATCTCGCCGAGAAGCTCGCGGTCGGAAAACCACTCCGGGTGCAGGGAGAACACCTCCACAAGATTGGCGATCGCGCGCGGGCGCGTCTGCCGGTCGGTGCGGAAGCCGCAGCTCTCGCGCAGCCGGTGCGTGAACGTGTCCTCCCGCTCGCGGCGGTACTGGTTCGGATAGCCGAGCTCCAGAAGCTTCATCACGGGATACGTTGAGAAATTCGTTTCGAGCGCGACGAGCGCGTCGTTATAATATTTCCCGAGCGCGTACACCTGCCGGACATACTCCGGCTCGGAAAACCGCCGCCGGAGGCACGCCGCCTGTTCGCCGGTGCTGTTGTCGATGACGTGCGCGGTGAACCAGTCCGAGCCCTCGCCCGCGGTGTCGCCGCCGAGCACATACGGATGGCCCGGCTCGCATTCGCGGTAAATGCGGATCTCGCCCGCGTCGTCATCCTGCCAGACGCTCTCGCCGTCTTTGTCGCCGGGGACGAACCGCCCGCGGCGCACGGGCGGCGCGGCCTCCTCGCGGCGGCGGATGACGAGGGCATTATCGAAAACGCCCGAGCCGCTGTGGAGAAACGCCTCATCCGGATTCGCGGGGTATTCCTGGCGGAACATGTCCCGGCTGCCGCCGCAGTTGTTCGCAATGCACCAGCGCCGCCAGCGCAGCTGCTCCCACGAGAGGGAATACCGCTCGCGCGTCTCGCGCTCCTCCGCCGTCCATTCGATGCCCGGTTCGACCGGCATTGCATAATCCGGGTTTTCAAACCAGGCGAAGAACACCGGCTCAAAATCGTTCTCCCCGGCCACGGAGGCGTCCCACCGGTCCTTGAAATCTTCGCAGCCGCTGGCGGTGCTCTCGATGATGACCATCGTCCCCGGCCGGCTCGGCACGGCCTGCAATATGCCCGCGAGCGTCGCGGCCTTGCTCTCGCCGCCCTCCGGCCAGAAGGCGTATTCCGAAAGATGCACGCACTGGAGCGTGTCGCTCCGCCCGATGCCGCGCCCGCCCGCCGTGGCGCAGCGAAAGCGCGACCGAAGTCCCGGCAGCGCGCCGCGCGATGCGCGCGACGGGTTTTCAAACACCAGCTCCTGCGCGTTTGAGGTGCGCAGCATCGGCTTGAGCGGCGCGGGCAGCTCGTCATAAAAAAGCTTACTCATGCGAAAAAGATTGGCCGTGGCGTCCTCGCGGTGCGCCACGACGAGCGCGTTCACGTTTGCGCGCGTGGCGCACGCGTGGAAGAGCAGCGCCTCCGTGAGCGTGGAAAAGCCGAGCTGACGGGCCTTTAAAATGATGATGCGCACGGGCTTGCCCTCGTCCTGCTGGCGCTTGGCCACGGCGTAAAGCTTTTGCTGCGCGGCGTTCAGGCGAAACGGCACGACCGCGCCGCTCTTCGTGCGTATTTTGAGGCACGATTCGATGTATTCTCTCGCAACGCACGGATTCACAGCGCGCTCGCCCCCTCCTGCCGCGCGAGCCATTCCTCAAGCGAGAGCGTGCCGTCCTCCGTTTCCTCCTCGCAAAGGGCGCGGAGATGCTCGTCAAGCTCGTGCAGCGCGCGCATCGCGCCCGCGGGGTCAAATTCCCAGATGCCGTCCGGCTCGCGCTGCTTTGTTTCGGGGTTGCGCGTGAGATGGGGCGTCGCCTGCATGCACCGGTCAACGATCTCCACGAGCCACCGTCCGATCCACGCGCTCGAAACGCCCATCGCGTCAAAAAGCCGCTGCTCGCTCTCGCGGCGGCAGCGCTGTACCGCCGGGTCGCGCAGAAGCTCCCGGGCACGCTCTTCCGCTGTGGCGGGGCTGTATCCGGCGGCAATGGCGGCCTCAGGGCCGTCGCCGCAGGCGAGATATTTCTCCACAAAGCGCTTCTGCCGCGCCGTGAGCGCCGTTTTGTCTTTCATTCGGACCCTCCTTTCGTGTTCACAGGGGCATCTGCTCGAGAAATTTCTTCCGCAGGCGGGAGAGCTTCCGGGGCGAGACGCCCGCCGCCCCGGCTGCCGCCGCCAAATCCGCCGCCGCGACCGCCGAAACCGCCGCCGCGTGAGCCGCCGCCAAAGCCTCTCGAGCTGGGCTTGAAGCCGGAGCCGCCCGGTCTTGTGTGAAAACCGCCGGGTCTGGGTCCTGCGGAGGGCGGGCGATACCCCGGTCTCGGTCCCGGAGGGGGAGGCGGACGATGTCCGCGGTTGCGACCGAGCATCGAGCCCCAGAACATGCCGCTCCAGAAGCCGGGTCTGGGTCCTCCGCCGTAGTAGACGCCGTCGTCATAGTAGCGCCGCCGCGGGCGGAAAATGATTTTAAAGAGAATCACAATCACGAGAATCGTGATCAGAATGCCAAATAAATCTATACCGCTTTCTTCTTTCTGTACATACGCCGGTTCCGGCTGGACGGCATTGCCGCTCGCTGCCGGAATGTTTTCCGCATACCAGCCGAGCAGGTCCTGATAAAGCCCCGTCACGCTCTTTTCCGCGCTGCCGGTAAAGAGGCTGCCGAGGTTCTGCCGGAAGAGAATCGACAGGTCGTTGTCAACATAGTCCGCCATGTCGCCTCCATAGGCAAGGTACCACTGCTCGGTGTCCGTGTCGATGAGCAGCAGCATGTCGCTGTCGCCCAATTCCAGGTCCGCGCTCGCGTCCATCGCGTAGTCCTCCATGGACTTGCCGTCCAGAGAATCGGTGCTCACAAGCCCCAGGATGCTGCCGTAGCCGTAGTCGAGCTGCGCGTCGTATTTCGCAAAGGTCTCGATTGCGTCGTCGTCAAAAAGATCCGCGTCGTCGTCGAGGAAGTCCTCATACTGCGCGTAGTTCTTCTTTGCCCAGCCGGACGCATCGGCGCTCAGAGAGGCGCTGCTTTGCGTCTGCGCGCCTTTCGGCGCGGAGACTGCGCCGATTACCACTGCCAGCGCGATCACGACCAGCGTAATCGTGATGGCAACGCTTTTTTTCTGAAAAAATTCTTTCATGCTTAAGCCTTTCGTGTTTCAAGCAGCTTCTGCTTGAGTTCTCCTTCGATGCGGCGCAGCTCCTGCTCTGCCTCCTGCCGCTTTTTTGCGCCGTCGGTCTGAATCTGCAGCACCTCGTCGAGCGTGGAAATCAGGCTCTCGTTCGTGTGCTTGAGCGTCTCGATGTCCACAATGCCGCGCTCTGCCTCGCGCGCGGTCTCCACGGTTGCCATCTTGAGCATATCCGCGTTGCGCTGCAGCAGCTGGTTGGTCATATCCGTGACCTTGCGCTGCGCTTCCATGGCGCGCTGCGAGTCCTGAATGCCGAGCGTGAGGACCATCTGGTTTTTCCAGAGCGGAATCGTATTCATGATGGAGGTCTGGATTTTTTCCATCATGAGCGTGTCGTTGTTCTGAATCATGCGGATCTGCGGCGCGGTCTGCAGCGAAATGACGCGCGTCAGCTCCAGATCGTGGAGCTTTTTCTCGAAACGCTCGCACTTGTTTTCAAAATCATTTGCCGCCTGCGCGTCCTCGGCAAGCCCGCTCTTCTGCGCCTTTTCGCGCAGCTGCACGAGCGTCGTCGCGCGCTCCTGCGCGAGCTTTTTCTGCCCGGCGAGGATATACATCGTCAGCTCCTTGAAGTATTCAAGGTTCTTCTCATACATCTGGTCCATGACCGCGACGTCCTTCATGAGCGTGAGCTTGTGCTTGTCCAGCTCGGCGGCAATTTTATCGACATTTGCCTCCGCCTTGCCGTACTTTGCCTTCATCTCCTGCGCGCTCACCTGCGCCTTGCGGAAAAGACCCGCGATGCCTTTCTTTTCCGGTTCGTCCATGCCCTTGAGCTCGACGACAAGGCTCGTCACCATGTCGCCGATTTCGCCGAGGTCGCGCGTCTGGACCTTGGAGAGCGCCGTCTGCGAAAAATCGGCAATGTTCTTCTGCGCCGCTGCACCGTACTGCAGCACCTGCGACGAGTCGGTCAGATCGATCTGCTCGGAAAACGCCAGCACCGCCTGCTGCTCCGCCGCGCTCAGCATCGAAAGATCCGGTCCTGCCTCGGGCGCCTTTTCCGCCTTTTCGATCAGATCCTCTTCCTTGACAGGCTCTAAAACCGGCTCCTTGCCGAGATCGGGGGTCAGGGTCAGCTGGGGAATTTTTTCTTCCATGGTACGCACTCCTTAAAAATCTTTACCGGTCAAGCCTTCGCTTGCCATCATCTGTTCCATCACCTGAATGTCCGCCGTGATGTCCACGACGCTGCTTTCAAAAAGACCGTCGAGCTGCCGCTGGAACGCGACAATCACCTTGTCGAGCATGCTCTCAATCTTGCGCATCCCCTCGTCGATATTGCCCATACGCATGCCCTGATTCTGCAGAACCACGTACTGCTCCAAAAGCTTGATGGTCGTCGGCAGATAGTAGTTCAAAAACTGCCGGATTTCTCCGATGTCCTGCGGATGCTCCCTGACATAGGCAAAAATCTTCTCCGTCAGAATTTCAATCTGCTTGATCTGCGCGGAGAGCTTGAAATCGGGAATCTCGTCGTTGAGCGATTGAATTTTCTCAACCGACGCCGCACCCTGCTTCAAAACCGCGTCCAACTCGGCGTTTCCGGTAGACGGCTCGTCCTGCTTTTTCTCTTCCGGCTGCGGCTGCGGCTGCGTTTTTTGCGTCTGCGCCTGCTTCGGCGCGTCAGGCTGCTGCGCCGGTTTTTCCGGGTCTGCCTGCTTTATCTTGTCCGGGAAGAAAATCCGCAATACCCCGTAGGTCACGACCGACAGAATCACTGTCTTTATGATCTGCCCGAAGCTCGATAAATTGCCGCTGATTGCCCGCGACAGCCACACAAGCCCCACCGCGTAAATGGGGATGACCGATTGTTTTTTCTGTTTATCCATGCCAAAAAGCCCTTCCTGTCTTTCTATCTTCCGATCATTTTATTTTATATTTCATCTTATCGCGCGTTTGCCGGAATGTCAAGGCAGCGCGCATTGACATCCCCGGGGAGGTCCGGTATAATACTTCCAGTTCCGATGGGGCTGCCCGCAGGCAGCCCCTATACCAAGCGGCGAAGTCCGGCCGCGCAGGTCGAGAGCCTTGCCCGGACGCGCGCCGCATACTCATACCTATGCAGCCGCGCGCGTCTTCGTGCCGGTTTCAACAAATTTCGTACCGGAGGCAGCTATGATTAAGGTATCCCCTTCCATTTTATCGGCAGACTTTGTCAACCTCGAGCGCGACATCCGCGCCCTGACGCCCGCGGGCGCCGACTATGTTCATATTGACGTGATGGACGGCGAATTTGTTCCCAATATTACCATTGGAATTCCGGTTGTCGCCGCAATCCGGAAAATCACCGAGCTTCCGCTGGACGTGCATCTGATGATCGACCGCCCGATTCGCTATGTGGACAACTTCTGCAAAGCGGGCGCAGATATCCTGACCATCCATCTCGAAGCGGACACGCCGGAAAACACGCGCAGAGCGCTGGAAAACATCCGCGCAAACGGCGTGAAGGCAGCGCTCAGCATCAAGCCGAAGACGCCTGCAGAGGCGGTCGTTCCGTATCTGCCGCTGTGCAGTCTGATTCTGGTCATGACCGTCGAGCCGGGCTTCGGCGGGCAATCGTTCATGCAGGACATGATGCCCAAAGTGCAGGCAATCCGGGGCTGGATCGAAAAAGACAGTCTGGACTGCGAGCTGGAGGTCGACGGCGGCGTCAATGAAACAACCGCCAGAATCTGCACCGCAGCCGGCGCGGATGTTCTCGTTGCCGGCAGCGCCTACTTTAAAGCCCCCGACAAGGCAGCATTTGTCCGGAGCGTCAAGGGCTGAACTTCATTACCCAGATACAAAAAGACCGGCATCCGTTTGCTGCCCCCTGACAGGGGTAACAACGGCGGCGGGGATACCCGGCTGGTGTTTCAGGCACCAGCCGGGTTTTCCGTCGGTGTATCGCTGGGAATGGTTCAGGATACTTTAGGGATCTCGTTGTGCTGTTCCGGTTCTGCTGTTTGTCCGTTTTCCATGCAGCCAATGTCGGCGTAGTGAATTTCCACCGTCTGTGGTGCGTGTTTGGACCATTTTACTTCCTTTTCATGCACCACGATCTTCTGGATGAAGAGCCGCAGCAGCTCCGGTGTCAGCGCTTGAATGTCCGTGTACCGCTTCGCTTTGTCGAGGAACGCTGCCGTATTGCTTACCGTCTCTTTCAGCCGATGTATTTCCGATTCTCGCTGCGGGAGCGATTCTATCAGCTTTGCCTGTTCATTTGTGTAGCTGGCAGAGAGCAGCTGGAACTGTTCTGCCGTGATGCGCCCCAGTACGCTGTCTTCATAGAGCTTCTTGAAAATCGCATCCAGCTCGGCTTTGCGCTTCTGCATGGCGGCTTTTTCTTTCCCCAGTCTGCGGATATCCTTTTGGAGCTCTGCGGACTGTTTGCTGTTCAGATATTCGGCAAATTTCTGCGGATGCTCTCTGGCTTCCGCCGTCACCCGGCGCAAATCTTCCAACACAATCTCATCGAGAATGCACTCTCGGATGTAGTGCGCAGTGCAGGCTTCACCATCCTTTTTGTAAGTACGGCAGGTGAAGTGGTTGTAATCTGCTGACATCGTATGTGCCCGGTGGAGCACCATCGTTTTCCCACAGTCCGCGCAGATCACAAGTCCGGAATACTTGTTCTGCTCATCCATCTTCGTTCTGCGGCGTTTGTTTTTCCGTACCTGCTGTACGATATCCCAGACCTCTTTGCTAATGATGGCAGGATGCGTATTTTCAAACACGAGGCATTCTTCCCTTGGGTGTTCAATTTTGCGCTTGTCCTTATAGGATCGGGTGCTGAAACGGTAGTTCACAGTGTTGCCGAGATAGATCTCATTTTCTAACAGGTTCGCGACCGCGCTGTCCGACCAGTGGTACGGCTTCGTGATGTCCAAGGCGGAATGCGTCAGGCCGTATTTCTGGTAGGCGTAATAGCTGGGACAAAACACCTTTTCTTTGGTCAGGATCGTCGCAATCCGGCTGGGGCCATTGCCCGCGGCACACAGGGCGAAGATTCGTTTCACAACGGCAGCGGCTTCCTCGTCTATGACCAGCTTCTTGGTCTCCAGGTCTTTGACATATCCATAGGGAGCGCGCGTCCCAAGCCGTTCTCCGCGTTCCGCTTTGGCTTTTTGAACTGCACGGATTTTCCGGCTGGTGTCCCGAATAAACCACTCGTTGAACAAATTTTTGAACGGCATGAGATCATTGCTCTCTGCGTTTTCCGTGTCCACATTGTCGTTGATGGCAATGTACCGGACGCCAAACATGGGGAAGCGCTCTTCAATATAGAGACCAGTGTGAAGCTGGTTTCTGCCAAGGCGGCTGAGATCCTTGGTCACGATGATCCCAACCTCTCCGTTTTCCATGTCCGCGATCATCTGCTGAAATGCGGGTCTTTGGAAGTTACCGCCTGAAAAACCGTCATCCACATAGAAGCAAGGGGTTGGGAAATGATGGTCTTCTGCGAACCTTTGCAGGATACTTTTTTGATTCTGGATGCTGTTGGAATCGCCATCTAAGCCGTCGTCCTGACTGAGCCGGCAGTAGAGGGCGGTTTTCTTCTGGTTTGACATTTGTCTTTCCTCCTTCAAGTCAAACCGCTCAGAGCATTGTGAGCACACAATACTCCAAGCGGCGCGAGAAGTCTAGCCCTTATGCCGACTTTTTTCGCTGAAGTTCCAACTCGGCCAAAACCCTGAGTTTTTCTTCCGCTGTCTGACTCGCGTTTTTCGGAAAAACGGAGACGACGCGGATGGCTCGTCCGTGCGAAATCTGAATGCGCTCAACACGGACGGAATCAGGGCAGGCCGCCGGTTTTGTAGTTTGGTTCATGACGACCTCCCTGATTTGATTTTCAAAAAATGTACTTGTAAAAAGCAGCCATGAGAGTTAACATCCGACAAACCGTTTGAGGAGGATTGTTCATGTTAACTGCTTGTTTTTCCGTGATGGTTCAACTGCTGCTCTTGCTGATTCGTATTGCGATGAAACTGAGATTGTCCATTCCGCTGGTGTACCTGGTGCTGATGCTCACAGCGTTTCAGCCGTGGTATCGTGTGCACGCGACACTGGCGGATGGGATTTTTCTGGTGATGCTGGGCTGCGTGACGCTGTCATGGATCATCTCCCTCGTTCGATTTGTAAGGCGAGAGCTGGCTTGATGCCAGCCCTCGTTTTTTTGCGCCGCACGGTAGGCGGACGTGGCGTTTGTGTGGCACAGACCTGCACGGATGCGCGGTCAGCCGGTAAAGCCGCACACGTTGGCACGACGCGCCTTACCGCTGCCGTGTGTCAGACACACGCTGTGGCTGCTGTTCAACACGGTCGACGTCCCGTTGCATGATGACTGCCGTCTCCGAGATTTCCTTGCATTGCTTGAGTTTCCAGCGCTCCTGCCGGATCTGCTGATTGACTTGCGCAAGCTGCTCATAGAGATCCGCTTTTTCTGCCAGCAAGGCTTCGCGTGGAATGCCGCAAGTATCCAGAACCTCTTTTGCATCGTCATATTCTGCTTTTCTCGGTTCAAATCCGGCGAAGGCAGCTTCTGCTGCCAGCGCGTCAAAGAGCTTCTTGTGTTTTTTCTTGCGGACGTTCAGAATCGTGCGCTGCTTGGCAAGCTGTGTGACCTCATTCTCTGCCTGCTGCAAGCAGGCGGTCAGATCATCTGCCGTGGTGATATTGTTCTCTTGCAGGAACTTCAGACGTGCTTTGTAAATATCAGCCTTCATGATCTCTTTTCGCAGGTGCGGCGACATGCGCGGCGGGTACTGCCGTTTTTCGATCCGACCGAGCAAATAGCAGTAATGATAATACAGCGCAAGGAATCCTGTGTGCTTTGGATGTGGGCGGTATGGCTGCGGCTTTGGCTTCGGCGTGAAGGCAGGTTTCCTTCCGGCTTCAATTTGCCCCAGATTGCCCAGAATGGTCTGCTCGATACGTTCTTCCGAGAAATCAGGATTTCTGCGTTCCGGACACATGAAATGTTCCTGCCCGCGTAACCGAAATCCAAGGCGTTTGCCGTGATGGATCTCATACCCCCTATGCTCCATGAGCATAAAGAAGTGACCGAGATCGTTGGCATCCTCGATGGCATCGTGCAAGTCCGCTTCGAGCATAGAGCGGAACGTCGGCTGGCCCTTTTTCTGACGCAGCCACTCCGCATAGCTGACAGCCTTCTTTTCACCACTCTTCAGAACGATGCTCAAACCATGCGCTTTGCACAGCCGATCTGAAACGCCGCGAATCTGTTTGTAGTAATTCTCGCGGGTGCTGTGATACATTTTCCCGGTGACGGCATTGACCGAGTTGAACACAATATGCGAGTGAATATGTGCTTTGTCCACATGGGTCGCAATGACGGCTTCGTATCCCGGCAAATGCTCGGCTGCGAATTGCTTGGCGATCTCATGTGCCAGCTCCGGCGTGATCTCGTCCGGCTTGAAAGACTGAATGATGTGATAGCACTGCCGTCCGGCGGTCTTGCCAAGGACGCGCTTTGTATCCATCATCTGCTGCGCGGCATAACCGGGATCGCAGCGGACATAATCGGTCAGCAGGTTTTCATCTGTTTTAACAGGATTCGTGATGTAATCAATCGCCTGCCGCAAGCCGCCGTTCCGGTACAGAATCTTTGTAATTGCCATTATCGTTTCGCAACCTCATAGAATAGAGTAGACCGTAGACCTCGTCCAGCATTTGTAACGCTCGTGTGGTTTCTTCCCGAGTGGCAAATCCGGCATTTGCTTTGCGGGCGATCTGGTTGATGTTGTTGCCGATCTGATGGATTTCAGTACGCAGCGCTTCCAGCTCTGTGGACGGTCTGGGTTTGAGATCATATCCGTTCAGCAATCTGCGCAGGTACGCGGTTCGTGTCAGACCGCAGGCTTTGGCATTCGTGATCAGCTTTTGGGCTTCATTGGTGCTCAGCCGCAGACAGATTTTGTATGGTTCTTCGTTCATCCGTTCTCCTTTCTTCCGCCAGTAAGCGGCATATTGGGGTCTGGGTTCTCCCTGCAAGCTGCGTTTTGGTACCAAAACGCGATGCTTGCGCTTTTCTTGCGCAGCAAGAAAAGCCTAAAACGCAGCCTGAGTCTCCTGCCGCCGTTTCGTACACCGCATATAATCTAGCTTTTTTTGCACTTTGAATTCCGTAGTCGCTACATTAGTCGCTATGCCGGTTCGAAATTTGATTTTTTGCCTTTTGTAGTCGCTACAATAGTCGCTACGGCAGCGATTCAGGCGGCATTGCCCGGCAGCAGGAGATTTCTGGCAGCGGTTTTCATTTCATTTGCTTTTTCCACGCGCAGGTTTTCGCCGCCAAACAGAATCGGGGCGCAGATCTCCAAGATCCTGTCATAGATGCGGGCGTGCGCAAGATCGTCTGGGTGTTTGAGTGCATCCAGCGTCAGATTTGTTGTGACGATCAACGGTTTGCGGCTTCGGTATCTGGCGTCGATCACGGCGAAGACTTGTTCTAATGCATATTCTGTTCCTCGCTCTGCACCAAGATCATCCAGAATCAGAAGATCATAGGCATTCAGACTGGCAAGAAAGTCAGCACGCTCAGAACCAAACAGTCCGGTCATGCGATTCAGAATTGTTGGGAAGTTTGTCATCAGAACCGGCACGTCCTGCTCCAGCAGCGCGTTTGCAATGCACCCGGCAAGAAAGGATTTTCCGGTTCCCACATCGCCAAACAGGAGCAGTCCAATATTTTTCCGTGCCGCATCCTCCCAATGTTCCACATAGCGCTTGGCTTTGGCAGTCAGCCCTGGCGTTTTTCCGTTATCGTTGGCAAACGTGCAATCGTAGAGGCGGCGATCCTGTAACCCATGTGCTTTTCGCCGCTGAATGCGTTCCAGACGCTCCCGTTTTTCTTCTGCCGCTTTGCGCTGTTTTTCCGCAGCACTCTGACAAGGGCACAGGCAGCGTGGTCGGAGAAACCCTGTCCCGCCGGGAGCAGGAATGACCGTTTGCCGCAAGCCATGACAGGTCTTGCAGTGCAGCAATCCATCAGCGGGATCGAGATACTCATCATCTCGCTGTATCTGCGCAGCTGCATTTGCCGTCAAAAACGCATGGACTTCTTCTGTAATTGGCATCATACGACATCTTCCTCCTTTACTTCGTAAGTTCGGATATTTGTCCGCGCGCACTTCTGTTCTCTAATCTCTTTATCTCTATTCTCTGGTGGACAAATGTCCGCTTTTGAGTTAGACAGGAGCTTCTGCGCTTGTAAACGCAGCCGTTCCCGGCGTTTTCGCTCCGCTTCGGTGGAGGATCGCCCGACCAGCAGCTGAATATCCGGCATATAGTACGCACCATCGGTCAGCAGCTCGACAAAGCCGAGTTTTAGGAAGATTTGCAGCGCGCGTTCTACGGTGCCGATCTGATGGCGGGTAAACGTTGCAATGGTCTGCGGCGTGTGCGGCAGATTTTCATGCAGCAGTAGAATTCCGTTGTGCTTGAGTGACATCAGATACATCTTGAGCAGCAAATTGGAATACAGAATTCCGTCCGGCATCGTTTCCAGAACAACCATCCGCTCACTGGTGAAGAAATTTTCCTTGAGCTTCATGTAGTAATATTTTTTGTTTTCTGACATAAACACTCCATTCTTTTGAAATTGTTTCCGCCGTATTTGCAGCTCGCGCCCCGGCGATGGGGAACAGCGCGGACAGAGCTTGGCAGCTCTCACAGCTCGTGGAAGGGGTCTTGACTGCTTTCAACCCCAGCCACGGCAGCCTGTCTTGCGTCAAAACAAACTGCGTATCTTTCGCTTCCGCGCAAGCGCGAAAGCTCAATTGCTCCGTTTGTTTCTCCTTTCCCCACGAAGTAGGCTACTTCGTGGGAACCCCAACTATGG
>OIXA01002712.1_pt1 | contig 19785 bp, 18 predicted proteins | sample 1587721 | NCBI WGS metagenome assembly OIXA01 (sample SAMEA3888900, study PRJEB22519) | human gut metagenome | biome: human gut; feature: human-associated habitat; material: faeces | place: Denmark | collected 2013 | reverse complement strand
ACTACAGAGCAATAGCAGGATTAAAAGCATTAAAAAGAGTCCTGCATTTAATAACATGGTTAAAACCATATTCATTGAAAAGGAAAACAATTTATTTTCCCACAAGAAAATCCCCAGATTATGAATAACATGAAAAGTAATAGCATACCATAAATTTCCTGTGAGGCAGACCAAAACACCTGAAAAAAAACCAATCAAAAGAAATATTAATAATAACCCCTGACCATGCATTATAGCAAACAGTATAGTTGTTGCTAAAATTGCAAATCCCTCCCCATAAGACTTCAGCTTAGACCATAGAATTCCCCGAAAAATCCATTCCTCTACCAGAGGTCCCAGTATTACACCTGTGAAAATATCTAAACCACTGTGTAAACTTTTATCATTCATCATTACGATGTCTTGAAATACTTTTGCATACAAAAACAAAAAGAATGCACAAAAAACATGGGATAAAAATATTACAAATGCCGTTAATAAACCTTTTTCCAATACGGATAATTCATATTTGTTTTTAGAATAACATGTATCCAGCAAAGACAACCTTCCCCATTTTTTCATTCCCACCCATACGATACCAGCCCAAAATATATAAAAAGCCATATTTTCAGCAAAAATCGGCATTATTCGCATAAGTATTAGCGAACCCAAATACGCAATCAATAAGATCCATCCTATTTTGCCGGCAATTATTTTTAATTCACATTTCCTTTGTTCGTCCATCGTGCATATATTCTCCATATAAAAATGTCCCATAATTATCCTCCTGGTTTTAATTTGCTCCTTGCAACTTTTAAGCAAAAATTATACTATAACTTATTAAAAAACTCTTCACGTTTCTTTAATGTTCGAATAGCAATCCTGATTAGTTGCAGATATTTTGCTTCTAAATTTCTCTTTCCAGTTAAGCGGTTACAGAGCATGTGGCATATTGAAAGCAAAATGTGTTGTTTTGTCTCAGTTAATGTAGGTGCAAAATACAATGCTTTTTTCAGGAATTGTAACTTTTCTTTTCTTTTTAAATAAATTGACAAACTTTCTTTTAATCGCTCATCAATATTTTCTATAGCTCCCTTATCCAGTTGGAAAAGTATCATTATCTTTTCCGATGTGCAAAGGAAAGTCATGACTTTAGCACTTTTATGAAATCTATAGCGTAGTTTTGTGCAATTTTTCAAATTTGCTCATTTATAGTATTAGAAAATATCTACATTTTTCATCGACAGTCAACATACCGGTTTTTATCTCTGGTGTCAAATCTAATATGGTCTCTTTATTTTCATTTTCTACAATAACATGGATACTTCCTTTTGAGACATCGCCATCCAACTTAAAAGTATATTAACGACTTTCGTTAAATTTTATTACCTTTTTTACATATCCGCTACAAGATGAAAAAGAAACTTCGCATTTATTTTTCCCTCTGAGTGAAACAACAAATAATAAGGCTCGTTTTGCGTTCAAAATCATATATCCGTTGACCCATAAAAAATAAAACAAAACCAACATTGAAATAAATACAATCGCTAATTTCATGAATTCACTCATGCCAACACCTCACAAAATTCAATTTTTCGCATCCAACCACTGTCTACCTAATTGCACCCCAGCCTGAGTATAAGTTTCTAATATGTCCTGCTTCTTTTCTTCAATCAGTTCCGGTTCAGCATCAAACAGCACCTCATAGATAGCCAGAGCGTTCTTAAAGTGTGTGGTAGCTTGCAGCACATCGCCGATTGACAGACAGATATTGCCCATAGCTTCTTGTACAACGGCATAATCACCGGACACATCAGAGTTAGATTCTTTGATGACACGAGACAGCCTTTGTAATGCAGATAACCCGAGGTACGGCTCACCCATATCCGTCAGCAGTACCGCATAATTGGTGATTTGCGGAATACTGTCATGATAAGGCGCCAAGCCGTATTGCTCAAGCAAGTGAATACCCGTTTCCATATGCTGCTTTGCCAGTTCCAACTTACTGGTCTGCTTATACAGACCGCCAAGGTTTGCATGGAGATTCGCTGCAAGAAGGGCGTTCTCTGCGGTCACTTCGGAGATCAGCGTCACAGCTTCTTTTTCCAGCTTGATTGCCTTTTCCGGTTTCTTCTCATTAGCGGCACGGAAGTCCAGAAGCAAAGCACGGTCAGAAACAGAACCAATGGTATTGTCTTTCAGCATAGAAGCCAGTTCTGTCAAAATCAATTCCATTCCAGATTCATAGCCATACTTCTGCATATACGGAAAGGAATCTTCCAAAAACCGGAGATAGGATGCAGTATCGTCTTTTTCAATCGAAGTCACGATATTATTGACCGTCTGGAACAACTGTTTGTAATAGGAAACTTCTTCGCCATGCCGTAGACAAAGTTCCTGCAAGCTGTTGAGCAGGGTGTGGCAGTTCCGGACAGAAGGCTTGGTTTCTGTAATTGCTACTTCCTGAATCATCGGATGCAAGGCAATCGAATGACAGGACTTTGTCTGTATGAATCCTTTTTCCACCAGATCGTTGATGGTATTCATATTCCGAAGCATCAACCAGCCTGCAAACACACGGGAACTGATACCGGTTGTCGGTACAAACGCCATGCTCCGCATAATATCCTGTTCATCACCGGCAAGCTGATACAAGGAAAACAATGTATGGATATGGTCATAGTAAGTTGCCTTGCGGCTCTGACCGTCCTTGGTGATGCCGATTTTATCATCAGCATCCAAGGATGTTTTTTCTTCTTTCAGCTTTTCCAGCAAATCCATCGGCTCCAGAATACCCGTTTCAAGCAGTCGAGCTGCCAGTTCTACCGCCAACGTGTGACTGTGAACCGTATCAATGATTTGTTCCAATACACTCTGGTATTTTTCTGCGTCCGAGAAAAAGCAACCGGCAATGGATAATAACGCCTGCTTGCCTGCAATTTCGGTTACTTCCATGGAATCGTAGTTATCAAATCTGCTGCGGGTCGTGAACAACCTACGGCAGCGATATTTCATCACAACAGAAAGAGTGCTGTCCTGAGAAGCCGTAGTATTAAAATTATCTACAATAAACAGCGTATCTTCTTTCAATGTACGCAGGAAGCGATTGTGTTTGCGGAAGCGTTCCTGCTCGCTGTCATCCGGAAGGTCATCAGCAAAATCCATATCCGCTATATCCTGCATCAGATTACCGGTATAGGTCAGATACAGAACATTGGTGTATTCCTTGCGGTGCTGCTTTGCATAGGCTTTTGCCAGTTCGCTCTTACCGATACCGGCGATGCCATGAAGAAATACCTTTCCATGCTCCAATAACAATTCGTGAAGCATTTCCAGTTCTTTTTCACGTCCGCAGAAATGTCGGCAAGGCTTTGGTGCTCCTTCATCAGCAATGAAATCACTGAGAATTGGAGAAAGCTTTCCGTCAGCAAGGAGATTCTTTACCTTTGGGTCACGCTTGATAAACTCACGCTCCATGCCGAAGCAAAGAACATCCGCTATAAACGATGCTTCATCCTCTCGGCTATCACAAGGATAGTGCCGGGAGCATTCTTTTTTTACTCGTTCCGAAATGGTATCATCCTGCATTAGCAGTCGGTATACTTCCTGTGCAGCCATAGAACTATCATACATTGAAAGCAGTACATTGTTTTCCAAATCTGCTGCCAGTTTTTCACGATTGCCATCTCTGGAATAAAACTGCGTTATTTTCGGACTGATTTTTGCCTGCCCGGTGAACCAGCGGCAGACCAATGCCATATCAAATGTAATCGTTTCCTTTGTTTGGGTAAACAAGGAGCTAAAAACATCTTCTAACAATGCAGTTTGGTTTGTATCGTAATCGTCGCTGATAAAGCGTCGAACAATGGTCATGACTGAACTGAAATCACATCTTTCCATAAACAGCCCTCCCTTCGAAAAGTAGTCAATTTATGGTCAATTGGCACTCAATGTGCCTTTGACAGTTTCTTGATAGAATGATATCACGAAAGAAGTTCCGAATATCTTACCTTTTATTATAGCATCAATTCCTATTTTTTGAAGTAGCAAAGCGGCTGCAGTAATGTGGTTATAGCGGACAACTTCTCTCTCATAAACTGAAATACCGAGGGAGGTGCGTGGTATCGCAAGAAAGAGTGCTCCAATCAATGTAATTGTCCATTATCCTAAAACAGAACAGGGGAAACGTGAATTGGCAGAGCGAGTAGCCGGTGTCCACGCAGATATGGTCAATCAGTATATCAAAAAATTAAATTGTCCATCCGATCAAAAGGCGGAGTTGCTGGGTGCGGTTATCGCATCCGCAAAAAAGGAAGCAGGTGAGCAAACCGATTAAGGCCCCCTCACCTGCTTTTCTTATGCTTTTATTTTCCCTTTGAAATACTTGTTCCAGGAATTGATGTTCATTCGCTTTTGATGATCTTCCCATGCTCGAAGCAGATTAGGTGAAATTCCCATCAGCCGAGCAAACGGTTTCTTTTTTAGTCCCAAACTTTCACGATATTCTCGTATCATCTTTCCTTGTCCTTTATATAAGAAGCGATTGTAATCATCCACCGGTACTCCATATAGCTCTGCCAACTTGTCCACAATCTCCTTTGGATAGTAGTCAACATATCCGACTTCAAAATCTATGTAATGTCCACGGCTGATACCGATCAGCTCTGCAACTTCCTTTTGCATCAGGCCCATGTGATGACGGCACCAACGGAGCCTGTCCGGTACATTGGGAATATCTTCGTAGTTCTGATACTGCTGATTGAACAGCTGTGCTTCCAAGATCTTGCGAGGGGCGATCGGTCGGAAACTATGGATATACATAGGTGCATACCTTACGCAGCCGTCCAAAGCAGAGCAAAGGATATACATATTCTCGGATACCTGTGCCAAAATACGCCATCTCGGTTCTTTTCGGCTCTGGGGATACTGGTTTGGAACCATAAACGCATCCGTGAGAGGATAGCATTCTCCACACACTTCGCCGCGTATGTGGCAAGCCGCGATCCTTTCTCCACATTGAAGGTATTTACTGCCTTTATAAGTCCTATGGTCCCCACCGACAGGAGATCATCCATATCATATCCGGTCTGCTGGTACTTCTTTATGACATGGGCAACAAGACGGAGATTCCGGTTGATCAGCACTTCTCTCGCTTCCAGGTCGCCCTCTTTGTAACGCTTCAGGTACTCCCGCTCTTCCTGTACGCTCAGTGGTTTCGGAAATGTCTTCAAAGAAAGCCGCCTTAAGCTTCATTACCTTATTTTATGCGGACGGATCTGTTCAAGTGCTTTTACAACTTTTATAGTTTTTCATGTCCGTGAGGATACGAAATAACCACAGTTTTCGCCGGCAACTCATCACATTTTCTCCCGCCTGCTTAAGATTTCAAAGTTAAAAGCCGTATATTTTCCCACGTTTTGTGCAAAAAACTTGCATATTTATATGGACAGGAGTATAATAGGTACGCTTTTATAAAATTTTTATAATTTTAATTTTTGTATAACAATTAGATTGGAAAATGGAATGCAGTACACAAGAGAATCCGCACTAGAGCGGCTGTTAAAGAATTACGAACCTTATTACGATATTCACATGATGATCAATGGTGATCAATCCCCGATCACAGCCCGCTGTGATTTTTTTGAGCATTCCGGACAGTATGTCATCTCAAAAAAGGCGGAATTGTGGTCCGCGGACAATGAGGAATTCCTGTATCTCGTGAATGTTCCGCACCTGACGCTGGATCTTTTTGAAAGCTTAAAGAATGAGATCCACGAGGATGGCATGGGCCGGATCCATGTCGGTCCGGGCCATATGGCTTCCTATATTACGGCAGTCTTTATCTGCGATACCTGTGATGAGGACGCAAGGAAAGCCTTAAAAAAATGCCGTATTTACAAAAGTTTTCATTTTTCCCTGCATGGCTGGATGAATTTTCATGCGGCGTTGGTGGAGGTGGCTGACGGGAAGGTCACTTCAAACGCAAGCGGTCACCATGTTGCGAAAATTTTGAAAAAGATATTATATGATACCAGGGGGAAAAGGTCGTAAATCCGATGCAGGCTTGCCTGCAAGAGGTTTTTTGACCTTGGACCCCGCCAAAAACATGAATAAGCAGCCATTTTTCGCAGAAAAATGAGCGGATTATGAATGTTTTTGAGTATTGTGAGAGCACAAAGTGCGGAACAATACGGTATCAAAGGGGTCAAAAACTTTTGACCCCAACATTATTATATTTTAAAAGAAAAGGAGATAGCAACAATGAATTCATTAGTACTTCTCATCGTCTGTGTTGCCATTCTTGGCATCGGCTATGTCTGCTACGGCGGCTGGCTGTGCAAGCAGTGGGGCGTAGGCGAAAGCAAAACAGAGACACCGGCTCATACAATGGCAGACGGTGTTGACTATGTACCGGCAAAAGCTCCGGTTCTTATGGGACACCATTTCTCATCCATCGCAGGCGCAGGCCCGATCACCGGACCGATCGGTGCAGCTATGTTCGGATGGCTTCCGGTGACCTTATGGATCCTCATCGGAGGTATTTTCTTCGGCGGTGTCCATGACTTCGGCGCACTGTTCGCATCTGTCCGCAGCAAAGGACAGTCCATCGGAGAGATCATCTCCGCAAACATGAGCAAACGTGCAAAGCAGCTCTTCATCATCTTCTCTTACCTGACCCTGATCTTAGTCGTAGCAGCCTTCGCTTCGATCGTTGCTTCCACCTTCGGCGCAGTGTACGATGAGAGCGGCGCACTTGATATGGCGAAATCCGCGACTCCGGCAACCGTAGCGATGATCTCGATCCTGTTCATCCTGATCGCGATCGTATTCGGTTTCTGCGTATACCGCCGCAACATGCCGATGGGCATCGCTTCCGTAATCGGCGTTCTTGCGATCGTTCTGATCATGGCGATCGGAATGAACTTCCATCCGATCTACCTCTCCACAAAGACATGGATGTGGATCGTTGGTCTTTACATCGCCATCGCTTCTGTAACACCGGTATGGATCCTTCTCCAGCCGCGTGACTACTTAAGCTCCTTCCTGCTCTACGCGATGTTGGCAGTCGCAGCGTTCGGTGTCATCGTCGCTCATCCGACCTTCGACTCCACCTTCCCAGCTGTGACAAGCTTTGCAGTTGACAATGGAAATGGTACTCAGTACATGTTCCCGGTACTGTTTACAACAGTTGCCTGCGGTGCGATCTCCGGTTTCCACTCTCTGGTTTCTTCCGGTACCACATCCAAGCAGCTTGACAAAGAGACAGACGCGAAGCCGATCGCTTACGGCGGAATGCTCTTAGAGTGTGTTCTCGCAGTTTTAACGCTCTGTGCCATCGGCTATGCTTACAAGTGGAACGCGGTTCATCCGGACCAGGCGTTAAAGGGCGCGACAGCGATCTTCGGCGGCGGTATCGCTCACATGATCGACGATATCATCCCGGGAAGCTACAGCATCTTAAACTCTTTACTGGTACTTACATATTCCGCGTTCTGTCTTACTTCTCTTGATACCGCAACACGTCTTGCGCGTTTCATGTTCCAGGAATTCTGGCTTGAGCCGGGTGAAACTGCTGCCGACATCAAAGAGGGCTGGAAAAAGGTTATGGTAAATCCGTACTTCGCTACGATCCTCACGGTTGTTCTTGGCATTCTTCTCGGCATGAACGGATATGGAAAGATCTGGGGACTGTTCGGAGCTGCCAACCAGCTTCTCGCGGGTATCGGCCTCTTAGCCGTTGCCACATGGCTCGGAAACATGGGCAAAAACAACAAGATGTTCCTGATCCCGATGGCATTCATGATCATCGTTACGATCACCTCCCTTGCACTCACAGTTAAGAACCAGATCGGCATGATTGCCGCAGGCGGCGCTGACTGGGGTCCGTGGGCACAGACGATCCTCGGAATCCTTCTGATCTTCCTTGCGATCATCCTTGTTATTGAAGGTGTACAGACACTGTCCAGACAGAAGGCGGCCAAGGCTTAAGTGCCGGGTAAATGATCAGATATTTTAAGAATTGAAAAAGACACGTCATCCAGGTTTTAAGTGAAATCTGTATGGCGTGTCTTTTGTTTTACCGGATCTTTTAATCCCGATTTTTCTGTTGCCTGTCAACCGTCCGCCTCTCCATGTGCGGCATAACTGTGGAGTTTTTCTGTTGTTCCCCAACCTGACTGCGGACTGGCTAAAATGTCAGATTTTTAAGGTGTCAGCGCACCCAGGACTCATTTACCCTATTCATTCCGGATCGCCGCCAGCGGACTTAATTTCATCGCCCGCAGTGCCGGGAAAAGTCCGGCCAGCATGCCGATGAGGACCGCAAAGACCACCGCGGATCCGGAAAGCCACAGCGGGATCCTTGAGATCGCTCCAGAACCGCCGGTCATACCGGAGAGACTGGCTCCCAGAAACTTATTGATGGCCGCAGAGACGCTGTAGCTTAAGCCAAGTCCCAGAACGCCTCCCATAAATCCGATAAATCCTGCCTCCATCAAAAACATCGTCCGGATATCTCCAAGCGCACATCCCAAAACCTTCAGCACACCGATCTCCTTCGTTCTCTCATAGATGGACATCATCATCGTGTTTGCAATTCCGATGGCCGCCACAAACAGCGATACAGCACCGATGCCTCCGAGGACCGCCTGGATCATATCCGTCTGCTGCTGGGCCTGTTCGAGCCACTGCATGCTGCTGTAGGCCTCGTAGCCCATATCTGTGATCGCTTTCTGAACCTCCGTCACATGCTCCATATCGTCCACATTCACGTAAATCATATTGTAGACAAAATAATTGTAGGGTTTTCCCTTTTTATTTGTCGGCTGTCCGGGGATCGGGTTCTTCCGGTAGATCTTTTTCAGCTGGGTCTTTAACAGATCGATATCCGTGTAGATCTGGTATCCATACTCAGAAAATCCGTTCTCGCCGCCATCCACCAGAGCGCAGGCCGGGAAAAGATACTTTTTCTGGCTGCTTTCATCCCCGTTTCCCATATTCTGGAACATGGTAAAAAACGGCTTGTGTATAAGATCCACTTTGGAAAGATCCTCTCCGTCCCAGCTTCCCTTTCCGGTCTTGCTATTATAAAAGTTGTCGGAAACCATATTTCCGACGATAAATTCCAGAGTCGCCGCATTCTTGTTCGGAAGTTTTCCCTCCGCCAGCGGAATCTGTTCCAGCTCCTCTCTGGGCATTCCCACAATGTTCGAATATCCCTGATAAACTCCCTGCTTCAGATTCACATCTGTCTCCAGGATCGGGGACACACTCTTCACATGTGGGATCTTCGCAAGCTTCGTCACCGTGGCGTCCACGAGGTAATCATCCTCGGACTGGTTCCCGTATCCGGAACTGATCTGGATCCTTGTGAGACTTCCGAAGGAAGCATAGGATTCCACGGTATTTTCCTTCAATCCGATTCCCAGAGAGACCATGACTACGATGGAGGCCGTGCCGATGACAACACCCAGAACGGTAAGTCCCGTCCTGAGTTTCCGTCTGCGCAGGTTATTGATGCTCATGATGAGCAGATCAAAGAATCTCATCGTCCATTCCCGCTTTCTTCTTTTTGCGTCTGATGGCCACAAGGATCACAGCTGCAAGGACAACTCCCACGATTCCCACCGGAATTGCGAGATGTTTCAGTTTATCCGTCGTGGACGGTTCCGGCTGTATATCGTCACTGTTCCAGGTATCGTCAACATTGCTTTCATCCATGCTCTGATCCTCATTTACCATAAGCTGGATCTCCTTCTCGACCGTGGAGACTTTTCCGTTCTCATCCTCATATGTAATGGAGAGTTTTACCTTTCCATCATCCGTGGTCGGGGCGATCCCGTTGATCATCGTATCCACGTTTCCGCTTTTTCCGGGTTCGATATTTCCAACATACGCCTCATTCTTCTGGATAGAGTCTGCCTCAAAGACCGCGTTCACATTATAGAGCATGACTTTTCCGGTGTTGTTGATGGAAAACATCACGTTTGACTCTTCGCCGACGGAAATAGCATCCGGCATGACCTCGATGGTACCGGTATTTAACCGTGCCTCCTGCTTTAATCCAACCGCGATCTTTACGGCTTCCTTCGCGTTCTTAAATTCCGGGCTGTCATACTGCTCATTGATCGTGATCGTGTAGGAACGCTGTTCCGCTGTGGGACTTGAAGAAAATTTTATCGTCAGCGTGTCAGATGCTCCCGGTGCCAGAGAATTGACAACCACGGAGTTTGAACCGTTCACCGTCGTAAATACCGGACTGTCGCTCACTGCTTCCGACTCGAAGGTAAACAGGATGTTGCTGGCTGCGATACTGTTGGAAGCGTTTTTCATGCGCACCTTCAGCGTAAAATCCTGTCCGGCATAGATCTCCGCAGGATCCGTCTCAAAGCTGTCGACGATGATACGCGCCTTTGTTCTTTCGTTCTCGCCTGCTTCAGAATCCAGAGAATCAGCCTCGTCTTTTCCATAAACCCGCACATAAAAGGTATCCTCAACAGGAGCAGCAAAGTTTCCATTCTCGTTTTCCCGGTAACGGATCTTAAACTTGATCGGGTAATAGCCGGATTTCGCCTTTTCCCGCACCGCCATGCTGAACGGAACTGCCACCGTCTGATCCGGGTTCATATTTCCCATCTGCCGGTCATAATTTCCGTCATTGATCTCAAACGGAAACTTCGTGATATCCTCAGAGAGCTCCATATCGACGCGCACATCATAGGCAGTCTTATAACCGGTATTTCTCACGTTTACATCGAAATTCATGACCTCGGAATAGTTCGCGGACGGGGTGGACTGATTCTCACCGAGGGCGAATGCTACCGGCTCGGAGCTGTCCTCATCTGTCTCGCTGGTTCCTGTTGTCTTCTTTGTCTCGATCCACGCCATGATCGTCTTTGCGTACTCGGAGGACATTCCGTCCTCGCCCTGAGCGCGCTTTGAGATATAGATCAGAATCGGATAATAGCCCTCTTCCAGACCTTTTTTTACATTGACATTCAGGTTGACGGTCTTTTTCGCTTTTTTGTTTACATGACCAACCTTGTAATGGCGGTTTAAGGAATCCGTCACCTCAAAGGGATAGATCGTCTTCATGGACTGGACGATGCTGCTCTCCTCGCTGTCGCGGTCCTCCGTCTTTGTGATCTCATCGGAATAATGGTTCCGGAAATCATCCTCGGAGGCGATCCAGATCTCTGTCTCGACCCAGTCTTTGTCCTCCATGTTCATGAGTGTCACGGAAACGGTTCCGTTTTTTCCGATATATAAGGTCGGCGTCTTTCCGATCACAATGCGGACGGTATCATTGTCGTCATCCATCCGGTATACCTGTGGGATCGTCTCCGCCGCTTCTGTTGTCTCCTTCGCCGCGAATGCAGTTGCCGGGACTGCGCCCATCAGCATACACGCAGCAAGGAATGTTGCCATCCAGCGTAATCCTTTTATTTTCATACTGTTCCTCTCCTCCTGGCTGTTCTATTTTAGTTATTTGTGCCAGCTTTCCATATTTTTGCGTTTATTCCAAAATTTTGTTGTTATTCTGACTTTCCCTCTATCCGGTGTTCTTCTGCTTCCACAACTGTCTCTATTTGCTCTTCTGCTGCCGGATTCTTAGATTTCCCCTCCGCCTGCGCCTCTGCCGCCGCCTGCATGGACTCTTCTAACTGCACAAGATCCACCTCGTGGTGGTTCTCCTCGATGCTCACGATCTTTCCGTCGATGATCTTAAAGATCCGGTCCGCGTAGGTCGCCAGATTGTTGTCGTGGGTAACCATCACAAGCGTCTGTTTCTGTTCCCTTACGACCTTCTGCATGAGTTTTAATACTTCCATCGTTGTCTTCGAATCCAGGTTTCCCGTGGGCTCGTCCGCGAAGATGATCTGCGGGTTCATCGCCAGGGCTCTCGCGATTCCGACTCGCTGCTGCTGTCCGCCGGACATCTGGTTCGGCATGTGGGTCATAAATTTTTCAAGTCCCACAAGCTTTAAATACTGCTTCGCCCGCTTGATCCTCACTGCCCTCGGCATCCCCCGGAACGATAACGGCAGCGCCACATTTTCCACCGCATCCATCGTCCCGATCAGGTTGTAGGACTGGAAGATAAACCCGACCCGCTCTCTTCGGAAGGTCACAAGCTGTTTTTCATTCAACTTTTCTATATGCTTTCCGGCGATCACGATCTCACCCTTTGTCGGATGCTCCAGACCCGCCAGCATATTTAAAAGCGTCGATTTACCGGAACCGGACGGTCCGGTGATCGCGCAGAATTCGCCCCGGTGGATCTCAAAACTCACACCGTTTAACGCGTAAACCTTCTCCTCGCCCATGCGGTAAACCTTATACAGATCTTTTACCTGTATCACCGCATCTTCCTTCTGCTGCATCCGTCCGCCCCCTTCTTCTTAAATTTTTACAGCGTTTTTTCGCCGATTCTTTTTATATTTCAAGTATATCGTTCCCATCGTGTTCTGACTATATAAAATTACTTAATTATTCTTACAATTTCTTACGTTCTTCCAAATCCGCAGAACCCACGGTCAATTCTCTCCGCAGTCATAGAAAAAAGGGAATCTCTCCGGTTTTACTGAAACCGCAGAAATTCCCTTTGCGCCTTCCCTATTCCATTTTTTCCTTCTTCCCGGAAAGTCTCCTCTTAAATTCTTTCAGGTACTCTTCCAACGACACATACTGTCCATTATTTACCCGATATGACGGATTCCACATCCGCACGACCCGGACCTCTGCCTCGTCCTTCTTTGTTTCCTTCACCGGTCGGTAGTCCCTGTCCGCAAAGAATACATCTCCCCGGACCAGATCCTTCCATTTCATATAGATCTCACGATTCTTTTTCTGCTTTTTATTCTGAAAAACTTCCATAACAATCAGGCGGAAGAGATCCTCGCCGCAGCAGACCACGGTCTTTGGATTTAAGAGACGGATCTGCTTCTTGATAAACTCGATATAATACTGGCCGTAGTCCATGCTGATTTCGTCGGCCGCGCCTTTTCCACCGCGCTTATTGATATAGAGGACTGCTGCCTTTTCCCTTAGTTTTTTCCCCGGAAGCCTGCACTCCTCGCCTGGATGTTTTTCCTCCCACAGGATCTTCTGCATGCTTGTGAGATAATCCAGATATTCCACCCGGCCGGAGGGACTTTTTCCGGACAGGAAATCCGCGCGGATGTCCGATACCACCGGCATCGTCTCACCCTTCTGGATCATCTTTCTCATATTTGTCTCTTTTAATATGTAAAGCGTCCCGTCATAATGTTCCGGATCCGCGATTCCGTCGACATGAAAATTTCTCTGATCCAGCTCCGGATAGCAGGTGTTCCCAAAGGGATCTTCCTCCATCTGCTGCATCAGCTCCCACAACACATAAAGTTCCTCTATAGAGCGGCATTTCGCGACCTGCCCTTCCAGAACGATCTGTTCCATCGTCTTTCTCATAGTTCCTCCACCGCGCGTTTCCCGCAGTTTTTAATTTACGTTTCCGACTTTCTCCAATGTCCTTTTTCCACGGGATTTCACAAATTTCATCTGGCTGTTCTTCCTGCCCTGCAGAATTTGTCCACTTATTTTTCTTTAGTTTCTCTGCGTTCACTGCTTCATATTTTAACACAATTTTCTTAAAAAAAATAGTGGAAATTCTGTTTCAGATTCGCTATAATAGTGAAAATGCCTAAGCGCGGTCACATACGATGCGGACCGCCGTGAGGCCTGAAAGGAGATTATAAACATCATGAGACACATGTTAAATCCTCTTGACTTTTCTCTTGAGGAGACGGAAAGTCTTTTAGAACTTGCCGCCGACATTGAGAAAGACCGTTTCCGATACGCACATGTATGCGACGGAAAGAAATTAGCTACTCTCTTCTATGAGCCAAGCACAAGAACCCGTTTAAGCTTTGAAGCTGCCATGTTAAATCTTGGAGGTTCCGTTCTCGGATTTTCCTCCGCTGATTCCAGTTCCGCTTCCAAGGGCGAAAGTGTTTCCGATACAATCCGTGTTATTTCCTGTTACGCAGATATCTGCGCGATGAGACATCCAAAGGAAGGCGCCGCTTATGTAGCCTCCACCAAATCTTCGATTCCTGTTATTAACGCCGGAGACGGCGGTCACCAGCATCCCACACAGACTTTAACCGATTTATATACGATCCGTTCTTTAAAGGGCAGACTCTCCAATATGACGGTCGGACTCTGCGGAGATCTGAAATTTGGCCGTACCGTTCACTCACTGATCAACGCGCTGTCCCGCTATGAGGGAATCCGTTTTATCCTGATCTCCCCGCCGGAATTAAAGGTACCGGATTATATCAAAGAGAGTGTCCTTGATGCTAAAAATATCGAGTACCGTGAGACGACCAGTCTTGATGACGCGATGGAAGAACTGGATATCCTCTACATGACAAGAGTCCAGAAGGAGCGTTTCTTCAATGAGGAAGACTACATCCGCATGAAGGACTGCTACATTCTTGATAAGGATAAGATGAAGCTTGCGAAACCGGATATGTATGTGCTTCACCCGCTCCCGCGTGTCAACGAGATCTCTGTTGAGGTGGACGATGACCCGCGTGCCGCTTACTTCAGACAGGCCCAGAACGGCGTATATGTCCGTATGGCACTCATTATGACATTACTGGAGGTAGAAAAGCCATGTTAAATATCAGCGGAATCCGTGAAGGCGTTGTCCTTGACCATATCCAGGCAGGCAAGAGTATGGACATCTACCGCTACCTGCGCTTAGGTGAGTTAGACTGCACCGTCGCAATCATCAAGAACGCAAAGAGCAACAAGATGGGAAGAAAAGATATCATCAAGATCGAGGGACCGTTAGACTCCATCGACCTCGATATCCTCGGCTATATCGACCACAACATCACCGTCAACATCATCCGCGACGACAAGATCGCCGAGAAGCGCACCCTGCATCTCCCAAAGATCTTAAAGAACGTGATCCACTGCAAGAACCCGCGCTGCATTACCTCCATCGAGCAGGAGCTGCCGCATATCTTCTATCTCGATGATAAGGATCATGAGGTATATCGCTGCAGATATTGTGATGAGAAGCACAGTTAATTCCGCTTCCGCAGGTTGCGAAGTGCTGTAAAACGCAGAAAAGAGAACCATCCCCGGCGCGATCCGCCGGGTTTTGGTTCTCTTTTTTTCTTTCTATTTTTCTTTTATTATAATCTCGCGATCACAGCATCTACATACTCTTCCGTAGATGCCTCACCATGGAGATCTCTTGTCAGGTGCTTTCCTTCTGCAAGGACCTCATCCACAGCTTTTCGGATGCGGGATGCCGTCTCGTTTTCACCAAGATACTCAAGCATCATGCATGCGGACCAAAGGAATGCAGTCGGGTTTGCAAGGTGCTTTCCGGCGATATCCGGAGCACTTCCGTGAACGGCTTCGAACATTGCGTAGTCGGCACCGATGTTGCTGGACGGTACAAGACCAAGGCCGCCGATCAGGCCGCTGCAGAGATCGGAAAGGATATCACCGTAGAGGTTCTGCATTACCATCACGTCAAACTGGTTCGGGTTCATGACAAGCTGCATGCAGGTGTTGTCGATGATCTTGTCATCAGCCTCGATCTCCGGATAATCCTTTGCTACTTCGCGGAAGATTCCAAGAAACATACCGTCGGACATCTTAAGGATGTTTGCCTTGTGAACGCAGGTAACTTTCTTTCTGCCGTTTTTCTTCGCGTACTCGAAGGCGTCACGGATGATGCGCTCAGATGCTTTCTTTGTGACGATCTTGATCGCGTGAACCGTGTTCTCATCGATCTGCTCTTCTTTTCCCACATACAGACCTTCGGTGTTCTCACGGAAAATCACGATATCCACGTTCTTAAACGGAGTTTTTACCGCGTCATTGGACTTTACCGGGCGGATATTCGCGTAGAGGTCATACTTGCCGCGCAGGGTAACGTTTAAGGAACGGAAGCCCTTTCCAACCGGGGTCGTGATCGGGGATTTTAAGAGGACTTTTGTGCGCTCGAAGGAAGTATACGCCTCGTCCGGGATCAGGGCACCGTTTCTCTTCCACTCATCCTCGCCGACATTGTAGATCTCATACTCTAACGGCGCATCTGCCGCTTTTAAGATCTTTAAGACATTGTCCACTAACTCCGGCCCGATTCCATCGCCGCGAAATACTGTTACTGTGTGTTTCATGTTAAAACTCCTCCTGATTTTTAAATTCCCAGCAGACCTGCCGGTATCGTATGTGTCATATGGTATACCTGCTCTTCGGGGATCCCATGATCCAGCAGGTACTGCATATATTCTGCCATTTCAATTTCCCAGTGCGGGTTTTCTGTCTGGCCGCCGTCTGTGTCGACCATGACATTTTTGTATCCGGCTTCTTTGATGATCTCAAGGTTATCCGGCAGATTGCTCTTATACGTTCCGCCGCCCATGTTCTGGGCATAACAGCGCTCCAGGATCACATCGTAGTCCTTCACCATGCGGATCTGATCCTCCATGGTCATTCCCACGACCCACCATTCCGGATGGGTGATTACGATCTTCTTCACCCCAAGGTTTCTGGCCGCCTCCACCACCGTGAAGGATTCCTCCGGTGTGATGTGCGCCGTGCCGAGAACCGCGTCATAGTCACGGACAAGCTCCAGAATCGTTTTCAGCTCCGGAACGATCGTCCCGTCTTTTACGACCTCCACGCACTGGCTCGTGTCCTGCTTCATCTTCTCCAGATGGTTCTTTGCCGACTGGGTCGGAAGCCAGACGACCTTTGCGCCCATGCGGAGTACCACGTCAACGGCCTTCGGATTCATTCCGCCGACCACCCGGTTCAGCGTGATCCCGCCGAACATCGTGAAGTCGTTCATCTTCCCATGTACGATCTCGTTGTGGCGGTTACAGAGATATGCCCGGTCCACCGTCGATCCCTGATGAGTCTTGATCACGATGGCCCGCGCGCCTACACGGATCGCGGCTTCCATCAGTTCAAAGTCATCATAGGCGCGAAGGCGCAGATCCGGATTTGTATGAACATGCATGTCGATAACACCCTTCATAAGATCCATTCTCATCTGCTTTGTTCCTCTCTGATCATTTTTTACTGTTGCTTTCTTACGGGAATCATTTTATACTAAATTTGTTATTAAAAAAAGTCCTAAAATCATATACCCGGTATCGATATTTCCGATGGCTGTTTTGAACGTGATCCGGTACCCTACAGACCGCGAATTGGAGATACCGCCTGTTATTCCGATAATTTTCTTACCACTAAACAACTGAAAGGGAAATTTATCATATGGACCTTAAGGAATTAAACTATGTTGTGACCGTCGCCAACGAGGGAAGTATCTCCCGCGCCGCGGAGAAGCTTTTTATGAGCCAGTCCAGCTTAAGCCAGGCGATCCGTGTCCTGGAGCAGGATCTCGGGACCTCTGTCTTCGTCCGCACTACCCGCGGAGTCCGGCCAACTGCCGCCGGGGATGCCTTTATTTCCCACGCAAAGCAGATCCTGCAGCAGTACCGCGCTGCATGCAGTGAGGCCGCAGACATCGAAAATCTCAACGGCGGTACTGTGATCTTCGGGATCAGCACTTACCGCGGCACGTATCTTCTGCCGCCGGTCTTAAAGCGGTTCCGCGCCCTCTATCCGAAGGTCCATGTTGAGATCTGTGAGATGGACAGCATTGACCTCGAAGATCAGCTCTTAGAAGGTCTTCTTGACCTCGCCCTGATCGCCGCCCCGCCGGTCCGGATCAGACACGGCGTTTCGCCGTTCATGCGCGATGAGATCATGATCGTCACCACCGCGGATCACCCGGTCATGGAATTCGCCAGAACATGTGAATCCAATCCGTAGCTTTCCTGGATCGATCTCAAGGACACCGCCGCCTTCGAATATATTTTCGGACCACCCAATACCGTGCTCGGCCGTGTTGGCCGTCAGGCGCTGCGGGATGCCGGAATCGAGCCCATTGGACAGGGCACCGATCTCTCCGCCTCCTTCGCCGCCGCTATGGCAAGAGAAGGCGCCGGCCTCGCCTTCACCTACCGCTCCTGCCGCGTCCCCGGAGATCATTTCCGCTATCTCCGGATAGGAAAAGAAGGAATCTTCCTTGACCTCGCCCTTGCATGGCCCGCCGGAAAATACCGCTCCCGGGCAGCATCAGCACTGGCAGAACTGTTTCAGGAGATGGCTCCGGAGCTACTGCAAAGGTAATGGATGCCTGAACGAAATCTGTATCTTCCCGCGAATGTGCAAAAAAACATCCCCGGCTTACATCAAACCGGGGATGTTTTTTATCTGATATTCTTTTTTAGAAATGGATCACGCCAACTACAGTTGCGAGGATCAGTACTGCGATACTCGCCGGCCATACAAGGCGGAGAGAATACCGGATATGTTCGCTGATGGAAACGTCCGCAAGTCCAAGACCAACGTAGACAGCTGCTACGGATGGGCTGATCGGAGTTGCCAGAGTAGCGGAAAGGAGGAAGGTTGCGGCTACAATCTCCGGTGTGACACCGAATGGCTCTACTACGCCGATGATGATCGGGAGAAGTGCGTAGTAGAAGGCGTCAGTACCGAGGATCATCATGAGCGGTACGGAGAAGATCGCCATGAACCAGTGCATATGCGGAGCGATCGCTGACGGAAGGGCATTTACGATCGTCTGCGCCATTGCCTCGACCATGCCGGAGTCCTTGATGACACCCATGAAGATACCAACTGCAAACAGAGTAACTGTCATAACCATCGCATTTGACCTTCTTCTCTTCCATCTCCTCCTCAAGCTCAGCCTGAGTTTCTTTTCCCGCGCCATTCTTTTTCTCAATGGCTGCAACCACGAACGCAATCGCAAAGGCAACGATGACAAGACAAACGACTCCCGGAATGATAAAGCTGTAGAGATCTCCTACCTCAATGCCGACAACACTTGCGGCACGCATGGTCGGTCCACCCCACGGGACGATATTCATAACACCGTACGCTCCGCACATTGTTCCGAGAAGTGCCTGCGGGCGGATTCCCATCTTCTTACAGATCGGAAGGAATGCCGGAACAACGATCAGGAAGGTTGTCGCGCCGGAACCGTCTAAATGTGCCACAAATGTTGTAAGCAGTGCTGCTAAAAGGATTGTTGTGACGTTCTTTCCTGCTCTCTTGATCAGGAATCCGATGATCGGATCAAAAGTCTAATATCCCACTTTTTTAAACCAAACAGACATTAGCATTATGATTTTTATCATTCTTTATAAGAATTGATCAGACTTCCTGCCAGAAGGACTTTCTTCTCCGCCTCTGTCACTCCGTTGAGATCCAGCTCAAGGTCGCGGACAGCGCCGTCTTTTCCGATTACCTTCGCAGTGAACTTTGTTGCTCCGTCTTCCACAGCCTTTCTGATTCCCGGAAGATACAGATATTCACCCGGCTCCAGGTTGATCTCCGCCTCTGGACATGTGAACGGCAGGATTCCCCAGTTCACGCAGTTGCTGCGGTATCTCTTTGTTGCGTACTCGATACAGATATTCGCAAGACCGCCGAGAACCTTCTGACAGCTTGCCGCGTACTCTCTCGCGGAACCGTCACCCGGTCTCTTTGCGTAGAGAACGGAACCGATTCCTGTGGTCTTCATAAGCTCGTCCACAGAAGTGTCCACACCTGCTGCCTTCAGAACCTGATAAAACTCACCGGCCTTTTCCTTATCGCCTGCGACTCTCGCCTTCTCAAACTCCTGTGCGGCTTTCGCACGGCCCACATACTGCGGATCTTTCCTGATCAGAGTGAACTCGGAGATCTTGTACGGGTTGGAGC
>OIXA01002711.1_pt1 | contig 19788 bp, 13 predicted proteins | sample 1587721 | NCBI WGS metagenome assembly OIXA01 (sample SAMEA3888900, study PRJEB22519) | human gut metagenome | biome: human gut; feature: human-associated habitat; material: faeces | place: Denmark | collected 2013 | reverse complement strand
TTGCCGATGCCGATGGCGCAGCCCGCGCTGACGAGCAGGAAGCCCAGGCGGGAGCGGAACGATTCGCGTTTCATGTTGATCGACCTCATTTGTAAAAGATTTATGAACGATATGCTTATCTTACCGCAGGAAGATGGGCTTTACAAGACCGATTATCGGATGATATAATAAGCAAAACTTATGTTATGAGGAAATGAGTACATGAATCGCAATCAGCTACGCTATTTTGTTTCCGCCGCGGAGCACCGGAGCTTCACAAAGGCGGCGGAGCAGTATTACATCTCGCAGACCGCGGTGACGCAGCAGATCCAGCAGCTTGAGCAGACGCTCGGCTGCGAGCTCTTCGACCGCAGCACACGCCCTGTAAGCCTGACGAGCGCGGGAAAGTCGTTCCTTTTGGACGCAAAAGCGATCTTAGAGCGCATGAGCCGCGCGCAGGAGCGCGTGCACGACGCGGCGACGGGCCTGACCGGCACGCTGCGCGTCGGCTACGTGCGCGGCTACGAGCGCAGCGACCTCTCGGTCCTGATGCGCCACTTCCACCAGAAAAACGGAAACGTGCTCATCTCGTTCTACCGCTGCTCGACGGATGTGCTGGCCGCGGGGTTACTCCATCAGGAGTATGACATCGTCTTCACTTGGGACTCGACAAACCTGCGCACACAGGAGGGCGTCACGTTTCAGACGGTCGAAAAGGCTCGGCTCGTTGTCGCGCTCTATGCGGGCCATCCGCTCGCGCAGCGCCGACAGCTCACGCGGCAAGAGCTGCGCGGGGAGAATATCTTATATATGTCGCCCGACGCCGCGCCCGACTCCTATGGCGACGCCTTTTTCATGCAGCGCTACGCCGAGGCGGGCTACAAGCCGAACATTCTCTTCCGCTCGGCGGACACCGAAAGCATCCTGATGATGGTCGCGGCGGAGGAGGGCATTTCGCTCCTGCCCGACTACTGCACCGACCGCCTTTACAATGCCGACAACCTCGTCTTCGTCCCCCTCGTGGGCGAGGGGGAGGAGGAAGAGATCATCGCCGCCTGGCAGAGCGGCAACCAGAATCCCGCACTGGGACGGTTTTTGACAGAGCTCAATCAAAAAGACCCGCCTTACTGAGGCGGGTCTTTCCTATTACAATATCAATTGTAAATTGTCACGATTCGGCCTTTTCAGCGTTCAGTGCTTCAAGTGTCTGCTCCATTTCGGCCGTTTCGGTGCGCGGCTCAAGGCGATGCAGGCAGTCGAGGCATTCGATGCAGTGCTTACGCTTGTCCTGCGGCCAAAGGGCGCTGAGCTCCGGCACATTGATGGCTTGCTTCTCGAGCAAGAGTCTTATTTTCCAAGTGATGTAAAGTGTAATGCCATTCCACCACGGGGAGCCCATTTTTCGTCCGACGTCAAGCGCCTTACTCAGCCGCGCGGCGGCGGAGACGTACTGACCGTCCTCCACGTCGAACAGCGCGAGGTACGACAGCGCGATCGGCATCTGGCTGTATTCATGGAAGGACTGATAGAGCTCCTCGGCGTACGAGAGCAGCTCACGCGCGACCTCCTTTTCACCGCTCTGATAGGCGGCGACGCCGTAGTCGGTGTAGATGATGGCCGCGCCGGGGTACGAGCCGCGGCGCTGGTTGAAGAGGATGGCCTTGTCGTAGTATTCGAGTGCCTTGTCGAAGTTGTGCTCAAGGCGGTACGTTTCAGCAATATAGTTGTACGCGCCCGCGATGCTGATGACATAGCGGCCCTCGCCATCCGCGTCGAGTGATTCAAAAAAGCTGATGGAGCGGTCGAGCCAACTGCGGCACTTGTCGTATTCGCCGATCATCAGGTACATGAGGCCCTGTAGGCGCAGGAACTTACCCCAGTCCGGCGTATTTTCCAAACGCGATTTATACTGCATGCCAAAGCGCAGATGCTCACGCATGACGGGAAGATCATAGGTCTGGATGGCATAGTAGATGAACTGCAAATGCGCGTTCGCGGCCATCTGCCAGTCGCCCGCGGTGGTACTGTTCTTGAGGAGCTTGCCGACAACGGGGAGGCCCGCGTCGTATTCGCCGCCGTGGATGTAGTAGCGGCTTTCGACATACAGGAGCTGACGCTCGAGCTGGTCGAGCTCCTTGGCGTTTGCGCCGAACTGCGTGGAGCGCAGCGAGGCAAGCTCGCGCTCGAGGATCTGAAAGTAGCCGGTCAGACCATCCTCCTTGACTGTCAGCGCGTCCGAGCCGTCGGTCAGGATCGGCATGAGCTCATAGCACATACCGGCAAATGCGTCAAGGGAAAGTACTTTGTACTTGAAGGCTTTGAAGGTGTCGCCGCCTGCGGTGAAGTGCTGCACGAGCTGATCGTAGAGGTCGGTCGAACCATCGCTGCCGAGCTGCGCCTCCAGATATTGCGCGGCGCGCAGATGCAGGATGCGGCGCGCGGACTCGGACTGGCGCTGCGAGAGCATCGCCTTCACGCGCTCGTGCGTGAACGAATAGCCGAGCACCTTGCCGCGCGTGGATTCGGTGAGCAGATTTTTCTGCTTAAGCTGGTCGCAGAGGTACAGAAGCTCCAGCGGCGTTTTTGTCAGAAGAGAGGTAAGAATGTCGAACGGCGCCCAGTCGCGGAAGACCGAGATGACGTCGAGTACCTGCAATTCATCGGACGAAAGGCCCGCGAGGCGCATCTGAATGATGCTGTCCGCGCTGGCAGGGATGTTTTTGAGCCCATTCGACTCGTGCATCGAGTCGAGCAGCTGCACGAGGAAGAGGCCATTGCCCTCCGTGCTCTGGTAGAGGTTGTCGATCTCCTTTTGCGAGTAGCGGCCCGGGGCGTAGAAGTTGACGAAGCGAGTTGTCTCCTCCTGCGAAAAGGCGTCGATATTGTACACGTCGAGCAGCTTGTCGCGCACGGCGTTGTTGAGCACCTGCTGGGCGTAGGGCTGCAAAATGTCGCGGCTCGTGCAGATGATCGTGATGTTCGTGCTGCGCAGGCGGTGCAGCAGCATCGAAAGGAGGTCGGCGCTGTTGTTGTCGATCCAGTGGATGTCCTCCAAAATGAGCAGCACCGGCACCTTTTTGGCGACCGTCGACAAAATGAGCAGCGTGCTCTCAAGCGCGGCGAGATAATCTGCGCCCGCGGGATAGTCGCTCGAAATGCCGGAGAAATTGTGCGGTGTGGGCTCGACGTTCGTCATCGCCATTCCGTTCGAGATCGCGCCCGCGCCGGAGGTCCATCCGGCAAAAAAGACTGCAGCAGCGGGCGATATCCGCGGCCTGCACCTGCTCTTGGCCGAGGACAACGACCTGAATGCCGAGATCGCGCAGGTATTTTTGCCCGATCAGGGCGCGAAGGTCACGACCGTTTCCGACGGGCGGCAGGCGGTGGATCGTTTTCAGCTGAGCGCGCCGGGCACGTTTGACGCAATTTTGATGGATATTATGATGCCTGTGATGGACGGCTACGCCGCGACAGGCGCGATTCACGCGCTGCCTCGCGCCGACGCGAAGAGCATTCCCATCATCGCGATGACGGCGAACGCCTTCAAGGAGGACACTGACCGCTGCCTCGCCGCAGGCATGAATGCGCATCTTGCTAAGCCCTTACAGATCAACGAGGTGGTCGCAGCCATCGAGCACTGTTTTTGCAAAGAGCCGTGAGCATGAGCAAATGAAAACAGGAGACCGATACTTTCGTATCGGTCTCCTGTTTCGTTTCTCGATTTTTCAGTTCAGGAAGTCCTTGAGCTTCTTGCTGCGGCTGGGGTGACGAAGCTTGCGCAGCGCCTTGGCTTCGATCTGGCGGATGCGCTCGCGCGTGACGTTGAACTCCTTGCCGACCTCTTCGAGCGTGCGGGGACGGCCGTCCTCGATGCCGAAGCGCAGCTTCAAGACTTTCTCCTCACGCGGGGTGAGGGTGGAGAGCACGTCGACGAGCTGCTCCTGCAGCAGCGTGAACGACGCGGCCTCGCTCGGCTCGCTCGCACCCTCGTCGGGGATGAAGTCGCCAAGGTGGCTGTCTTCCTCTTCGCCGATCGGCGTTTCGAGGGAGACGGGCTCCTGCGCGATCTTCAGGATCTCGCGCACCTTGTCGACGGGCATGTCCATCTCGGCGGCGATCTCCTCGGGAGAGGGGTCGTGGCCGAGCTCCTGCAAGAGCTGACGGGACACGCGGATGACCTTGTTGATGGTCTCGACCATATGAACGGGGATACGGATGGTGCGCGCCTGGTCAGCAATGGCGCGAGTGATGGCCTGACGGATCCACCACGTCGCGTAGGTCGAGAACTTGTAGCCCTTGGTGTAGTCGAACTTTTCGACGGCCTTGATGAGGCCGAGGTTGCCCTCCTGAATGAGGTCGAGGAACAGCATGCCGCGGCCCACGTAGCGCTTAGCGATGGACACGACAAGACGCAGGTTCGCCTCGGCCAGGCGCTGCTTGGAGCGCTCGCCCTTCTTGACGGCAGATTTGAGTGCCTTCATTTCCTCTTCGCTCAGCTCCGTGCCGTTCTTTTCGGCCTCTTCGAGCTTCTGCTTGGCCTCCACGCCCGCGGACATCGCGGTCGCGAGCGAAATTTCCTCGTCTGCCGACAGCAGCGACACCTTACCGATCTCCTTGAGGTACATGCGCACGGGGTCGTCAGTCGAGAAGCTGTCGACCAGCTCGTTCGGGTCGACAAGCTCTTCCTCTTCGATCTCGGCGATCTCCTCCATCGGCGGCTCCACATCGTCGATGCTGCTGTCGATGGCCTCGGCGGTGCCGATGTCGATGCCGAGCGTTTCGAGCGAGTCGTAGATCTGGTCGAGCTGCTCGCTCTCAAGGTTCATCTCGTCGATGGTCTCCATCAGGTCGCTGGAGCTGAGCTTGCCCTTGGCCTTGCCCTTGGCAAAGATCTCCATGAGCTTTTCGTTGCCCTGCAGCAGCGCCGCCGCGGGCAGGGAGGCGACCAGCTTTTCATCCAGCGGGGGATACTTCTCCGCGGGCTTTTCCGCCTGCGCGGTATCCTCGTTCGCTTTCTTGGCCGCTGCGACCTTTTTCGCTTTCTTCGGCAGCTTGATCTCCTCAAAATCCGCCTCGGCGAGCAGCGCGTTGGCCTGTTCCTCCAGCTCTCTGCTGGTCAGCTGTTTTTCTTCCATGTTTGCTTTCCTCCGTTACCCTTATATTTATTCTTTTCCATCGCGGCCATCAGGGGATCTTCGTTGACGGCCGCGCGCTTGTGCGCTTCGTCTAAAATGATATTGCAGTAGTCGCTGAGCGCCTGCGTGCCGTTTTTGAGCGATTCCGGCTTTTGCAGGATACCGATCAAGTGGCTGATCTCCTCCGACGTGAAAAATTCCGCCAGCGCTGGGATGTTCACCTGCCCGCTCTCGCGCAGCTGCGCGCGCAGCGCCGTGAAGAACCGGCCCAGGAGGGGAGAGGAGAAGTCCTCTTCCCGGATCGGCGGATTCTCGCCAAAGAGGGAATCGTCCAGCGTCAAAAGCCGCAGCACGCCTTCTTCGGCAAGCGCCGAGCGAAGGTCGGTGTAGCGGATCGACCGCTCGCGCGGCTGGGCACTCGCCGCGGGATTCAGGTCCCGCCGCTCCTGCTCGCGCTTTTCCTTGTAGCGGGCGCGTTTTCGCGCGCGCTCGACCTCGAGCTTCATCGCGTCGGGCGTGATGCCTGCGGCCTCGGACGCGCGCACGGTGTAAATTTCGCGCTCAACCGCGTTCGGCACTGTGGAGAGCAATCCTGCTGCCGCTTCGGCAAAGCCGATACGTCCCTCGTCGCTTTTGAGGTCGAACTTTGACTTGAGCTGCGCCATGCGGAAGTCCATCCCGCTCTCGCTGCCGGAAAGCAGATGCTCAAAGGCGTCCTTACCCTGGAACTTGATGAAGTCATCCGCGTCCTGTTTGATGTACTCTCCGTCGACGAGCCGCTTGGGGAGCTCGAGCACCTTGACCTGAAAGTCGGTGTTATTGAGAAGCGTCAGCGCCTTCTGCGTCGCGACCTTGCCCGCGTCGTCGTTGTCGTAGCAGAGCACGATCTCCTTCGTGTAGCGACTGAGTAATTGCAGCTGCTCCGTCGTCAGCGCTGTGCCCATCGAGGCGCAAGCATTGTCGAATCCCGCCTGATGCAGCATCACGACGTCGATGTTGCCCTCGACCAAAATAATGTTGCTGCGCTTGCTCTTTTTGGCCAGGTTCAGCCCGTATAAAACGCGCCGCTTGCTGTAAACGATGGTCTCGGGCGTGTTCATGTATTTCGCGCCAGGATCGTCCTTGCTGATGATGCGCCCGCCAAAGCCCAGCACGTCGCCGCGCACGTCGATGATAGGGAAGATGAGGCGCTTGCGGAATTTGTCGTACAGCCCGCCGTTCTTGCCGCGGATGGCAAGTCCCGAGGCAAGCAGCTCGCCGTCGCCATAGCCTTTTTTCCGCATCGCGGTCAGTAAGCCGTCCCACTCGTCCGCCGATGCGCCGAGGCCGAAGTTCGTTGCATTGCGCCGCGTGATCTTGCGGTTTTTCATATACTCGAGCACCGGCGCACCCTTGGGCGAGTAGAGCTGATCGTAGTAAAAGCGCGCCGCGTCGCGGTTGAGCGACAGGATGCGCGAACGCAGCCGGCTCTCGTCGCTGTGCTCTTCTTCCGGCACGGGCATGTTCGCGCGCCGTGCGAGAAAGCGCACCGCATCGGGGAAGGAAAGGTTCTCCTCCTCCATGATGAAGTTGATGACGCCGCCGCCTTTTTTGCAGCCGAAGCAGTAGCACAGCTGCTTGTCCGGCAGCACATGGAACGACGGCGTCTTTTCGCTGTGAAAGGGGCAGCAGCCCCACAGACTCCCGCCGCGCGGCTGGAGCGAGACATAATTGCTGACAACGTCGACAATGTCGTTGCGGGCGATGAGCTCGTCCAAAAACTGACGGTCAAAGGCCATGGCGTCCTCCTTTCTCACTTCTGCGCACGGAACTTTTTGTTGTCAATGGTATATATACGCCGAAAATGGTTACTTTCCTCTTTTTTGACGGAAAAATTTCGAAAAAATTTTTCTGCGCGGAGAAAATTTGACAGACCGCGCCATTTCTCCTATAATTTCCGCAGGAATCGCTGCGCAAAGGGGGCGGAACATCGTGAATATCCGGTTGTATGCGGTAAAATTAGATCGACCGCTCTCAGAAGCGGAACGGTCCACGCTCGCGCGTTTTCTGCCACCTGAGCGGCAAGACCGCATCAAAACATCGGAACCCCTCTGCGCCTACGCGCTGCTCTGCCGTGCACTGCATGAACTTTACGGCTTGGAGGACTTACCGCAGTTTTCCTACGGCGAGCACGGCAAGCCGTACTTTGCTTCGCATCCGGACGTTCATTTCAGCCTGAGCCACACGCGCTGCGCTGCGCTGCTGGCTGTTCACAACGAGCCAATCGGCGCGGATATCGAGTGTCTTCACCCTGTGAGCGGCGCGATGCGCACGCGCTTTCACGCGGCAAATGACGCCGATTTTTGGCACCTCTGGGTGCAGCGGGAGAGCCGCTGCAAGCGCGCGGGGATCAGCGCCGTCGCATTGCGGGACAGGGAAGTGCCTAGCTTCCCGAATGAGCGCGTTTTCGCGCTCGAACCGTTCCCCGACTACACCGCCGGCGTCTGTACCTGCTCTGACGCGGACGTTGACAAGCCGATATACCTTACAGTAAAAGAGCTCATATAAAAGGTTCCGAAGAAGTCTCTTCGGAACCTTTTTGCTTGATTTTTTCTCTTACAGCTCCACGACGATGGGCTCATGGTGCACCTTCGGCAGCAGCATATTTTTGACGTCGCTCATCTTGAGCTTGATGGTCGAGGTGCAGAGGCACGGGTGGCAGGAGAAGTACTCCGCCTCATAGGTCTCCTTGTCGATGAGCAGCTGCACGCGGTTCTCATCATCGTTCATCAGGCCGAGGATCGTTGCAGACCCCGGCGTGCAGTGCAGCAGCTCCCAGAGCTGCTCCTCCGGCGCGAACGACAGGCGGGCCGAACCGATCTGGTGGCTCAAATCCTTCGTATGAAACGCCCTGTGCGGCGGCATACATAAAAGATAGAAGCTCGTCTTCTGCCGGTTGCAGAGGAAGAGGTTTTTGCAGACGTCCACGCCGAGCACGGCGGACACGTCGTCACATTTTTCCATCGTGTCGGCCAGCTCGTGGGTCACGCGCTCATAGTCGATGCCGAGGGAATCCAGAAAGTCGAACGCGGCCGCTTCCTGCGCGGGCAGCTCACCCTCGGGGCGGGAATTGTGATAGATTGGGGAGATTTCCATGTCGCTTTATTTCTCTTCTTTCAGCAGTTTTTCGCCGGCCTTGAATATATCGCCCGCGCCGACGGTCAAAATAAGGTCGCCCGGGCAGGCGATGCGCGCGAGCGCGGCAGTCACCTTGTCGAGCGTAGGGCAGTAAACGGATCCGGGAATCTCGCGGCTCAGGTCCATCGACGAAATGCCGATGTCATTCTGCTCGCGCGCGGCGTAGATCTCTGCCAGCACGACGACGTCGGGTACGCGCAGCTCTTTGACAAAGTCGTCGAACAGCGCCTTTGTGCGCGTGTAGGTGTGGGGCTGGAAGGCGCAGATGATGCGCTTGTAGGGCAGGGTCTTCGCCATTTCGAGCAACGCGTGCAGCTCGCCGGGGTGGTGGGCATAGTCATCGTAGACGTCCGCGCCGTGATAGCTGCCCTTGTACTCAAAGCGGCGGCCCGCGCCGGTGAACGTTGCAAGGCCGAGGCCGACGGCCTCGCCGCTGACGCCGAGAAGATATGCGGCGCTCGCCGCGGCCAGTGCGTTCATCACGTTGTGCTTGCCGCCCACGCGCAGGGAAACATGAGCGTAGTAACTGCCGCGGATATAGATGTCAAAGCTCGGAAGCCCGTCCGTCCAGACGACGTTTTCCGCGCGGCACTGCGCGGCGGAATCGTCATAGCTGAACCAGAAGATCGGCTGGGAAATGCCCCTGAGCGCATCGCGCGCACCCTCATCATCCATGTTGGCGACCACATGTCCGCCGATGGGGACGAGCTCTGCAAAGCGGCGGAACGAGTGCTCCACATCCGCTAAGTCCTTGAAGAAGTCGAGATGGTCGGCTTCCACGTTCAAAATGACCGCGACGGTGGGGAAGAAGCTCAAAAACGAGTTGCAGTATTCGCAGCTCTCGGCGATGATCGTATCGCCCTTGCCGACGCGATAACCGGAATGGAGCAGCTGTAACGTGCCGCCAATCATGACGGTCGGGTCTTTCTGCGCGGCCATGAAGATGTGCGTCGCCATCGAAGTGGTCGTCGTCTTGCCGTGCGTGCCGGAGATGCAGAGGGCGTTTTTGTAGCCCTTCATAATAGCGCCCCAAGCCTGCGCGCGCTCGAAAACGGGGATGCCGCGCGTCACCGCGCCGGAGATCTCGGGATTATCGTCGTGGATGGCGGCGGTGCGGATAACAAAGTCGCACTCGCCAAGGTTGTCCGCTGCGTGGCCGATGGCCACGGGGATGCCGAGCGAGCGCAGATGTTCGACGGACGGGCCGTCGTTCATGTCGCTGCCCTGGACCTTGAGGCCCATGCCGTGCAGCACCTCTGCCAGCGGGCTCATCGAAACGCCGCCGATGCCGGCCAGATGCGCGCACTTGCCGGGAACGAGATAGGAGAAAATATCCTTCTGATTAGTCATTGTATCAAATCCTTTCCTTGTGCGAAGCACAGGAGATTTACTTTTTATGGATTTTCTATTATAATATAGCGGCGAACGGAGTGCAATGCTAAAAATTTGATTTTTTGTGAGGGTTCCATGCTCTTTTTACCGAAGGAAGTCGAAACGGTCATCACCACGCTGCAAAGCGCGGGTTATTCGCCGTACCTGGTTGGCGGCTGCGTGCGCGAAATGCTGCGCGGCAAGACACCAAGCGACTACGACATGACGTCCGACGCTCCACCGCAGGAGGTGCTGCGCCTTTTCAGCGAAAGCGCGCATCCGACGGGCTTGCAGCACGGCACGGTGACGGTCGTGAGCGGGGGACTGCCCATCGAGCTCACGACGATGCGCCGCGACGGCGCGTACAGGGATAACCGCCACCCAGATTCCGTCACGTTCGGCACGAGCATTGAAGAGGACCTTGCCCGCCGCGACTTCACGGTCAACGCCATCGCTTTGTCGCCGGACGGCACGCTCGTCGACCCCTACGGCGGGCAGGAAGACCTGAAAGCAGGCGTCCTGCGTTGCGTCGGCGAGCCGAAGCGGCGGTTTGAGGAAGACGCGCTGCGCATTTTACGGCTCGTGCGCTTCTGCTCCGTGCTCGGTTTTTCGGCGGAGAAGGAGACCGCCCGCGCCGCGCATGAGGCGCGCGGCCTACTCGCCCATGTCGCGCACGAGCGCGTGTATGCGGAGATGAACAAGCTCCTGCTCGGCGAAAACGTGGGGGAGACGCTTTTGACCTTTCCCGACATTCTGGGCGTGCCGATTCCGGAGATTTCACCCTGCGTCGGCTTTGACCAGTGCAATTACCACCACTGCTTCGACGTCTGGGGTCACACGGCGCGCGCTGTCGCCGCCGTGTCGCCAAAGCGCGAACTGAGGTGGACGATGCTCTTCCATGACCTCGGCAAGCCCCTGTGCCGGACGTTTGACGAGCAGGGCGTCGGACATTTTTACGGTCACACGGCCATTTCCGCTCAAATGGCGGAGGACATCATGGCACGGCTGCACTTTGAAAAGGCGCTGCGTGACAGAATACGCGCGCAGCTCGCCTGTTTCGACGATATGTTCCGTCCCGAGCAGGTGGCCATCCATAAGGAGATGGCGCGCCTCGGCGCGGAAACGGTGCAGAATCTTCTCTATACCAAACAGGCGGACAATGCCGCGAAAGCGCCCGCGGGATTGGAGCGTGCGCAGGCGCTGTGGCACGAAGCACAGAAAATCTACGACGCGCTGATTGCAGAGGGCGCGTGCTGCTCGATCCACGAGCTCAAGATCAGCGGGGAAGACCTCGCCGCCCTCGGCTATCACGGGCGTGAGATCGGCGCGGTGCTTGCGCGGCTTTTAGACGAGGTCGCGGCGGAAAAACTCCCCAACAAGCCCGAGGCGCTGCAAGCGCGCGCCATGCGGCTGTGGCGCAGCGGCTATGCGCGCCATACGATAAAAGAAAACGAGACCCATTGACGGAGGTAACAAATGGCAAATCTGATGGATTATCTGGACTGGCGCGGGGATCTGACGCTCGAAATTTCGCCGTTCAACGAGGTGGACGCGCTGATTCTGGCAGAGCTGAGCTTTGTCGACTTTGACGGCATCGTGCCGCCGCCCGAGCTCGGGCGCGGCCTGCCGCTGAATGAGGCGGCGGAGGCGTTTTTCGCCCGCCATGGCGGGAAGGACGTCCCCATGGGTGTCCTCGTGCCGGACACGATCTCGAAAATGCTGCGCAAGCTGATGACGAGCCCGCGCTTTCGCAATATGACGCTTAACGGCTACACAGCGCTGCTTGACGATTCCATCGAGCAGCAGTTTGCGGCGCTGACGATTGACCTTGGCAACGGCAGCATCTATATCTCGTTCCGCGGCACGGACGATACGATCGTCGGGTGGAAGGAAGACCTCAACATGGGCTTTTTGGAGGAGATCCCCTCGCAGAAGCAGGCGGTCGAATACGTCGCGCGCGTCGCGCGGCAGTACAGCGACAAGACCATCCGTATCGGAGGGCACTCCAAGGGCGGCAACCTCGCCGTTTACAGCGCGGCCAAGAGCAGCGGCGAGATCCAAGAGCGTATCGTCGCCGTCCATAATAACGACGGCCCCGGCTTCGCCTGGGACATCAGCGAGACGCCGGGCCACAAGCGCATCGCAAGCCGCATCCATACGATCCTGCCGCAGACGTCTGTCGTCGGCATGCTGATGGAGCATGAAAAGCGCTATCAGGTCGTGCATTCGACCTATGACGGCCTTTACCAGCATGACGGGTTTTCCTGGCAGGTGCTGGGTACGCAGTTTGTCCACCTCGACGACTTCTCCCGCGAGGGAAAGCTCGTCGATGAAACGCTCTCGTCCTGGGCCGATTCGCTCAACACCCAGCAGCGCGAAGCGCTGGCCGACGCACTGTACAGCGTCTTCACCGCCTCGGGCGCAAAAACGCTCAGCGAGCTCACCGAGGAAAAGCTCAAAAGCGCCGCAGCGATGCTCAAGACCTATAAAAACCTCGACCGCGAGACCCGCCGCATGGTGACTGAGGCGTTCATGCTGTTTTTCAAACTCGGCACGAAGAACTTCGTCCTCGACACGCAGGAGGAAGGAAGCCGCGAAATCGAAAATATTCGAAAAAAGATCTCGGAACAATACCAGAAATTGGTGGAGCGCAAGAAGTAAATACAACATTCCCACTGCGCGGGGAGCGTGTTTCCCCTGTGCCACACAGGGGAACGGGACAAAGGGGCCATTCTCTTTCGCAAAAGAGAATGGCCCCTTTGGCACCCCAAGAGAAAGGCTTTGCATTGGCAGATTGGCGCTTGAAGAGCTGCGCGGCCTGCGGGATCAGATGCCTGCCGGGTGTTGTATCTAAACGACTTGGTTTGCTTCTATCTTCGCTGTCGCTTTGCCTGCGATTCGGTAGCCTTACGCAATCTCCGCCTACTTTGGATTTGTACAGATTTGCTATTGCCTGCCGAGGCGGCTTTGCTGGCGCTCGCCGCAGTACGCACTACCAAGACGATATGCATTGTCAGATGATTAGGCTGCACCAAAACAAGATGAGCAGAGCGGCAGCGGATGATAGAAGTAGGCCAAATCGTATAGCAATGCTAACGCGGCTTCGCCGCGGGCAGGGAAGTGCAATCGGCAAGCATCGCACCTCTTCGAGCTGCTCGCTTGCAATGAAAATTTTCTCTGAGAGGGTGTAAGGGAGGGGTATCTCTTTTTGAAAAAGAGATACCCCTCCCTTATTATCGCACCCCTGCGCGGCGCAGGGAACAAATGCAGCGCTGTCGCGCTGCCATATTATTTTTTTACTCTGCGCTCGGCAGCTTCGCTGCGGGCTTCATCAGCAGCGCGCAGATGATGATCGCGAGGATCGTGTTCGGCAGCATATACGTGCCGTTGTACAGCACGGAGTAGAACACGGGAGAGGTCATGGTCATGCCCATGAATTCCTCGGGCATATACTGCGCGTAGACCGTCACGCCGGAGATAAAGTGGATGACAAAGCGGCCGAGGCAGCCGACGAAGGCTGCGAGCGGGAGCTTGGAATAGTCGTTGCTCTTCACGCGGAAAAGGCCCGCAAGGCCGACCGCGCCGTAGGCGACGGAATAGTCGAAGATGATGGACACCCAGCTCACGGCGAAGCCCTCGGCGAAGAAATACTTGAGCGTGCCGAACGCGACGCCCGCGAGGATGCCCCAGGGCGCGCCATAGCGCACGGCGAAGAGAATGAGCGGGACCATCACAAGGGTGATCGAGCCGCCGAAGCCGCCAAACGACAGACCGATGGGAATTTTGAGATAGCTCAGCACAAGGGCGAGCGCGATGCAGATGCCGCCTTCGGTCAGGCGGCGGGTGGTGGAATGGGTGGACGTGTTGCTCATAAGAGATTCCTCCTAAAAATATGGTCCCTGTCCGCGCCGCGGCACAAAAAAGCACCGCAGCGTCGACGTCACGGTGCAAAGTTCAGGCAAGATACTCTTTGCATTCCTACGCCGGCATTACCCGGATCAGGTCTGAGGGACAGCGACGGCGATACGCCGCATCACAGCCGGCTTGCGCCAGCGCCCCTTGCAGGTACGGCGACATCTTAGCCCATCAGGAGAAATTTGTCAAGGATTTGAGGTAAAAAGCGTGATTCCGAAAATAGAATATCGGAATTTAGAATTTGTGTTGCGTCTTTGTTGTGCCTGTGCTACAATAAAATTAGTTAGGCAACCAAAATAATTGTGATATTTGTGATTTTCTCGTGAACAGGAGATCTGAAATGGCTGCATTCGTTGTCAACGGTACACCGGTCACGGTGGAGAAAAATCAAAAACTCATCCGCTATCTTCGCGACGAGCTGCATCTGACCAGCGTCAAAGACGGGTGCAGTGAGGGCGCGTGCGGCACGTGCCATGTCCTCATCGACGGCAAGCCGACGAAAGCCTGCATCCCTCAGACAGACAAGCTGGAGGGGAAACATATCGTCACGGTCGAGGGCCTTTCCAACTTTGAAAAGGAGGCCTTTACCTACGCTTTCGGCGAGGCCGGAGCCGTGCAGTGCGGCTTCTGCATCCCGGGCATGGTCATCTCGGCCAAGGGGCTCATCGACCAGAACCCCGACCCGACACGCGAAGAGGCGGCCTTTGCCATCCGCAACAATATCTGCCGCTGCACGGGCTATGTCAAGATCATCGATGGCATCCTGCTTGCGGCGAAGATTTTACGCGAGGGGAAAATTCCCGAAAAGAAGGAAGACTTTCAGGTCGGCTCGCGCGTGCACCGCATCGATGTCGCCGAAAAGGTGCAGGGCTACGGCAAGTACCCCGACGACATCTATGTTGACGGCATGTGCTATGGCGGCGCGGTGCGCAGCCAGTACCCGCGCGCCCGCGTGCTCTATATCCGCACGAAAGAAGCGGAAGAGCTCCCCGGCGTTGTCTGCGTGCTGACGGCAAAGGATATTCCGGGTCAGCAAAACGTCGGCCACATCCAGAAGGACCAGCCGACGCTCATCGGCGAGGGGGAGATCACGCAGTACCTTGGCGACGCAGTCGCGCTCGTATGCGCGCGCGATCAGGAAACGCTTGAAAAGGCGAAAAAGCTCGTGCGTGTCGTCTACGAAGAGCTCCCCGCGGTCTACGGGCCTGAGGAGGCGTCCGCCCCCGGTGCGCCCGAGGTCATCATGGGCAACCGCGGCAATTTGCAGGCGCACCGCCACGTTGTGCGCGGCAACGCAGACGAGGCCATCAAACATTCCAAATACGTCTTACATGAAAAGTTTCAGACCCCGTGGACGGAGCACGCCTTTTTGGAACCCGAGTGCTGCGTCGCGCTTCCGCTTGAAAACGGCGGCGTGAAGCTGCTGACGACCGACCAGAGCGCGCACACCACCCAGCACGAGTGCTCGGCGATGCTCGGCGTCGACTTTGCCCACTGCCAGGTCGAAAATATGCTTGTCGGCGGCGGCTTTGGCGGGAAAGAGGACATGTCCGTGCAGCACCATGCGGCGCTCATCGCATACATCGCGCGCGTGCCGGTCAAGGTGAAGCTCACACGGCAGGAATCGCTGCTCGTCCATCCCAAGCGCCACCCGATGTGGATGGACTTCACGATGGGCTGCGACGAAAACGGTATCATTCAGGGCGTAAAGGCGAGCGTCGTGTCCGACACGGGCGGCTTCGCCTCACTCGGCGGCCCCGTGCTTGAGCGCGCGTGTACGCACGCCGCGGGCCCGTATCACTACGAGAATTTTGAGATCGAGGGCCACGCTTACTATACCAATAACCCACCCGCGGGCGCGTTCCGCGGCTTCGGCGTGACGCAGACCTGCTTTGCGACCGAAACGCTCTTAAACGAGATGGCCGACCTTGTCGGCATCTCCCCGTGGGAAATTCGCTACCGCAACGCCATCCGCCCGGGCGAGGTGCTGCCGAACGGCCAGATCGTCGGCCCCGAAACGGGCCTTGTCGAAACGCTCGAGGCCATCAAGCCCTACTATGACGAAGCGGTCAAAAACGGCGAGCCGGTCGGCCTTGCCTGCGCGATGAAAAACGCGGGCGTCGGCGTCGGTCTTCCCGACTATGGGCGCTGCAAGCTCGTCATCGGCGATGATGGCAAGGTCCACATCCGCGCGGGCGCGTCCTGCATCGGTCAGGGTCTCGGCACGGTGCTGGTGCAGCTCGTCGTGACAAACGCAAAGCTCACGCGCGATCAGGTCGTCTACGACGGCAACAGCACGTTCATAACGCCTGACAGCGGCGATACCTCCGGCTCGCGCCAGACGCTCGTCACCGGCGAGGCCTGCCGCCGCGCATGCCTGCTGCTGCGCGACGCGATGGAGTACCGCTCGCTGAGCGGTTTGAAGGGGCAGGAGTTTTACGGCGAATACTACGCCAAGACGAACCCGCTCGGCGCGGACGTGCCGAATCCCGTCAGCCATGTCGCCTATGGCTACGCGACGCAGATGTGCATTCTCGACAAGGAGACGGGCAAAATTAAAAAGATGGTCGCCGCGCACGATGTCGGCAAGGCCATCAACCCGCTGTCCTGCGAAGGGCAGATCGAGGGCGGCGTCGTGATGAGCATGGGCTACGCCTTGACAGAGCAGTACCCGCTCGACCACGGCAAGCCCACGGCAAAATACGGCACGCTCGGCCTGTTCCGCTCGCATCAGATCCCCGAGATCAAGGCGATCGTCATCGACAAGCCGGGATTAAACCTCGCCAACGGCGCCATCGGCATCGGTGAGATCACGTCCATCCCCACGGCGCCGGCCATCGCGCAGGCGTATTACCGCTACGACGGCGAGCGCCGCCGCAGCCTGCCGCTCGACCATACGCCGTACAAAAAGTAATACAATCAGGAGAGAGCTATGAAACGAGTTCTCATCATCTATACCGGCGGCACCATCGGTATGACGCGCACGGAAAACGGCTACGCGCCGCGCGCGGGCTACTTCCGCGCCGCGCTCGACGCCATCCCCGACCTCCGCGCGCCGGAGATGCCGGAGTGGGAATTCTACGAGCTCTCGCCGCTGCTGGATTCATCCAACATGACCGTGCGCGAATGGAACTGCATCGCAGAGCTGATCGCGCAGAAATATGACGATTACGACGGCTTCGTCGTCCTGCACGGCACGGACACAATGGCCTACACGGCTTCGGCACTGTCGTTCATGCTCGGCGGGCTTGATAAGCCCGTGGTGCTCACGGGCTCGCAGATCCCGCTGTGCGAAATTCGCAGCGACGGGCGCGACAACCTTATCACCGCGCTGCTGATTGCGGGGGAAGGCATCGTGCGTGAGGTGTGCCTGTACTTCGGCGGAAAGCTGCTGCGCGGTAACCGTGCGACGAAGTACTCCGCCGACGGGCTCATCGCCTTTGTTTCACCCAATTACCCGAGCCTTGCTGAGGCCGGCATCGCCATCCGATACAATGAAGCCGCCCTCCTGCCGCGGCAGGAAGGCGGGCTCAAGCTCCAGACGCTTGACAACATCCCCATCGGCGTCATCAAGGTATTTCCGGGCATTCAGTTTTCGCTGTTCGAGGCCATTATGACCGAAAAGCTCCGCGGTATCGTCATCGAGACGTTCGGCGCGGGCAACATCCCCGGCGACGGGAACGCGCTGCTGCCCATCATCCGCAAGGCGTTTCAGAACGGCACGGTGCTCACGGTCTGCTCGCAGTGTCCGCAGGGCGCGGTGTCGCTCGGCACCTACGAAACGTCCAGCGCGCTCAAAAAGGCGGGCGCGGTCAGCGGACTCGACATGACGACCGAGGCCGCCGTCGCCAAGCTCTACTATCTCTTCTCCTGCGGCTATGACAAGGAGAAGATCAAGCAGGCGATGGAGGAGGATCTCCGCGGCGAGATCAGCGTTTCTTAAGCGCTTCGAGCGTTTCCTTCGTGTCAACGTCGCAAAGCTCCGTCTCCGGCACTTCAAAGAGCAGCAGATCATCTAAATGCCTCTTGATGACCGCGCTGCCGCCGACATCGCCATCGAGCGATAAAAGCTCAGGAAAGAAGCGGGCAGGGAAGATGCAAGGGTTGCCCCGCACGCCGTTGTGTCCCAATCCGACGATGTTTTTGCTGTGCGCGCGGAAGAACTCAAGCTCCTGCGCGACGGTCTTGCGCTTGAGCATCGGCTGGTCGGCCACCATGAAGCAGAGCGCGTCACAGTCTGACAGCGCCGCCGTGCCGAGGCGGATCGTCTCGCTTTGGCCGCGCTCGGGATGTTCGTTCCGCAGCGTTTCAAAGCCAAACTTTTTGGCGGCCGCTTCCACGTTTTCGTGCTGCGTCACGACCAGCACGCGGGAAAAGCTCTCCCGCTGGATCGCATCGAGCGCATGCTCGATAAGCGGCTTTCCGTTTACCATCGCGGCGAGCTTGTTCTCGCCAAAGCGCGCGGCATTGCCCGCCGCCATGACTACGCATCCTATTTTCAACGTGTTATCCATCTATTAAATCACCAGTCATTCGTTTCTTTTTCACCAATCGGCAGAAAAAAGCGGACAAAATGGTACATCCGCGATCATTTGTATTATATCACGCATGCAGCACTGTACACGCTGTGCGAAATGTGCTAAAATAATAGCAAAGGAGTTGCAGATTTCGAGCAAAACCGACAAAGCGGCTGCTTGGAACAGGAGGTAGACAGATGAGCAAGGTAGGAAAAAGCGAGATCCGCGTCGATGCGTTCGACAAGGTCACCGGACGCACGAAATACTATGAGGATCGGATGCCGGCCGGTGCGCTCTATGCGCGCATCAAACATTCCACCATCGCGCACGGATTTGTCAAATCAGTCGACAAGTCCGCAGCGGAGGCCATCCCCGGCGTTGTGAAGGTGCTGACCTGCTTCGACGTGCCGGAGCACTGCTTCCCGACGGCGGGCCATCCCTGGTCGATGGACCCGGGGCATCAGGACGTGGCGGACCGCAATCTTTTGAACCGCCATGTGCGCTACTACGGCGACGACGTCGCGGTCGTCATTGCGGAGGATGAGGTCTCGGCCATGCAGGGCGTGCGCGCGCTGAAGGTCGAATATGAGGAACTACCGTTTGTGCTCGACGTGCAGAAGGCCATGGAGCCAGACGCGCCCTGCATCCACGAAAATTTCCCGGGGAATATCCTGAAGCACACCGATATCCGCAAGGGCAATTATCAGCAGGCAATCAAAGAGCCCGGCCTCATCAAGGTCGAGGGCTGGTACAACACCCCCACCGTGCAGCACAGCCACATTGAAAACCACGGCTGCTACGCTTACGAGGAAAATGGCCGCATCGTCGTCGTGTCCTCCACGCAGATCCCGCACATCATCCGCCGCATCGTCGGTCAGGCGCTCGGGCGTCCGTGGGCGGATATCCGCGTCATCAAGCCCTACATCGGCGGAGGCTTTGGCAACAAGCAGGATGCGCTCTATGAGCCGCTGTGCGCGTGGTGCTCTACGCAGGTGCGCGGAAAATGCGTGCGCATCGACTGCTCGCGTGAAGAGACATTCGTCAGTAACCGTGTGCGCCACTCGATCCGCTTCCATATCATCACATGGCTCCATAAGGACGGCTCGATTGCCGCGCGCAAGGTCGAGTGCTTCTCCAATCAGGGCGCTTACGCCTCGCACGGCCATTCGATCGTCGCCAAGGCCATGGGCTCGTTCCCGCAGATCTATCCCTGCGACAATTTCGAGGGCGACGCTTACACCGTGTACACAAACCGCCCCGCCGCGGGCGCGATGCGCGGCTACGGCATGCCGCAGGCCTCGTTTGCGGACGACGCGAACATCGACGAGTGCGCGAAGGCCGTTGGCATGGAGCCGCTCGAATACCGCATGAAGTACATCATGCCCAAGGGCTTCCACGACGGCTTCTCAGGTAACACGAACTACTACGATTCCTTCCGCGAATGTCTGGAAAAGGGGAAGGAGTACATCGAATACGACAAAAAGCGCGAGGAGTATGCCAAGGACATCGGCCCCGTCCGCCGCGGCATCGGCGTGGCGGCCTTCTGGTACAACACGGCGGTGTATCCCATCTCGCTTGAAACGTCCTCGAACCGCATGCTCCTGAATCTCGACGGCACGGTGACGATGCAGTGCGGTGAGACGGAGATCGGGCAGGGCGCGGACACGGCCTATGCGCAGATGACGGCCGAGGCC
>OIXA01002704.1_pt1 | contig 19813 bp, 20 predicted proteins | sample 1587721 | NCBI WGS metagenome assembly OIXA01 (sample SAMEA3888900, study PRJEB22519) | human gut metagenome | biome: human gut; feature: human-associated habitat; material: faeces | place: Denmark | collected 2013 | reverse complement strand
CCGGCTGCCCGTTGGGACAGCCGGATAAATCGGATAGCATCCTTTTAAAACAGCGGCGCGAGCGTGCGCAGCACGGCGCGGATCAGCCGCCGTCCGCGGCGCTGCTGCAGACACAGTTCCTCCGTGATGGGCGCGCTCCGTTCCAGCTCGGAAAGGTATTCCGCCTTCATGTCCGCGATGGCGGGCGTATCACACATCCATACGCCGCACTCAAAGTGGAGATACAGACTGCGGTAATCGAGATTGATCGTTCCGACCACGGCGCTGCGGTCATCGGCGATGAACGTTTTGGCGTGCACCATGCCGGGGGTGTACTCATAGATCTTCACACCCGCTAGAATGAGCGTTTCGTAGTAGGAGCGGGTCATTTCATGCACAAGGGCGCTGTCGCTGATCGCGGGGGTGACGATGCGCACATCCACGCCGGACTTGGCCGCGGCAGTCAGCGCGGTAATCATCTCGTTATCGATGATGAGATAGGGGGTGTTGATATACACATAGTCCTTGGCGCGGTTGATGAGATGCATGTACACCGTTTCGCCGACCGGCTCGTTGTCGAGCGGCGTATCGCCGAACGGCTGCACCCAGCCGGGGGCGGTGATGCTCTCGCAGAGCGCCGCGTCCGGCGCGTAGCGGGTGAAATCCTCCGTTACGCCGCGCGTGTAGTCCCACATAGAGAGAAACATCGCCGTGAGCGCGTACACGCCCTCGCCGCGCAGCATGACGCCCGCGTCGAGCCAGTGGCCGCAGCGCTGCACCACGTTGATATAGGCGTCCGAGAAGTTGATCCCGCCCGTGAAGCCGACATTCCCGTCGATCACACAGATCTTGCGGTGGTCGCGGTTGTTGAACCGCGGCGAGAGAATGGGGATAAACCGGTTGAACACGCAGCAGCGGATGCCCTCGGCCTCAAGCGTGTCCTCATAGCCCTCCGGCAGCTTGTACATGCAGCCGAAATCGTCGTACATCACGCGCACATCCACGCCGCTTTCCGCCTTGCGGCGCAGCACCTCATGAATGGCGTTCCACATCGTGCCGGGGGCGATGATGTAGTACTCCATGAAAATGAACTTCTCCGCCTTTTCCAGCTCCGCCAGAAGCGTGTCAAAATAGACCTCGCCGACCGGCAGATACGTTGTTTCGGTATGCGTGAATACCGGCGCGCCGGCGGCACGGTGCAGATAGTCGGAAACGCGCTTCGCGTCCGTGTGCTCAGGCAGCGCCGGTTCCGCCGCCGGAACGCTGCGCATCGCCTTTTCATACTGCTCGGCCACGGATGACATGCGCGCCTTTTCCTTCAGCGAGAGCTGGTTTTTCCCGAATACGAGATAGAGCAGCACGCCGAACACCGGCAGCGCAAGGATCGGAATGATCCAAGCGATCTTGTACGCGGGGTTGCCGTCGCGGCTGACAAGATAGACGACAACAACGGCGGAGAGAACGAGGCAGACGCCGTAAAAGATGGCGAAGTGCTCGTTGAACCGGGTGATGGCAAGATAGACAGCGGCAAACTGCAGCGCAATGAATGCGCCGGTGAATACGGCGCGGGAAAATACGACTTTGAAAAAGTTCTTCATGGGCTTCTCCGCGGAAGGATAAATTTCTTTACAATATCATACACGAGCGGCGCGGAAAATTCAACAACAGATACGCCGGTATGTCTTACGCAGCTGCTCCGGACAGCAGCATGAACGCCATGGTCAGCAGCAGAAGAAGAAACCGACCCTTTTCCACGCCGAGCTTCATCATCAGCGGAAGCGTGATGAGAAGATAGACGACGGCCGACGGTGCCGTAACGGCGAGAGAGGAGAGAAGCTCGCCCCACCCGGCAAGAAGGGCGGCAAGCGCCTGCACTGCCGCGCCGAACGCGATGGCGATCACACCCAGCAGAAACCGGCTCCAGAAGAGGTCGCTCTTCCGCACCGGCATGGCGAGCGCGTACCGCTCCCACCGGCAGCGTTCGTCATAGCCGAGCGCATAGATCGGCATCATCGCAAGCAGCATCATGCCGACGCTTGTAAAGAGCGGCAGGAGCAGGTACACGCCCGTCAGAACGAGCTGCACCCGGCACTGCGCCCACAGCTCAAATATGTCCTTGAGCAAAAGTCCGCGGATCTTCATAACGCCCGCTCCTTTCTCGTGATGTCCAGAATGATCTCTTCGAGCGTTTGGCCGGGATGCGCCGCGAGAAGGGCTTCCTTTTCCTCACTCAGGATCAGCCGACCCTTATGCAGAAACGCCACACGGCCGCAGAGCTTTTCTATATCGCTCACGATATGCGAGGAGAGCAGTATCGCGTGCTCGCCGTCTGAGATAAAGCGGGAGAGCTCGCCGATCAGCTCGTCGCGGGCGAGCGGGTCAAGCCCGCCGGTCGCCTCGTCGAGCAGCAGGAGCTTTGCTTTGTGCGAGAGCGCCACGGCAAGCGCGAGCTTCATTTTCATCCCGCGGGAATATTCTTTGAATGGCTTCGTTTCCGGCAGATCAAAGCGCCGGATATGCTCATAAAATGCGCCGCTGTCCCAATTTTTATAGATGCAGCGCTCCACTTTGTCCACCTGCCGGGCGTTCAGCCCGTCCGGGAAGCAGCTCTCGTCGAATACTACGCCGATGTCCTCGCGGACGGAGACGCTGTCGCTGTCTGTGTCTTGCCCGAGAATGCGGATCTCTCCGCTGTCGCGCCGAAGCTGCCCGAGAATAAGCGAGATCGTCGTGGACTTGCCCGCGCCGTTTTCGCCAACGAGCCCGAGCGCCGTGCCCATCGGCACGGTCAGCGTCAGGTTTTGCAGCGAAAAGCTGCCGAAGGATTTGAACAGATCCTTAATTTCCAATGCGTTCATAGGATTTTCTTTCAGTATTTCCGGTTGCAGTACCAGAAGCAGCCGGTATAGACGAGCGTCTGCAGGCACGTGAGCGTGCAGAGCACCTGTCCGACCAGAGTTTGTTTAAAGATCAAAATAGCGGCGAGAGCTGCGGCGAGCTGTACGTAAATGCAGATGTAAAGCGCCATAGAACGCGCCTTGTTTGCCACATACGCCGTGCGCTCGTCGGTCAGCGAGGCGTCATAGTCCGCCGCTTTGTCCGGGTCACGGGTGAGCCGGTACACGCGCAGCAGCCGCGCCGCGCCGACAACGGCAATGGCGCTGCCGAACGAGGAAAGCCAGTTTGTTTTTTCGCCGGCGTCTGTCAGCAGCCCGACAAGAAACAATACCGCACCGAGAACAAGATATAAAATACCGAGCTTCTTCTGCTCCTTGAGCTTCATACTTCATCCTCCTCAAACAGAAAAATATCCTCAATGTGCACCCCAAACGTCTGCGCGATCTTGTGCGCCAGCAATATCGAGGGGTTGTACTTTCCGCTCTCCAGCGAAATGATCGTCTGGCGCGAAACGCCGAGCAATGCGGCCAGCTGCTGCTGCGTCATGCCCTGCGCCTTGCGCCGCTCTTCAATACGGTTCTTCATCGGGTCACCTCAACGTGAAAAAGTAAAGCTTGCTTTACATGCGCAGTATAGCACGGCAAAATGAAATGTCAAGCATGTTTTACATTTTACTTTTTGTTTTTTCGGAAGTCCTGATTATAGGACACTCGATGCAGTAATATACAATCAAAAGAGAGATAAAACTGGAAAGGAAGAGCGATATGGCATTTAAGATCGGTTTTTCTGTATCGGAGGAAAAGGAAAAGATGACCGCTCCGGAGCCTCCGGACGTTGCGGAAGAGCGCGAGACGCGGCGGTCGGTGGTGCGCGTGCAATTCCCGCAGCGGAATATGACGCTTGCCTACTATAACGACCGGTTCGACCTGCACTGCGGCGATCTGGTGTACGTAGACGGCAAGCTCGAGGGAAAGCGCGGGCGCGTCGTGGATGTTAACTACAACTTCCGCATCAATCTGGCGGACTATAAGCGCGTGATCGGCGTGGCGGATACCAATGTGTCCGGCCGGTTTACCCTCGCTGGGTCGCACGTTCTGACGTTCGACCGCGCGGCGCTTCCGCGCCGGAAGGTGATGAGCTGGTATAAAGCGCCGTCGAAGCCGGACACGGAGTATGCCTGCGGCTCGGACGACAGTACCTTCCCGCTGCGGGAGCTGCACCGGATGCGCGTCGATGTGGCGGTCGCGGAGCGCGGGTATGCGTACTATGCGGAAAACCGCGTGCGCTATCTCTGCCTGGACGTAATGAAAGGGTACGCGCTTGTCGAGGGAACGGAGCCGTATGACGTGGAGTTCGTGTATTCGGACGGCATGATCTACGCGCTGACGTGCTCCTGCTACTGCGTCGGAAACTGCAAGCACGAGGTCGCCGCCATGCTGCAGCTGCGCGAAATGCTCGAGGAGATCGAGTCCGATCCCGCGAGCGCCGCGGAATACGCCCGTACCGGCTATGTCGCCGCCGTCAGCCGGGAAGCCTTCTTTACTTACGCCATCGATGGGAAGAAGACAGGGACGATCACTCTTTGAACCGCGTTCTTTGTTGCGAAAACGAACGCGGAGAGGTACAATAAAGTGTCCTCAAATATAATTTTGCGTGCCTCATCTTTTTCGGGGAGGAATGCGTATGGAAGAGTCTTATATCTGCTGCAGGGTGCTGGTGCGGGACTTTGCGGATTACTATTTCACGCTTTCCTATCTCAGCGATGACGAGACGATCCGGCGGGACGATTTCGTGATCGTTCCCTGCGGACGGAACAACACGCGCAAGATCGAAAGAGTTGTCAGCGTGAAGCGCTGCCGCGGGGAAAAGCTCCCGTTCCCGTTAGAGAGAATGAAATACATTCTTTCTAAGACCGAACGACCGGCGGATTGGGACGAATCGCGGAAAACGCCGGACTTCTCGTCGCAAAGGCGGGCGGAAAAGAAAAAAGCCGAGGTCTCTGCCGGAGTGAAAACCGAAGAGAAGAAGCAGGAGCCCAAGCCGGAGCCTTGCCTGCCGCAGCAGGAGAATGCGCCTGCTCCGAAGGACGCTGCGGAAGAGCCATCCAAACAGACAGCAGAAAAAAACTCCGGAAAGAGGCGGTGGATATGGGCGGCAATCCTTCTGTGTCTGGCCGCAGCGGCGGTTGCTATGGCGGTCCGGACGTACCGCCAAACGATGGATTCCTACCGAGAGGGGCTTCGTGAGATATCCGCGCGGGAGTACGCTGCCGCGGAGCAGCGTTTTTCCGAGCTGGGAAGTTTTCGGGATTCCGAAGCGTTTTCCGTGTACTGCCATTACATGCTCGTATATGAGAACAACACGGAGTATGCCGGTGGGGCGCAGGAGGTATCCGCTCTTGTTCTGCGCCATGAAACCGATTGGCAGAGCCGGTTCGATGCGCTGGCGGTGCGCCTACGGACGTATAGGAGAATACAGAAAGAACGGGAAGCGGCCGAAGCAGCGGAGAGACGCAAGCGGGAAGCCGCGGAGGCGGCAGAGAGACGCGCGCAGGAGCTAAAGGAAAAATATGGCGGAAAGCTTCCCGAAAAGGGTATGCCAATCGATGCATTGAAGTACACATCCCTTGGATTGCCGGATAAGCAAACGGAAAGCGTTTTTGGCAGTCCGGTGAGAAGAAGCCGGAGCATTCATGTCATATGGTACACATGGGATGGAAAAATCCGCGCATCCGCTACATTTTATCAATTCTCGCAGGAGAATGAATTCACTCTTGATTATTTTGTTTATCATGATCCGCCGATCGCTCCGGCCAAACCGGGGAGCGGAAAACCGCAGGGAGACCACAGACACAGCATCCGGGATGAATATGATTCTTTTGATGACTTCTGGGAGGACAATCAGGACGAATACGCCGACGAGGAAGAAGCCTGGGACGCCTGGTGCGACGGCTGATGTCCCGTCCCAAAGAACACACAGAAAACGGCGAACCGCCGCAGCAGATCGTTCTGCTGCGGCGGCTGTTTATTACATCAGAGCTGTTTTTATCGAAGTCCAAGGATAAAGAGCACCAGCGCGCCGATCGGCAGCACGGTCCACGTGATATACCGCCCGGCGATCTCCCAGTCGGATGGCTCGGCTTCCTCGGCGTTGCGGACAAGGAACGAAGCGTTCCAGCGGAAGAGCTCATCGGCAAACAGCATGGCAAGAGCTGCGATAACGCAGATCAGCACGCCGCCGAACCAGCCGAGCCACGTTCCCTTATGGGTCAGCGCTGGGCCGTCCGTCAGATCGAGGATCGTTGAAACGGAGGGCTCCATCGGATCGATCCGGTTTCCGTTTTCGTCTACAACGGTACCGTCGCTCATCGTGGCGGTGATGCGGAGCGGGTCAAAGCTCCCGTCCTCGTTATAGAGCATACGCCAGTCGCCGCTGTTGACTACGCCGCCGCGGAACACGATCTCGCCGCCGCAGCGCAGCTCAATGCCGGTCATCTGTGTTTGCAGGTCGCTGTCCTTCGGAATGGCGGTGGGATCCTCTTTGACGGTATAGGGGCCGTAAACGGTGTTGCCATACTGAAAGATGACGGTTTTGTCCGCAGATACGGTGAAGGTCGCGGCGGTTCCGTATATCTTCCCGGAATAAACGGTGCAGCCGTCCTCTTTCGACGGCACGAGAATGGTGTCCGCATAAAGAAAACCTGAGCGCGCCGTAACGATGGGATAGATGACCGTAAAGGCCAGGATCATAACCGCCATGAGAAGCAGGAGAATCTTTTGATAGCGTCCAAGCACCTTTACCCGTGCCAAGTCTGACACCTCCATTTTTTAAAATTTGGTGGAATTATCAAAAAAGCGGGAACCAAATCGAAGCCCAGCGAAGCGGGTTCGATTTGGAAAGGAAGAAGGAGCTAACATAGTGCAGTTTTCGCCGCAAGGCGGAAACGGAACGGTGTTTGCTCCTTCTGACGTGGTACCGGTGACGGGGATCGAACCCGTACGACTTTCGTCTCGGGATTTTAAGTCCCGTGCGTCTGCCAATTCCGCCACACCGGCATGGTGGTATACCCTCATAAAGTACCATTCCGCGCCCGTGCTGTCAAGACAAAGCATACTTGAGCCCGCCGCGGCATAGGCTTGTGCCGGGGTGATCGTATGGCGGGAGAGACCGAGCGGAGAAAAGCACAGAACATCATACTGGAAAACCGGAGCCGCCTGAGCGTGTCCGGCGTGGAAGAGGTCAGCGGCTTTGACGAGAGCATCGTGCAGATGCAGACGGAGCTTGGCGCTCTCACGGTGCATGGGAGCAACCTTCGGGTGGAAACGCTCTCGGTGGACTCCGGCGATCTTCTCGTTGTGGGGGATATTTCGGATCTCTCGTATGCCGACGTCCCAGTGCGGCGCGGCTTCTGGGCGAGGCTCTTCGGATAAATGAGCGAATCGACGGCTCGGCAGCTTTTTGAGCTGGCATTCGCCTTTGTGACCGGTGCGGCGCTCGGCATTATGCGGTTTCCGGTATACGTCCTCCGGCAGGTTTTTTACCGGCTCGCAGCACTGTGGGACGTGATCTTTTATGCGCTGGCGGGACTCGCGGTATTTGCTGCCGGGCAGTGGTGCAGCGGCGGCGTGCGGCCCCGCTTTCTCACGGCGGCGATCGTCGGATGCGTCCTTTGCACGTACCTTCTGACCCCGCTCCGGCGCCCGGTGCGCCGCCTTGCGGAGCGGAAACGCGAGCATAGGGAAGAACAGCGGTGCAGAAAAGAAAATGAGCGGAAAAAATCGCGAAAAAAAGATGAAAAAATTTGAAAAAATATCTATGCAAAATCCGATCTATCGTTTACAATAATGCGCAAGTTTCCCCTGTCGTTATAGAGCTGCCGCGGCAGGGGAGACGGCGGAGAGAATCGATGAGCAAAAGCATAAAGTTTCTTTTTGGCTGTATTCTATCCATTCTGCTTGTGTATGCCGCGGCGCGGTATGTCACAACGGCGATCCGCGTGGAGGAAGCGGAGCTTCTTCTGCGAGAGACACGGGAGCGCTGCGAGGCGCTGGAGCAGAGCAACGCGGCATTGCGCGAGCGGATCGAGCGCAGCGGCGACGCGGATCGCATCGCGGAGCTTGCGCGGGAACGGCTTGGTCTTGTCCTGCCGGATGACAGGATATATCAATAAATTGAAAGAAAAGAGAAAGGGAACCCCATGGAGCTGGAAATCGGAGCGATTCAGGAAGGCAAAGTCACAGGCATCACCAAATTCGGAGCGTTCGTACTGCTTCCCGGCGGCAAGAGCGGTCTTGTACATATTTCGGAGATCGCCAACGCCTACGTCAACGACGTCAACGACTATCTGAAGGTCGGTGACGCCGTCAAGGTAAAGGTCCTCAGTGTCAACGAGGCAGGTAAGATCAATCTCTCCATCAAGCAGGCTCAGCCGAGCGCCCCGCGCCCGGCTTATACGCCGCGCCCGGCTCAGCCCGCAGCGAACGCGCCGCGCCCGGCATATAACACGCGCCCGGCCAATACCTACCGCAGTGCCCCGCCGCGCGGAGGTGAAGTCGCGCCGCCCACCGGGGATACCAGCTTTGAAGATAAGCTCAAACAATTCATGCAGCAGTCTGACAGCAAGATCAACGACAGCAAGATCTACGCCGACCGCCGCTCCGGAGGCCGCCGCCGCAAATAAACCAAAATAAAAAAGAGTGCCGCCGAAACCAGACCGGTTTCGGCGGCATTTTTCCGTTGAGATTTCAGCCTTCGGGGTGCATGAAGGAATAATCGATCACGTTGTTCGCGCCCGTCCATGAGCCGTCCACCTTGGACATGGCGCGGTCGTATTCCTCGGTGCCGGGCTCAAAGAGCGTCGGGCAGTAGTCGTTTTCGGTTGTCTTGCTGCTGATGCTGCACGGCAGAACGTTGAACGACGAGAGATAGAGCGTTCCGTCCGGGTCGCGGGTAACGGTCGCCTGCGCGATCACGCTGTCCATGTCGGCGGGGTTGGTGTTGCCGCCGAACACAAAGTTGCCGAGACTGTAGAAAATGATGCCGTTGTTGTATTTTTCAAACGGCTCAAGACGGTGCGGCCCGTGGCCGAACACGATGCTCGCGCCCGCGTCGATCGCAGCGCGGCCGACCTCTTCCTGATTGGCATTCTGGTAATAGCTCGCCTCGTTGCCCCAGTGGGCGCTCACGACAACGATCTCCGCGCCCGCGTCCCTGAGAGAACGGACGCCCGCGGCGACGGATTCGGCGCTCGGCGTGTGCCAGCTGTAAACGGCATACACGCCGACGGTCAGACCGCTTTCGGTCGTATAGAGCGTGCCTTCGCCCTCGCCGCAGTGGCCGATGCCGGCGGCGTCGAGATTGGCGAGCGTGTCATCGTAGACTTGCTGTCCGAAGTCCATCGCGTGGTTATTGGCGGTCGTGGCGAACTCCACGCTGCCAAGCGTGAGAATGTCCGTCGCCGCCTTCGGCGCGAGGAAAGAGAACGTGGAGCCGGACCCGGCGCTGAGATCGGAGATGCTGCACTCAAGATTTACGATCGTCATATCGTCGTTCGCCGTCACGCCGAGCACGTTGGAGAAGGGGTACGCCCAGTTCGTGCCGACAACATTCTCAAAGGAGTTTGCGTAGTAGCGCGCCTGCGGATAGCTCGCAAGCGTGCAGTCGCCCACCATGGAGATCGTATATTCGATCGGGGTCGGCTCGGGCGTGGGCGTCGGTGTTGGGGTCGGCGTTGCCGTGGGCTCCGGGGTAGGCGTTGGCGTGGGTGTGGGCGTTGGCGTCGGCTCCGCGGTCGGGAGCGCCGTCGGCGCCGGAACGCGCACATCCTCCGGCCGCGCCGCCCAGCGCGGCGAGAGCGCCGCGCTGGTGAGCAGCACCGCGAGCAGGAGCACCGCCAGAATCTTGGCGATGAGGATCGATGTTCTGGACATGATTTCCTCCGGGAATCAGACGTTTTCCACAAAGCTGCCGATGATCTCCAGCAGCACGTCGGGCATGACCGCGAGACTGTCCACGGGGATGAATTCGTGTACGCCATGGTAGTTGTAGCCGCCGGTCGAAAGGTTCGGGCAGGGAAGACCCATCCACGTGAGCACCGCGCCGTCCGTGCCGCCGCGGATCGCTTCGGTGCGCGGCGCTACGCCGCAGGCGCGGTAAGCGGCCTCTGCGCGGTCGAGCAGGTGGCGGTGCGGCTCGATCTTTTCACGCATGTTGTAGTAGGTATCGGAGATGTCGGCTTCGGCGGTGCCCTCACCGTAGCGGCGGTTGATCTCTTCTACGGCGGCGCGGAGGCATGCCTTTTTCTCTTCAAAGAGCGTGCGGTCATGGTCGCGGATGATATAGTGGAGTTCGGCCTCCACCACGTCGCCGGACATATCGGTGAGATGGATGAAGCCCTCGTAGCCCTCGGTCTTCTCCGGCACCTCATCGGCGGGGAGAAGAGAGTGCAGCTCCATGGCGATCGTCGCGGCGTTCTTCATAATGTTCTTCGCGCTGCCCGGATGGATGCCGACGCCGTGCACACGGACGAGCGCCGCAGCCGCGTTGAAGTTTTCGTATTCGTATACGCCGAGCTCGCCGCCGTCCACGGTGTATCCCCAGTCGCACGCAAGCTCTTTAACGTCCAGCCCCTCCGTGCCGCGGCCGACCTCCTCGTCGGTCGTGAACACGATGCGCAGCTCCCCGTGCGGCGCGCCGGAGGCGATGAGCTTTTCCACCGCCGTCATGATCTCGGCAACGCCCGCTTTGTCGTCCGCGCCGAGCAGCGTGGAGCCGTCCGTCACGAGCAGCACCTGCCCGCGCACGTCCTTCATGGCGGGGAACTGCTTTTCCGAGAGAATGACGCCGTGGCCGAGTTCAATATCCTCGCCGGTGTAGAGCACTTCACGGGCGTTCACGCCCTCGCCGCTCGCGGCGGGAGAGGTGTCCACATGCGCGACGAGCGCGAGCGTTCCGGCGGCCTTGACGCCCTCTGTGGCGGGGAGCGTGCCGATGGCATTGCCGCAGCTGTCCATATGGACGTTCTTCAGCCCCAGAGAGAGCATTTCCTCGGCCAGACGGCGCGAGAGCTCCAGCTGCCGGGTCGTGGACGGGCTTTCGGTGCTGTCCTCATCGGACGCGGTGGACACGGCGATGTATTTGAGAAATCTTTCCTTGCAGGTCATAATAAGAATCCCTCCGTTTTCGAGTTGTTTTTTCATATATCAAATATATCATTTTTATGATAAAATGCAATCGCTTTTATTTTCGGCGTGTCCGGCAGGGAAAAGCGAACTTTTCTTCCACGGGGTGCGTCATAGGAATAGTAAGCAATACATCCTGAAAGTACAGGAGGAACATACATGAAAAAGCTGCTTGCCATTCTCCTCGGCGGTTGCCTGCTGCTCGGCGTTATGACCGGCTGCGGCGGCAATGCCGAGGATGCCGTTACCGTCCAGAAGGTATCGGACATCACCTCGCAGGGCTCCGTGGGGCTGGTGAACCGGTACGCCGGTATTGTCGTTTCGGGCGAAACGGCAACGGTCAAAAAGGGCGACAAGAAAGTTCTTGAGACCTACGTAAAGGAAGGCGACTTCGTCACCGAGGGCGATGTGCTCTTCTGCTACGACAACGAGGCCATGGAGCTTCAGCTCAGCAAGCTCCTGCTTGAGCTTGAGGGCTATGAGAACACGATCTCCAACGCCGAGGAGGACATCCCCAATCTCGAGCGCCAGCGCGACGCTGCCCCCGCGGCGCAGCAGCTCACCTACTCGCTGCAGATCCAGGAGCTGCAGGCGAACGTGCGTGAAGCGACCTACAATAAAGGTCTCAAGGAGCGTGAGATCGAGAATTTGCAGGAAGCTCTCGAGGATACGGACGTGCGCGCACCGATCTCCGGCCGCGTGATGAGCGTGAAGAATACGGAGAATACAGGCGCAAGCTCCGGCTATGGCGACGATACGAGCGGCATCGACGCCTACATCACCATCATGGACATGACGACCTATCAGGTCAAGGGCACGATCAACGAGCTGAACGTCGGCACGCTTTCCGAGGGGATGAACGTGCTTATCCGTTCACGCCTTGACGAGAGCGTTACGTGGAGCGGCGTGCTCGATAGCATCGATTGGGAGACCAAGGTGCAGAGCAATAATAGCCCGTATTACGGCGGTGGCGGCGGCAACGAGATGACAAGCTCGTCCAAGTACCCGTTCTATGTGAAGCTCAACGATGTGACCGGCCTCATTCTCGGCCAGCACGTGTACATTGAGCCGGACTACGGCCAGCAGGAGGTTCGCGAGGGACTTTGGCTGCCGGAATATTATATTGTGGACGCCGATTCCTCGCCCTATGTCTGGGCGGCGAACGGACGCGACCGGCTGGAAAAGCGCGGCGTGTCCCTCGGTGAATATGACGCCGAGCGGGGTGAATATCAGGTCATCTCCGGTCTGAAGGAGAACGACTATATCGCCTTCCCGATGGACGACCTTACGGCGGGCATGCACACGCAGGTGTATGAGGATAATTCCGGCTATGTTTCCGGCGGCAACTCGGGCGGCTTCGGCTCCGGTGCGGCTCCAATGCCGCCGACGCTTGTCTCCGGCGGCAACGCCTCCGACGGCGACGCGCCCATCGAAGCGCCGGACGAATCGCTCTTCGGCGACCCTGCCGAGATCGAAGCACCGGCGGAGGACGCCGTTGTGCCGGAGACAGCGCCCGCGGAAGACGCTGCGGCGAATGCGGAGGGGAGCGTGGCGTAATGCTTCTGGAAATGCGCAGCATCTGCAAGGATTATCCCCAGGGCAAGGATGTTGTACACATCCTCAAGAACATTTCTCTTGAGATCGACGACGGGGATTATCTTGCCATCATGGGGCCCTCGGGCTCCGGTAAAACAACGCTTATGAACATCATCGGCTGTCTTGATACACCGACCTCCGGCACCTATGTGCTTGCCGGGGAGGACGTATCCTCGGCCTCGGATGACCGGCTCGCCGATATACGAAACCAGATGATCGGTTTCGTTTTCCAGAGCTTCTATCTTCTGCCGAAGCTCACGGCGCTCGACAATGTCGCGCTGCCGCTTCTCTATGCGAACGTGCCGCGCCGCGAACGGCGTGAGCGCGCTGCGGAAGCGCTTGCGAGCGTCGGGTTGGAAGATCGTATGGACTTTTACCCGAACCAGCTCTCCGGCGGCCAGTGTCAGCGCGTGGCGATCGCCCGCGCGATGATCGCAAAGCCGCGCATCCTGCTTGCGGACGAGCCGACCGGCGCGCTGGACTCCGCTTCCGGCCGCCAGGTCATGCAGATCTTCGGCGAGCTGAACGCGAAGGGAACGACGGTTGTGCTCATCACGCACGCGCAGGACATTGCCGACTGCGCGAAAAAGATCCACCGCATTCTCGACGGGGAGTTGATCCGCGGCGACGAGGACAAACACCGGTACGACATGACGAAAGGAGGCGCGGCGGATGAAAAAGGTGAAGATATCGTTTTTTAATAATCTGCCTGTCTGGCTGCGCCGCACGATCGCCGGAGTGCTGATCGCCGCGCTCATCGGCGGCGGCGTGTACGGCATATTGCTCCTCGTCCGCGGCAGCGGCGGCAAGGTGAAGGTCTATCCGATCATGGAATTCTGCACAAACTATGCCGACGACCAGGCGGAGACGCAGGGACTTGTAAAGCCCGATAAAATGCAGTCGATCTATGTATCCGAAACGCAGAAGATCACCAAGTACTATGTGCATGAGGGCGACACCGTCAAGGTTGGCGACCCGATCCTTTCCTACGACACGACGCTCACCGACCTGCAGCTCGAGCGCGCGAGGATCTCCGTGCAGAAGCTCGAGATCGCGCTCGACGAGGCGAACGCCAATCTTGTCAAGGTGAACAACTACCGCCTGTACGTTCCGCAGCCCGACCCGATCCCCGACGAGGAGCCGGACACGCCGCCGCTCACGCCGGTGGACGTGCCATATTTCCGCGGCGGCGACGGCACAAAGGACAGCCCGTTCTTCTATATCTGGAGCGACGACTGCGCCTATGACAGCGCCTTTATCGATTCCCTCCTAAAGAAAGCGGGCGGCAGCACGGCGTATGTCGTGTTTGAGGTCCATGACGGCGATTCTCCGGACGGCGACATCCTCCGCAGCTGGGGCATGGTGTTCGTCCGCCAGAGCGACGGCTCGGTGGCCTTTAAGGTGGACGAGGCCTACGGACGCTTTGATGACGGCACGGCGCCGGACGACAGCGGCGATATCGACGACGGCGGCAACACCTATATCGATACGACGCCGAGCTACACCTATAATGAGCTCATCGCCATGCGCCGCGAAGCGCAGGAGAAGATCTACCAGACGGAGCTCGATTTAAAAAAGGCGCGGCTCGAATACGAAACGCTCGAATTCGAGATCAACAACGGCGTGGTCTACAGCAAGATCGACGGCGTAGTGAAAACGATCCGCAGCCCGGATCAGGCGCGCGAGGAGCAGCTCCCGGCGGTGCTCATTTCCGGCGGCGGCGGATACTATGTCACCGGCGCGATGAGTGAAACGGAGCTGCAAACGCTCCATGTCGGCGATACGGTCACGGTGATGTCGTGGCAGACGTATTCCCAGACGGAGGCGGAGATCGTTAGTATTTCCGAATACCCGGTCGGGGAGAACAGCGGCTACTATCACTGGAGCCAGGGCAACAGCAACGCTTCGCTCTATCCCTTCACCGTGTATTTGGACGAGGACACCCCCGTGCGCGAGGGCGAGTATGTGAACATCACCTACAACCCCTTCGGCAGCAGTGCTTCCGGTGTATATCTCCAGAACATGTTCATCCTCCGCGAGGGCGGCGGGAGCTTCGTATATGTCCGTGACGCGAACGGGAAGCTTGAAAAGCGCGCCATATCGACCGGACGCTCGCTCTGGGGTTCGTATACGCAGATCAACGGCGGACTCACCGGCGAGGAATATATTGCCTTCCCGTACGGCAACAATATCCGAGCCGGAGCTAAGACCGAGATATCCGACGTCGCATCGTTCTATAATTACTGAAAGGGGGCGGGTGCATTGCTTGAAAGCATTTCTCTGGCGTTTCAAAACGTGTGGCGGCATAAGCTGCGCTCGTTCCTGACGATGCTCGGCATCATCATCGGCATCGCTTCGATCATCACGATCGTTTCCACGATCAAAGGCACGAACGAGCAGATCAAGGAAAGCCTTGTCGGCGCGGGCAATAACGCCGTCGTTGTGCAGCTCTATCAGGACAATTATCCGTATGAGGTGCAGTATAACGGCGTGCCCGCCGGCGTTTACCCGATCACCGAGGAAACGCGGCAGGAGCTCTGCAAGATCGACCATGTGAAGGGCGTGTCGCTCTTTTGCAGCCGCAATTACGCCGACGGCGTATACTATGGCAATAACAGCTTTTCCGGCAATCTCTACGGTATCGACGAATACTATTTCGATGTGAACGGCTACTCGCTTGACCACGGCCGCATCTTCCTCAAGGAGGACTTTGCCAAGGCGAAAAAGGTCTGCATGCTTGATACAGCGGCGGCCTCGGCGCTCTTCTCCAGCGAAGACCCGGTCGGCAAGACCGTGGAGATGCAGGGCGACAGCTTCACGGTCGTCGGCGTTGTGAAGCGTGCGCGCTCCACAACGATGCAGATCAAAACGCCGAGCGATTACTACCAGTACATGAACGAGACCGGCACGATCTTCCTTCCACTCAAGACCTGGCCGATGCTCTATCCGTTCGACGAGCCGCAGTGCGCGGCGCTGCGCGCGGACAATACCGACAATATGACGAGTGTCGGACAGAAGGCGGGCGAGCTTCTCTCGTCCAGCCAGCTCATCGGCGCGGACAAAACGCTCTCCTACCGCGGGCAGGACCTCATGGAGCAGGCGAAGAATCTGCAGGAGCTTTCCAACTCCTCCAACCGCCAGCTCATCTGGATCGCAAGCATTTCGCTGCTCGTCGGCGGCATCGGCGTTATGAACATCATGCTCGTCACCGTTACCGAGCGCACGCAGGAGATCGGTCTCAAAAAAGCCATCGGCGCGCGCCGCCGCCGCATCCTCAACCAGTTCCTCACGGAAGCGGCGGTGCTCACAAGCCTCGGCGGTATGCTCGGCGTGATCGTCGGCATCATCATGGCGCGGCTCATTTCGTCCGTCATGGGTACGCCGACGGCCATCAGTGCTCCGGCGATCCTCATCGCCGTGGTGTTCTCCATGGTCATCGGCATCGTGTTCGGCCTTCTCCCGGCGGTCAAGGCGTCCAACCTCAACCCCATCCAGGCCCTCCGGCGCGACTGACCGGGACACAGCTTTTCGCGGGGAAGCGTTTTGCCTCTGTGCTGCAATGCGGTAAATATACAAAAAAGCTCCTGGAGCTGTGCCGCGCGGCGGACGCCGACACGAAGAAAGCGGCGGTCGGTCTTCTCAAGGGAGAATCCTCCGGGTTTTCGGATATTCTCGGCATCTGCCCGGCGGCTCAGGCTCCGGGAAGGGCGACCTTCTCGGCACGCTGTCTGACGACGTCATAGACGTCTTCGGTAAGAAATAATGCATGAAAAATCGGCTCATCCGTTTGAAACGGGTGAGCCGATTTTTCGCATGCGGAAAAAGCAGGAAAGTCAGCAGCAAAACTGCGCTATCGCGGCGTCAATATCCGCGGCACACGAGGCGGCGATGGCCTCATCGCCCGGCTGGAGCGGGTAGAGCGGCGCGCGGACGCCGCCGATATCCGGCGCGCCGCGAAGACGGAGGATCTCCTTGATCATGGCGTACATGTTGCCCTGCCCGGAGCACATCTTGTAAATGATATGGCAGCAGGCGTCCTGAATGTCGCGCGCGGGGAGAATGCCGCCGCCGCGGACAAGAGTGAAGATGCGCTCGTAGAGCTCCGGCATGGCGGCGTACGTACCGCCGATGCCGCCGACCGCACCCGCGGCGAGACCGGAGAGAAGCTGCTCGTCCGGGCCGTTGAAAACGATCGCACCCTCATCGCGCCACATTTCAATATCCTGTATCGGCATGGAGGAGTTTTTCACGCCGATCACGGTCGGTACGGCGAGCATCGTGCGCAGAAGAGCGCTGTTCAGCGCTGTGCCGGCGAGCTGCGGGATGTTGTATATGATGAAATCCGTATTCGGCGCGGCAGAGGCAATATCGGTCCAATACTGCGCGATCGCGCGGTCCGGCAGATGGAAGTAGATCGGGGGAATGGCGGCGATGCAGTCGGCCCCGGCGCTCTCGGCGTGGGCGGCAAGCTCCATGCTGTCGCGCGTGTTGTTGCAGGCGACGTGCGCGATGATCGTGACGCGCCCGGCGGCCTGGGCGATGACGGCCTCCAGCAGCGCCTTGCGTTCCGCTACGGAATGATAGATGCATTCACCGGACGAACCGCCGACATAAAGGCCGTTTACACCCTTTTCGATGAGGTATTCCGTGAACGCCCGCGCACGGGCAGGCGATACCTCACCGGCATCGTCGTAGCATGCGTAGAAGGCAGGGAAGATCCCCTGGTATTTATTCAGGTCTCTTGCTTTCATTATTTTCACTCCTTGTGTGTCAGCCCTTGACGGCGCCCATCGTGATGCCCTTGGTAAAATATTTCTGGAAAATGAGAAACACGATAATGATCGGCACGGCGGCAAAGGCGGCGCCTGCCATGATGAGCCCGAAGTCCGTCGAGTTTTCCGCCTGCATCTTTGCGATGCCCAGCGATATGGTCAGATTCTTTGTGCTGGAGAGCATGATGAGTTGCATGAAATAGTCGTTCCACGAATTGATGAACGTGAAGATGGCAAGCGCGCCGACACCGGGCTTTATCATGGGGAAAACGATCCGGTTGAAGGTTTTCAGCTCGCTCGCGCCGTCGATCCTCGCGGCCTCCAGTATCTCGCTGGGGATGCTCTCGGCAAACTGCTTGATGAGGAACACGCCGAACGGCCAGCCGACGATCGGGTAGACGACGGCACTGAGCGTATTGTAGAGCTTGAGCGAGGACATCTCGCGGATGAGCGGTATAAGGATGACCTGCTTCGGCAGGGCCATCGCGCAGACGATAAGCGTGAAAATGAGCCTGCGTCCGACGAAGCGCTTCTTGGCCAGCGCATACCCCGCGAGCGCGGAGGTCGCGCAGGTGAGGAGCATGGCTGCAACGGCCATCCACACGGTGTTGAACATCCAGCGGACCGCACCGGGCACGGTGGGCCCGGCGGAGAAGACGATCGGGCTGCCGTCGGCCGAGAAATACTGGCTGAAGGGGATGTAAAACTCCCACAGCGGGGCTTTGAGCTTGCTCATGAGCGTCTGGTAATTCTTCAGAGTCCACTCGCTCGGCCACCAGACAGGTGTAACGGAGTTGACCTCCTTGGCGGTCTTGAAGGAACCCGTAATGATCCAGTAGAGCGGAAACGTGAAGAGCGCTGCGAGGATGATGATAATGACAAGAGTGATGATGCGGTTTGCTTTCGATTTGCTCTGCATACGCTCACCCCCTTAGTCCGATTGCTGCCCCAGCTTGAACTGGACAGCAGAGAGCACCGCGATGATGATCATAAGCACAACGCCCATGGCGTTGCCGTACCCGTAGCGGTAGAGCTTGAACGCGGTGTAATAGATGTAATACATGATCGTGTCCGTACTGTGCGTCGGCCCGCCGGAGGTGAGCAGCTGGATCAGCGCGAAGCACTGGAAGGAGTTGATCGTGGTGATGATGAGTATGTAGAGCGTGGTGGGCATGATCTGGGACCATTTGATCTTCCAGAACACCTGACGGCGGTTCGCGCCGTCTACCTGCGCCGCCTCAACGAGCGAGTGATCCACGTTGCCGAGCGCCGAAACGTAGAGAACGATGGGTTGGCCGACGGAGGTGGTGAAGAGGATGAGAATGATGCACCAGAGCGCGAAGCGCGCATCGCCCAGCCAGTTTATATTCTGGTCAATGATGCCGAGGCTCTTGAAAAGATAGTTGAACACGCCGTAGCGGCTGTTGTACATCCATTTCCAGACGACCGTTACCGCGACCGAGCCGGTGACGACCGGCAGATAGAAGATGCAGCGGAACGCTGAGGTCAGCGCAGGCTTCATATCGTATATCGCCGTGGCGACCCAGAGGGAGAACGCACACACCGTCGGAACGGCAACGACAACGATGACGACCGTGTTTTTCAGCGCGCCGAGGAAGAGCTTATCCTGGAAAAGCTCCTTATAGTTACCCAGCCCGACAAAGACATCCACGGCGTTTTTGCCCATGTTGGAGTCAAAGAAGCTGGTGTATATGCACAGGAACATGGGATACAGCACAAAGGTGACGAAGAAGAACAGACTCGGCAGCAAAAACAGGTATCCCGCTGTTGTTTCCCGCCGTACGAGCGCGCGGCTCATGCTGTTTTTGGATTTGAACATAGGGTCGCTCCCCCTTATGGATTCGGTAGCTATCAACACACCCTCTCTGCGCAGGGGCACAGAGAGGGTGCGCGCGGTGGGTCAAAGGAGAAAAGGAGATATGAAAAAGCCTTGCTTGCTTGATCAGCCGGCAGCCGCCGCGTTCGCGTTGGCGCAGAATGTTGCGACCTCGGTGGCAACATCACCGCCGCCGCCGATGCGCTGGAGCATGTTCCACCACTCGGTGCGGGCGGTCGCCCAGCCGGAGGTGACCTGGTAGTAGTCGCCGAGATAGGGCATGAGCTTGGTGTACTCGTTCATGATGGCGTTGTCCGCCCAGATACCGGTGAGGTCGATGCCCTCGGCGGTGTCGCGCACGGCAAAGTATTTGGAGGCCTTGACCGCATCGATCGTGCCTTCGCCGTCGGCAAAGTACTTGATGAAGGTCTTCGCAGCGTCGATCTTGGCGGCGTCGCCGTTATCGAACACGCCGAAGCCCCAGATGCCGCCCTGCAGCTTGCTCTCGCCGGTCTCGGAGGGGAAGCTCATGAAGACGATCTTCTCGCCGT
>OIXA01002693.1_pt1 | contig 19859 bp, 18 predicted proteins | sample 1587721 | NCBI WGS metagenome assembly OIXA01 (sample SAMEA3888900, study PRJEB22519) | human gut metagenome | biome: human gut; feature: human-associated habitat; material: faeces | place: Denmark | collected 2013 | reverse complement strand
TGGTTAGAGCGCATGATTCATAATCATGAGGTCTCCGGTTCAATCCCGGATCTCGCTACAAAATGAAACCCATTGAGAAATCAATGGGTTTTTTATTTGAATCAAATTGATATTTTTATTCGGCAACAGTTACCTCGATACCGCGTTCACGCAATCCTTCGAGAGTTTTACTAGGTACATATTTATCCGTGATGATGTGATCAACGGCATCCAGATCGCATATTTTTCCGAAACCTCTACGTCCGAATTTAGAAGAGTCAGCCAGAACGACTACTTTTTGCGCAGCTTGTATCATTACTTGATTTAAATTAGCTTCCATCATATTCGTGGTTGTTAATCCATAATCTAGGTCTATCCCGTCAACTCCCATGAAGAGTTTACTACAAGAAAAGTTTTCCAGCATTTTTTCTGCATAATTTCCAACGACAGAGACAGAACTATTCCGTACGAAACCTCCGAGTTGTATTATATCTATGTTCTTGTTACGAGCTAGAATGTTTGTAACGTTTATAGCTGCAGCGATTACCGTGAGATGGCCTTGAGGCACGATTTCCCGGGCTAAAGCATGCATTGTTGTTCCAGATGCAATGAGAATAGAGTCGTCTGCTGTAATTAGACTTGCAGCATATCTACCTATCAGTCGTTTTTCTTCGGGATAGGACTTTTCTTTCTCGTTTACATGGCGATCATTGATATAAGGGTTGATTAAAATGGCACTACCGTGTGTGCGATAGAGCATTTCCTTTTCCTCAAGTAAGGTAAGATCCTTGCGAATCGTTACAGAAGATACTTTTAATTGGTTGGCGAGATCAACAACAGAAACGGAACCTTGTTGGCGTAATGTTTCTAATATGTAGTTGTGCCTTTCACTTAGAGATAATGTTTTCATTTTGTTTCGATAATCATATTTCCACCACTGCAAATATACATCTGTTTTATTGAATATTACTTATCAAGTGTTGTAATTAATTTTAAACTGGGGAAATATATTTCTTAAAAAATAGAAACTTTTGCTCTGAGTTTCCGTAGATTAAGATCAATACCAAAGAAAGATATGGCACTATTCGTAATGCGAAATGAGCCATAGAGACCAATAACAAAGAACGGAATTTAGGAAAATGAAGTTTCGGTTTGTAAGTATATAGTATGCTTGCGGAACGTTATTGGGATTTTATAGATTGTTGAATACATAAATAATTGTGTTATGAATCGAAAAGATATGTTGAATAAACTTCAGGAACCTGAGAAAGTATGGGATATGGTTGTGGTTGGAGGGGGAGCTACGGGTTTAGGTGTGGCGGTTGACGCCGCAACAAGAGGATATAGCGTTGTTCTTTTAGAAATGGCAGATTTTGCCAAGAGTACTTCCAGTCGGAGTACGAAACTGGTACACGGTGGTGTACGTTATCTTCAAAAAGGCGATGTCGCTTTAGTGTTAGAGGCGTTAAGGGAGAGGGGACGAATGAAGGCTAATGCACCTCATCTCGTGAAGGATCAAGCTTTTGTAATATCGAATTATACATACTGGGATAATTTCCTGTATTTCTGTGGGCTTACGCTTTATGACCTGTTGTCTTTTGGTTTCGGGTACGGGCGAAGTCGTTTTATTTCCCCCAAGAAGGTGATGGAGTATTTACCGACATCGGTGAAAAAAGGATTGAAGGGAGGTATTGTTTATCATGACGGGCAGTTTGATGATTCGCGGATGGCAATTAATTTGGCTCAGACCTGTGCGGATAATGGGGGTGTGATACTTAACAAAGCGAAGGTTTCCGGGATTGTGCATGACCAGAACGGAAAGGTTGCCGGGGTGAAGTTCGTGGATATGGAGTCCGGAAAAGAGATGCAGTTGAAGGCGAAGAGTGTGATCAATGCCTGTGGAATTCTCGTGGATGACCTGATGGCGATGGATTCTCCTGGACATAGTAAGATGGTGACACCGAGCCAAGGAGTACATCTGGTGTTAGATATGAAGTTTTTGCAGAGCGATTATGCGATCATGGTGCCGAAGACGAGTGATGGACGGGTGTTGTTTGCCGTACCTTGGCACAATAAGGTTGTTGTGGGAACGACGGATATTATGCGTCCGGTTCCGGAGATAGAGCCGAAACCGTTGAAGGAAGAAATTGATTTTATTCTGAAAACGGCTTCTTTATACATGGACCCGGCCCCGACGTATGCTGATATTGAATCCGTGTTTGCGGGGCAACGGCCGTTGGCAGCCCCGAAACACGAGGGAAAGAGTACGAAAGAACTTTCCCGCGGACACAAGATAATAGTTTCCGATAATAATTTAATCACGATCACGGGAGGTAAATGGACTTCTTATCGTTTGATGGCCGAAGATACGGTGGATAAAGCGATTGCCATGAAACTGGTGGATGCCAGACCCTGCGTGACGAAAAAATTCCATATACACGGGTACCGGAAGAACCCGAACCTGAAAGATCATATGTACGTTTATGGTAGTGATCAGGATGCGATTATGAAGTTGATTGCTGAAAATCCGGAATACGGAAAGAAACTGTCAGATAAATATGATTATACCGTTGCCGAAGTTGTTTGGGCAGTTCGGGAGGAGATGGCCAGAGAGGTAGAGGATGTTCTTGCACGGAGGGTTCGATTGTTGTTTGTTGATGCGAGAGAGGCGATTAAGGCAGCCCCGCTGGTGGCAGAAGTGATGGCGAAAGAACTTGGGAAGGATCAGGTATGGATTGGTGAAGAAGTGAAAGAGTTCACTGAGCTGGCAGAAAATTACATTGCGGCTAAGATCATGTTTTGATCTTAGCCCGGTGTATTTCATCCGGAAAAAGCCGCGAGTCGTAATGGAAACGTTTACGATAATCAGATTGGAATCAATATAATATTTATTAAAAATTAATATCATGTGGAGTTTTCTGAAGCCTGAGCCTCACAAACCCTTATTGCCTAAAGAAAAAATAGACCCCACGTACAAGAAGTTACGTTTACAGGTCTTTTTAGGTATATTTATAGGGTATGCGGGGTATTATTTAGTACGTAAGAATTTTACTCTGGCAATGCCCTATTTGCAGGAGTTGGGATTTGACAAGGGAGATTTAGGGGTGGCTCTTTCGGCTAATGCTATCGCTTACGGGATATCGAAGTTTTTGATGGGAGGGGTTTCCGACCGGAGTAGTGCCCGTAAGTTTTTGCCGTTGGGATTGGTGTTATCGGCACTTGTGACGTTGTTTTTGGGTACAAGTGCGGGTGTTTCTTCAATCGTGGTCATGTTTATTACCCAGTTTTTGATCGGTTGGTTCCAGGGAATGGGCTGGCCACCTAGTGGACGAGTGATGACGCACTGGTTTTCCTTGAAAGAGCGAGGGACCAAAATGTCAATCTGGAACGTGGCCCATAATGTGGGAGGTAGTTTGGTCGGGATCATGTTCTCCGTGGGATTGGTGTGGTTCGGATCCTGGCAATCTGCCACGTTTATTTTTCCGGCTGTTGTGGCCTTGGTGGTTGCCGTGATTGCATTTATTCTGATCCGGGACACGCCGCAATCGTGTGGTTTGCCGCCGATCGAGGAATATCGTAATGATTACCCGAAGAATTACAGTGCGAAGTCGGAGGAAGAGTTGACGGCAAAAGAGATTTTTTTCAAATATGTTTTGAATAACAAAATATTATGGTATATCGCTATCGCTAATGCTTTTATCTATCTGGTGAGATACGGGGTGCTTGATTGGGCGCCGACTTACTTGAAAGACGTGAAAGGGTACGATAGCGGAGCGGTAGGCTGGATTTATTCGGCTTACGAGATTGCAGCCATTCCCGGCACGATTATCTGCGGTATCGTGAGTGACTACGTGTTCAAGGGACGACGGGCCATCACGACGATGATTTACATGGTGTTGGTGGCCCTGTTCGTGTTTATTTACTGGCAGACGGAACATAATCTGGTGATGGATAGTATATGTCTGATCGCTATCGGGTTCTTAATTTACGGGCCGGTGATGTTGATCGGGGTACACGCCTTGGATTTGGCTCCCAAAAAAGCGGCGGGAACGGCTGCCGGACTGACCGGTTTTTTCGGTTATTTCTTTGGAACGGCTTTGTTGGCAAATATCATGTTGGGGTACGTGGTGGATCATCTCGGATGGGACTGGAGTTTCATTATCCTGCTGGTGGCTTGTGCTCTAGCATTTGTTTTTACGGCATTTACAGTGAAAGAAGAACAATATCTGGTAAAAGAGAGTACTAACAAACATTAAACGCTCTAAAATTCAAAATTATGATTAAAAAGTTTTTTCATGCAGTGATGGCATGCGGGTTGATAGCCTTGGTCATGTCGTGTGAAGATCAAAAATTCAACAATATAAATGTCGATGTCGACAAGGTTGAATTGGATCATTTGACTCCCGATATGATTAAAGTGCGGGATTACGTGCCGGAGTATGCTGTTGTGGCTCACCGGGGATCGACCTTCTGGACCCCTGAAGAGACGGAGGCTGCGTATCGTTGGGCGAGAGAAATCGGGGCTGACTATCTGGAATGTGATATGCAGGTTTCGAAAGATGGAGTGGTGTTGGCATTGCATGATGACAACTTGAAACGAACCACAAATATTGAGAACGTGTTCGGGGAGACTATCCCTTACGAGATTAGAAAAGCGTATTACCAGAAAATTGGTTACTCGGAGGCAGAAGCAGAGGCGTTGGTGAAAGAGGATGCCAAGAATTTTGTACCGAATCTTCCGGCTTATTATACCTACGAGGAGTTGATGATGCTGGATGCTGGAACGTGGTTTAATGAAACGAGTATCGAACAGGCTCGCCCGAGTTTTGCCTCACAACATCAATACATTTCTACATTGGAGGATCTCGTGGCTTATTCCAAGGGGAAAATGCTGGAACGGGATGCGCAGGGAAAACGAGTGTTCACGATGGGACAGAAGACCGGGGAGAAGATCAAGAGTTTAAGCGGTACGGCCGACGTGATCAAGTACACGTTTGGTTACGTGGATGATCCGGAAGACACGGGTAATCGTCCGGGAATTTATATCGAGTTCAAGGAGCCGTGGCTGAATCCTACCGGGTTCGAGGAAATGGTTTACAAGGAACTGGATCGTTTGGGCATGAATATTATCACGCAACCGGAACCGGAAAGCAACCCGTTCTACGTGAATGGCAAGGTGAATACGGGGAACACGAATGGCAAGGTGATTCTGCAGACTTTCTCGTTGGAGAGCCTAGTGAGGGTAGCCGAGCATTTTGAGGGCAAGGTCCCGATGTGTTTCCTATTGTGGAAAGGTACGGGAGCGACGGATATCACGTATGACGATCCGCTGGGTTATGCCTCGTTTATTAATTTGGGTGTGAAGTACAAGGCTCATTTTATCGGACCGTGTATTGCCGGAGCCCCGAATAATTACCCGGAACTGAACCAACCGTGGCAGGATTACTTGATTCACAAGGCGGGAATGAAGAATCATCCCTACACGTTTGACACGTATGACCAGATGGCCAAGTATTTCGGACAATATAATTTCGGAGTCGAGATTGACGGGAAATATAGAGCACCTTATCTGGATGCATTGTTTACGAACCATTCTGATATGAGTATCAACTATATGATTACTCAAGGCTGGCGAAAGAGTCCGGCTTCCGAGACATTGGTTGACGCAAAGGTGGTGTTGGAGAGATTAGGTTACTAAATAATTGTTTAAATGCAGACCAGTATGAAAAAATATATATTATTCCCTGTTGTATTAGTCGCCCTCGTGTTGTCGTCTAATATGGTGAAAGCTCAGGCTGAGGATGTTGCTAATCCTCTTTTGCAATATATCAATAAGGATAAAGGAATTCGTTTCACGGCAGGCGCCCGTTTGTTTGCTGACGTGGCTTATTATCATTCGGAGTACACTCCGATGAAGTCGGGGGCAGCGCTCACTGATGCTCGTATACGGACGTCGTTGACGTACGGGCCGTTGTATTTTTACGCTGATTTCGATTTTTCGAAAGGAACTTTCAAGCAGAAGAATATTTTCGTGCGATATAATTTCCACGAATCGGCGTACGGGATTCATAGCGTGAAGGCAGGTTATTTCAACGAACCGTCGAGTATGAGTCTGAACGCGAGTTTGTATAATTACCATTTTATTTCCCGAGCGGCTCCGGCCATGGCTTTATCGGCCGGACGTGGTTTGGGGATTACCTACAAGTATTATGATGCCACTTTCTTTGCGGATCAAGGGCTTTTTGCGGAGAACAAGTACAATGACCAGATTTCCGGTTTTCAAGGAGTAAGCTTGAGTGGACGCTGGTTGTACAAGCCGCTTAATAATGAGTTCATAACTTTGCACGTGGGAGCTTCTTTTCGTTACTCTCGGATTAACACGGGTGAGGTGGTGAATAACGTGTTCAAGACGAATGTGGAGTTGGAGTCGAATATGCAGACTTACGTGGACGGTACGACGGAATTCCTGAATGCGCAGGTGCCTTGGGCGAAGAACACGATCACGGTAGGACCGGAAGTGCTGGTGGTTACCAGTAATATGTTTTTGCGGGGCGAGTATATTTACAAGAGATTGTACAAGAAAAGAAATGACGAGGCTTTGTTCGAGAATCAGTTGGGAGGCGTTTGGAGCTGGACGACCTTGGCATCCTGGCAAGCTGGAAATCCGATACGGAGTTCCAAGTTCCAAGGGGCGTACGTGGAAATGGGGTACTTGCTTTGCGGTGAAGGATACGGTTATGACGACGAGTACGGATTGTTGCGGGGAAGTAACGAGAGAGGAGATCTGGAGATTGTGGCCCGTTACAGTTACACGGATTTGAATGACATTAATAAAGGTGATTTCTTTTTAATTGGTAAGCAGGTATTTTATCCCGGGGGAGTGGTGGCAGATTACCCGGCCGTGTCAACGAGTATTGGCGGGGGACGGTTACATGCGGCCACGATTGGCGTGAACTACACGTTCAACCAGTACGTGAAGGTGATGGGTGAGTACCAGTATAGTAATTTAAAGAATGTTTATTTCCCGTTGGATAAGAATTTCCATCAGTTGCAGATGCGCTTGATGGTGTCGTTCTAATAGAGGGAGGAAAGTTCATAAAGCTTGTAAGGTTTATAAACCTTACAAGCTTTATGAATTTAGTGGACTATGTAGACTTTTTTTAGCGAGGTGGATTTGCTTTTTAATTCCTTTTCATTATTTTTGGGATTCGAAACACACAAACGCTAATTTATATCCAAACTATGAGAAAAGTCACTTTATTGTTGATGACCTTGGTCGCTGTGACTCATGTTGCGGTTGGTCAGGTTGATGTGAGTGCGGTCAATAAACCGATTGAGTTGTTGAACGAGGCAAACACGGATATTGAGGATGGAAATTATAAAGATGCTGTTCAAAAATTGATCGCGGCTAATCGATTGAATCCGAAATTGAGGGAGGTTTACTCGTCCTTGAATACGGCTTGTACTCACACGAACCAGATTTCTTTGCTGAAGGAGTTTCTTGTGAAAGGAAAGGGGATATTTGAGGAAGATGATGAGCTTTGTTATTATTTGGGAAATATTTACCAGAATCAACAGAATTACGCGGCAGCCATAAAGGAGTATTCTCTGGCAATCCAGTATGCCAAGAAAAATGGGGAAGAGTACGAGTTGGTATATGCTTATTATTTGAACCGGGGGAATTGCTATCTGAAACAACGTGAATTTGCGAAGGCGATACCGGATTATACTTATTCTCTCAAGCTGAACAAGGATAACGGTGCTATTTACGCAAACCGGGGAATTGCTTATTTCAGTACCGGAAAGCGTAAGGAGGCATGTGCCGATTGGCGGAAGGCTAAATCGCTGGGGGTAACAAGCGTGAATGCTTATATTAATCGCTATTGTCGATAAAGGTTTTAAATAAAATAAGCGAGCCAAAATCGTTTGGCTCGCTTATTTTATGTATTTATTGCTAGGAATTAGAACGTCCAGCCTAATCGAAGAACCGGTTCGATGTATGTTTTGACATTTGTTTGACGTGTTTTTACCGGGGACAAAAGTATATATAATTAAGCGAGGGCAGGAATATTCCTGCCACTTGCTATTTGAAAATATCAATCAATGATGTGAGGTTGCTGGTAAAGAGTTTAACGGAAATGGCAAGTAAAATGATTCCCAGGAATTTACGTAATATGTAAGCTCCTCCTTTCCCGAAAATCTTTTCGACTAGCGATACATTTTTTAATACAAAATAAACAACAATAATGTTTAGAGTTAAGGCGATAATAATATTGATGGTATGATATTCCGCCCGCAAAGCCAACAAAGTCGTTAATGTTCCGGCTCCCACGATCAAGGGAAATACTAGCGGTACGATGGATGCCGTTCCTGATGGACCATCATTTTTGAAAATAGGGATTCCGAAGATCATTTCTACTGCCAGTACGAAGATCACGAGAGAACCGGCCACGGCAAACGAGGAAATGTCCACGCTGAACAAGTTGAGCAAGCCATCCCCGACGAAAAGGAATGCCACGAGAAGAATATATGATGCCAAAGCGGCTTTTATGGCACTAATTTTGTGTCCTTTATTTTGAATATCATTAATGATAGGCACGGCTCCCGTGATGTCAATTACGGCAAACAGGACCATGAATGCACTCGCAAGTTCTTGTATATTAATGTCTGAAAAACTCATATCAAAAAGATTGGTTTATTCTTGATTAAAGGTTATTTTTGTCTACAAAGATACAGAAACAAGAGGTGTTATCAAAATGAATCAAAATAGAAAAGTTATGGCGTATACGAAACTAATTGTCGAGAAACAGGATAATATTTGCACGGTTAAGATTAATAACCCGGAGGCGTTGAATGCTTTGAATTCGACGATTTTGAAAGAATTGGATGCTGCTTTCACGGCTATCGGGGAGGATGACAGTGTTGATGTTGTTATTTTGACGGGTGAAGGACGTTCGTTCGTGGCAGGTGCGGATATATCCCAGATGAGTACGTTGAACGCGGTGGAGGGGAAAGCGTTTGGAGAGCTGGGAGCGGCTGTTTTCCGTAAAATCGAATTGTTGAACAAGGTGGTTATTGCCGGGGTGAATGGTTTTGCCCTGGGGGGAGGGTGTGAATTGGCCATGGCTTGTGACATCCGTATTGCTTCGGTGAAGGCTAAATTCGGTCAACCGGAAGTCGGTTTGGGAATTACACCGGGATTCTCCGGTACGCAACGGTTACCGCGTATCGTGGGCTTGGGTAAGGCAAAAGAACTGATCTACACGGCTGATGTGATTGTTGCCGAGGAGGCTTATCGTATCGGGTTGGTGAACAAGGTGGTGGAACCGGAAGCACTGATGGATGAATGTATGGCTATGGCGAAGAAGATTGCTTCGAAAGCTCCGCTGGCTGTACGTTATGCGAAAGAAGCGATCAACCGGGGAGTAGAGACGGATATTGACACGGGTATTTCTATCGAAAGTGATTTGTTCGGAATCTGTTTTTCAACCGAGGATCAGAAAGAAGGAATGCAGGCATTTCTAGGCAAAAGAGGAGCGGAATTCAAGAAAAGATAAAAACTTGGCGTCTGGTACGATAATAGAGAATTTGATATTATATAATTGAAGGTTTTAAATTAAGAGGAAATGAAAATTTGCGTTGTAGGTACAGGTACGATGGGTAATGGTATTGCCCAAACCTTTGCTCAGGCCGGGCATGACGTGTTGTTAAAAGGTCGTTCAGAGGCATCTTTAGGTAAAGCTCACAAGGCTATCGAGAAAAGCCTTTCCAAGCTGGTAGAAAAAGGCAAGATGGAAGCTGCCGAGAAAGATGCTATCAATGCCCGCATCAAAGACACGATGGCATACGAGGATTGTAAGGATGCCGATTTAGTGATCGAGGTGGTTGCCGAGGATATGGCTACGAAGAACGAGATATTCAAGACTTTGGATGCTATTTGTAAACCGGAGGCGATCCTGGCTACGAATACTTCTTCTCTTTCTATCACGGAAATCGCTGCCGCAACCAGCCGTCCGGAGAAAGTGATCGGAATGCACTTCTTTAACCCGGTACCGATGATGAAATTGGTAGAGGTGATTAAAGGGCAGTTGACTTCTCAAGAAGTTCACGACAAGGTGATGGCAATCGCTGCAGAAGTGGGTAAGACTCCGGTAAGCGTGAACGAGGCTCCCGGATTCGTGGTAAATAGAATCTTGATCCCGATGGTGAACGAGGGTATCGGTATCTATGCAGACGGTGTTGCTACCAAGGAAGAGATTGACGAGGCTATGAAATTAGGGGCTAACCATCCGATGGGACCTTTGGCGTTAGGTGACTTGATCGGTTTGGACGTGTGTCTGGCTATCATGGAGGTGCTGTATAATGAATTCGGTGATTCCAAGTATCGTCCTCACCCGCTGTTACGGAAGATGGTTCGTGCCAACTTGTTGGGACGTAAGACCGGAATCGGTTTCTATGATTATCGGAAATAGGGAATAAAAAGTTTATAAAGTTCATAAAGTTTGTAAGGTTCATAAAGTTGCATTTGAGTGCAATGGATCTTATAAATTTTGTGAACTTTGTTTTTGAATGGTGGTTGATTTGTCTAAACAACTATGTTTGTTCCCTTGTCTTTCAGAAAGAAACTACAGAATTCATTGAGTTGTTGTTGCATCAATTCTTTTGGTATTAATAAGCGTTTGTATTCAGCGACCATTGTTGGACTCATACTTCGGTTCATCGCATATTCTACAACCACCTCGTCGGCTTCTGGGCACAAAATAATGCCGATAGAAGGATTCTCGTTAGTACGTTTCACATCTCTATCAAGTGCTTCCAGGTAAAATTCTAGTTGGCCGAGGTCTCTTGGATGGAACTTTGTTTTCTTTAATTCTACCGCTATTAAGGCCTGTAAGCCTCTGTGAAAGAATAATAAATCAGCCTTGAAAGTAGAACCGCCAACTGGTAGGCTATACTCTTGGTCCATAAACAAGAAGTCTTTACCTAATTCTAAGATAAACTGCTTCATGTGCTCAATCAATCTGTTGCGTAGTTTTGATTCGCTATGCTTCTTGGGTAGGCCAAGGAAGTCAAGGAATACTGTGTCCTTGAATATTACAGGTGCATACGGATAAGACTCTAATAATCCTTTTGATAGATTCTTCTTATCACTAAGCAGCGTTGAAAATGTCTGATTGGTTAAACTGCGATCTAACTCTTTTACATTCAGACGTTCTTTGTGAGCGTATAATATATAGAATAATCGTTCTTCGTTATTACGACAACGGCTAAGTATCATCGTATGATTGGTGAAAGTGGTCATTGTAAGAACTTGAGGCATTCGTGCAGTTGACAACTGCACAATCTCATTATTTTCCCCTTCATTTATGTTATCATCTTGGGCTTCTAAATGAGCCGATTGTAATTGTGCAGTTGTTGACTGCACGAATTCATGTGACAGAAATTTCTCTATCGTTAAGCTAAATTGAGGCGTGGAATACTCTTCAAAATACTGAACCATATTGTAGATGTTTCTTCGGCTATATCCTCTTAAATCAGGACGGCGAGCACGAATGTATTCTGATAGTTGGCTCACCACCTTGCTTCCCCATTCTTCACTTTTCAGCTTTGCTGATACATAGCTTCCCACGTACCATGCAGTCTGTAGCAATTCCTCGTTCACCATACGAGAGGCTTTGCTTTGGTGCAATTGAATGATGCTAATCACTTCGTCAAACTGCTTTTCATGCAGAACTATAATACTTTTGTTCTCGTCCATATTGCAAATTTACGCATTATTGGTATTTTGAACAATAATCTTCGCCATTGTAATTGATGCTTTGAATTTCAGTCACAAAGGTAGTTATTATTAATGAAATTATATCCTTTTCAAGGAACTGCTTGCTGTGATGAAAAGTAAAATTTCCTGTGATATTTTATTGTCCTAATTGTATTACTTGACGTTTTTGCGGGTGAGAATCGTCTGCTGACGGACGGGATTTGAAGTTGTTAAAATTGAATGTTAACCCGATCCAGTAAGCGTGAGTGGCTTCTTTGCTATAATTTGCCAGGCGATACGATCCTGTATTTAAACGGGCTTGCCATTCGGACGTGTCGAAGACGTCGGAAACGGAGAAGCTGATTTGAAGGCGGTCATTAAAAAATCCCTGTTTGATGGCCAAGTCCAAGTAGTAATTTTCTTCCACTTTGAATTGTGGTACTTTTGTTGGTGATTGATAGGAGAAGAGGGCTTGAAACTCGGTATGTTTTTTGGAATTCAAAGTTAATTCCAGGTCCCCCGACCAGGAAAAATCGTCGGCATGAAGGTCTATTCCTTGAAATTTCCCGTTGGTATGAGAGTGGACGAGGGATATGGAAGGGATGATCGTCATCCATGAGGTGGGAGTGCCGGATAGATTGATGTCCAAGCCGACCTTATTCTCCATGTTGCCATTTGCATAAGACAGTGTTAGGGTGTTGTCTTCTGAGAATAACGTGATCGGGGTGATAAACTTTTCCGTGGAATTGAAATAAAGATTCCCGTTCAGTTGGAGCTTTTCCCTTGATAAAAGATAGTTGATCTCGGCTCGATTCATGACTTCGGGACGTAACAGCGGGTTACCCTGCTCGAAGGTCTGGTGATCGATCGGGCTTGTAAACGGGTTTAGTTGGGTGTAATCCGGGAAAGAGGCTTTTCTGGTAAAATGAAAGGCCAGTTCTTGCTGGTCTGAAGGCATGTACCGGAGGGTTAGGTGAGGATAAAAGTATAATCGATCAGAATTATGTTTGTCTGTGGCTTCCATGAGTTTGGTGTGGGTAACATCGTAATCGGCGAGTACACCTATTTTATAATGCCAGGATTCTCCTTGTTGCTGGGAATAGGAGAGATGTGCCGTGTAAATGCACTCTTTATGATTTAGGCCGTTATTGGGATTTAAATTCGACAACCAATTATCGGGATTTTTTTTCTTGTCGTGAAGATGGTATCGGGTTTTATTCCACCTGGAGAAAAATTGAATTCCGCTTTCGAGTTGTCCTTGGTTTGCGAACGTGTAGAGGTAATCCATTTGCAAGCGGACGAATTCGGGTTGCTCGTTTCCGGTAGAGGTGTAAGCGAGAAGATCATCAATTTGGTACGTGCTTGGACGGGAATCTTTCGTGTGGGAAAAGATGCCGTTTAGGGATAGTTCGTGTTTGTCTTTTTCGTACACGTGTTTGTAGAATAAAGAACCTTCAATTATTTTCCGGCTGAATGCTATTCGGTGGTGTAGGTCATATTCGTTTGCTTGCGTGCGGTTATTTATATCCCGGTTTGTCGTGATCTTGGGGAATTGTAGTTTGAGATTCCATAGGAATAGATTGCGCGAGGAAGGTCGCATGTCTAGTTGGAGGGCGATGGAATGGCTTAAATGGTGCTGTTCTGTTTCTAGTAGTTGAGATATTTCTGTCGAAAAAGAACGGAATAGTTCACTGCTAATTTCAATCCGGTCCGAATGGCCGGAGTAATCCAGGAATAAATCCCAGTTCTTTTGGGTATATCCTAGGTTTACGTTTCCCGTGAAATTGTTCGTGAAATCATAGTTTAGGGAAACTGAACCGCTCCATGGGTTTTTGGCCTTTTTCTCGTTTTCTTGGGCGTAAATGTCTGTATTCGTGCAAAAAGTAAGGAGACTGAAGAGTATCTGTGTGATGCGCTTTTTCATATATCTATATTGTTGTTTTGTGAATTTGACAAGGGTGTAGGTGAAAACTTGCGCCTGTCGGGGCGTTTTAAGATTTTTTGTAATTTGTGATTTCTGGAGAGAAGCTCTAGAGAAATAATGGAAATGCTATGGAGATAATCCCACTTTTTCGATGATCTCTCGAAGCTTACTCGGAGCTTATTCAATCGATAATGTATGAGCTACGTGAGAGCTTCGAATAAGCTCTGAATAAAGGGGATTATTTGGGTTAGATTACTTCTTTATTTGGGTTGGTTTAGGGTGAGAATCGGAGGTGTTGAATTCGATTTTATGAATAGTGTGATGAAGATATAGTAATGAATATAATTTGAATTTGTATGATTCGAAATGATGACTGTAAAGCTTGATTTAAGAATGGTTTAGATGTCTTAAAACGATCGTTTAATGCGTTGCAAATATACTAAATTTTTATATAGAGCAAATGGATGTGAAATATTTTTCTTCGATTTAACAATCAGCTTGTTAACGTATCTGTTAGAAATTACAAAAATCAAACAGATGTTACTATCATTAAACGATCGTTTTTTTATCGGAAATGATGTTTGTGCAGACAGCTTTTATGCGTTATTGCTGTTTAAGTATAGCGTGTAGAACACATGGCAATAAATCAGGACTCGTGGTAGGGTTAGTGCGCGAAGCGCATCCAGTCGAGTCGTAATCTTCGAAATTGCCGGTATAAACACGAGCTTTTGTTAAAAAACAATCAATGATAACGACTGATAAATTAAACTGGTATGCCGCCTATACCCGTGTAAATCAAGAATTGGTCATTAAAAAGAAACTAGACGAGTTAGGGGTAGAAAATTACCTGCCACAGGAAGAGCGAGTACGTGAGACTCCACTCGGTCGAAAGAAGATTAGGGTAATTCTAATTCATGGATTGATCTTTATCCGGACAGATAAAACGACTAGTTTCTCTTTACTGAACGATCACTTGTTGAATATTGTTTACTTGAAAGATCGTGAAGGACGTTGTTCATTGATTATTCCGGATAAACAAATGGAAGATTTCATGTTCTTGTTAGACTTCTCGACCGATGGCGTGGAGGTGCTTAATAAAGACTTGAAAAGGGGAGATCGGGTACGAGTGATCAAGGGGCCTTTGTCGGGTCTGGAGGGGGAACTGGTACGCTTGAAAGGACACAAGCGGGTTGTCATTCGATTGGATGGCGTGGCATCTATTGCCACGTCTTATATACCGAGTTCGTTTTTGGAAAAAATAGAGTAATAGGAAATAATGGAAAAGAATTTATTTCGAGAAGTGTACAAGCAGGTGTCTGGATTGGCGTTGAAAGATTGTCCCTCTTCGTCTCTGTCGGGACTCTTGCACGGTTACTTGTCGGTTTACTCGATGGTACGGGTGTATCCATGGTTAGAAGACGATTATGGCAGTCTTTGGGATATTCACGATCGAATACGAGAGATAGCCCGGGTTATTCAGGAATTGTTGAAGGATAAAGATCTTCCGGTAGATACTCGTGCAGGGTATGTCGTGGATTTGATGGATGCTTACTTGTTGTATTCGGATATGAAATTCGTGGATGTGGCGTTGGATGCTGCCTATGAGATTCTTATTCCCAAGGGAAGCGATAAGATTGTATTGCCTTGTCGTACACCGAATATTTGCAGACTGCTTTGTAATTGCTATTATTTTACGGAAGAAACAGATGTGGCTCAGCTTGCTATTAGGCTTGTGATGGAGACATTAGGACAAAATCGAATATTTACTTCAATTGAAATGTTATATTGGATGAAGGCACTAATACTTTTTAAAAATGTTTTTAACGAAATCCAAATTCCAGCTATAGAACACGAATATTTTCAGATTAAGAGAAGGGGAGAACAGTATGAAAATGAAAAAATCGAGAACTTTTGTTTTAATGGGCTAAAAGATTTATATTCAATAAATGACGTGTTTGAAATTTTAGCAAGGCGGGAGTTCGTTTTATATGGAGAAAAATGCAAACAAAAATAAGGGAAGTTGTACTCAAGATATATAATATTTTCTGATGGAAACTAATTCTCGTACAGCAAAAAGTATAAAGAATAGTATGGTTGCTATGGGATTCTATTTTGTGAATCTTGTGCTACAATTTTTCTCGCGTAAGATATTTTTAGAGTATCTAGGAACAGAAATTCTTGGCCTTAATACAACAGCATCTAATCTTCTCCAATTTATAAACTTGGCGGAATTAGGGGTAGGTGCGGCAATAGCATGTACGCTTTATAAGCCACTTTTTGATGGAGACAAAGAAACTATCAGCGAGATTATCACTTTACAAGGAAAATTGTATCGGAATATTGCATATTTTATGATTGGGGCAGCTACTATATTAAGTTGTTTTTTCCCTTGGATCTTTGAGAAAATGGAACTTCCACTTTGGTACGCTTATGCTTCATTTGGAGTTTTATTATTCAGTTCATTGTTGAGTTATTTTTGTAATTATAAGCAAGTGCTTTTGTCGGCTGATCAGAAAGATTATAAAATCCAATATTCTTATAAGCTCTCCATGGGGGTTATGCTTATTGCACAAGTTTTTGCGATTCGTTACCTTACTAATGGCTATCTTTGGTGGCTCATCCTTCAATGTCTTTTTGCAGTAATAGCTTCAATTGCATTGAATGTTGTAATTAAAAATACATATCCTTATTTAAAGCATTCGAGACTTTCTTTTAAAGAATTAAGACTGAAGTATCCAACGATAGTAATACAAACGAAACAGTTGTTTTTCCATAAAATTGCCGGATTTGCTTTAACACAAACGAGTCCTATGATTATTTATGCCTATACAACTTTGACTGTCGTGGCTCTATATGGTAACTATATGTTGATTGTAATGGGGATTATTAGTTTTATGGCAGCTGTTTTTAATAGTATAAGTGGTGGGATTGGCAATCTTTTGGCAGAAGGTAATAAAGTACAAATTCTTGCTGTTTTTAAAGAAATGTTTAGTTTGCGATTCTTTCTTTCAATTATTTGTTGTTTTGAAGTGTTTATTTTGACTCCTCCCTTTATTTCTCTTTGGCTTGGCGAAGAGTATTTATTGCCACAATCAACATTAACCATTCTAACAGGAATACTTTTTATAAATCTTTCTCGTCATACAGTGGAGACCTACCTTTATGCTGCTGGCTTGTTTAAAGATATATGGGCTCCAATATCAGAAGCAATTATAAATATTTCTCTTTCTATTTTTTTAGGATATTTTTTTGGACTAAATGGAATTCTTTTAGGAGTGTTGATAAGTCTCATTATTGTAGTCTTTTTTTGGAAACCCTTTTTTTTGTTTCATTATGGGTTAAAAGAGAAAACAATAATATATATCAAACTATATCTTAAACATCTTCTTACGAGTATGTTTGTTTTTCTTTTGTCTTTGCATGCTGTGAAATTTATATATATAACTCCGTCAGAGAGTATGGGAATGTTGTTAGTCTATTTTTTTATTACAATAATTCCTTTTTCAATAATCTTGGGTGGGGTGATGTTTATTTTTCGTTGTGATATTATACGTATACCCCAAAGGTTTAGAATATATTAATTTGTGATGTGTCATTTCACATGAGAAATTCAACGAAGGAAAATTTATTTATTATGAATTAAACACTTCCGTATTGGAAGATGTCATGTTGTGGATTATAGATTTGAAAGGAGCATCGGACGATGAAGGAAATGATAAAAAAATATAGAGGTTCATTAATTTGTTCTGTTCTGGTAATGCTCATCGGGGTTTTAGTAGGATTCACTAGTACACAGAGCATGTGGGCAAATGTGTTTTTTGTAGTGACGGATTGTGCGCTGGTGGCAATAATATTTTATGATAACCGGAACAGACAGCAGAGCCGCAAGATTATAGGAATGACGATGTGGATTATACCAATTATAACATTACTCTATAATGGTATTGCAAGACTGGTCAATATGGGTGCAGATATGGAAAATCTGTTTATGGCAGTAATTTACTATGGAACTGGACTGCTGTTTATGGTTATTGGAAATTATTTGCCAAAAGTGAAACAGAATAATACCATAGGAATAAGAGTTGTATGGTCTTTAATGGATGAAGAAAACTGGAATGCAACACATAGATTCAGCGGCAAATTATGGATGGCATCAGGCATTTTATGTATGCTTTGTGGACTTTTTGGGGAAAGCATGGCTGCACTGGTTGTGTATATTATAAGCATTATGGCAGCTGCAATCATTAGCATTCTCTACTCCTACCTTTTTTATAAGAAAAAGCTGGCAACCGGAGAAGGCTTAAAAATTCAGTATAATACAAAAAAAAGTGTGATATATCTGATCATCGCAATTTCCACTATTGTGTTTACTATATGGACTTTGTTTTGTGGAAGCATTCAGATTCGTTGTAATGATCGTGATTTTAACATTGAAGCAAAAGGATGGAATGATTATACAGGGGAGTATTCGCAAATTGACAGCATTTCTTATGAAGAAAATGTATTGCAGAACGATAATGATTACAGAACTAATGGTTTTGGAAACCTGAAGTATGCTATGGGAAACTTCAAAAACGATATCTTCGGAGATTATATCCGCTACACTCATGCCTCCTGCCATTCATATGTTGTCATGAACATAGATGGAAAAATATTAGTTGTAAATGGGGAAAATGACGCAGAGACAAAGGAAATCTATCAGAGAATAAGTGAGAAGGTGTCAAAGGAAAGAAAATAGTTGTCGGAAAAATCCGGTGCTCAAAAAAGCACCGGATTTTTGAAAGATGAATCACGCTTTCCACAGACTATGGAGGTTGCAATAAGCGTAGACCGCTTCGACCTCATCGCCCTCGCAGAGGGCGAAGCAGATCTCCGGCTTTTCGCCGGGATGCAGCTCCTTGCGCTGATTGCCCTGCTTGGTCTGGAGAGATACCCACTCGATGTAGTGCTCCGGCAGCATGGGATGCTCCACGGAGCCGACCTTGACATGGACGATGCCGTTTTCCACAGTCCAGACAGGGACGTGCTTCTCCACGGCGGCGTCGGTGGTGCCGGGGATGATCTCGCTCATCGGCTCACCGCAGCAGATGACGGGAACGCCCGTGTCCTTGACCTTGGCAATGATGTTGCCGCAATGCTTGCAAATGTAAAACTTCTGCTCCATGATGATTCTCCTTTTCTTTCTTTAATAATTCTCCGCGTGAATTTCAAAGTAGCTCTGGGGATGGTTGCAGGTCGGGCAGACCTCCGGCGCCTTCTCACCGATCACGATATGACCGCAGTTGCGGCACTCCCACACCTTGACCTCGCTCTTGGCAAAGACCTCCGCCGTCTCCACATTGTGCAGCAGGGCACGGTAGCGCTCCTCATGGTGCTTTTCAATGGCGGCTACCAGGCGGAAACGCTGGGCCAGCTCATGGAAACCTTCCTCGTCGGCGGTTTTGGCAAAGCCGTCGTACATATCCGTCCACTCGTAGTTCTCGCCCTCAGCGGCGGAGAGAAGGTTTTCGGCGGTGTCACCAATGCCGTTCAGCTCTTTGAACCAGAGCTTCGCGTGCTCCTTTTCGTTCTCGGCGGTCTTGAGGAACAGCGCCGCGATCTGCTCGTAGCCTTCCTTTTTCGCTTTGGACGCAAAATAGGTGTACTTGTTGCGCGCCTCGGATTCACCGGCAAAGGCAGCCATCAGGTTTTTTTCAGTTTGAGTCCCTGCGTATTTCGTTTCTTTCATGGTGGATACTCCTTTCAGCTTTTTCTACTCATAGTATAGCACAGATTCGTGGTTTTCCAAGTGAAAAAAACCACATTTCTAATTTAAGTGATTCAATCTGTCTGTATCACGCAGCGTAATCGCGCCGCGCTTCAACTCCACCAATCCGTCCTCTGAGAAGTTTTTGAGCATTCGTGCCACTGCCTCCCGCGCCGAGCTGATGTGCTGGGCGATCTGCTCATGGGTCATGCGTATTGTGTCGGAGCCGGTACGCTCCGCTTCGGCAAGAAGAAATTCTGCCAGCCGCCGATCCAATCCCTTGAACATGATCTGCTGCATCGCCCACATCACATCAGAAAACCGTTTCGTTGCCAACTCATAGAGGAAGCAGCGGACATATAGATTTTTCTCCTTGAGTGCAGCAATGATATTTGCGGGGATAATCAGAACGTCCGTATCCATTCCTGCGGTCATTTGCGTATCAAAGGTGA
>OIXA01002682.1_pt1 | contig 19924 bp, 19 predicted proteins | sample 1587721 | NCBI WGS metagenome assembly OIXA01 (sample SAMEA3888900, study PRJEB22519) | human gut metagenome | biome: human gut; feature: human-associated habitat; material: faeces | place: Denmark | collected 2013 | reverse complement strand
AAGCCCATGACCTTTAGGTCGTGGGTAGTTGACTACTTATATACTGGTGTACAGTCTAACTTAAAGCCTTATTCTAGTACAACTAAAGCACCTACTGAACCTGGTGTATATACTATGACAGCAGTGACTGTAGGTGGAAACTATCAGGCAGCACCTATTATTCGTACATTTACAATCACAAAGTAATAGATTTATATAGACTTAACGATTTATGTTGTTAAGTCTTTTTTGTGTTATATGGCTTTCTTTTTCAAATTTAAATACTTTCTTTTTTTCTCATATTTTTATGATAGAATAGGGAATGTGAAAAGGTAGGTTTATAATATGCAAAGGGAATCAATACGTATGTATGCTTATGCGATTGACTTTGATTTGATCAAAGTTGATTTATCATTAAATTATTATAACGGAGTTTCAAGTCAGTATTATTTAAAAAATTTAGATACAAGTGAAGTCAAGATACTTAAAGGCGAAGCGACTGAGAAAGAAAATGGATTTCAGTCGTATCTTTTGCATACAGACTTTTCTGTAGGTACAAGATATAAAGTGTTTGATAATTATGGTCTCGCTTGTTTTTTAGATTTTAGTCAGCTTTCTATGAGTAAAGAGTTTGATGATCGTTTTTATTATGATGGTGATGATTTAGGCAGTCATTATACAAAAGAGAAAACAACATTCAAGGTTTGGTCACCTCTTTCTACGGAAGTTGTATTAAAAATTTGGAAAGATGAAGATCTTCATTATTATCCTTTAGAAAGAGGAGATAAGGGTGTCTATAGTACAACTATTAAGAAAGATCTAGATGGTTATGAATATGTTTATATTATTGGAATGAATGAGGAATCCACTGAAACAGCGGATCCATATGCTTATTCTTGTACAGCTAATATGCATAGTTCAGTTGTTATTGATTTAGATAAAGTTAGAAGAGTCGATTATCCTTTGACAGAACTTAAACATAATACAGATGCAGTTATTTATGAAGTAGGTGTCAGAGACTTCTCTGTGGATGAATATGGACAGATCACACATAAAGGTAAGTTCTTAGGTTTCTGTGAAGAAGACACAGTGACTAAGAATGGTTTTTCTTCAGGTATGGACTATTTAGATATGCTTGGTGTAACTCATGTACAGCTTTTACCAATCAATGATTATGCAACAGTAGATGAAGATCACCCAGATTTACTTTATAACTGGGGTTATGATCCAGCACAATATAATGTACCTGAAGGAAGTTATATTACTGATCCTAATGATGGTTATAAGAGAATCCAGGAATGTCAACGTATGGTACGCTGTATTCATAAGCATAATATGCGTGTTATTCTTGATGTAGTCTATAATCATATGCATGATGTAAATAATAATGCATTAGAAAAGACAGTCCCTTATTATTTCTTTAGAAGAGATGATAAGGGTGAATTATCTAATGGTTCATGGTGTGGGAATGATTTAAATAGTACTGCCAAGATGTGTCGTAAATATATCTTAGATATGTGCAAGAGATGGCAGGTTCTTTATGGTGTAGATGGCTTTAGAATGGATCTCATGGGTATTGTGGATATTGATACAGTGAATATGATTTATGAACAGGGCCATTCATTAGATTCATCATTTATGCTATATGGTGAAGGATGGAATATGGGTACTGCATTACCTGATTCAGAAAAGACAACAATTGAAAATAACCATAAAACACCTCATGTAGGTTTCTTTAATGATCATTTCAGAGATACAATCAAGGGACCTAATCAGATGGAAGTCAAAGGCTATACATCTGGGGATACATATAAGACAAATGAAGCTATTATCGCAATGTGTGACTACAATAAGTTCTCATCAATAGAACAGAGTATTAACTATGCTGAATGTCATGATAATGCGACTGTATTTGATAAATTCATTATTTCTAATGGACATGAAGATGAATATTGTCGTCAGAAGAGATGCTTATTAACACTTGCAATGACTATTCTAGCTCAGGGTGTTCCTTTTATTCATGCCGGACAGGAATTCTTAGGAACTAAGAATGGTAATCAGAATTCTTATAATGCAGGAGATGCAGTCAATAAATTAGACTGGGAACGTCATGACCGTTATATGAATGTTGTACAGGCTGTAAAGTTCTTTATAGATTTAAGAAAAAACAACAAGTGCTTTAGATATTATGACTATGAAGAGATGCATCAGCATGTATTTATCAACAATATCTACTATCGTATGGTAGAATATCATTTGACTCAGGATGAAGGAGATTATAAAGAATTTAAGATTTATTTTAATCCTTCATATGATGTGATTACTATTGGTATTGAAGATGACTTTAAGATATTATATAGTATGTCAAATGAAAGAATAGAAAATGGACAGCTCAATGTATTTGGTGTATCCATGGTTGTATGTGCAAGATAGGAGTATGGAATGAAATTAATTGTTGGATTAGGAAATCCTGGTAAAGAATATGATATGACAAGACATAATACAGGATTTTATTGTTTAGATGTCTTAAGTGATGAAATGAATCAATCTATTGATAAAGAAAAGTTCAAAGGCTTATATACTAAATTCAAGTATAAGGGTGAGGATGTTATCTTACTTAAGCCTCAGACTTATATGAACAATTCTGGTGAATCTGTTGCGGCAGTGATGCAGTTCTTCAAGATTCCTGTTGAAGATCTATTAGTTATTTATGATGATATGGATATGCCTACTGGTAAGCTTCGCTTAAGAGAAAAAGGCAGTGCGGGTGGACATAATGGAATCAAGAGTATTATTGCTCATGTAGGTACTCAGAACTTCAAGCGTATTCGTGTAGGTATTTCTAAGAATAAGCTTTATAGTGTAGTGGACTGGGTACTTGGACACTTCTCTAAAGAAGAAGAACAGCTTATATCAGAAGGTGCTAAACGTGCGACAGAAGCTGTCTTATGTTATTTAGATGATGGGTTTAATAAAGCAATGAATAAATATAACTAGGTGATTGTTATGGAAAAAATACTGAATCTTTTAAAAGATAATCAGGCCCTACGTACCTTAGATACAGACAATGGAACTATTGTCACAAACTCAACTAGCGATGAGGCTTATCTCATTGCTGGTTCTTTTTGGCATAATCCAAGAAAAATCCTGATTATTAAAAACAACCAATATGAGGCATTTAACCTCTATAAAACATTAACTGAACTTGTGAATCAGGTGGTCTATTTCCCAGCAGATGAATCATTACGTGTTGAATCAGTGGCTTATTCTTATGAACTATTAGGTGAGAGAATTAATGCATTATATGCGATGACACAGGATAAACCGATGATTTGTGTCTGTCATATGCATTCAATGACACGTTATATTACTCCTGTAGACCTTTTTAAGAAGAGTATTATAAGCTTGAAGAAGGGAGATACTATTGATCCTTTAAAACTCAAGAAGATGTTACAGTTTATTGGATATAAGAATACGCAAAGAGTTGATTCACCTTTCTATTATTCTAGACGAGGGGAAGTACTTGATGTTTATACAATTCAGTATGACCAACCTGTTCGTATTGAATTCTTTGATGATGAAATAGAAGAAATCTCTTTCTATGATAAAGACTCACAAAGAAGAACAAATAAAATAGAGTCTATCGATATTCTTCCAGCTACAGATATGATGTATGAAGATGAGGCTTTACCACAAGTAGAAGCATCTATCCAGACATTAAAAGATAAGATGACTGTCAAGGATGATTTCAAGGATGAACTTGAACAGACTTATGCATTAGATATTGAATCACTTAAAGCACATGACTATAATCCACGTATTTATCAGTATTTAGGTTTATTCCCTGAAACTGCCACAATCATGGATTATGCACGTGATTATACAATTATTACTGCATCTTTCGCTTCTATTCTTGCTTCTTATAAGACATATATGGAAGAGAACTACCTCTATTATCATGAATTAGAAGAAATAGGACAGATGATCAGAGGACTTAAACTGATTAATAATCCTCAGACTATATTAAAACGTCAGAATGTAGACTTTGTTCGATTTAGAGAAAATGATCAACAGATCATGTTTATGACGCAGCCTGTCATGATCTCTATGGCTAATGAAAAAATCTTTATTAGTCAGTTAAAGGATTTACTCACATACAATCGTGTCATGATTGGTGTAGATGAAAAGCGTCAGATAGATATATTAGTCAACTTATTTACCGATCATGCTATTCCATTTACTCTCACAAGTGCCACAAATAAAATTTATGATGGCGTTAACCTATTCTTAGGACATTTACCTTGTGGAATGAATTTTGTGGAAGAGAAGACTGTATTACTCACAAGCCAGGAACTTTTCAAGGTACAGGAAACAAAGAAGAAATATATTAAATACAGAGATGCGACTAAAATCTCTGACTACAATGAATTAAAGGTAGGAGACTATGTTGTTCATGATACAAATGGTATTGGACAATATATGGGTATTGAAACATTAGTCGTTGATGGTGTGCATAAAGATTATCTACATATTGCCTATAAAGGTAATGATATCCTTTATGTTCCAGTAGAACAGTTCCAGTTAATTAGAAAATATTCATCTAGAGATGGTAAACCACCTCGTATTCATGCTTTAGGCTCACCTAAATGGGCAAAAGAGAAAGCAAGAGTCAGACAGAAGGTAGATGGTCTTGCTGATGATCTGATTAACTTATATGCAGAAAGAATGAGACAGCCAGGTTTTGCGTTTGAACCTGATGGGGATCTTCAATTAGAGTTTGAAAGTGAGTTTGGTTATGAATTGACACCAGACCAGGCACAGGCTGTAGAAGAAATCAAGAAAGATATGGAAACACCACGTCCGATGGACAGACTATTATGTGGGGATGTTGGCTTTGGTAAGACAGAAGTGGCTTTAAGAGCCTGCTTTAAGGCAATTGTATCGAAGAAACAATGTGCTTTCCTATGTCCTACAACTATTCTTTCTTCCCAGCATTATCGTACAATGAAGAAACGTTTTGAGAAGTTCCCAGTGAATATTGCGTTACTCAATCGTTTTACGACTACTAAAGAAAAGAAACAGATTCTATATGATTTAAAGGAAGGTAATATTGATTTATTAGTTGGTACACATCGTATTTTATCCAAGGATGTAGAGTTCAAGGATTTAGGATTACTATGTATCGATGAAGAACAGCGTTTTGGTGTGAGACAGAAAGAGAAGATCAAGAACCTCAGAAAAACAATTGATGTTCTTACACTTACTGCCACACCAATTCCGCGTACATTACAGATGTCCATCATGGGAATTAGAGGACTCTCACAAATAGAAACACCACCATTAAATAGATTGCCTGTACAGACCTATGTATCAGAAAAAAGCTGGGCTCTCATTAAACAGGTGATTGAAAGAGAATTATCACGTAATGGTCAGGTATTCTATCTTCATAATAGAACAGAGAATATCTATGAAATAGCCTCTACTTTACAGACCCTCTTACCTCATGCACGTATTGGGGTAGGACATGGTCAGATGGATAAGACAGAACTAGAAGATGTCATGACTGATTTCGTAGAAAAGAAATATGATATTTTAGTATGTACAACAATTATTGAAACAGGTATTGATATACCGAATGCGAATACGATTATTATTGAGAATGCGGATAAGTTTGGTTTAGCACAGCTTTATCAGATCAAAGGTCGTGTTGGTAGAAGTGCACGTATTGCGTATGCTTATCTTCTCTATACAAAAGATCGTGTTATGACAGAAGAAGCCCAAAAGAGACTCACTGCCATTAAGGAATTCACACAATTAGGTTCTGGTTATAAGATTGCGATGAGAGATCTGTCTATTAGAGGAAGTGGTGATATTCTTGGTGGTGAACAGGCAGGATTTATTGATCAGGTCGGTTTTGATATGTACATGAAGATCTTGCAGGATGCGATAGATGAAAAGCAGGGTAAGATCAAGGAAGATGATACAGTTCCATCACGTAATGTATCTGTGGATGGTTATATTCCAGAAGATTATGTAGAGAGTGATATGGAGAAATTAGAACTCTACCAGCGTGTTTATAAAGCCAATGACTTAGAAACCCTCAAACGTGTGGAGCAGGAATTAACAGACCTTTATGGTGTACTACCATCACAGGTACGTAATATTGTCGTAAAGAGAAGATTTGATATCCTCTCACATGATCCACTTATTGAAGATGTCAAGGATGGAAGCCAGGGATTAGAGATTCGTTTCTCTAAAGTCTTCTTAGAAGACCTAGATGGACAGAAGTTCTTTGCATATGTGAATCATATGTTCAAGAAGCCACAAATGAAATATACAGAAGGCATGTTGACGATTGTGAGTGGTATGGAACCATACTATGTCTCTGCATCTACTGAATTTTTAGACACAGTTTTGAAACAATATTATAAAACACACACTAGTGTTTAAAAATAAAATAAGGTAGAATAGGAAAAAAGGGGGAGTATCAATGAAAATTATTGATTTATTAAATGAAGATAAAGTTACTTTATCTTTTGAAGTATTTCCACCTAAAACAAGTGGCAGATATGAAAATGTCTTAAAAGCTGCAGAAAAGATTGCATCTTTAAATCCAAATTTCATGTCAGTGACTTATGGTGCAGGTGGAGGAACAAGTGTACATACTGTGGCACTTGCGAAAGATATCCATGAGAAATATGGTGTTGAAGTCATGGCGCATTTGACATGTGTCTCTTCTACAAGAGAACATGTAGAATCCATGGTAGAACAGTTTAAAGAGAATGGTATTGAAAACATCATGGCATTAAGAGGAGATATTCCCTCTGATGGTAAGGTGGGAGAAGATTACCAGTATGCCTGTCAGTTAATTAAAGAATTGAAAGAGAAAGGTGATTTCTGTATTGGGGCAGCATGTTATCCAGAAGGACATGTAGAATCACCTAGTATTAAGGAAGATATCCAGCATCTAAAAGAGAAGGTAGAAGCGGGGGCAGATTTCTTAACAACACAGATGTTTTTTGACAACAATGTTTTCTATAACTTTTTATATAAGATCAAGGAAGCAGGAATAAATGTACCTGTAGTGGCTGGTATTATGCCTATCACAAATGCGAAGCAGGTAAGTCGTGCTGTACAGATGTCAGGTACATCTATTATTCCTTATCGTTTTAAGATGATGGTAGATGCGTTTGGTGATAATCCAGAAATCATGAAGCAGGTAGGTATTATTTATGCTTCTGAACAGATTATTGATTTGATTGCGAATGGTGTAAAACATATTCATGTTTATACTATGAATAAGCCAGATGTTGCTGAAGGTATTATGAATAATTTATCGGAGCTTCTCAAATGATAGATATCAATCGTAAAGAAGCTTTACGTTATTTAGGATACCGTCAATCCATTGAAGGTGACCTTACAGAAATCAATAACGCACTTGATCACTGTATAGAAGTATTACAGAAAACAGCTGTACCACGTCATATTGTGAAAAGATTTCCTGTCACAATAGAGAACCATACAATCACCATTGGTGATATGGTGATTCATAGTCGTAATCTAGAGAATAACTTAAAAGGCTGTCATGCCGTTTATCTCTTTGCAGCTACAATTGGAATAGAAGTCGATCGTTTAATTAAACGTACAGAACTGACTAAGATGAGTGATGCAGTGATCTATCAAGCAGCGGGGGCAGCGATGATAGAAGCGTATTGTGATGAAGTGAATGAAGAACTCAATCAGGAGGCTCATAAGAATAATGAATTCTTAAAGCCACGCTTTTCGCCTGGTTATGGAGATCTTGCATTAGATCATCAAAAAGATTTTATGCGTATATTAAAGATGGATAAGATTGGTATCAGTTTATTAGAAAGTCTCTTAATGGTCCCATCCAAATCAGTGACGGCGATCATTGGTATTACACATCATGCGCAGCCACGTCATACAAAAGACTGCGCCAATTGTCCTGCACAATGTGAATTCAGGAGGGGAGAGTAATGGGATTTAAAGAAAGACTGACAAAAGAATGGTTATTCTGGGATGGCGGTACCGGTTCAGTACTTCAAAGCTGGGGCTTACAGGCTGGTGAATTACCTGAAACATGGAATATCATTCATCCAGAAAAGATTGTAGAATTAAATAAAGGTTATCTAGAAGCAGGATGTGATATCATCAACACCAATACATTTGGTGCCAATAGATTGAAATATCCTGATAATCTAGAAGAAATAGTTACAAAAGCAGTAGAACATGCGAAAAAGGCAAGAGAACTTACAGGACGTACGGATGCCCTGATTGCGCTTGATTTAGGTCCTACAGGTAAACTCTTAGAACCACTAGGAGATTTATCATTTGATGATGCAGTGGATATTTATGCAGAAGTCATTGAGTATGGAACTAAAGCGGGGGCAGATGTGATCCTTATTGAAACAATGCAGGATAGCTATGAATTAAAAGCAGCCGTTCTTGCAGCAAAGGAACATTCAGATCTTCCAGTATGTGCCACTGTCGTATTTGATGAAAAAGGTAAGATGTTGACAGGTGGTACACCTGAATCAGTTGTTGCCTTACTTGAAGGGTTACATATTGATGCATTGGGTATTAACTGTTCATTAGGTCCTCGTCAAATTAAACCTTTTGTAGAAAGAATGATTAAAGTCTCTTCTACACCAATTATTGTGACACCAAATGCAGGCTTACCTCAGACTGATGATGAAGGTCATACATATTATGATATGAATGCAGATGAATTTGCATCAGAGATGAAAGAGATTGCCTCTTTGAATGTACATGTTCTTGGAGGATGTTGTGGAACAACACCAGAATATCTCTCTAAAACTATTGAATTAGTGAAAGATTTACCTATTGAGCCACCTGTAAAGAAGAATATGAGTGTTGTGACTTCATTCTCACAGGCTGTAGAAATAGGACCTAAGCCAGTGATTATTGGTGAACGTATTAATCCAACAGGTAAAAAGAAATTTAAACAGGCCTTACGTGATGGAGATATTAACTATATTTTATCTGAAGGTTTAAAACAGGAAGATGCAGGGGCACATATTCTAGATGTTAATGTAGGTTTACCAGAAATTGATGAACCTAAGATGATGGTAGAAGTGATGAAAAAATTACAATCTGTCATTGCATTGCCATTACAGATTGATACATCAGATCCAATCGCCTTAGAAGCAGCTTTAAGACACTATAATGGGAAAGCCATGATTAACTCAGTCAATGGTAAACAGGAATCCATGGATGCTGTTTTCCCTCTTGTTCAGAAATATGGTGGTGTTGTCGTAGGACTTGCCTTAGACGAAGATGGTATTCCTGATAATGCGGCAGATCGTATTCGTATTGCGAAGAAAATTTATAAAGAAGCAGGTAAATATGGTATTGAACCTAAAGACATCGTAATCGATGGACTCGCTATGACTATTTCATCAGATCCTACTTCTGCCATTGCGACATTAGAAACACTACGTATTATTAGAGATGAACTTCATGGACATTCTATTCTAGGTGTCTCTAATATCTCTTTTGGTCTTCCACAAAGACCCATTGTGAATGCGAACTTCTTTACTATGGCGATGCAGTCAGGACTTAGCTGTGCAATCATCAATCCTTCATCAGAAGCAATGATGAAATCATATCGTGCCTATCTTGCCTTAAGTGGACTCGATACAAACTTTACAGAATATATTAGTGCCTATGGAAATAGTGCACCAGCCACTCCTATAAAGAGTGAAGCGGTTGATATGTCGTTATATGAAAGTATCAAGCGTGGTATGAGTGAAAATGCAGGTAAAGCGACAAAGAAACAGCTTGAGTCTAAAGAAGGATTAGAAATCATCAATGAAGAATTGATTCCTGCCCTTGATGAAGTAGGTAAAGGCTTTGAAAAAGGCACAATCTTCCTGCCACAGTTGTTAATGAGTGCAGAAGCAGCCAAAGCTGCTTTCGCAGTCATTAAGGATTCCATGGCAGGAAAACCAAGAGAAATGAAAGGAAAAATCATCATTGCGACAGTTAAAGGTGATATTCATGATATCGGAAAGAATATTGTGAAAGTCATGTTAGAAAACTATGGCTATGATGTTATTGATCTTGGTAAAGATGTACCACCAGAACAAATTGTGGATACAGCGATTAAAGAAGATGTAAAACTTGTAGGACTCAGTGCTTTAATGACAACGACAGTTGTGAGTATGGAAGATACAATTAAGTTGTTGAAGGAAAAGAAGCCTGATACATTAACAGTTGTAGGTGGAGCCGTTATGACTCAGGAATATGCAGATCGTATCGGTGCAGATTGTTATGCGAAAGACGCAATGGAAACAGTGCGTTTTGCGGATAAAGTATTTGGAGGAGAATAAAAGTGAGAAGAATATTGACAGTTATAACTTCAATCGCATTAACTTTTGCGTTATCATTCTCAGCTGCTTTTGCGAGTGATGATGCGTTAGTCAAATCACAGAACTATTTAAAGACAATTACTTTAGATAGTCCTGATGCTGTTATTGCGTATGAAGCAGCAGGATTTGAAGCAGATGGTAAAGCTGATTCTTTATTAGAAAACTTTAAGGATGTAGATTATACAACTGCATCTTATGGCGATCTTGCTAAATCTATTATTGCGATTTCTTTATTAGGGGATAACCCTGCAGATTTCAATAAGACTAACTTAGTAGAAATCTTAGAAAACAGAGTACAGGCTGATGGTACTCTTACAGATGATAAAAATGGTGGATGTGGAGCTACTATTTGGACATTAATGGCTTTAGAAACAGTGAATTCAGATAAAACAAAAACTGTTGCAGATAAGCTTTCAACTATGGCCATGGACAATGGTGCATATTGGTATGAATACCAGGGTCCAAATGCAGATCTAGATACAACTGGATGGGCTATGGAAGCATTAAGTGTTGCAGGACGTTCTACTTATGATGCCGCTATCTCAAAAGCATATACTTTTGTACAGTCTAAGTTAAATAGTAAAGATGGCTCTTATGATATTGGATGGGGCGGTAATGCAGATACACAGTCTTGTGTATTAGAAGGATTACATGTGGCTGGTTATAAATTAGATGATCAGGCATATAACTATCTTCTTTCTTATCAGAATGAAGATGGTACATTCAATGCATTAAACTATAACACATACAAGCTTGAACCAAACGCTTATGCATCATTAGAAGGAGCAAGAGCACTTGGTGTCATCAATAACGGAAGCTTTGTATTAAAGGCAAGAAAAGATTATGCAAAGACTATCTCAAATAGTACTACACCAGAAAAACCTGAGGCTAAACCTAGTACTACTACAACTAAACCAGCTGTAAAGCCAGAAACAACACCTAGTACAACTAAACCAGAAACAACAGCTACAACAGAACCAAAGAAAGAAACAGTAAAGAAAGTCAACACAGGTGACAATACTAATGTGATGGCTTATGTAGTGGCTGCAATTGCGGCAATTGGTGTGATTGCATTAACTATAAAAAGTAAGAAGAAGTAATGAAAAAATTCACGACTAAAAAATTAGCGATTGCCTTTGTCGCAATCGCTTTTCTCTTTATATTTGGCTTTACAGCTTATCGTGGTGTAACTGGACAATTCCAGTCTCGCCCTACTATTAGTAATGAAGTAAAGAGCGCCACAAAGAAGAAAGATACTTCTAAAAAAGAAGAAACAAAACAAGAAGAGACAAAACAAATAGAGTCACAAGAAGAATCAAAGAAGACTGATACAAAATCATCTGATTCTTCTAGTAAACAAGAGACTAAGAAGCAGGAAACAAAGAAAACAGAGACAAAATCCGCTTCTAGTAAACAAGAGACTAAGAAACAAGATACAAAAAAGACAGAAACAAAATCTTCTTCTATTAAACATAAGACAAAGAAGACAGAAACAAACACTTCTTCTAGTAAACATGAAACCTCTGCGCCTCAACAGGTAGAAACACCAAAACAAGAAACGCCTGTAAAACAAACTGTTTCAGTGCGGGTGATTGGAGTAAATAGCACAATGATGCAGGGCAATATAGAAGTGAATAGTTCTTCTACAGCTTATAGTGTCTTAAGAGAACTTGCAAAACAGAATGGTAAGAGTATCTCTACAAAAGGGTTTGGTTCTACTGTTTATGTATCAGGTATAGATGGATTAAAGGAATTTGATCATGGACCAAGTTCTGGATGGATGTATAAAGTGAATGGTACACCACCTAATATTGGGGCAGGAGCCTATAAAGTGAAAGCAGGAGACACAGTCATCTGGTATTATGTCAACATTGAACAATAAGACAAGAGAAATATGTTTGATAGGTATTCTCGCTGCAGTCAATATTGCCTCTAGAGTAGCCTTACAGGCACTTCCTAACTTTAAACCTGTTACATCTATCATTATTATATCTGTACTCTTATTTGGCTTATCATTTGGCATTAAACTCACAGTAGTAACAACTATTGCATCCAATATGATCTTAGGCATGGGAACATGGACAATCTTTCAGATTCTTTCATGGGTTGTCATATGTTTACTCACTCAATGTATCAGTGATTTCTATAAGAAGATCAACAAAGAACCTCCCTTATTTCTCATGGCTCTCTATGCCTTTTTAATGGGGTATGTCTTTGGATTTATCGTCTCACTCGAACAATTGATCATTGGTGGTCCTGTCTGGTTTGGTATCTATTATGCTCAGGGGCTCTTATTTGATACATTCCATGCAGTAGGTAATTTTGTTTTTTACTTACTTTGTGCACCTATACTTATGCGCTTATTTAAAAAAGAAATGTCTCAATATATGAAAGACTATTACAAGTGATTCAGTTGCGGATCACTTTTTTTGTTATGTAATAAACATATCATCAACATCTAAAAGATACATTTTACATATGATACAGAAAGTCTATAATCACAAGTGGATGGAGGTTAAAACTATGACACCATTATTTCCACGTGTTCAAGAAGTAGAGAACATATTTCACAAAATACTCGCAAGTAAAGAAGCTTGTGCAAGACTGAGAGAAACATTCAATTCAAGTCTAGAAGACTTTCAGGGATCAGAAGAATTAAACAATGAGACCTTTTCAAAAGTCGTTCTAGATAGTTATTCAAATCAGGATATCAGCGCATTACTATTAGCCATATGTGGTAAATCTATGTTTGATTTATTACGTGATGCTTATTTGATTCCTCAAACATTTCATGGTAAAGCAGGAGAAAATCCAGTACTACTTACATCACCTTCTGGAGATCTGTTAGAGGGGAAGGATGTCTCACATCATACAATGAGACGTTTTAAAAATATCCTCTCACAACATCAGCCTGTTCCCCGTTCCCTTGTTTATCTGGCTGATGGCTATGATATAGAACGTTATTATAAGCATGATGGATCAGTAGACCAAAGAAAGACAGATGCAGTCAGAGGCATTTTACTTATCTATGCACTTCCTGATACTAAGAAGCTTCATCTAACAGCTGCGCAGGTTTATGCAATCATCTGGGATACATTCTTCAGTATTCAAAAAGAAGCACCTCTTGCTCGTGTCTGTTATGGACAGGAAACAGGAGAGAAGAATGATAAATACTATGATGAAATCGCAATATTACTTCCTACTCATTTGTTTAGAAGACAGATGGTTGAACATATGGAAATCGTTGATGGATTAGTTCTATCTTGTAGAGAAAAAATGATGGCTGAAGCCGGTAATGATAGTTTGGAGTTGTAATTATGCCTAGAATCGGATTACGTATTATTAAAACAAGTATTGCCGTCTTCATCATCATGGTATTATTCACTCTCTTTGGTGTACAGAGATCACCTTTCTATGTCCTTATAACCACAATTATCTGTATTCAGCCAGATAAAGAGAATGAAAAAAACCAGGCACTTGTAAGAGCCCTCGGCACACTTATAGGGGCTATTACTGGAGCTATTGTCATGTTTTTACAGCCTTTCATCCATATTGATCTCGCATGGGATTTACTCAATGCATTATTTATTATGTTGACTATTTACTTAACAGTCTTATTTAAAGTACAACATATGGCATTTATGGCCTGTGTGGCTTATCTAAGTGTTGCAGTTATTCCTCATGCTGGTATTTCACCTTATGCATTCTTATTCTATCGTGTCTTAGATACATGTATTGGTGTAGGGGTAGGTTATCTTGTCTGTACATTACATTTACCCATTAAGCGTAGAAATGATGTTCTCTTTGTAGCTGAACTTGATGATATGGAACAGACAGCACACCAGCAGTTAAATAACTTCAATAAGACACAATTGAATAAACTTGTAGATGATGGTGCCTTGTTTACTATCATCACTAAAAGAACACCTGCATCCATGCAGGCAGAAATTGAACATCTTAAACTACATCTACCAGTGATCGCATTAGATGGCGCAATATTGTATGACGTACCAAAAAACGAACTATTATGTACCTATTCCTTACCACAAACATTAGGTTCAAAGATCACTCGATTATTAGATGATAAACATCTTAATTACTTCTATCACGTTCTCAAAGACGATGTATTATTGACATATTATAATAGTTTCGACCAGTCCGAACAAATGGACTATTATGATATGATGCGTCAATCCCCTTATCGTAATTACATCTTTGGTATGCCTACACACTCATATCAACCTCTTTATATCAGTGTTCTTAATACAAAAGAGATTATCTATGATATTATAGATGACCTGATAGATTTAGGATTACATAAACAATTGCGTTATTTTGTAGAAGAAGATTATTTTGAAGGTATGTGCTTACTTAAGATTCTTTCTTATGAAGCCACTCCAGAAAATATGCTGGAAAGATTAAAGGAAAAGTTAGATATTAAAGAAAGTCTTGTCTATGGTTCATCTGATTCAATATGTGATGTCATAGTACCGGACAATGATTTCAATAGTATAGTAAAAAGTATTCATAACGAATATGAAGGAATTCAAATGAAAAGAAGACAGCCATGATAGCTGTCTTCTTTTCATTCATGGGGGAGTCTCAATGTATATTCAATTCATGATCAATATCATGGATTTTTTTATTTGTATACTTATTTGCAACTCCCATGATTAAAGTACTTAATAATACTGCAATAATAGTTAGAATAATATAGATCATAAGAATCACCTCTTTCATGTCTATACTATACATGTAAGTTGTGTAGTTCATATGTATTCGCTATGTATTTATTATGTTTTTTTACAATCCTTCTAACATATCATCAAATGTGATACCTAGAGAAAAACCAAAATGGAAATAATCATCCAAAGCATCCTGTAACTTAATAGGACTATAACCATTTCTTAAATCTAGAATATCATGATTGACTTTAAAGAGTAGATCAACAGAACTACTCTTTTCAGGCATTTCTTCATGATTCTTGATTTCATCAATCTGTAAGTCATATGCAATACTCATTAATAAGCGCATACCTTCGATATAAGTGTCTAAAAGAGCGTTTTGATCAACCTGAGTATCTTTATCCCAGAATGTATAAACATGTCCTAATTCTCCTGTATTATACACACATTGCATAAATGCAAGAAGTTTATGGTCAATCTTCTTAATATCTAGAATCTGACCTTTAGGAATATCTAATTCTCTGTTTAATACTAACTGATATAATTTTGATAATTCATTCATTTAAATCACCTCTTATATACTATTATAGTCAATTAAAAAAGAGAATCACGCAGATTCCCTAAATAATTCCTAAACCTTCTATTAAAATCTTAATACCTATGAGAATAAGAATAATACCACCAGTGATCTGTGCTTTCTGTTCATATTTACTTCCAAACACATGACCAATATAAACACCAGCAGATGCAATAATAAATGTCGTTAAACCAATAATAGAAATAGCCATGAAGATATTGATTGATTCAAAAGAGAACGTAACACCTACTGCAAGTGCATCAATAGCAGTTGCGATAGCAAGCATCAACATTGTCTTCCAAGAGAAGTCATCATTCTGTTTTTCTTCTTCAAAAGATTCTTTAATCATATTGATTCCAATAAATGCGAGTAGGATAAACGCAATCCAGTGATCAATAGAATTCACTAAACCACTCAATGTAGAACCAAGACAATAACCAATAAATGGCATCAATGCCTGGAATCCACCAAACCATACACCACATAATAATACATTCTTAATAGATAACTTCTTTACAGATAATCCTTTACATACAGATACCGCAAAAGCATCCATGGATAACCCAATACCAATTAATAATATTTCTATACTAGACATCTTTACACCTCAACTGGAATATAATCTTCCTTTACAACCTCATAATGCATATTGGATGCAGTCAGTTCATTAAGTTCATCTAAGAAAGAAGTATCTCTTAAATAAACATCATAATGAACTTCTTCATCATACTCAGTATTCATTAATAATAGATTCTTAGATTGTATTAAATAAGATACCTTACGGCTGAAGTGATAGTCAACACTAATACGATAAAGCTTGACAAGTTCTTTATCGACTATTTCTGCTTCTTTTAAAGCATCTGCAACACTATTTGTATAAGCACGAGTCAATCCTCCGGCTCCTAGCTTAATCCCACCAAAATAACGTGTCACAATCGCAATCACATTATCGATCTTCTGTCTCTGTAATACATTCAACATAGGAAGTCCTGCAGTACCTGATGGTTCTCCATCATCATCCGCTTTTTCTAAAGGACCGACACGATAAGCGACACAGTTATGTGTTGCATCATCTTTAGAATAGAGTTCTATTAAGTCTTTGATTTCTTTTTCATCATTACATGGAATCAGGGTTGTAATGAACTCTGATTTCTTAATAATGATTGTATTTGTCGTTGTTTCTTTAATTGATCTCATAGTTTCACCCGTTCGTATTATATCCCATTGGTTGTAAAATAAAAAGAAATAAACTATAATATACATAGTGAATTATCACTGATGGGGTATTAAAAATGAGTAAAATAGCGATTATTGCAGACAGTGGCTGTCAGATTGATATCAATGGAGAGCATGAAGGTATTTATATTGCACCATTATGTATTGGTCATGGTAGTCAGACATATTTAGATCAATTAGAAATCACAAGTCTTGATGTATTTAATCAGATGAAGGAAACAGATGATATGTATACAACATCTCAGCCTTCGACTGGTTCTTTAATGAAGGCTATGGAAGATGCGAAAAGAGATGGTTATGATGAGTTAATTGGGATTCCTATCGCAACTGGTTTATCATCTACATTAAATGGTATGCAGGTTGCAGCTAATACAGTAGAAATGCCTATTACTTTAATCGATTCTCAAGGAACAGCACATGTTCAAAAAAAGCTTATTGAAGCAGCACGAAATCTCATAGAAAAGGGTCAGTCTGTTTCTGAAATTAAAGAAAAGCTTGAAGATATGGTTAAGCATTCAGGTACAATTATTTTTACACCAAACTTGAATCACCTTAAAAAGGGTGGGCGTATTACGCCTGCAGTCGCAATGCTTGGCAATATGTTGAAGCTTGTTCCAGTTATGGAATTGAATAGTGAATTAGGTGGTAAGATTGATACTTTAGGCAAAGTAAGAACAACACGTAAGGCATGTAAGATGCTTGCTGATCGTGTTGTTGAAAGAGGCGCAAATGCGAAAGATTATACATTTGCGATTGAAGATGTTCTTGCACCTGAAGAAGCTCAGCGTGTAAGAGACTATCTTGAAGAACAATTAGGTCCATGTCAAGTTACCATGAGAGAGTTACCAAGTGTTGTAGGTGCTCATATGGGAATTGGTGGTGTAGGAATCCAATTCATCAAAAATCTCGCAGAATAGGAAGCAGATGATGAATCTGCTTTTTTTGTATAGAAAGGAGGAGGCGCATGCAAAGAGAATTTGAAATGGTTGTACAGACAAGTGCAGCTACACAGAGTTTACGTTATTTATTAAAAAGCGGTGATATGACGTGTATCACAAAGGGAGAAATTACTAAAAGACTAGAAGCAGCAGTCCTTTTACAGGATTTAAGTTTTCAGGCTGTTATGACAAGTGGTGAAGTCGTAGAGGATATGCTGGAGAATACCTATGAGGATTATGATGAAGCATTAAGAGATTCTATTCAGACTCATGGAATTGTATTTAAGGATTATACCTTTGCGGTGACTTATAAATATGATGAAGAAGCTGTCTTTAAACCTTTCTTCTCTAGACAATATGGGGCAGACTTAGGTTTTTCACTTCCATTAGTGGATGATATGAAATATGCGAATATGTGTGTATGTCTTGCATTAATTAAATTATCAAGAGAATATGTACGCACAAGCGTAGGAATAACTCATGATTATACAGATGTGAAGCCTAGTATTCATCTTACATTTAAACCAGGTATATTCCTACCTAAGCTACTTACAGAAAAGCCATATACAGAAATGACATTCAATGCAGTCTATGCTGCAATATATAAACTGCGTGCCGCAATACGTTTCTTCTCATATGATCATACAGAAGAAGCTTATAAGAAGTGGATCACTTTGATAGAAGAAATGAGTACTCGTCCTTATGATGGTATATTAGATGATCTAGATGAATTAGATTATGTGCCATCACAAAAAGAAGAACTTTATGTATATGAAGATAAGGTCAATGGTGGAGGTACTGTTCAGTGCTTAAATAACTCATTTTATGCATTAATACTCTGGGCCGCTATATTGACTAAAGTCATGAATGAACAGTTCTTATATGAAACAAACTACCCGGACATGAACTTATGGGATTATTAATAAAAAGAAAATTATCAAAACACCTATAAATAGGCTTTGTCAGTGTAAACATTGACGCATTAATTCTTTCTCTTCGCTATAATAGTGTTAGAAAAAAGAGGAGGGAAAGAATATGTTAGAAAGTTATAAAGAAATTACATCAATCTCATTAAATAAGTTAAAGGACTACTTAGATGTCATTGATGTATATCATGATTCATTTATTGATACTTGCAGAAGTCAGAAGAAAATAGAGGCTTATATTAAGGCACATCAAAAGAAATACTTAGGACTTGCTTTAAAGAAACTCTATGAAATTGATGATATGCAATGTCTAGAAAATCATCTTGTAATGATTGAGTATTTATTTGGAGATCATCCACGTATTCAATCATTGAATAAAAAGTTATGTAACTATATGCTGCACAATGGATCACCAATAGACGTGTATCGTATTGTGAGACATCTGATGCCTTTCTCATATGTTGCTCTTATTTCTATATTAGTAGAGAAAGAAGTCATTACTTATGCACAGGCTGCTTACTTCTCTTTGGTAGAAGAAGATATTGAAGGAGCTTATGACTACTTAGAAAATTGCGAAGTGGAACCAGATGAATCACTTTTAAATCTTTATGCATCTTATGACTTGATTGGTTATTTCCTACTTGTGGATCATTATAGTAAAAAGGTATCTTACCAGGTATCAGGAGGCATAAGATGGGAGAAAAAATGTGGGCTGTCTTCTCATTATTGATGAATTCAGAAGAATGTATCAGTGCAGAAGAAATACAGCGTCAATTAGAAGAAAAAGGTTATGATATTGGTTTAAAAGCTGTTTATGCAGTGATTAAACAGATTAATGCATTTACATCTTTAATGTTTGGAAAAGAAATAATCAAAGCAGTCAGACGTTTTGGTTATATTATTGAAACGGGCTATTTTGATGAAGCACAACTACAGTTATTGATTGATATGGTGAATTATCGTCAGGACTTAAGTAGTGCAGATAAAGTAGAATTGATTAATAAACTTTTAAAATTCTCTTCTGCAAAACAGAAGGAAGAAACCCAGTGCGGAACTTTCCATTGTAACTGTGGAAAATAATTTGAAAAAAACTTGTTGACAATGTGGGAAATCTATGGTATCCTAGTGCAGGTTAAGAAAAGAAAGCAGAGTGTCCACTCTCACCTCAGCA
>OIXA01002666.1_pt1 | contig 19979 bp, 18 predicted proteins | sample 1587721 | NCBI WGS metagenome assembly OIXA01 (sample SAMEA3888900, study PRJEB22519) | human gut metagenome | biome: human gut; feature: human-associated habitat; material: faeces | place: Denmark | collected 2013 | reverse complement strand
CAGTGCACCCGGCACCGGTATAAAAAAATTTTCTTTCATTTTTGGTAAATGTGCTCTCCATCCGCACATATCTTTTTGGTCAGAATTGTGTTACACTGATGTTACATTCCCTGCGGAATCATAAAATCCGGGTAAAATCCAACAGACAATGCCATCCTCCCGCCCGGGAAACAACAAAAATCCACGCAAAAGAGGTCCGACAAACTTTGAAATCTTTCGCTTCTTCCCTGCACGCTTTCAACCAGACCTATCATTCTTTGCAGCGCTCAGCCGGTGCTCTGCTGCACCATGCCGGGGTCATCCTGCCGGCGCTGGTCGGACTGTACGCAGTCGCAACCAACCTGCTGTTTATCCCGCTGATGCAGCAGCTCTGGTCGCTGACGCTCCGGTTCGCGCCCGTGCATTACCTGAACAACAGCAATGCTTCGGACATTTTTGTTTCCCCGGCCATCATCCTGTGTCTTGTGGTCATTGCATTGCTGACAGCATTCTGGGCGCTGTCTGAATTTTCGGTGCTGCTGCACGGGCTGGAGTTGGCCCGCAGCGGCAGACCGGTGCAGCTGCCTGCCCTGCTGCGGGATGCGCTGGTGGACATCCGGCACACGTTTCTTCCGCAGAACTGGCCGGTCCTCGTATACAGCGCCGTGCTCATCCCCTTCACCAGCTTTTTCCTGACCTCCAACTACGTCACCCAGTTTGCCGTACCGGAGTACCTTCTGGGCGTACTGCGCGCTACCACACGCTATCATGCGCTGTATCTGGCGATCGTGGTACTACTGGTTCTATTGTTTCTCTCCTGTGCGCTGGTGCTGCCCCTGTTTGTCCTGGAGCGCCGCAGCCTGTGGCAGGCCGTCCGGGAGAGCGTCGGGTTCGTGCGGCACCGAATTTTCCGCACAGCGCTGCTTCTGCTGCGCTGGAATCTCTCGGCAGTCCTCCGTTCGGGCAGCCTGGCCCTGTGCGTACTGGCACCGCTGTACGCGGTCATTCTGGGCATCGGGCTCCAGAACACCGCTGCCATGGTGGCGCTGTCCCGCGCCAGCCTGCTGGTCGAGGTGCCGTTCTTCCAGTTCCTGCTCGACTGCTCCATCACCATTGCGCAGTGCAGCATCCTGTTTTTGCTGTACCGCCGCCTGCGGGAGGGTGATGCCGTGCCGGAGGATACCCAGAATGGGAAGCCCGTCCGTGCGAAGGGCCGTCGCCTGCTGGCCGCTGCGGTGGTCGGCGTCACGCTGGTCACAATCGGCCTTTCCTTTATTTATATTGCCCTGCCGACGGATGATGAGCTGCGCACCATGCTGGGCGGCGCGGCTCCCATCGTCACGGCACACCGCGGCTATTCGACGGCTGCACCGGAGAACACCCTGCCCGCCTTTCAGCTGGCCATCGACCACCACAGCGACCGGGCCGAGCTGGATGTGCAGATGACAAAGGATGGTGTGGTCATGGTGACCCACGACACCAGCCTGCGCCGCTGCACCGGCCGCAACGCCAACATATACGACCTGACCTTTGCACAGGTGCGGGAGCTGGATGCCGGGCGGTGGTTCAGTGCCCGGTACGCCGGTACGCAGATCCCCACACTGGAAGAGGTGCTGGACCTGTGCAAGGGGAAAATCCAGCTGAACATCGAGATCAAGCCCAATGCCGCCACCCCGGAGCTGGAAGCTGAGACCGTGCGCATCATCCGGGAAAAAGGCTTTGAAAAGGACTGCGTGATCACCTCCCAGAGCTACGAGACCCTTTGCAAGGTAAAGGAGCTGGACCCCGAGATCGAGACGGGGTATATTCTAGCGCTGGGCGTGGGAACCTATTACGACCTGCCTGCCGCCGACTTTTTCAGCGTGGAATCCACCTTTATTACCTCCGGCATGGTGCAGCAGATCCATCTGCGCGGCAAGACGGTGTCCGCCTGGACGGTCAACCGTGCGGAGGACGCCCGTGCCCTGCTGAGCCTTGGCGTGGATGATGTGATCACCGACAAGCCTGAGATGGTACAGGACCTGCTCAATGAGGACGCCGACCTTGACCGGAACCTTGTGCTGATGCGTGACCGGCTCAAGGAACTGCTGGGCCTGACGGAAAGCGCCGACAGCGAGGTCGACCCGGATGACAGCGCCATTGAGGAGGTGCTGGAAGACCCGGAGGAACTGTTGGATCAGGCATGATCTTCTTCCCGGACAGACACAGCAAAGCCCCCGGCTCTTGATCGTGAGAGCCGGGGGCTTTTTGCGGGGCTTTGCGCCCGAAGGATCATTTCTGCAGGGTGTTCCAGGCAGGCATTTCATTGCGCAACTTTTCCCACATGGGCATGGCCGTTCCGGCCTGTTTGCGCAAAGCCTCAAAGGCTTCGTCCAGGTACTGCATCTCCTTTACTGCGTGCATGGCGTGGTCGGAGGCGCACAGGCGACCCAGCGGAGTCTTGGCCATGGCAAGCACCATGGCGTCCATCTTGCGGCGGCCTGCCGTGCCGGGTTTGTAGTAGTCCGTATTCTCTGCGTCGTTTACCGGGATGCCGAGAGCCTTGAGCATCTCACAGCCCTCATAGGCGGCATCCAGAATGGCATCGCGCTGCTGTTTGGTGGCGCGGGTCAGGTCCCCGTTGCAGGCATAGCACACATAGCAGACCGGCAGAATAAACACAATGTGGCACTTGAGCCACTCGTCCATATCGCTGTAGAACGTCAGCTTATACTTTGTGCCGTCAAAGGCGGTCTTGAGCCGGATGCGGAAGGTGCCGGAAAGCGGAGCCGTGGCACCGCCCACCGTCATGCCCACACCGGTGTGCACACTGACCACCCGGTCGCGCTCCCGGCGGCCTGCGGTGTTCTGGAAGCCAAAGGCGACCTTGTCGGCTGGGCGCTGCATAGCTTCCAGAACCTGCTTTGCATAGGGGTCGTTGCCCACGAATACAAAGTAGGGGCTCCGGTTGGCCTTGAGGACGGGCAGCACATCCGGCAGCTGACCGGCCTGCAGCACCACGAACACAAGGTCGTAGAAGTCCTCCGGGGCCAGGACGTCGATGGTGCGCACCCGGTCCAACGTGGTTTTGCGCTGCGCCCATTGGCGGATGACCAGACCCTTCTGGTCGATGCGCTCCTTCCACTCCCCGCGTGCCAGCAGGGTCACGTCGTTCTTTTTGTTCTGCAGCAGCACATGGGCCAGTTCACAGCCCAGCACGCCGGCTCCGTACACCAGGATCCTCATGCAGATGCGCCTCCCTCATGAAATGGTTTCCGGGTTTATTTTTTCAAAAACGAGAAAAAACCTTTTTTCTCGTACGGTGCACTCGATACGCCCTTGACTTCGTAGCCGGTGGCGTTGATGACATCCCGCAGCTTTGCCTCGTCCAGAGCCTGTTCCGAGTGGATCACCGTCTGGCCCTTGGTGTGGGAAGAGGCCACTTTCTTTGCCTCCGGAAATGCCTTGCGCACGGCATCGTTGACATGGCTCTCGCACATGCCGCACATCATACCGTCTACCTTTACCACTGTTTCGATCATTGTCTGTTCCCTCCATGATGGTTTCCGCGCGCGTTCGGCGGACCGCTGCACGTTAGGGAATGCTAACCGCAGCTTTAAACAAAATGCTGTCGGGGTGCCCCGGCAGCAGTGCGGAGCGTTCCCCTTTTTGGGCCTGCGGCCCGGGCTGCTCAGAAATGCGCGCACAATGTACAGCTTCATCATATCACACCGGTAGGCAAATTGCAAGCCGTGCGGTGCAAAGGTCAGTATTCGACGCCTTTGCGGGCGGCAATTCCCTTCTGATAGGGGTGGCGGATGCACTTCATCTCGGTCACATAATCGGCGGCGTCCAGCATCCACTGCGGGGCGGCATGGGCCGTGAGCACACATTCCTGCCCGGCGGGACGCTGCAGCACCGCCCGGCGAAGCAGGTCCTTGTCCACCATATCCAGTTCCCAGGCGCTGCCGGCCTCGTCCAGCACCAACAGGTCCGCTTCCTGTGCCATGGCAACGGTCAGGTTCCGGTCCTGCAGGGCCTGCGTGGCGGCCTTTTCGGCGTCGTTCATCTGAAAGACGAATTTCTGCCCGGCCTTGCCCCGGTAGACCGTGGCCCCCAGCTGCTCCAGCAGCGGGATCTCCCCGCTCTTGCCGCCCTTCAGGAACTGCACGATGACCACCTTTTTTCCGCTGCCCAGTGCACGCAGCGCAAGGCCCATGGCGGCGGTGGTCTTGCCCTTGCCGTCGCCGTAATACAAATGCAGCAGTCCCATCTGTTCCATACCGTTCTCCTTATTCGTTCTGTTCCATTTTATCCTATCACGCCCGGCGGCAGAACACAACGTTTCCGGAAAAATTTTCTCTTGACAGACACGGATTTTTTATGATACACTCCATGCAGTTTGTTCTTGCAAACGCACCGTTCCTTCTGGAACGGCGTTTCTTTTTTGCTCAAAAGTTAGTAGATTCTAACATTTGGCATCTCCCCGGACACAGAAAGGACCTTTGTCATGCATCCTCTCAAAAAAGCGTTTTTTGTCGCCCTCGGCTGCATCAGCCTGGCGCTGGGCACCATCGGCATTGCACTGCCCATTCTGCCCACGGTGCCGTTCTATCTGCTCACGGCCTTCTGCTTTGCCAACAGCTCCGAGCGGCTGCACACCTGGTTCACCCACACGACCGTTTATAAAAAGTACATCGGCAGCTATTTCCGCCGCCGCGGCATGACCCGCAAGGCCAAGGCGCTCCTCATCGGCACGGTAACGGCCATCATGCTCCCCGGGTTCATCCTGATGGACAAGGTGCCCGTGGGCCGCGCCATTATGGCCATTGTCTGGGTGGGGCACATCGTCTACTTCGGTTTCAAGGTGCAGACCATCACCCAGCAGGAAGCGGACGATGCCATGGCACAGGCACTGGAAGAGTAAGCAATCGAACAGCAAAAAATGAAGCCGCTGCGTATTTTTCTACGCAGCGGCTTCATTTTCTTTCTGGGATAGGATCACTCGTACAGCGGGAAGTCGCGGGTCAGCTTGAGCACACGCTCGCTGATCTCATCCTTCTTCTCGTCGTAGTGCCAGATGCAGTCGGCAATGCAGTCGGCGATGACCTTCATCTCGGCCACGCCCATGCCGCGGGTGGTGACCGCCGGGGTGCCCAGACGCACGCCGGAGGTGACGAACGGGCTGCGGGTCTCGCCGGGGACGGTATTCTTGTTGGCAGTGATGTGCACGCTGTCCAGACGGGCTTCCAGATCCTTGCCGGTGCACTCCTCGTCACGCAGGTCGATGAGCATCAGATGGTTGTCGGTACCGCCGGACACCAGCTTGACGCCGCGTTCCTGCAGAGCTGCGGCCAGAGCCTGAGCGTTCTCCACGATCTTGCGGGCATACTCCTTGAACTCCGGCTTGAGGGCCTCGCCGAAGCAGACGGCCTTGGCGGCGATGACGTGCTCCAGCGGGCCGCCCTGGGTGCCGGGGAACACGGCCGAGTTGATGCGCTTGGCAATGACCGGGTTGCTGGTCAGGATCAGGCCGCCGCGGGGGCCGCGCAGGGTCTTGTGGGTGGTGGTGGTCACCACATCGGCATAGGGCACCGGGCTCTGGTGCTGGCCGCCGGCCACCAGACCGGCAATATGGGCCATATCCACCATCAGGAATGCACCGTAACCGTGGGCGATCTCAGCGATCTTCTCAAAGTCGATGGCACGGGGGGAAGCGGATGCACCGGCCACGATCAGCTTGGGGCGCACCTTCTTGACCTGCTTTTCCAGCTCGGCGTAGTCGATCACGCCATCGGCATTGACGCCGTAGGAAACAAAGTGGTAGTTCTTGCCGGACATGTTCACGGGGGAGCCATGGGTCAGATGGCCGCCCTGGGACAGATCCATGCCCATGACGGTATCGCCCAGATCCAGCAGGGCGAAGTAGACGGCCAGATTGGCCTGTGCACCGGAATGGGGCTGGACGTTGGCGTACTTGGCACCGAACAGCTTGCAGGCGCGCTGGATGGCGATGTTCTCCACCTCATCCACATAGACGCAGCCGCCGTAGTAACGCTTGCCGGGCAGGCCCTCGGCGTACTTGTTGGTGAGCACACTGCCCATGGCAGCCATGACGGCGGGCGAGACGATGTTCTCGCTGGCAATGAGCTCGATGTTCTGGCGCTGACGGGTCAGCTCCCGGTTCATGGCAGCCCCCAGTTCCGGGTCTACGGTATTGACCAGGCCGATGGTATCCATCATTTCTCTGTACATTTCAGTTACCCCTCTCTTGATACAGACAGATCGACGTCTTGTTCAAGCACCCGGCTCCTGCACACTGGGCCGCATTGCTTTATATTATCATAGCAGAAAGCTGCAAAACCTTCAATCCTCTTTTCGCCAAAAGGCTTGCTTTTTTGGACTGAAGTGTTTATTATATTTGTATAAAAATGCATTGTCGATTTTGTGGATTTTTCAGCTTTCCACGATCACAGATGAAACGAGGTGTTTTGCGTGGACATCGCCGAGGAAAAGCAGGCCCAGCGCACATCCGGCAAAGCGGCCCGCCGGGCCCTTTCGCCGGAGCAGCGGGCCGCCGCCAACGCGGCGTTGTGTGCCCGGCTGTGGCAGCTGGACGCCGTGCAGAATGCCCAGACCATCCTGCTGTATGCGGCCTTTGGGGGTGAAGCAGGCCTTGCCGGGTTTGCCGCCGAAGCGGCCCGCCGGGGCAAGGTGCTGGCCTACCCGGTGTGCGGAGAAAACTGCTCCCTCACCGCCGCCGTGCCCGGCCCGGACGGCTGGGAGACAGGGCTGTACGGCATCCGCACACCGGTACTGGAACGGTCGGTGCTGCTGGAACCGGAACAGCTGGATCTGGTGCTGGTGCCCTGCACTGCCTTTGATGCAGACTGCTTCCGGGTGGGCATGGGCAAAGGCTACTACGACCGCTACCTGCCCCGCTGCACAAAAGCGGCAAAGATCGGCATTGCATTGGAAGTTCAGCGCGTTGCACACGCTGCCGTGGATGAGCACGACCAGCGGCTGGACGCGTTTGTGACAGAGAGGGGTTTGTACACATGGACATGATGAACGAAAGCTGCAGCCGGTTCCTGGCAGAACTGGCCAGCAAAGCACCCACACCGGGCGGCGGCGGTACCGCGGCACTGGTGGGTGCCGCCGGTGTGGCACTGGGCAACATGGTGGGCTGCCTGACGGTGGGCAAAAAGAAGTATGCCGCCGTGGAAGCGGACCTTCTGACCCTGAACGAGCGGGCCGGTGCCCTGCGCGCGGAGCTGGAAGCACTGGTGCAGGCGGATGCCGAAGCCTTTGCGCCGCTGGCCGCCGCCTATGGCCTGCCCAAGGACACTCCGGAGCAGGCGGCTCACAAGGCCGCTGTGCTGGAAACCGCACTGGATGCTGCCTGTGCCGTGCCGCTGGAGATCATAGGCAAGTGCGCCGAAGGCATTGCACTTGTGGAAGAATATGCCGCCAAGGGCAGCGCGCTGGCCGTGTCCGATGCAGGCTGCGCCGCCGCACTGTGCAAGGCCGCCCTGCAGGCCGCCAGCCTGAACGTGTTCATCAACACAAAGCTGATGACCGACAAAACCCATGCCGCCGCACTGGATGCGCAGGCCGACGCCCTGCTGAGCGAGTATGTCCCGAAGGCGGACGCCGTGTTTGCACAGGTCACAAAGCAGCTTCGCACCTGACCCGACGGTGGGCGGGGAGAAAGCTCCCCACACGCCATACCGCATTACCTGAAATGAGAGGAATACAAAATGGCAAGCATCCTGAAGGGCGCGCCCGTAGTGGCCGCCATGAACGAACGCAACGCTGCTCTGTGTGAGCAGCTCAAGACAAAGGGCATTGTGCCCACGCTGGCCGTGGTGCGCGTGGGTGCGCGCGAGGACGATCTTTCCTATGAGCGCGGCGTGATGACCCGCTGCGGCAAGGTGGGCGTGGAAGTGAAACAGTATCTGCTCCCCGCCGACGCAGCACAGGACGACCTGCTGAAGGTCATCGCAGAGATCAACGCCGACGATGCCATCCACGGCTGTCTGCTGTTCCGCCCGCTGCCCAAGCAGTTTGATGACCGCACCGTGCGTGCCGCACTGGCTCCGGAAAAAGACATCGACGGCATCACCGACGGTTCCCTAGCCGGTGTGTTCACCAACACCGATCTGGGTTACGCTCCCTGCACCGCGCAGGCCTGCCTGGAGATTTTGAAGCACTACAATGTTCCCCTCTCCGGCAAACGCGCCGTGGTGGTAGGCCGCAGCCTGGTAGTGGGCAAGCCTGCCGCCATGATGCTGGACCGGGAAAATGCCACCGTGACCATCTGCAACTCCCGCACCCGGAACCTGCCCCAGATCTGCCAAGAGGCGGATGTGGTCGTGGTGGCCATGGGCCGGATGGGCGCTGTGGGTGCTGACTGCCTGCGTCCCGGCCAGACCGTGGTGGATGTGGGCATCCATCTGAACGACGAGGGCAAGCTGTGCGGTGACGTGCGCTTTGCCGAGGCGGAGCCTGTCGTGGATGCTATCACCCCCGTGCCGGGCGGTGTGGGCACCGTGACAACCTCGGTGCTGGTGGGCCATGTGGTGCAGGCTGCCGCCAAAAAGGCCGGGCTGTAACAACAATTTTCGGATGCAAAAACAGCGCCTGACGGTTTGAAATTTCCGTCAGGCGCTGCTTTTGTTTTTATGATGGTTTATCAGCCGTGCACCACGAGCAGCAGCAGAGCCGATGCCACGCACTGCAGGATGAGCCAGCGGGCTACGACCTGCTCGTCGCTCCAGCCCTTGTTCTTACGCACATGGTCGTGCAGCGGGGTGCGGGTGTTCTTGAGGATGGAGATGTGCAGGAAGCGCTTCAGGCTGATCTTCAGGATGCCCAGGCTGCCGTCCACGATGAACACGATGGCTGCCAGCAGGAAAGCAAAGGGGTGGCCGCACTTCAGCGACAGGATGGCGATGAAGAAACCCATGGCGCGGCTGCCGGCATCGCCCATCAGCAGGGTGCTGGGCTTTGCGTTGGACCACAGGTAAGCCAGCAGCGCACCCATGAACACCACACCGGCGGTGCTGTAGTCGGCCAGCTCTTCGTGGTAGGCGATCAGGTAGGTGCCGATAGTCACCACGGCCAGGCTGGCGGACAGGCCGTCCACACCGTCGGTGCAGTTGACCACGTTGATGCTGGCCCAGATCAGGATGACGATGAGCAGCAGGTACACCGCATACGGCAGGGTGAAGCTCCACTGCAGGAACTGCACGCCGCAGCCGTTGAAGTTGAGGTAGGTCACGCCTGCCACCACGGCGATGACAAAGTCGATGATGCCTTTTTTGTACTCGTTCCAGGCCTTTTCGGCGGCATCGTCAAAGTAGCCGGAGAGCATGGAAGCGATGAGCAGCACGGTGTAGATGACATATTCTACCCGGAACGGCAGGAATGCCAGCGACACCAGCGCGATGCACAGCACGAAGATCAGGCCGGAACCGCGGGCCTTGCCCTTGGACAGGCCGCCATTGACGGCAAATTCACGGCCATGGTCGTGGGGAAGCTTGTTGTGGAACAGCGAATCGGTAAGCGCGGTGAGCGCAAATGCCAGCAGAAACGCTGCGGCATCCACCCCGCGCTGCCCGACGACAGACACCAGAGATTCGATCATATTTCTATTCTCCTCATTTCTTTTGCAATTCATGCCTTGTGTTGTTGAGTGTATCACGCCGCACCCAAAAAATCAATCACCGGGCACAAAAAGGCAGCAGATTGACTTTTGTACCATCCGCCTTTATAATAAGTGATTAGACTCATCATCCGCTATTCTGACCTTGAAGGAGGAACCATGTCCATTACCCTTGAACAGCTCTCGGCCAAAATGCGGCAGGGCGAGCAGGTGCCGCTGCGGCAGACCGCGCAGATCGTGCTGACACTGAGCATCCCGTCCATCCTGCAGCAGATCGTGGTCACGGCCATGGAATACATCGACGCCGCCATGGTGGGCCATATCGGAGCTTCGGCCACCGCATCCATCGGCATCGTCAGCTCCAGCACCTGGCTGCTGCACGGCATGCTGGCCGGGCTGTATATGTCTTTTTCCATTCAGGTGGCACAGTATCTGGGTGCCGACCGGCAGGAGGATGCCCGGGGCGTGCTGCGGCAGTCCATGCTGTTCAATCTGTTCGTCGGTCTGGCAGCGGCCGCTCTCGGCATCGGCATCAGCCGGTATCTGCCCGGCTGGCTGGGGGCCGACCCGGCCCTGCAGGCGGATGCCTCGGCCTATTTTGCCATCTGGGCGGCTTCCCTGCCCTTTGCCATGGCCATGGGCACCTACTCTTCCATGCTGCGTTCCACCGGTGACGCGCTGACCCCCGGTCTGATCAGTGTGCTCACCTGCATTCTGGATGCCATCTTCAACTATGTCCTCATCAACCCCACCCGCACCATCCTGCTGGCCGGGCACAGCATCACCGTGTTCGGCTTCGGCTGGGGCGTGCCGGGTGCGGCACTGGGCACTGCGCTGTCCAATGTGGTGGGCGGCCTGCTGGCTCTGGCACTGCTGCTGTTCCGGGACGGTGTGCTGTGCATCCGCCGCCCCGGCTCCTGGCGCATCACAAAGGCCTGCCTGCAGAACCTGTGGAAGGTGGGTGCGCCGCTGGCCGCCGAGCGTGCGGCGCTGTCGTCGGCGCAGGTGCTGCTGGTGCGCATCGTGTCCGGGCTGGGCACTACCGCCATTGCGGCCAACAGCCTGGGCGTGAGCGCCGAAAGCCTGTGTTACATGGCAGGCTACGGCGTCCAGGACGCCTCCCTTGCCATGGTAGGCCAGGCCGTGGGCGCCCACCGGCGGGATATGGCCAAACGCATTGCCTGGCTGTGCACCGGTATGGGCATGGCCATCATGGCGCTGACCGGCGTGGGCCTGTATGTGTTTGCTCCGGCCCTGATGGGCATCTTCACCGCCGACGCTGCCGTCATTGCGCTGGGTGCGCAGGTGCTGCGCATCGAAGCCTTTGCCGAGCCGATGTTCGGGGCCAGCATCGTGGCCAGCGGTGCCATGCAGGGTGCCGGTGACAGCACCGGCTGCTTTGTGCTGAACCTCGTGAGCATGTGGGGCATCCGGCTCACGCTGGCCGTGCTGCTGGCTCCCCGCTTCGGGCTTGTGGGCGTGTGGTTTGCCATGTGCGCCGAGCTGTGCACCCGCGGTGCCCTGTTCCTGCTCCGGCTGGCCCGCGGCAAATGGCTGGACAAGGGCGCGCTGGCCTGATAGATTCTTTTCCATTATAAAACAGCTCCCCGGCCGGGACCGCTGCAATTGGGCAGCCCCAGCCGGGGAGTTGCTGTTTGATTGAGAAGAAAAGAAGAAAGAAAAGAGAAAAGCAAAAATTACTTGCGGCCGTGCAGGATGGGAGACAGTGGCTTGTAGATCAGCAGGCAGAGCACGGCATCCAGCAGGCCCTTGACCAGCGTGAAGGGCATGTTGAAGATGACCAGGCACTTGATCAGGCTGTTGGCCGAAGGCAGAATGGCCTGGTACATGCCAAGAATGGCTTCCAGCGGCATGTGGTAGAACTCCACATAGGCCGGGTAGGTGATGAAGTAGTTGGACGGCACACTGAACACCGCCATGGCTGCGGCACCGGCAATGGCACCAAGGATGGCCGTTTTGCGGCTCTTGCGGTGCTTGTAGATGAAGCCCGCCACCGCCGAGAACACCGCGCCCAGCATGAAGTTGCACAGCTCGCCCACGCAGGCGGTGGAGGTGCCCTTGATGACGATGTGGAGCAGGTTCTTCATGAAGCTGATCACTACGCCGTACACGGGGCCCAGTGCAAAGGCACCCAGCAGGGCCGGCAGGTCGGAAAAGTCCATCTTGACAAAGCTGGGAATGAGCATCGGGATGGGAAACTCGATGAACATCAGGATAAAGGCCACCGCGCTGAGCATGGCGGCAACGGTCAGGTTGTGGGTCGTATTCTTTCGCATAGGTTTTGTCCTCCCCCGGGGTTCGCCCCGTTCAAAAAATTGATTGGAAAGCCCTTTTCGCATGGAACTCGGAACGGGTAAGACAAACAGAAAAGCGCCCTGCTGCAACAAAAAACTGCAACAGGGCGCGTAGACACAAACGTTGTCTGCCGTTTCTTGCATCCGGACTATACCGTTGGTCCCGGAGTTGCACCGGGTCAGCACCCTTGCGGGTGGTCGCGGACTTTACCGCCAGTGGGGAATTGCACCCCGCCCTGAAACGAACTTTCTGGCCTAGAGTATAGCGCGGTACTGCGGCGCTGTCAACCCCTTTTTGAAAGTTTGCGCATTTTTTATCAAAGTGTGTTTTCACCTTTCTTTCCTTGCCCCGGGCGGCAGAGTATGCTATCATAATATGCGTTGTGAAAAAACACAGGAGGTCTTCCATGATTTTCTCGATCCGTAACCTTGGCTTCGAGCTTGGCTCTCTTCTGCTGGAGGGCTGGGCGGCCTTTGCCGCCCGCGTGGTGTGCGCGGCGCTGCTGCTGGTGCTTGGCTGGCTGGCGCGGCAGCTGTTGTCCCGCAAGGTGTGCCCTGCCCTGCTGCGCCGCAGCTGGCGGCTGGCGGGTACGCCCATCCTGCTGCGCAGCTTTGCCGTGCCGGTGCAGCGGCTCACCCTTGCGGCGTTCATCTATGCCGCAGCGGCCAGCCTGCCGTGGGCCATTCCCGGCGTAAGTAAATTTCTGCTCACAGTCTTTGAGCTGGCCGCCACCTTTTTTGTGTGTCAGGGACTGTACGCCGCCGCCGACCTTACCGACCTTTTGCTGGCAAACTGCGGCGAGGAGGTGCGCGCCAACCGCACCCTGACCACCCTGCTGAACAAGGTGTACAAAGTTCTCATCGTGGTTCTGGGCATTATGACCATGGCGCAGGAGACCGGCCTGCCGGTGGGCAGCATCGTAGCCAGTGCGGGTCTTGTCGGTCTGACTATCTCTCTGGCGGCGCAGGACAGCGCCAAAAACCTGTTCAGCGGGCTGGTCATCCTACTGGACCGGCCCTTTTCCATCGGTGACTGGATCTCCGTGGGTGATGTTTCCGGCGAGGTTGTGGACATCAACTTCCGCTCCACCAAAGTCCGCGCACTGGATAACTCGGTGTACATCCTGACCAACAGCACGGTCAGCTCTGCCACCATCAACAACGGTACTTTGCGTAACAAGCGGCTGTACCGCTTCACCCTCGGGGTCACCTACGACACCACCCGTCCCCAACTGGAACAGCTGATGACCGACCTGACCGCCATGCTCAAGGCCAGCCCCTACACCTACGAGGACTCGGTGCTGGTCAAGCTGAGCGGCTTTGGGGCTTCCAGCATCGACCTGCTGGTGTCTGCCTATCTGCGCACCGCCGACATGACCCGCTTTTTGCAGATGCAGAACGATTTGAATCTCGACCTGATGGACGTGATGCAGAAAAACGGCGTGGACTTCGCCTTCCCCTCCACCACCGTGTATCTGGAAAAGAACAGCTGAATTTCCTTGGAGGGATCTTTCCATGACACAGCTTTTGCTGCCTATTATTTACTTAGCCTTTATCAGTCTTGGTCTGCCAGATTCCCTGCTGGGGTCTGCATGGCCCACCATGTACCCCCAGCTGGGCATCCCCTTTTCCTACGCGGGCATCCTGTCCATGATCATCTCGCTGGGCACCATCGTTTCCAGCCTGAACAGCGACCGGCTCACCCGGGCGCTGGGCACGGGCAGAGTGACCGCCCTCAGCGTGGGCATGACCGCTGCGGCGCTGTTCGGTTTCTCGGTCTCCGGCCAGTTCTGGATGCTCTGTCTGTGGGCTGTCCCCTACGGTCTGGGTGCGGGCAGCGTGGATGCCGCCCTGAACAACTACGTTGCCCTGCATTACGAGAGCCGCCACATGAGTTGGCTGCACTGTATGTGGGGCGTGGGCACCACCATCGGCCCTATGGTGATGGGCGCGGCGCTTTCCGGCGGGCTGGACTGGAACAGCGGCTACCGGTACATCGCTCTGTTCCAGATCGCACTGACTGCCGTGCTTTTTTGCAGTCTGCCCCTGTGGCATAAACGCTCCGACGCCGCCCCGGACGGCACCGTGCCCAAGGCGCTGACCCTGCCGCAGGTGTTCACGCTGCCGGGCGCGAAGGAAGTGATGCTCTGCTTTTTCTGTTACTGCGCACTGGAGACCACCGCCGGGCTTTGGGCCAGCAGTTACCTGACCCTTGTGCGGCAGGTGCCCGCCCAGACGGCTGCCAGCTTTGCCAGCCTGTTCTATATCGGCATCACAGTGGGGCGGGGCGTCTGCGGCTTTTTGACCTTGAAACTGAGCGACGATCAGATGATCCGTCTGGGGTTTGCGGTGCTGGGCGTGGGCATTGCCGCCCTGCTGCTGCCCGGAGCGCAGGTCTTTGCTCTGGCAGGGCTTGTGCTGGTAGGGCTGGGCTGTGCGCCCATCTACCCCAGCGTCATCCACTCCACCCCGGCGCACTTCGGCGCACAGAATTCTCAGGCCGTCATCGGCATCCAGATGAGCAGTGCCTATGTGGGCAATCTTGCCATGCCGCCGCTGTTCGGTCTGCTGGCCAACAACATCACCCCGGCGCTGTTCCCCTTCTACCTGCTGGTATTTCTGGTGCTAATGGCGCTGATGCACCGGCAGCTGGTGCGCAAAACCAACTGCTGAGCTTTTACCCTTTTTCAAAACCGCCATTCTCTTTTTTCGTATACAGCAACACCAGAAAGGCCCGCGCTGTTTGGAGCAGCACGGGCCTTTCTGGTTTCTATGGACTTCCCGGGGATTGAAAGATGTGGAGAATGGCGTCTCCTTATGCCTGCAGCACTTTACCGGCGTATTTCAGCGCTTCGCGGCAGGTCTCTTTCCAGGTCGTCCAAGCGTGGATGCCGCCCTCATAGGGCACATATTCCACTTCTGCTACCTGGCTCAGTTTTTCGACAAATGCTTCCACATCAGCCGGGGGCACCACCGTGTCCTCAGTGCCATGGATGGCATAGAACTTTACCGGGCTGTTGGCAACGGTATAGGAAGCAAGGAAGGCTACCGGATGTTCTGCGTCCCAGGTTGCCTGGTCAAAGTTGTTGAACAGATGCAGCGAAGAGCAGGCATTGCCCTGACTATTGCGCCAGACTGCCGGGGACATCATCAGTGCCGCCGAGAACATCTGCGGATATTTCACTGCAAAGCGGGCTGCACCATAACCACCCATGGAAATGCCGCCGATGATGCGGCCTTCCTTGCTGGCCAACGTGTTGTAAGTTTTGTCGATAAACGGGATCAGATCATGGATGATGGCCGTTTCCATGGCAAGGCCGGGTCCATCGTAATAAAAGGAGTTGTAACCGTCAATGAACACTGCAATGCACTCGGGCAGTTCCCCGCTTCCGATCAGATCGTTGAGGATATCCGGTGTGGAGAAACGCTCAATCATATTGAGTTGATGGCCGCCTACGCCGTGCATCAGGTAAATGACCGGATAGGCCTGTGCCTTGTTGTTTTCATCGTAGCTGGCAGGCAGATAAACCGAATAGTTGCAGTCCTGCTTCAGTGTCTTGGAGTACCAGAACAGCGTTTTGCGGGTGCCCGCATAGGTAGTCTTGGGCGTTTCCTGCTTTTTGAACAGGAAATCCAAGCAGTTGGCATCCTCCTGCGGTGCAGCGGCACTGGCGGTGCACACATTAAGTGCCATCATGCCAAGACCAGCAGCACCCGCTTTCAGAAAAGTTTTACGAGAGAATTTGGTAGCCATAAAAAGTTCCTCCTTTAAATCAATCGTTTTCTTATACATCTTTCAGACAGCCTGCTTTTTGTACTGCAGTACTGTGCCGTGTTCTGTTTTCAGAACTTATTGAGCATCTTTTTCAGCTTTGCCAGTTCCTCTGCATCGCGGGTGTCATCCAGCAGGGTGAGGGCATCGTTGAAATAGTTGCGGTCCAGATAAGAGTGGGTGGCATTGGCGTGGGCAGCCATAGCCTCCAGCACGGCATAACCGGAGCGCACCAGCGGGTGGGTGGCAGGCACGCTGCCGCCCTCGGCCACCAGCGCAAACTTGCTTTCAGCCATATCCTCCAGCAGGGCGCTGTAAGCGTTGTTGGGGTCGGTGCCGTGGTTCTGCAGCCCCTGATACAGCAGCTGTGCCACAAAGCCCAGCGTAGAAGCCGTATACCAGTTGCCGTTGAACTTATTGGGGTTTGCGGCCTTATCGGTAACCGGAGAGTTGATCTTGTTGGTCAGGTACACGACCACCAGATTCTCCACAGGGTCGATCATGGTCAGCGTACCGGTCCAGCCCTGATGGCCAATGGTATTGGAGGGTGCCTGCGTACCGAAATACCAGCAGCGCTGGTTGTCACCCTCACGCCACCAGCCCAGACCCCAGTTGGCAGCGTCCTCCTTCTTGGGTGCGGTAAAGGCGTCCATCACGTTGCGGGAGAAGTAGCGGTTCTCGCCGTAGCCGCCGGTGAGCATGACCGAGGCCAGCTTTGCCAGTTCGGTGGCGTTGGAGAACAGGCCTGCGTGACCGGAGATGCCGCCCATAGCATAGTAGCACTTTTCGTCGTGCACCTGTCCCTGAATGGTGGCGGTGCGCACACCGGTAAAGGAGATGGCACCATCACGGGTGTTGCCGTTCAGCTCGGTAGCGGCGCAGTCGTTGGCGGCAAAGCCGTTCAGCAGGGGGTTATAGGTGGTATGGGTCAGCCCCATGGGGTCCCAGAAGGTCTCCTTCAGGAAAGCGTCCAAGCCCTTGCCGGTGATGGCTTCAATGGCGAAGGCCAGCAGCATATAGTCCACGTCGGAGTAAACGGTCTTGGTGCCGGGTTTATACATCAGCGGGGTCTTGAAGATGGATTTGAGGGTAGCGGCGCGGGTTGCAGCGCTGCCGTCCCAACCGGAGAAGAGCACGTTGGTAGAACCGGGGACGGTCTTTTGAGAGCACTGGTCAAAGGAATCGTTGTGGTACTGGGGGTCTGCAGGGAAGCCTGCCTGATGGCGCAGGATATCGCGCAGGGTCAGTTCTGCCTTCCACTGCTTGTTGACCTTCAGGCCCGGGTTCTCGTAGCCGTTGTAGGTAATATCGATGGTGTCCTCCACAAAGGCGCTGCCCAGCAGGTCTACCAGACGGCTGTCCAGATCGGCCTTGCCCTGCGTGACAAGGTACTGCAATGCGTAGTTTGCGGTGTACATCTTGGTGTTGGAGGCCAGATCGTACAGGGTATCGTTAGTCACAGCCGGGCTGTCGGTCTTGGGGGTGCCGTCCGGGTTATAGGAGTTGACCTTGCCCCAGGCGTTCTGGTACACCAGCTTGCCGTTTTTCACAATGGCCATCTGTGCGCTGGGGAAGCCATTGTTCACGTCTGCCTGAATGATCTGCTCCAGCAGTTCCAGTGCATCGCGGTCGATGCCCACGTCCTGCAGGCTGCCCTCTTGCACGGTGGGGTAGCCCACCCGCACGGTCACCTTTTTGCCGCGGGGACGGATGCCGCCCACCTGAATGGTGTTGCGGCCGTTGATGGTCTGGCCGGAAATGTCCACGTTCCACACGCCGCCTGCCGCCATGGCAGCGGTGTTGATCTGGCGGTTATTGACGAACAGGTTAAAGCCGGTCACGCCCGACTCGGGCTCCACGCACAGCGTTCCCTGCCCTGCGTAGCCCACAAAGGTGTACATGTGGTTCATGGCCAGCGTATCGTCGACGTAGCCCTTCCAGTTGGGGAACACCGGCTCGCCCTGCCAGCCGCCGCTCACGCTGCCGCGGCTGGTCACCTTGACCGAGGCCGCCTTTTTAGGGATGAGGTTCAGGGAGTTGGTATCCTCCGCTGCGGCGGCTGCGGGCTCGGCAGCAGAGGCTGCCCCGGCGGTGCACACGTTGAGCGCCATCATGCCCAGACCGGCAACGCTGCCCTTCAGGAACGTTTTACGGGAAAATTTGGTTGACATGGTAAGGTCCTCCCATTCTTTTTGCCGCAATGCGACAATATGCCTGTATTCGTGCTTTTTTGTCCCGCAGCAGCGGGACTGCCTTATGCCCCGAATTGTACGCGAGATGAAACAAAATGTCAATCACGTTTTCATCTTGTGGCACAAAGTTTTGTGTTTCTCAGTTTTTCGCCTATTTTGGCACATTGTTTTGCGTTTTGTTTCAAATTTTCATGCGTTTTGTATACAACCAGCCGCAAAAATGCGTAAAAAAAGCCGCCGCACAAACCCTTGTGCAGCGGCTTTGATTCATAATTTCTCTTACAAAATGCGGGCACTGATGGCGTTTGCCACCTGAAACAGGTCTTTCTGCCCGACAAAGCCGAACTTGGCCTCGTGGCCGTCCGCAAAGCAGACCGTCAGCTGGGACGCCTGCAGCGGGTCGCCAAAGCCCGCTGTCTGGATGCCGTAGTGCAGCACCTTGCGGTAGGGCAGCACAAAAAGCTGCTGCCGCGTGCCCGTAACCCCCTGCATATCCACCATGATGATGCGGTGGCTGGTGAACACCACCTGATCGCGCACCGTCTTGTAAGCGCCCACGATCTGCTCGCCCTCCAGCAGCAGGGCATTGATATTTTTGCAGATATCCTTCTCCTGCAGGCGAATAAGATTCTCCATCGGTTTATCGCGGAATTCCATAGCGGCGTTCCTCCTTCAGCGTTTTGATGGCTCTATTGTAGCATTTCCGCCGCCGGTTGGCAAGATGGCTGCCCGGACAAAAAGAAAAGACCCGAACCGTTCAAGGTTCAGGTCTTGTGGAGCGGGTAATGGGAATCGAACCCACCTCCTCAGCTTGGAAGGCTGATATACTAGCCGATGTACTATACCCGCAATTGCAGAAAGAATTATACCATAACTTTGTGCAAATGTCCAGTATGAATTTAGGGGTTGCAAATCTGTAAACGCTTTGCAGTCTGTCCCCTGTGAGCGGGACGATTTGAAATGGTCTCCGCTGCGCTCTGACCATATTCCGCGGAAAGGTTCTTTATAATTTTACGTTTGTCGCACTCTGCGGAGTGCTCCAAACGCATTTTTCACCGGAGGGGCTGCGACCGGGAGCGGCATTTGCACATCTTGCCGTCCTCGCCCTCTCAGTCTTTGCTTCGCAAATCCAGCTCTCCCAAAGGGAGAGCCAAGAGCACTGCCGGAAGCTTTCTCATTACACCTAATGCTTTCGCAATGGGCTTTACGGCTTGGCTCCCCCCTTGGGGGAGCTGGCGCGGGAGCGCCTGAGAGGGCGTAACTGACGCGTCCGCAAACTTTGTACTTTAGCTGGAAACATCACCGCTATGCCAAGGGCTCCCTCCCCGAGAGAGCTGTCACGGCGTAAGCCGTGACTGAGGGAGTTCAGCACGGCAGATACAAGAAAAGCACCGCACATTTCTGTGCGATGCTTTTTTCTGGTGGAGATTACCGGGATCGAACCGGTGACCTCTTGCATGCCATGCAAGCGCTCTCCCAGCTGAGCTAAACCCCCAGATGTTTGTCCTCGTGCCTGACGACATGGGTTATTATACCAGCCGGAGGGGCGCTTGTCAACGTTTTTTTACAAAAATCTATCCTCTTTTTTCAGCAGCGCTACTCGCTCCGCCGCTTTTGACGCAGCTGCGTTTTTCTTAGGCCGCTGTGCTGCAAAATGCTACCGCATCACCTATCCCATTTGTCGCACAGAGCGTTGATCTGGTCGGCAAATTTTGCCAGATCTTTATTTGCACCGCCCTCGTTGTGCTCGATGACCCGCAGCAGGCGCTTACCGGCGCTGAGCAGCCGCTGGAACACGGTAGCGGCGCGGTTTGTGCCCTCGGCGGCTTTCTGCTCCACGCGGACCTTCGTGCCCTCCTGCAGGCAGACTGCACCCTCGGCACCGATGGCCCACTGCGCACCGTTGTAGGGTGCACAGGCGGTAAAGCCCTGCTCGGTCAGGGTGTCCACAAAGCGGTTTTCCACCTCGTCCTCGCCGTGGATCACGAACACCCGCCGGGGCTTTTCCGTAAAGGCGTTCACCCAGCGCAGCAGACCGTCCTTGTCGGCGTGGCCGGACATGCCGGTCAGCTGGC
>OIXA01002663.1_pt1 | contig 19998 bp, 16 predicted proteins | sample 1587721 | NCBI WGS metagenome assembly OIXA01 (sample SAMEA3888900, study PRJEB22519) | human gut metagenome | biome: human gut; feature: human-associated habitat; material: faeces | place: Denmark | collected 2013 | reverse complement strand
CACCGCTCACAATTTGGAGAAGCACAGAAAAATATAAAAAAGAAATTTAAAAAGTATTATCAATTTGGTTTTACGGGGACACCTATCTTTCCTGAAAATGCTTTGGGAGCTGAAACAACAGCATCAGTATTTGGCAGAGAGTTACATTCCTATGTTATTACAGATGCAATTAGAGATGAAAAAGTTTTAAAGTTTAAAGTTGATTATAATGATGTTCGTCCAAAGTTTAAAAAGATTGAGATGGAACAGGACGAGAAAAAATTGACATCTGCAGAAACTAAAGAAGCATTGCTACATCCGGAAAGAATAAGAGAAATATCTCAATATATATTAGATAATTTCAGAGTAAAAACACATCGTGCTCATATCGGTGCAAAGGGATTTAATGCAATGTTTGCAGTTAGTAGCGTTGAAGCAGCAAAGCTTTATTATGAGTCATTGAATAATTTGCAAAAGGGATGCGAAAAGCCACTTACAATTGCAACTATCTTTTCTTTTGCAGCGAATGAAGAACAGAATGCAATCGGGGAAATACAAGATGAAACCTTTGAACCAACTGCAATGGACAGTAGTGCAAAGGAATTCTTGACAATGGCTATTAACGATTACAATAAAAAGTTCACAACCAATTTTGGAGTTGAAAGTAAAGAATTTCAAAATTATTACAGAGACCTTGCAAATAGAGTAAAAAGTCAGGAAGTAGACCTTTTGATTGTTGTTGGTATGTTCTTGACAGGATTTGATGCACCGACGTTAAATACTCTGTTTGTAGATAAAAATCTTCGGTATCATGGTCTTATGCAGGCTTTTTCCAGAACAAACCGTATTTATGATTCTACAAAGACATTTGGTAATATTGTTACATTCAGAGACTTAGAACAAGCAACAATTGATGCAATAAAGTGTTTTGGCGATGATAACACAAAAAATATAGTCTTAGAGAAAAGCTATCAGGAATATATGAATGGCTTTAAGGATATCGTTACAGGCGAAGCTCGTCGAGGATATGTTGAGGTTGTTAGTGAATTGAAATCCCGTTTTGCAGATGTGGATGAAATTACTACGGAGAAAGAAAAAAAAGAATTTGTAAAATTATTTGGCGAATATTTAAAGATAGAAAATATACTGCAAAATTACGATGAGTTCACAAATTTAAAAGAGTTGCAGAAGATTGATTTAAGTGATTTAGAAGCTATAGAAGCATTTAAATCAACACATTTTGTTAGTGATGAAGACATTAAAGCGATGCAATCAGTGGATATATTAGAAGAAAGAACGATACAAGATTATCGTTCTACATATAATGATATTCGAGAATGGATTCGTCGAGAAAGAGAAGGAAAAGAAAAAGATAATTCCAAGATAGACTGGGATGATGTTGTCTTTGAAGTTGATTTACTAAAATCTCAAAAGATAAAAATACATTGATTGATGAAATCCGCCGAATCATAAGATCCAGCACTGGAAATCGTGCAAAGGAAAGCCTGATTATTGATTTTATTAATCAGACAGATTTAGATGAAATACAAGATAAAGTAAGTATTATTGATGCATTCTTTCAATTTGCACAAAAGGAGCAAAAGAGAGAAGCAGAAGAATTGATAATGAAGGAGAAACTTAACGAGGAAGCTGCAAAAAGATATATTTTGACCTCATTAAGAAAAGAATATGCAAGTGAAAATGGAACAGATTTGAATGAAATTCTTCCTAGAATGAGTCCGCTTAATCCTCAATATCATACGAAAAAACAAAGCGTATTTGAAAAAATATCGGCTTTTGTAGAAAAGTTTAAAGGTGTTGGCGGTGTGATTTAAAGTGTATAAGGCATTATGAATGAAAAATAGTTTGTGCAGAGATTGGCTAAGGAGGAAAATGTCCATGCCGAGGCTCATCTATCTGAGAAATAAATACAACAAATCCCATATTTATGGGAAATTTAACTTGACTATATAGGGAGGAAAAGTATTTGAATATTGATGAATTTGTAATGCAATTTAAAAATCATCCTGTATTATTTGTAGGTACAGGACTTAGTATGAGATATTTAAAAAATTCATATAGCTGGATCAATTGCTAAAAAAATTTGTTATGATTTAAAAGGTAATGATGAGTTCTACTTTGATACAAAGGCAAATCATTATGTAGATGGTAGTTATCAATATGAATCGATAGCAAGTGACATAGAAAAAGAATTTAATAAAGAACTTGTTTTAGATAGAAATGGAAAATTTAAAGAAGTAAATGATATTTTTTATGAAAATATGAAGAATAATGTTGCGGTAAGTCGTTTCAAAATTTATATTTCTATGATTTTCAAAAGTCTGGATTATAAGCAAAGTGATGAAATTGCTGAATTAAAGAAAGCTAGAAAAAACATAAGTTCCATTATTACAACGAACTACGATACTATGTTAGAGGATATCTTTGATTTCAAACCATTAATTGGAAATGATATCTTGTTAAGTAATCCATATGGTTCTTTATATAAAATTCATGGATGTGCTTTTCATCCAGATAAAATTATTATAACGAAGCAGGATTATGAAAAATTTAACGAGAAATATGAATTGATCAGAGCTCAACTGTTGTCGTTATTTATACATAATCCGTTTATTTTTATAGGATATAACATAGGCGATAAAAACATAAAGGATATTTTAAAAACGATATTTACGTATGTGGAACCTAATTCTATAGAAGCAGAAAAGGTAAGGTCTCACTTTTTGTTAGTTGACTATTGTGAAAATTCTTCCAATTTAGATGTGACTGAGCATGATATAGACGTTGAAGGGTTTTCTACTATCAGAATTAACAGAATAAAAACTGATAATTACAAGGCAATATATACAAGCATTGCAAAACTACAATTGCCAGTATCTGCAATGGATGTAAGAAAAGTACAAAATGTTGTAAAGGAAATATATGCTGGTGGAAGTATCAAAGTAAGTATAACAGATGATTTAGATGAATTGCAGAATTGCGATAAAGTGTTGGCGATAGGTTCTCAAAAATCAATTACTTATTCTTATCAGACAGCTCCAGAAATCATGAAAAATTATTTTTCGATAATTGAAGAAGATAATAATCAGGTTCTAGAACTGATAGATAAAATTATGATTCAATCACAACAGTATTTTCCAATTTATGCTTTTTCGAAGATTGACCCTACGATTAAAAAAGTTGACAAGTTAAAAAAACAGCAATGTACAAAACTTGAAAGTATTAAAGCGTTGGTCGAGAAAAGATTTGAAGTTAAGGAAACATCCTTGATAGATATATTAAATAATCAAAATTATGCAATGACATATAAAAATGAAATTATCGCATATGCTTTGATGATAGGAAATATATCTGCGACTGAGGTAGAACCATATCTGAAAGAGATGAGTGTAACAAATGGTAATACCACAGATTATCGAAGATTATTATGCGCGTTTGATTATGTAATGTATTCAGATTAGTAATATGCTAAAAATAGTGCTATTATGGACACCAATCCTCATCCATAGCATCCACCCAAGCCTGCAGCTCCTCATCCAAAGCCATAGCAGCATAAGAGAGTGGATCTTCAATCGCCAGATTATCAACTAATCTCTGAGAGTTCGGCGTAGTATGTAATCCTCTCTCTGCTTCTTTACAGGATAAAAAGAGCATGGTATTATCAGCAAAGGCAATATCGATGCCGTTCTTGAATTGGTTGTAATAAGCAAAATGTATTTTCATAATATGAGTCCTTTCTTGAAAAAGTTTTGATTAGTAATTTTGTTTACAGGAGTAAGTGGTATTTTCCATTATGGAAACAACCACAGAGAGTAGTTATGTTAGCGGCAGTCAGGGACAGCCTTGAGCAACTCACCGTATACAACAGGTATGCAACAACAACTGCCACAAATCCTATATTTCCGGGCTTTTCAGGATACCAAAACGTTCTCAAAGAGATAATAAATGGTTTAAACCATTATCACATGATAGAGGTAATGATCCTTTTTTGTATCGAGCAGAGTTTCGAGGTGCAACCTTGAACGGATTGTAAAGGCAGAACTTTACGCAAGGTGCTGGAGAAAGACTCCGGCTCAGGTTAAGGGCGAAGCACCTTAGCAGGTCAAGGGCGGCAGCCTTGCCCAGATATTTGTTGCTTGCGACAAATAGTACTGGGTATTACTTGTCGCAAAAAACAAGAGACTATCGGCTTCGCCGCAAAAACTAAGAACTGAATAACATGAAGCACGAGAAAAATTCCATGCTGAAAAAAGGAAGCGTAAATCAATGCGGTTCCTATTTTGATGTTCATTTTTAGAAACCTCTCCCGAAGCTGTCGGGAGCGTCATATCCGTATTTCAGAGCCACATCGATTACCCGGGCATCAGTTGATGCAAGCTTTTCGGCTGCAAGTGTCAGCCTGCGATTTCGGATATATTCCCCAACAGTAAATTCGCATAATACATGAAATATCTTCTGAAAATAAAAAGCGGAAACATATGCCTTGTCAGCAATATCTTTGATATCCAGCTCCTTATCCAGATTTTCTTCAATGTAGGAAATTGCATTTGTAACCCCTTCGTTCCAACCAATCATGTGAATCCCTCTCTTTCTCTGCTATAAATATAGCATAATCTTTTCATCAGGTGTATGCCCGACTTTTTCTGTCTTTTGTTGTATGATGGACAGCAGAGGGAGGTCTCAGGGAGAAGAAATCAGCAGGAAAAAGAATCTTTATTAGTGACCGAACTGGCATTTCTTATAAAAGGCTCTCACGGTATTCGGCAGGAGTAAGACCTACCGTTTTTTTGAAAGCTCTGGAAAAATGAGCAGGAGATTCATATCCTACCTGATAACCAATTTCGTTTATTTTGTATTGAGGTTCAGCAAGGAGTGTTTTCGCCCGCTCAATTCGCTCCCTTGTAATATAGTTACTGAGTTTCTGACCGGTCAATTGTTTATAAATGCGAGATAAATAAACCGGATTTAGGTAGACCTGTTCCGCAAGTGTGGTAAGAGAAATGTCTTCCTGTAAATGTTGTTTTATATAGCGATGAATTGTTTTTATGGTTTTGTTGTAGCGTCTGATACTTTCACTCTCATCCATATCTTCTGAGAAAAGCCATTTTTCAATCGAAAGAAAAGTTTCGGTTGCATTAGCGGAAGCTTTTTCAAAAGGAATGTGAAAAAAAGACATACTATGAAAGGTGCAGATAAAATCGTTTTGTCTGTTGTTTCTGTAAATGGCGTTGAAAAAAATATTACGTAAATTATGAAATAATAAAAATTGCAAATCAGGATTCGTATAATCGGTCATCTTCTCAAGAAGGTTAATCAGTAGTCGATGAAAAATCTCCTTATCGTTCTGGATTAGACTCTGCTCTAAATTGTTCAGGTATTGCAGAGTAGTTTCTGAGTCAACAATATTGGAAGAGGAAGCAAAAAAGTGAGTGGAGCTTAATACCATTTTTTCGCTTTTACTCAATCGATACATGAGGAGAAAGCGCATTTTATGGCAATATTTGGGAATCTCATGGAAAGAAAAGAAGTCTGGTTCAGTTAAAAGGGACAATAAAATGCTGCGGTTACTTTGGCAGGTATATTGAAACCTTTCTAAAGAACCATTGATATAAGGCAAAAATGTTTCAGGAGCTTCTCCTTCCAAGGACTGTATTAACCAAAGCATATATTCAGAATCCTCAGAATATATGGGCGTACATTGTGCTTTGTTCAAAAGACAATCTTGTAAAATAATATTCACTTCTATGAGCAGGGAGGGAAGGGACAATTCTGGTGAAACAGGAGAATCAATCCGGCATCCAACCAGAAAAAATGGTTCATCTGAAATAAAGGTAATTCCCACTTCGCTTGCATTTTTGATATAATCTGAAACAGATGTATCTGAGGAAAGAAGTGTTTTTTCAAGCTTGGCTAAGAAGTTTTGCTGCAAAAGAGAGTGGGTTTTAGAGAGGTCACTTTCAAGCTGTAAGGTCCACTGCTTTTCCTGAATAGACTTTTCCAGACGTTTTATACAGTTTGATACAGCATCAATCAGTGGGACGTCACCATCACTTTTTAAAATATAAAAGTCACAGCCATATTTTAAGGCTGTTTTTGCATATTCAAAGTCATTATAACCTGACAAAATAATTGTTCTGCAGTCCGGCCATCTGTTTTTTATCTCAGCAATCATTTCAAGACCATTCATAATGGGCATATTGATATCTGTGATAATAATATCCATTCGGTAGCGTGTGAAATAATCCAATGCCTGTTTGGCACAATATGCTCTGTATATCTCCAGTGAAAATTCTGAAAGTGAAGAAAAGGTGCGATAAAGTCCATCTGTAATATAGTGTTCGTCATCTACGATTAATAATTTATACATGATATGTTCCTTTCATTAGTTAATTGGAATGTGAATACTGACAGTTAGTCCACAGACGCCTTCCTGTGTCAGCGTAATACCGGCAAAGGGACCGTATTTCATTCGAAGACGACGGTGAATGTTGATAAGAGCTGTTGTTTCCAGAGTCTGCTCTGTAGTATTAAGTTTTTCTGATAAATTTTCAAAAATTTCAGGAGAAAGCTTTGGACCATTATCCTGAATACGAATAGTTAAAACTTGATTTTCTTCCAAGATATCTATTTTGATACAGGGCGCATCTACATTTTGCAAACCATGCTCAAAAGCATTTTCTATAATTGGTTGTATAATAATTCTCGGAACCATTAAAGAGTGAAATCTTTCCGGCAGAGGAGAAATCTCAATCTGCAGTCGGTCATGAAATCTGAAAAGCTGGATATTACAGTAGTTTTGTGCATGCTCATATTCAGCGATAAGGGGAACCTCCGAGGATGCATTTCGTGTAATGTATTGATAGTATTTTCCGAGATATTGAGAAAACACGATAATATTATCACAGTCTTCATCCTTAGCCAAACGATAAATATTGAAGAAACTGTTGTATAAAAAATGCGGGTTGATCTGAGACTGGAGTTGCTTTAATTCTGCTTTCTGCGTAAGTATTTTTTGTTCATAAACCTGATGAATCAAGTCATCCAGATTATGTGCCATTTTTGCAAAAGCTTTGTAGAGTGTACGAAATTCATCCCGGCTTTGGTAGGGCTTGGATGATATTTGATAATTGCCGGATTCTACTGTTTTGATAGCATTCATCAGATATCGGATCGGGCGATTAAGCATATGGTGCAGGGCAAAGCTGAACAGGACAATGATAAGCAGAGCCAGCAGGAAATAGATAAACCAGATGAAGCGATAATCTTTTATCTTGCCAAAAAGCTGTGCCGTTGAAATGCAAGAAGTTAATGAAAGACCTGTATGCTCGACAGTCGTGACGGTTGTCATTAACTCACTTGGAGATTCTTTTTCAGATGGGAGGTCAGAAGTTAAGAAAAAACTGCCATCATCTGAGGAAAGTATGATATAGCTGTCCGGAAACTGAGTATAGTATTTTAACATTTCTTCAATGGCACGGTTAGAAAATGTGATTTTCAATACAAACAGTTCCGAAAGGTCGGATTCAGATGTAAGGATGATGGGACATTGTATATAGAGACATATCTGGTTTTTTTCATAATAAATAGAATTATTTTGAGAATCCTTTTTACCCTGGTGGTTCATATAATCCTCAAAAATGATTCCGGGTTCGGAATCGTTAACGGAGATTGTTTTTTTCATTGCAGGGATGTAAATGGCAGCACTTTCGATGAAACTGCTGCTGTTTTGCAATATGGAAAGAAGTTGTGCGGTTCGAAGAATATATTGAGAACGTTCATATTCACCCATGATGCTATATGCATTTGCAAGATAGTTAATATCTTCGTTAGAAGCTAATTGGTAACAGGAAAGTTGGATGCGGGTTATTTCATCAGATAAGGAATGTGCATACAAAGAAAGCTGTGAAGTGGATGAGTCTGTAATTTCCTGTTTTACAGATGTGTATCCATACTTATAAATACTGAATCCAGCCAGAAAAAGAGGAATAAAAAGGAGTAAAAAAAGCACTGTAATTTTCGTGTTGATAGCAGAAAATAGATTTTTTATTTTCTTCATTCAAATAAACCTCCCATAATAATCTTTGTTTTTCTCTTGTTAACTCGCTTTTTCTCACATTTTCATTTTTTCATAGAGATTGCTTCTAAGTCTATGTCATTCCCCTTGGCCATGAATCATGGATATACGGATGTTTAGGGTACACAAAACAAGACGTCGTCTTATTCTGTTATGATCGGCCTTTCTTTCCCCAACTCCTTACGGCAGCCTAACCTCCCATGTCATACGGGATCTCCTTTACTTCAGGGTCCTTAATTCCTTCGTTCTGCTTATCCATAAAGGGGCGTCATGATGCTCCTTCGCTGAGTCTCTGCTCTGATGGAAATAAATCTGACTTGGCTCTCTATGTTTATGAAATTCTTCTGTTCCTTTCAGCGCCTTACGGCGGACGTCTCCTGAATCTCACAGTTGGTCTTCTTACGCTACCTGCGGCTGCCTGTGAATGTCAGAAATCAACTTCTGTGCATCATAGGTCACTCCTTTTGCTAGGATGGCATAAAAGACTCTTATCAGCTTACAGCTGATGGCAATCACGGATTGTTTCTTCTTGAGCGGATTGTTCGCTCTTGTCGTGTAATACTCATGCAATGACTTAAACTCCGGATTCTTCGCTATCAGCGGAATTGCTGCATTGAACAGTACTGCCCGCAGCTTACTCCGACCTCTTTTGCTTATGGTCGTCTGTCCTTTGTGCTTTCCAGAGCTGTTCTCCCGTAATGAGAGTCCTGCCAGCTTTTGTATCTGTCTGGGTGATTCGAAACGCCTCACATCACCCACTTCTGCCAGAAATCCGGCTACCGTGATCACTCCTATACCTTTGATGGCAAGCATCTGCTCGCTTTCGGGTATCTTCCTGCACAGCTTTTCTATCTCCTCCATAACGGCATCAAGCTGTGCCTTTTTGTATTCGTAATCCTCGAGCAACAGTTTCATTTCATACCGGGCAGCCGAAGAGCCTTTCTTTAAGCCGATGCTGCGTTTTGCTGTCTCACACAGGGTCGTTGCCCTTTTCATTCCTACAGCCCTAAGCTTTGCATCACGCCAGATTTGATTGATTTTCTCGGCTCCCAGTTCCACGATTGCTTCCGGAGTACAAACTTTCTTTAGAAGCAGCATACTGCTCTGTGCTTCATAGTCCCCAAACACATCTGTGTACTCGGGGAAATATATGGCGAACCATCTGGCAAATCTGTTTTTGATCTGGGTCATCTCCCTGATGAGTCTCTTACGATTGGCCACCATAATTCTTAAATCAGCATACACACCATCCGGTGTATACGGTGCAGAATACCGGCCCTCGGTAACCAGCTTTGCGATCACCTTCGGATCCTTCCTGTCATTCTTGCTTTGGCTGTTGTCATCCAGTTCCTTGGTCTGCTTTACCGCATAAGGGTTAACCATAACCAGGAGGATGCCCTCATCCTCAAGATAAGCGCCAAGGTCAAACCAGTAATGACCTGTCGGCTCGATACCTACGATTACATCTGACTTTCTGTACTTGTCCTGCAAATGCTGCATCCATGCTTTAAAGGCTTCAAAACCTTCTCTGCTGTTGCTGAACGTAAAGACTTTTCCGAGTTCAATGCCTCTCCAGTCAAATGCCCTGGCGTACTGTGTTGTGCTTCCGATATCAATTCCAACTACCAAAGTTGATTCTTTTACTTGATTGATTTTTTCATTCTGCTTATAATTCATTTGTGGGTGTCTCCTTTGAACGATGATTTGTCAACCGGCCAGTTAACAATCATTATTCTATGGGTGGCACTCATTTTTTGCAAACCGGTTATTTGTTACTTAACAGGAATGCTCCATAGGCAAGTATTTAATTTCAGCTAAGTATAACATGACGTAAGATATTTCACAAGAATACTGAGGAAGATGTAAATTTCGGACAATAAATGTAAAAAGGAGGCATTTACTTTTGATTTTCTTTTTCATACAATCAAATAGCAGTAAGCAATTGGATTGTTTTCGAGTAAAGGAGGAAGATATGGATGAGTTGAGGATGCAGTTCATGGGAACCGGTGCAGGAGAAGGAATACCTACTCCATTTTGTAGATGCAGAATCTGTGAACATGCAAGAAAAACAGGTGGAAAAGATGTCCGGCTTAGATCCAGTTTTCGTGTTTCGGATGAAATGATGATTGATTTTGGAACAGATATTTTTGCGGAATGTATCAGAAATCATACGGATTTATTTGATTTAAAATATCTCCTGATTACACATACGCATGACGATCACTTCAGCCCGTTTAACTTATTTTTAAAATCATTGGTCAGCAGGACCAATGGAGAAAAAGTACATATTTATTTAAATGGTGATGCATATAAGCTAATAGAAAAATATGATGCTTTAGGGTTTGATGATAGTGAACATTTTTTTACGGACACTATGAAAAATGATTTTGAATTTCATCAGCTTCATTTTTGGAAACAGGAGCGAATCGGGGATTATTTGGTGACTCCGGTAAAAGGAGAACATAAGGGACATCTTGAGGCAAATTCAGCAAATTATCTGATTGAACTTCCAGATGGTAAAAAATTTCTGTATGCGCTTGATACAGGATTTTACGGCGAAGAAACCCGTTCGTTCCTTAAAGATGCAGCACTTGATTATTTGATTATTGAGAGTACTTTTGGAAGTGCAGACAGAGGAAATAAACCATATTCACATCTTGATTTAAATAGTGTCTTTTATTTATGTGATGTGCTTTATCAGCAGGGAACACTTACAGACAGAACGCAGGTATATCTGACACATATTAATCAGGAACAGGATTTTATCCATGAAGAAATGGTCGCAGAATGTGAAAAGAGAAAAACACCTTATAAAGTTACAGTAGCATATGATGGGCTTCAAATGGCCGACTATAAAAAATAAAAGGAGAAGAAATATGCGTGTAAAAAAAGCAGTAGCATTTTTTTTGGCAGCGGGGATGTTATTAGGAGGCTGTGGTACGGCAGCTTCAGATACCTCAAGTAAGGAAACAACAGATGGAACAGTTGCTCAGACAACGGAAGAAACAACTGATGGCACAGCAGAAGCAGGCAATTCAGAAGAGGAAACGCCAAAAGGAAAATATAAAGAACCGGTAGAGGTTTCAATATCAAAAGTAATGGTCACAAATCCACATTTGATAGAAGGACAATCTCCTGAAAAAAATATTGTATTGGATTTAATTAAGGAAGATTTAAATATTGATGTGAAGATTGCATGGCAGGCAGAAGATAGTGAATATAATAATAAACTTTCCTTGAATATTGCTTCCGAAAATCTGCCGGATATCATGTATATTACAAATTACCTTACCTTCAGAGAATTGGCAGAAAATGGTATGCTTGCAGATTTAACAGATGTTTATGAAAAATATGCAGGAGATTATTTGAAGAGTACCTACGCAACATTTGAAGGACGTAATTTAGAGCCACTTACTATTGATGGAAAACTGTATGCACTTTCTACGGCAAATATAGGTTATGGACACGATATTTTGTGGCTGCGTAAGGATTGGTTGGATAAACTTGGTTTGGAAGTACCTAAAACCATGGATGAATTGAAATTCGTTTTAAAGGAATTTGTGGAAAAGGATCCCGGCGGTAATGGTGAAGGAAATACAATTGGTCTTGCTGTAAATGCAACAAAGCCTGTTGCCGGATATGGAAACAAGTTTGGTGTAGAACCTATTTTCCACAGTGTTGGTGCATATCCTACTCAATGGATGAAAGATGAATCGGGACAGGTTTATTATGGTTCTATTGCTCCGGAAATGAAGGAAGGTCTTGCGATTCTCAGAGACATGTATGAGGAAGGTCTTATTGATAAACAGTTTATTACAAGAGTAGGTTCGGGCGAAACGGATGCAATTATAGATTCAGGACTTGCAGGAGCATGGTTTGCACCCTGGTGGGGTCAGAGTCCTGATATTTATATTAAGAATCCAGAAGTCGAACTGGTTGCAGTAAATGCACCTTTGGATGCGGAAGGAAAGTATAATCATCTTGTACCGACTCCTACAGGAGATTTGGTTGCTGTAAGCAAAGATTGTAAGAATCCTGAAGCACTTCTTAAGATTATTAATGAGGAATATGATATTTACAGAGGTATTGACGCAGAAGGACTTGCAGCGGTTAAGCCTATATTTGATCAGGGGGTTTCGAGAGAAGCATTATTCCCTACAGGTGGATTCAATCTGGATTATTATGATGTTGTTCCTAAGCTTGGAAAACTTTGTAAAGGTCTTGTAGAAAATGGAGTAATGGAAGCTGATGAAACAACTACAGATTATGACCGATGGAAAGCAGAGGGAGCTAAGAAGTTTGCAGATGGTGTTGACCCCGCAGATTCAAATGCACCTAATAACTTCCGCGATTACTATGGCAGATATGTGGCTTCCAATATTTTAGATACACCGGAAAATAATCCGGTTGAGGCGGCTTATTATTATACAACAAAATCCTCTTCAAAGTTGAGACCTACTTTGGATAAGCTGGAAGAACAGATGTATCTGCAGATTATTACAGGCGAGAAACCGTTGGATTATTTTGATGAATTTGTTGAACAGTGGAAAAAGCTTGGTGGAGATACTCTGACCCAGGAAGTACAGGACATTATAAAATAACAAAAGGTGGGCGCGGTTAAAAGCTAACCGCGCCGTTTATTTAAGAGGAAAACGAGATGAAAAGTAAAGCAAATCAAAAATATTATCATTTAATGCTTTTCCCCGGAATGTTTTTTCTATTTTTGTTTCATATCATTCCGCTTGGCGGAGTAATAATGGCTTTCCAGGATTTTAAACCAATTAGGGGAATTTTGCATTCGGAATTTATTGGTTTTGACAATTTTAAACAGTTATTTATTCTTCCGGATTTCAGGCAAATTATGACAAATACGGTAGTGATAGCCGTTTGTAAAATAGTCATTGGAATGGTAGCAGCAGTTGCATTTGCGGTATTACTAAATGAATGCAGAAATGTTCGTTTGAAAAGAATGGTACAAACTGCAGTTTATCTTCCCCATTTCCTGTCCTGGGTTATTCTTGCAGTTATGTTTAGTAATTTATTATCATACACAGGAGTTATAAATAGTCTGCTTGGATTGTTTGGAATTGAGCCTCAGATGTTTTTGGTAAACAATAAATGGTTTAGAACGATTGTAATACTAGGTGATGTATGGAAAGAATTTGGTTATAATGCAGTGGTTTATGTAGCAGCTATGACAGCAATAGACCCGGGACTTTATGAGGCAGCCCAAATTGATGGTGCAAACCGTTGGAATCAGATATGGCATATTACACTTCCTGCAATTTTGCCAACGCTTATTTTAATGATGACTCTGAATATGGGGCAGATTATGAATGCCGGATTTGATGAGGTTTTCAATCTTTATAGTCCGTTGGTTTATGAAACGGGAGATATTATTGATACCTATGTATACCGTGTTGGTTTGACTAATATGCAGTATAGTTTCGGTACGGCAGTAGGTATGTTTAAATCGGTAATCAGTTTTCTTCTGTTGACATTGTCCTATAAGCTGGCAGACCGGTTTGCGGGATACCGAATTTTTTAAGGAGGAAAGAGGAATGCGGAGAGCTTATGTACGTAGAAAAAAAAGATATTCACCAGTTGATATTATACTCAGCGCTATCTTGATTTTGTGTGGGTTAATTTGCCTCGGACCGATTTTGAATACAGTTGCGATTTCTTTTAGTGATAAAACCAGTGCAGCAATGGGAAAGGTAGGTCTTATTCCAATTGGATTTAACTGGGTTGGTTATAAAGCTATTTTAGAGGAAGGACAGTTTTTCCGTTCTTTTATGGTTTCTGTTGAAAGAGTAATTTTGGGAACTGCACTGAACATGGTGTTAACAATTCTTATGGCTTATCCATTGTCTAAGAATGTAAAAGCATTTCCTGCCAAAAACAGATATATGTGGATTATTATTTTTCTGATGATGTTTAATGGTGGGATTGTCCCTAATTTTATGCTTGTAAAAAGCCTTCATTTGATGGATACTATATGGGCATTAATTTTACCTGGTGCTGTACCGATATTTAACGTAATATTGTTGATGAATTTTTTTAAGGCAATACCACATTCGTTAGAAGAAGCTGCGATTATTGATGGCGCAAATCCAATTCAGATTCTGCTTAAAGTATTTCTGCCTATGTCAAAAGCCGCACTTGCTACAATTGTTCTTTTCTGTGTGGTTAATCATTGGAATGCTTTCTTTGACGGAAAAATATATATAAATTCCTTGGAAAAGTTACCATTACAGACTTATATACAATCTTTGGTAGTGGATTTAAATCCGGAACAGATGGCATCTATGACAGAGGAACAGTTAAACGAGCAGATGAAAATGTCAAGTTTGACATTTAACTCTGCCAAAGTAGTAGTATCTATGCTTCCGATTTTGATTATTTATCCTTTTTTACAAAGATATTTTGTAACTGGTATTGTAATGGGAGCGGTAAAAGAATAAAGAATAAAGTGGTAAAATGAACTTAAGGGAGGTAAATACAAATGGAGAAACAGTTTAAGCTTGATATTCATGTGCATACAAGTGAAACAAGCAGTTGCGGCCAGGTAAGTGCACAGGAGGCAGTAAGGCTGTATGAACAGGCCGGATATGATGGGATTATTATTACGGACCATTACCACAGGGAGTATTTTAACAGTCTTGGTAATCTGACATGGAATGATAAAATTGATTGCTACCTGAAGGGTTACAGAACCGCCAAATCAGAAGCAGCAAAGGGAAAAATGAAGGTTTTTCTGGGAATAGAATACCGCAACGTAGAAAGTGACAATGATTATCTTGTTTTTGGAATGGATGAAAGTATGCTGTTTAAGGAGCCGGAATTATACAGTAGAAGCATACAGGATGCATTCGCATGTTTTCGCCAATATGGTGCAATTATCTTACAGGCACATCCATTTAGGAAACGGTTTGAAAAAGATAAAGGTGATTTTGTACGATATAGCAGTATGGATTATCCGGAGCTTTTGGATGGGTTTGAATTTTATAATGGAAACAAAAACTGGATTCAGGATCCGGCTGAAACGAAGGCTGCTGCAGAGAAGTATCCGAATCTCATATTGGTGTCCGGATCTGATTTCCACCATCCAAGCCATCTTGCAACCGGAGGGATTATTCTTAACGGAAACTTTGATACGATACAGGAGATTGCGGAGGCTGTCCGTAATAATGAAATAAGGGAATTGATTCATTCTGATGAGAATTAGTTAAAAATGGGTTAAACGCTTCTTTACTTTGGTTGAAGAAGCATCAATTCCCGGAAAATCAAGATTTTCCGGGAATTTTGTTTTATAAAGACACCAATGGAGGAGAAGTATGTACTACGAAATGGCTCCCATGGAGGGGATCACTACTTATATATATAGAAGAGCGCACTTCCATTATTTTGGAGGAATTGACCGTTATTATACGCCTTTTATTTCTACCCATAAGGATAAGGCGCTGAGTCACAAGGAATTACAGGAGATTCTGCCGGAACATAATGAAGGAATGCAGGTGATTCCCCAGATACTGACATCTTCTGCTCAGGAATTTGTAAAAATGGCAAAGGAACTGGCGCAGATGGGATATACAGAGGTGAATCTGAACTGCGGCTGCCCATCTGCAACGGTAACAACTAAACATAAGGGGGCAGGAGTATTAGAGAACCCGAAACAGCTTGACCAAATGCTGGCAGAGATTTTTGAAAAATGTCCAATCCAGGTATCTATCAAGACAAGAATAGGTATGGAGCAGGATTGGGAATGGGAAGATATTCTGGAAGTATACAGTCACTACCCAATAGCAGAACTGATCATTCATCCAAGAGTCAGACAGGACTTTTATAAAAACACACCGAGACTGGAGCCGGTGAAGGCAGCATTGGATAAATTACAATGTCCGGTTAGTTATAACGGAGATCTCTTCTGCGTGGGGGATGTGAAGAGAGTATCGGAACAGTTACCGGGATTGCAGGCATGCATGCTGGGAAGAGGCTTGATTGCAGATCCGGGACTTGTATTGACGATAAGAAATGGTGCGAACATAAACAAGGACACCCTTAGGGCTTTTCATGATGAGATACTGGAAGAATACAGCAGAGTACTCTCCGGTGAGAAGAATGCAATGTATCGCATGAAAGAGCTGTGGTTCTATATGAGTCAGCTGTTTACAGAGCCTGACAAATATAGGAAAAAGATTCAGAAAGCCGAGAAACTGGCAGTGTATGAGAGTGTGGTCAACCGCCTTTTTGCGGAACAGGAACTGGTTGATCCTGATTGCAATCGCTTCACCTTCTGAAATTACATATACAATGCAAACAGAAGCATGATATACTATGGAGTATGAATGCAAGAAGGATGCTTGGCATTTAGAATGATGATCAGTGTATGTACCTTAGCAAAATGCACTGATTGAAAGGAGTATGCAGCTTTATGGAGAGAAAAAAGGCATTGGTGACTGGTGCATCCAGAGGGATAGGTGCCGCCATTGCGACTGCGTTGGCACAGGAAGGCTACGACCTGTATTTGACTTGCCATCATAATATGGAACTTTTGGAAGAACTGGCGTGTCATTTGGAGAATACCTGTCAGGTGTCCTGCAAGTGCTATGCTTTTCCTGTTTATGAGGAAAAGGCAATGCAGGATATGTTTCGGGAGATTCCATATCTGGACGTTCTGGTAAACAATGCGGGAATATCCTATATAGGGCTTTTGACAGACATGACCTATGAAGAATGGCAGCAGGTGCTGCGTACGAATCTGGATAGTTGTTTTCTTACCAGCAGAAATGCACTGCCTGGTATGATTCATCGTAAGAAGGGAAAAATAATCAATATTTCCTCAGTCTGGGGTAATGTAGGAGCTTCCATGGAAGTGGCATATTCAGCTTCTAAGGGCGGTGTGAACTCTTTTACCAAGGCTCTTGCGAAAGAATTGGGACCAAGCAATATACAGGTCAATGCAATCGCCTGCGGCGTAATTGATACAGATATGAACAAGTGCTTCAGTGAAGAAGAAAGACAGGAACTGATTGCGGAGATTCCCGCAGACAGAATGGGCAAGACACAGGAAGTAGCGCAGCTTGTAGTGCAGCTGTGTACAGGAAATGAATATTTGACAGGACAGATTATTACTTTGGATGGAGGGTGGATTTAATATGTATGATATGTTGATTATTGGTTCAGGACCGGCAGGAATGGGTGCTGCAATCTATGGAGTAAGAGCAGGATTATCACTGGCAGTTCTTGACAGAAGCCCGATCAGTGGCGGACAGGTACTTACAACTTATGAAGTAGACAATTATCTGGGATTGCCTCAGATCAGCGGTGGTGAGATCAGTCAGAAATTCAGAGAACACGCAGACAGTCTTGGTGTGAATTTTGTGACTGCAAATGTAACATCTATTGAAGATAAGAAAGATTGCAAAATTGTTCATACAGAAGAAGGTGACTATGAGGCGAAGACACTTCTTCTGGCAACCGGTGCAACTCATGCCATGCTTGGCGTAAAGGGCGAGATGCAGTTGACAGGAATGGGAGTATCTTATTGTGCAACATGCGATGGTGCCTTTTTCAGGAAAAGGACAGTGGCAGTTGTAGGCGGCGGTGATGTAGCCGTGGAAGATGCTATCTTCCTCGCAGGATTATGCAGTAAGGTGTATCTGATTCACAGAAGGGATTCACTTCGCGCAGCAGACAGTCTCCAGAAGAAGCTCATGTCTATGGAAAACGTTGAAATTCTGTGGAATTGTGAGGTAAAAGAAATCCAGGGCGAGGATATGGTAGAAAAAATTCTGGTTTACCATAATCAGGAATCCAACCTAACACAGAATTATACCAGGGACTGGTAGAAATGGATGAACGGGGATATGTGCTGGCGGATGAATCGTGCAAGACTTCTGCTGATGGTATATATGCAGCAGGCGATATTAGGAAAAAAGCCCTGAGACAGATCATTACTGCGGTTGCTGACGGGGCAAATGCCGTCACTTCGGCACAAAATTATCTTAATAAAGTATAATATTCGTGAAAATACACAAAACGATTGACATAGTTTCTACCTGCATGGTAAAAAATGGTACATCTTAAAACTTGACATTTGTTACAGGATATGTTACTTTATTTCTTGGGCGTAACAAATTTGTAACAAATCGTAACAAAGATTGTACAAATTTTATGAGAGTATTCAATATACTTTGGAGGAAGAAATGAATGAATAAACACGGTATAAGAATTGCGGCGTGCGCTTTGGCAGGTACGTTCGCTCTTTCCGGATATTATACTTCTTTACAGGCAAAGATTAATCAGTCTTCCACATTGCCGGCAGCAGGTATTGCAGTCGTTCTTGAGGAAGGAACAACAATACAGGAACTTACACAGGAAGTTATTCAGAACATTGCGTATCTGGAAAGTGCTTCCGGTATTCAGCCCAACATTATCATTGCATCTGAGAAGGTGGCTATGGCAGAAACACCTATGCAGGAGGAGACAACTGTTGATTCTGATGTAGTACAGGCATTGGTTGATTCTGTTTCTGGTGATAATACAGATAATGATGGGACAAAGAGCATTACAGACAGTCTGAGTGCAGGATTCTCTGCAACAGATACTTATGAAGATACAGAAGATACAACAGAGGAATCCAGTGAAGAATCTTCTGAAGAAAGTCAGACAGAGACTGTAGAAGAGGAAACATCCGAAGATACAGAGGAAGAGACGACAGAAGAAGCAACCGAAGAGGAAACAACAGAAGTTGCCACAGAGGAAGAACAGGATTTCAGAGGTCTGGTTATTGCACAGGTTAATAACTATGTGAATGTAAGAAGTATTCCTAGTGAAGACGGCGAAATCGTAGGTAAATTATATGATAAGTCTGTTGGTGAATTCGAAGAAGAAGTAAATGGCTGGTATAAGATTACATCAGGTAACTGTACCGGATATGTAAAGGCTGAGTATTGTGTAACAGGTGATGAAGCACAGGCTTTGGCTAAGCAGGTAGGTACTACTTATGCAGTTGTTAATACAACGACTCTGAAGGTTAGACAGGAAGCAAGTACAGAATCAGCAGTATTGGGACTTGTTCCTATTGAAGAAGAACTGGTTGTTGTAGAAGAACTTGATGGCTGGGTTAAGGTAGCAATTGAAGAAGGCGATGGCTACGTATCCAGAGAATATGTAAATCTGAGAACGGATTTCGTGCATGCAGAGTCCAAGGCAGAAGAAGAAGCACGATTGGCAGAAGAAGCCAAGGAGCGTGAGGAAGCAAGAGCAGCAGCTGTTGCAACAGAAGCGACCAGAGCGGCTCAGGCGGCAGAACAGACTGTACAGAAGCAGGCTCAGACAGAAGCAGTGATCGAAGCTGCACAGGCTACAGCGGCAAGCTCAGCCGGCAGTGAGATGGGCAAGTCAGTTATTGATTATGCAACACAGTTTGTTGGTAATCCTTATGTATATGGCGGCACAAGCTTAACAAACGGAACAGACTGCTCTGGATTTGTTATGAGCGTATATGCGAACTTTGGTGTCAGCCTTCCACATTCCTCTTCCGCATTGAGAAGCAAGGGATATGACGTAGGTGGTCTGGCAAATGCACAGCCTGGTGATATTGTATGTTACTCAGGTCATGTAGCTCTCTACATTGGCAATGGACAGATCGTACATGCAAGTACAAGCAAGACAGGAATTATCATTTCCAACGCAAATTACAGAAGTATTCTTGCAGTAAGAAGAATTTTCTAATGCAGGATAGAATAAAGGATGGGGTCGAAAGACCCCATCCTTTTATGTACAAGACAAAGCCAAAGAAACCAGGTTACAGATATTAGCAGAATGCACAAATTTGTAAATAATTGTAAATGTGACATAACAGTCATTTTTTTATACGTTCACAAAATATCCACATGGTAAAAAGCTCAAAATCTAGT
>OIXA01002654.1_pt1 | contig 20031 bp, 14 predicted proteins | sample 1587721 | NCBI WGS metagenome assembly OIXA01 (sample SAMEA3888900, study PRJEB22519) | human gut metagenome | biome: human gut; feature: human-associated habitat; material: faeces | place: Denmark | collected 2013 | reverse complement strand
GTATGGAAGCAAAGGAGCCGTTTCCCAGACTTTTTCCTATATATTTTTGTTCCCCCCCCTAGGGATTTTTCAGAAATAGCCTCCTATCCTCCATACCCTCCATAGAAAGGAGTAACCAATTTGACCCACGAAGAGAAGATAAGCTGGCTCTCCCGCTATCGGGAAGCCGAAAAGCTCTACCAGCGGCTTTCCTTCCGGCTGGCAGAGGCGCAGGAGGCCACCCGGCATATCACCCAGAATCTCAGTGCAGCACCGGGCGGCAGCAAAGATGGGCAGAGCCTTGCCCGGGCAGTAGAGCGTGAAGAAGAAGCCGAGCGCCGCGCCTACGCACAGCTGGCAGTCCTCGACGCCTTGTTTGCAGAAATTGATGCTGCACTTGTACAGTTGGATGCCAACGAATACTGCGCTCTGCGCAAATACTATCTGGACGGCCTGAAATGGGAGCAGGTAGCCGCAGACATGAATTTCACTTCCCGTGGCATTTTCGCCCTGCGCCGCCGGGCCATTGAACACCTGAAGCTCTGAAACTGTTCAGTATCCGTTCATTGTGCGTTCACTCTCTTCCGGTGTAAAATGATACCATCGGCAGAGCCGGAAAGGCCACCCGATATACGCAGCCTCCGAAACTTTTCCTTCATCATGATGAATTGCTCCTTTGGACTTTTTGCTGCTTGACAGGCATTTTTCTCCTTCTTGAGCTTTCTGAGGCTGCTTCAAAGCTTTTCTTCCCTGCACAGAAATGTGCGGGGATTTTTTATGCAGCCGTAGCTCAGTCGCGAGAGCGCTGGCGTGACCAGACGGACGGAGGGCCGCACCCTCCCGGCTGCTCCAACTTTTTTGCAAGAGAGGTGGTGGATACCTTGAACGACCGACAGAAGCGCTTTTGTGACGAATATCTTGTGGACAGCGACGCTACCAAAGCGGCTCTCCGTGCAGGGTATTCGCCTAAAACCGCTCGAAATGCCTGCAAATGGCTCAATGAAGGAAACCCTCAAAAACCCTCAGGCAAATTCAATCCTGAGATGAGAGCCTACATCGATGACCGCCTTGCCCAGCTCCACTCCAAAAAGACCGCCGACGCACAGGAGGTTCTGGAATATCTCACCTCGGTCATGCGGGGCAAGCATAAGGAACAGACCCTCGTGCTGTGCGGCGACGGGATGCAGGAGATCGAGGACATCGATGTCTCCGCGAGAGATCGCCTGAAAGCTGCCGAGCTCATCGGCAAGCGCTACGGGATGTTCAAGGACAACGTAGAACTGGGCGGGCCGATTCCGGTGGTGATCTCCGGCGATGAACAGCTTGTTGACTGACTCCCGCGCAAGCCAGCTCCACCTGCCGGACATCGTCGGCCAGGGCTACGGCACCTTCTGGCGGTTCAAAGGCCGCTACCGGGTCTGCAAAGGCTCTCGCGCCTCCAAAAAATCCAAGACCACCGCGCTGTGGTACATCGTCAACCTGATGAAATACCCGCAGGCGAACCTGCTGGTCATCCGCAAGGTATACCGCACCCTGCACGACTCCTGTTTCACCGACCTGAAATGGGCTATCAGCCGCCTCGGTGTGCAGGCGTTCTGGGACGTGAAGGAAAGCCCCCTCGAGCTGACCTACAAGCCCACTGGACAGAAGATCCTGTTCCGTGGTCTGGATGACCCGCTCAAGGTCACGTCCATCGCGGCCGAGCACGGGTATCTGTGCTGGGCGTGGATAGAGGAGGCATATGAAATCAGCTCTGAAGCCGATTTCAATATGATAGACGAGTCCATCCGTGGCGCTATCCCGCCTGAAACGGGATTGTTCAAACAGGTCACACTGACCTTCAACCCGTGGAACGAGCACCACTGGCTCAAAGCCCGCTTTTTTGACACCCCCGACCCCGATACTCTGGCGCTGACCACGAACTACACCTGCAACGAATGGCTCGACGATGCCGACCGCCGGGTGTTTGAGCGGATGAAGGTTCAGAACCCCCGCCGCTACAGCGTCGCCGGTTTGGGCGAATCCTTATCCCTCCACTCAATACTTCTTCCCGCAGATCTCCTCGAAATCCGCCTTGGTGATAATGCCCTTGCGGACATACACCCGCAGCATCGCCTCAGAGATGCGGCCCTGCGTCCAGCGCTCGGTCAGTCTTTCCTTGTTGCTCATAACTTCGTTCTCCTTTCTTATTCTGCGTCCGGCAGGCTCAGCGCCACCATGTCTTCCAGAGCGTCCGCAATGCGGGTCTGGTCGGAGACGCCGGCGTCTGCCACAGGCGGGTTATCCTCAAAGGCCTCGATGGCGGCCAGATAGTCCTCGTCGGTGGTGCAGGCACTGAAATCGCAGCCCGCCTTGCGGTAACGCTCCACCTCGTCGTCGAAGACCAGCGCGACGCTGCCGTTGATGATGCCGCCGCCCACGATCATCTTGGTGTAGCGGCCCCACTGGTAACGGTCCAGCCACTGCTCAGCGGTAAGCTTCTCGCCCACCGGGGTGATGACGTCAGATTTGTTGTCGTAAATTTTGTATCGTGCCATTTTGATTTCTCCTTTCATTACGCCGAATAGACATCGACGACATCCTGATATTTGTCTGCCGTGCTACTGATTTTTGAGATACCGCCTGCGAACAGCGCGTAATCTCCAATTACAGCAGATGCAAGGCCATGCCGTCCGACACTCAAGTCTGGCATAGTCGTCTTGGTTAACGCGGTGTTGTATGCATCCACCGTTGCCACATAGGCTGCATCGCTGTTGCCTTTATAGCCACCTGCAAACATTGCGTATTCGCCCACTGTGGCCGAGGCCAGGCCATTCTTTGTGCTGCTCAATTCGACGGCAGTGCTTCGGGTCAGCGAGGCGTCGTACGATTCTACTGTGGAGAGGTATTTTCCCGTAGTGCTGTTGTATCCTCCTGCAAAAAGAAGATGATTCCCGATGGTTGCGGCGGAATGGACTGCTCTGGGGCAACTCAAGGGCGCGGCCTGACTGGACGTAAGAGACGAATCATATGCGCGCACTATCTCCAGAGCCCCAATGGTTTCAACAAGAGTCGAATCCGAGTTCATGCTGCTGCCGCCGCTAAACACTGCATAACCTCCGACTGTGCCTCCTGCACAGGCGTATGCATTACTGGGCAGCGGAGTTGCAGTCGTCCGGGTGAGAAACGTGTTGTATGCATCTACGGCGGACTGCGACATTGTAAATAAGCCATTATTCCTTCTGCCGCCAGCAAAAAGCGCATAGGAACCTACAACTGCTGCGGCACTGTCATATCGGGCAATACTCAGCTCTGTAGCGGTCGTCCGGGTAAGAGATGCATCGTAGACATCCACCGTGCCAAAGGACGTGTCTCCGCTTTGTCCACCGACGAATAGTGCGTGATTCCCCAGCGTTATCGCCGTCAATCCTTGCCTTGCCACGCTTAAAGAAGCTGCAGTCGTCCGGGTGAGAGATGCGTTGTATGCGTCCATTATGGCCTCGCCTTTTCGGGCGTCGCTATCATAACCGCCGCCTCCGAACAGGGCATATCCGCCAACTGTCGTTCCGGCAAGCAGACTTCTAGCCTTGCTCAGCGATGCTGCCATGCCGAATTTGTCAGCCTCTGCACTGTAGCACAGCCTCGCCTTGCCTCCGACACCGATGTACATTTTCTTGACCTTGCGGGCCGTGCCGCCGATGCCGATGTAGGCTTTCTTCATCTTGTGGGCTTTGCTGCCAACGCCCACATAAACTGCTTTTGCCATATCCGGCCTCCTTTACACGTACACGATGAGCACCTTGTTGGTGGTCAATGCGCTTCCCGCCCCCGGGTCGGTGGTCTGGGCGGCAAAAGTCAGGCCGTTGACCGAGTTGGCCGTGCCGCCCGCACTCGAAGACCCGGCATAGTTATGGGTGTGGGAACTGTTGGCTTTGCCGTTGAGTTTGGCGTTCATCTCGCTCTCGGTGTAATACCGGTCATCGTGGGTGTGGCTTGCGTTCGCCTTCCCATTCAGCTTGGTGTTCATCTCGCTTTCGGTGTAGTACCGGTCGTCATGGGTATGGCTGGACGCCGCCTTGCCGTCCAAGAGGCCTTTCAGCACCTTGCCCTGATTTGCGCTCAGACTCTGGTCGGTGGCTGTGCTGGTCAGGTCGTCCTGTACCCCGCGCCAGGTGTTGGCGGTGGGCGGCGTATAACCCAGCGCTGCCGTCACGTTGGCTTTGGTGATGCTGATGGTGCCGCCGGAGTTCGTGATGTTGCTGCCGGTCTTCACGCCTCCAAGGACGCTGGCCGTTGCTGTCGGCAGCGTGTAACCGCTCACACTGCCGCCGACCGATATGGGACCCCATGCCATAGGTCCATCCCTCCTATTTCACAATGTAATAAACTGCCGTGATGGCAGCTGTCGGCGTCTGCTGCGCTCGCAGCCGCAGTTTTCCTGCAAAGCTTTCGGTCGATGTGAGTCCTGCCGTCAGGGCGGTCTTTGCACAGGTCGGTGCTACCACTACGGCCACACAGTCGTTTGCCGTCAGGCCGGACACCGGGATGTCCAGATAATATGGACATCCCGCAGTGCTGTCGCTCGACCAGCCGCTGGCCGGGATGGTCAAAGACATGATGTTCACCTTATCTGCCTTTGTCTTTCCCATCTCTTCGATGCTCTTGGAGGCCGTCTTAGCCACCAGCGCGATCCTGTCCAGCAGCCGGTCCACGGCTTCCTTCAGATGAGCAAGCGTTATCCCCATCTTGTCCTCCTTTAAGAGCCAAACAGTTCATCCAGCATCGCGTTTACTTCGGTGTCGGTCGCCATGCTGGCGGTGATGCGGGCGTCCATGGTCTTTTCCATGTTGGTCACTTTCTGCTTGTCCGCGCTGGTGTAGTCGTTGGTCGAGAGACCCTTGCCGGCTTCCTTCTGGACATAGCCGCTCAGATCCACTTTCCAGTCGCCCATCTTTTCCAGCACGCCGTCGATGACCATGTACTCGTCGTACTTGTCGGAGGTACCGGCAGTACCCTTCGGGACCATGTAGATGTACTGTGCAGCGTCTGCCGCCTTCAGGTCGATGTCCCCGGTCGAGGCGACAATCTTGCGCTTCAGGTGGTCTGCCGCAGCGACAGCTTTGTTGATGGAGGCGGAGACTTCCGTCTCCGTCTGATATTTCTTGTCGTTCGTCAGGTCGCTTACCTTGGTGGGAGCATTGGTCTCCAGCGCAGATACGCGCTGGCCGAGACCGTCCGTCACATTCTTCTGGCGGCGGCCCAGCTCCTGCAGGTCGCGCAGCGCGGGGATACGGGTCAAATCATAACTGGCCATGTGTTTTTTCCTCTCTTTCTTTTATCCATTAAAAATTTCGTCAAGCATCCTCTGCACTTCTTCAGCGGATCTTCTGCGTCTGCTGGACGCTGGCTGCAGCGGAGTCCGCACTTTCGCGGGTGTTCTTTACGGCTTCCAGCATCCGCGCCGTCAGGGCGTCCAGTGCATTATCCGTGCTCATTCTTCTCTCACCTCCACAATATTTCCCTTTGCGTCGATAACGGTATTTCCCGGCAGTGTAAAACAGGGGTGCGTCCAGCACCTGTAAAGGTCAGGCCAGCTCATGTTTTCCGGTTCGTTCACCTTGTATCCGCCCCAGTTCAGCTTATCCGGTGCCGTCAGCATCTGCGCCCACACCGCTTCAGCGCACTTGTACAGATACTCTTTCAGCGCACTTCCGGTCAGGCCGTTGCCGTAGTCGTTCAGTACCGGCGTCCGGGTCCAGAGGCAGAAATGGAAATAGGTGTTCGGTACGCTCCCCGCCGTTTCGACATCCGCCGCCAGCAGCGCCAGAGCAAGCTTCTTTGCATCGGAAAAGGTCGAGCCTTCTAGGTGGTAGTATTTCGGGCTGCTGGCCGAAGTGTATCCGTATGACTCGAATCCGAACTCATAGCACGAGGGCAAAAAGACCTTCCGGCTCAGCGTGGTCACCGTGTGGCTTCCTGTATAACTGCTGCCGCTTCCGGAGTAGCCGGGCGTGTAGTAAAATTTCGTCTCCGTCAGAATGTCTTTCAGCGCCTGTGGGGCTTCCTTCAGGTATTCGCTGTTCAGGTAGACGTCAATCAGGCTGTCGGCATACGTACACCATGTCGTGTTCCATTTTTTCCCGGTGATACCGTGCCGCCGGGCAAGGAACGTCCGGCCTTCGCCGTTCAGCTCTTTCTCGTAGTCCTGCGCTATAACCACGAATTCTTCCGCCGATGTCCCGTCCTTTTCCACCAGTTTTGTCACCGCTCCCACCGCCAGTTCCTTCAGCATCGGGAGCTTCGCCTCTGCCGTTATGACGATGTTTCCCGTCACATCGGGGATGGAGACGGTCATCTTTTTCTCGTTCCATGCGGTGGCTGTCACGTCTTCGCCGCCCATCGTTACCTTGATGGATATGAGCCAGTATCCCTCGTTCAGCGTCAGAGCCGCAGTGTACGCCTTGCCGCTCTGGACGACCACGTCCGCCCGGCTCGTGCTCAGCCCGTTCAGCCGGTTGGATACCGCATACATCACGATGGCAGGTTCATCCCCGCCGCTCTGTCCATTCTTTTCCACCGTGACGCTGCACACGGCGCTCTTGCCTCCGGCGGCAGCAGTAATGATGCAGCTGCCGTCCTTCAGGGCTGCCAGCGTGTTCACGGCCTTTCCGTTTTCTACGGCGGTCGTCTGGTCTTTCATCACGGCCAGCGCCGCATTGTTCGTTGTCCAGCTCACCGCTGTCACGGTGGACTGGGTCGGCGTCAGAGTCGCGGTCAGAGTCACAGACTCGCCCTGTTTCAGCTTTACGGACGGTTTGTCCAGCGCCAGCTTTTCCAGCGATACAGCCACCGACCGCACTCTGCGCTGCGCCAGCTTTCCGCCTGCGATGGCCGTCAGGAGCGCTGTGCCGCCTTTCACGGCGGTCAGAGTATTTTCCCGGAGCTGCACGATGCCTTCCGGTTCGGCCATCCACTCCACGGTCTGAGGTGCGCTTCCGGGCAGCACCGTGGCTTTTAGGGGGCAGGACTCTCCCACTTTTATGCTCAGCTCTTTGCTGTCCAGCCGGATGCTCTCCACTGCCACCGGCTCTGCCTGCTCCGGCGGGGGGCTGTTCCAGCGCTGCTTCAGCTGCGCTATCATGTCCCATGCGCTGGCGTCGGAGTAACGCATTCCGCTCAGCGCTTCAAGCAGCAGCGCGTGTTCCTTTGCAGCGCATCGGTCGGCCACCCACTGCCGGTATCGGGCGGCTCTCTGTGCTTCCAGCGCTGCCCGGGCTTCCTGCTCAAGCACCAGCTGTAAATATTGATACCGCAGCGGCATCGCCGGTCCGTCTGCGCCAGTTCCCTCGCCGTTTTCCAGCGTCTGGTAGCACACATATTTCCCGGGCATGGTCATCTCGCGCCGGCCTTCGCCGTCCGTGGCCATCAGCATCCAGAGGCCCTGCCGCGCCGTCGTGAAACGCCCGTCCACCGGAGCGTTATTATTTCCATCCAGCAGCATCGGCTGCGGCACAGTCCCGCCCTCCTGCTCGATGTGCAGCGTCACGGCCAGCCCGTCCCACTCTTCCGGCAGCTCGAATTCGAGCTTTTCCACGTATACGGCGCCCACGCCGCCCAGGTACAGCGTCTCCGGCTCCGCCCGCCAGCCTGTCCCGCAAAAATGGTCCTTCACTACTCTTACTTTCACTTTGAAGCTCCTTCCTTTGAGAAAGGCTCCCCTCGCTAGGGGAGCTGCTTTGCAGCGCCGCCGTCAGGCGGACTGCAAAGCTGAGAGTTTTCCTTCCGGTCCGCTGCCGCTCTCAGTAGGGCAAGCACTCTATAAAAAGCCTACCACGTCCCCCGCAGCAAAACTACTGCGGACTTATTCATACAAACAAAAAGAGCAGGCGCCCTGGTTCATTACCAGAGCGTCTGCTCTTATCTTATTTCACCCCCTCCCACCAGTTCTTCTCGTCCTTCGCCTTCTCGGCCTTCTTGTCCGCAGCGCTTACCCACTGCGCAAAGTTCTTTTCCTCGTACAGGGGCTTTCCCTCTGCGTCCTCGAGGGCCAGCAGCTTCTTCTCCAGCTTCTCCCGGTCCCGGTCGCTTCCGGCCAGATACTCTTCCTTCACGCTCTCCGTGATTTTGCTCTTGATGCTGCCCTTGTCCTTGCCTGCGGTCATCAGGCGGTCAAGCTCCTCCTGCGCGTCCTCCACCCGGCCATTTTTCACTTCGTCCAGGAGCGCGTCGTATATGCTGCCGTCCTTGCCGCCCGCCAGCAGTTCGTCTGCCTTGCCGTCCACCGCCTTGTTCACAAGGTCGATGAGCTGCGCCCGCCGGGCCGCGTCCGCTTTGCCCTTGGCCCTGTCTGTCACAGGGGCGACGTCCAGCCCCTCCCGCAGCTTCTCAAATACGGCCTTTCTGGCCTTTTCCTCGGCCCGGGTCTTCCCGGCGTTCCGGGCCTCGGCCGCCGCCAGCACGTCGGCGTCGTACTGCTTCAGCCGCCTTGCCAGCTCGCCGTCCACCTTGTCCGTCTTGTTCATCTGTTCCAGTTTCTTCATCGCTGCCACAGCCTCCTCGCTGTCCCCACTCTGGATGGCGTTGTACAGCCGGTCGTACTGCCCGGTGGCCGAAGAGGGTGCAGAGTTAAAGCTAAATCCTTCGCCTCTGCCGATGGCCTGTACATCCTCCCAGTAGCCTTCAAACGCCTGCATCACCTTCCGGATGTTCGCCGCCGGGACGCCGTAGAGTTCAAGGCCGCACTGGATGTCCTTCAGCACCGCCTTGTTCAGCTTCTGGTGGTGTGCTGTCAGCTCTTCCTCGCTCATCTCGCCAGTGTCCGTCCGCAGCAGCTTGACGGTCTTGGTAAAGGCAGCAAGCAGGTCGTTCACCGCGCTGATGTTGGTGGCGCTCACCACGTCATAGTCCTTGCCGTCCCGGGCGTTGGTCAGGGCGCTGTAGATCTCCGAGCCGTACAAAAAGTTTCCGGCCGCACTTTCAGTGTACAGGTCGAAAAACCGCTTGCCCAGGCTTTTCGCCGTGATGTCGCCGTTCTCGTCCTGCTCCTTGTCCCACCGGTGGAGCAAAAAGTCCGCGCCGATCTTCATCAGGGCAAATACCGCCGTCTGCACCACCTGGCTTGCCGCCGCCCGGCGCAGGCTCTGCCCAGCCCTCTGTACCTCGGCCTTGTTCTCGGCGCTCTGGTCGGCAGCGTACCGCGCCTTCTGAGCCTTGTAGTCGCCCACGGCGTCGGCCAGGATGCCGTAGTTCTGGAAGCGCTGGGTGGTAAACATGGTCAGCGTCTTTACAAGCTCGTTGTCGCTGCGCTGGATGCCCGCCCGCTGCATGGTGGTATAGTTGGGCTGGGTCTCCTCGATGACCCGCTGGTACATCTTGTTCACGGCTTCCCAGTAGGCTTCGCTGCCCTTCTCCGCGGCGCCCTCGCTGAATTCTGCTGTATGGTGCTCCACATACCGCTTCGCGCCCTCCCACAGCGCGGCCACCGTGATCTCGTCCATGCCGGTGATCCAGCCGGTCACGGCAGGCATGGCTTCCGACGCTTTGGCCACAAGGTTTTTGTGCGCGCCGATGGAGCTCATCTCGCCCCGCTTGGTGCCGCGCAGGCGGTATTGCAGCAGGGCGTCTCCGTGCTGGCGTATTTCTGCTTCCACCGCGGCCCGCTGCTTGCCCGAGAAATTCTTCACGAAGGGCAGTACCGCCGCCATGGTGTCTGCTCCCAGCACAGCGCCCGCCGTGGGCAGGCTGGCTGCCTGCGCGATGGCCACGCCCGGGTTCACGGTCAGGATGGCTCCGGCGTAGTTGCCCCGCATCCTGTCCAGCGCCCGGCTCATGGTGCTGCTGCGCTTGCGCCGCGTGGTCTGCAGGTCGGTCAGCAGGTCGTTGATGTAGCTCACCGTCTCATTTCCCCACTTCTCGCCGATGATCTTGTCCTTCAGCACACCGACGCCCTCCGCCGTCTCCACGGTGCTGTTCAGCACCCGCTGCACGTCCCGGATGGGCGCGGCAAGGCCCGCATAGGCCGCCGTGTCACGCAGGCTCCGGTTCACGACATTCTGGCACTCTTCCAGCAAAATGGGCTTGTCGCTCTTCACGCGCTCCTTCAAAAAGCCCCTGCCCTCGATGGTGGCATCCATCTTCACGCCCTCGATCTCCGTCGCCAGCGTGCTCCGGTCTACCGCGATGGGGTAGTAGTTCTTCACGGTGGCCCGGTCGTAGCCCAGCAGCTTCATGCTGGTCTCGTTGATGAGGTTCGTGGTGTACCGCCCAAAAAAGTCCTCCATGTCCTTGCACCAGTTTCGGTCATAGTCCGTCATGGCGTCCTGTACCGTCTGCAAAATGGTGTCGGCCATCGGGGTGCCGTCGGCGTTCACCAGCGTCCCCAGCATCACGGTCTGGCTGCGCTGGTAGGCTCTCTCAATGTTGCCCTTGGCGTACTGGGCAGCGTCCGGCAGGGTCAGGCCGCCGGTCATCAGGTGGTGGCGGCTGTCCTCGTTGCGCAGCAGCATGTACAGGCTGCACAGCTGTGCGTGGTTCAGCGGCACGGCATTGCCCTTGCTGTCCTTCAGGCCGATGTCCACCAGCTCTGCCCCCGGCCCGGCAAAAGCTTCCACCTCTTTCAGGTGTTCCTTGCCGGTCACGTTGGCAAACAGGCTTTCGCCTTCCACGAGGATCTCCGTCTGCCGCCGCTGGCCGTCGTTCAGCATCTGCCCCAGCTTCTCCATCTGGCCGTTTTTGGTGTAGCCGCCCAGACGCCGGAACATTCTCGTGCCGCCCAGCATGTCCAGCTGGTAGCGGTTCATCGCGCCCTTCGCCTTTTCAAATTTCTCTCCGAAGCCGTTGCCCTCCGAGTTCAGCACCTCGCGGGCGGCCTTCATGGCCATGCCGTCCACCTCTTCCGCCCTTGCAAGGCTCAGGGTCTTGTTTTCCGTCCGGATGATGTGCAGCGTGCTGGCCGTAATGGCCTTCAGCATCCGCAGCTGGTCCACCGTCATGGGCAGATAGGTGCGGTTCTCCGTCTCCCGGATGCGCTGGCGCAGCCGGTCTCGCAGCTGTTCGGCCTTGTCGCCGTCCGGCAGGGCCTTGGCTTCTTCCAGCTGCTGCCGCAGCCGGTCGAGCTTTGCCTGCTTGCTGGCGTTCATATCGTCCCGCAGTGTCTGGATGAGGTTTTCCACGCCGCTGTTCTCCCAGTCGGCGTGGATGCCGACGTCCATCTCTCCGCTGCGCCGGATGCTGTCCTGCAAGGCGGTCAGCTTGGTCAGGGCGTTGTTGTTCAGCACTGCCGTGTCTGCCAGCTTCGCCACCTCAGCGGCCTGCACGATGAGGCTCTTCTGTACATATTTCCCGGGCTTCGGCCGCAGCACCATCTGGTTGAGCTGGGCGGCATTGTTCCGGATGCTCCGTTTCAGTTCGTCCGCCTTCCGTCCTTCCCGGGCCTTCTGCACCCGCTTTTCGGCCAGTGCCTTTGCCACGGCTACGTCCTCGTCCCGCTGCTGCCGGGCCGTTTCAATGGCAATGGCATTCCTCTGGGCCTGTTTTTCCTGCCATGCTTCCGCCTTGCGCTGGTTCTCGGCCTCCCACTCCATGATCTCGTTTTCCTGTACCAGCAGCTGATGCTCCGCCCGGTCGGCTCTCCGCTGCTCTCCGGCCACCTGCCGGGAAAGGTCGTTGATCTGGGAGCGCAGCTGTCGGCGCTCCAGCTTTATCTCGTCCAGCATCTCCTGCCGGGCCTGCTTCATCCGGTTCTTTTCGGCCTTCCATTCCCGCTCGTAGGCTTCCCGCAGAGCGGTCATCTTCTCGTCGAGACCCGCTGCTGTGCTCACCTGTGCGCCCAGCGTTTCCAGATTCTCGTTGAGCTGTCGTTCTGCCCGGCTCACGCTCTTGACCTCGGCGCTCTGGCTGCGGCTGTTTTCCCGCATCCGGTCGGCAAAAGCCTTCCGCTGGGTCTGCTGCACGCTCTTCAGCCCCTTTGTCACCTCAGCCGCACGCTCCTCGCTTCCGGCGGCCATTGCGGCCACTTCACGGTTGTGCTTTAAGATGCCCTCGAACACCGCCTCGGCGTCGGTCATCTCCGGGTGGCTCATGATGTCGCCGATCATCCGGCCCGCCAGTTCCACCTTGGCGTCCTCGTATTCGGCCACGTCCGCGAACCGGCTCATCATCTTGGGCTTGATGGTGTCGTGTACGTTCATCAGCACGTCGAGCCATTCCGTGCTCTCCATGCTGGCTGCGCCCGCCACGCCCGCTTCCTGTGCCGCCGAGCGGAAGAGTGCCGCCGCACTCTCCTTCACGCCGCCCACGGCCCGGGTGTCGTTCACGATGGCCTCGTACTGTTCCGCCGGGTTGCCGTCCCGGTATCCCTCTGCCTGCCGCAGCTTCACGCCGTGGCGCCGGGCCTCGGCTACCGCCTCTGTCCAATTTCCGTACCGCTTTACAAGCTCCGCCTTGGCTTTGCCGTTCTTGTCTACCGTGTAGGTCAGGTCATGCAGGTCGGGGTACTGGTTCCACAGCTCCGTGTTCCGGTAGGTGGCCTCGTCCAGTACCTCGCCCGCCAGCGTCTCGGCCAGTCCCTGCGCCTTGGCCATGTCCGCGCCCTCCGAGCGCAGATACTCCACCAGCGCCCGCGTCTCGTTTGCCAGCTTCGTCCGGTCGGCCCTGCTGCCGTTGGTCTTCGTCCATCGGATGGCGAGGCTCTCGAGGGCAGCGTCCGAGAGCCGGGTGTTCTTCGTCAGGCCGAAGAACTGGTTCAGGGTGTCAAAGGCCGCTGCCTTCTCCGCCAGTACCCGGCTGGCCTGCCGCTGCTGGTTCTGCTTTGCCTCCCGGTCGGCCTGTTCGGCTCGCTGGTAGCGGAATCGTGCCAGCTCACTCTCTGCCGGGAGTTCCCCGGTCTTGTAGTATTCCCGAATCTCTCTTACGACCTTGTCGGCATCCACCTTCCCGCTGTACTCCTTGCTGGCAGCCACCCGCCCGTCGGTGGTGGAGATGTCGAGGGTGAAACGCCGTTTCTCGCTGCCCAGCTGCTCCACCATCGCACGGATCTGTCTCAGCTGCTGTTCGGTCGGCGGGGTCTTTGCCGCAATGTCAACGCCCGGGGCCTCAGCCATCACACGCACATTGCCGTCTGCCAGAAACTCGTTCAGGGCCTCTGTGCCGTTGGACACCTCCGCCGGGCCGAACGCGTCCAGTATTTCTCTGTGGTCAGTGTCCCGGGTGCCGTCATTCTGCGCAAAATTCAGCATCCGGCCATCAGGCAGGATGTACCCTGCCCGTTCAAAACGGTCTGTCGTTCCAAACTGCTCCACGGCCAACTTCCGGCGGTACTCAGGCTTTCCGCCCGCCGCCTTGGCCTTGGTATCATACACCTTCTGCTGCTCCTGCTTCACGGCCTGTCGGGCGTTTTCCACTTCGGCCTGCGCCTGCCGCAGCTTATCGTTCACTTCGCCGATGCGGCTTTCCAGTTCTGCGCCGCGCCGGTTGAACTCCTTGCGCTTTTCCAGATAGCTTTGGTACTCTTCGCTGGCCCTGAATGCCTTGCCCTTTTCCGAGAACAGGCCATAGGCTTTTTTCTTTTCTTCGATAGCCCGCACTTCGTTGCTTTCCTGCCAGTTTGCACGCTCTTCCTTCAGGGCGCGGCGCTGACGTTCCAGCTCCCGGCTTTCTTTCTGAAGCTCACTCTGGTTTCGCCGGGATTCGCTTAGCTGAAACCGCACCGTTTTCTTCACAGGCTCGTCGGTTCTCTTGCTTTCGCCGGAGGGTTGTGCTATACTATTTTTAGAAAGTGGCTTAGGGGCTTCACCGCCCTGCTCGGTTTTGAGTACCGAGGTAAGGCCGCTTTCCTGATAAATAGAACCCTTCGGCAATCTACTCCTTGAATCTTCGGATTCTACGTGGGTACCACCGAAGGGTTCTATTTTTGTAGGCTGAACATTTACAATGTCATAGAAAATCTCCCGTTCATCCGCCCTGATAGCTGTCAGGACATCCGCCTCATAGACATTCTGCCCGACTTGGATCTTGATTTTTCCCCGGTTGAACGCTTCCGCATTCTTGTGGTTCGCAGGCTCACGGTATACTTCGTCTGCAGTCCGGATGATCTCGTCCAGATTGGCTGCCATCCGCATCTTGTCTGCATAAGCTTCAGCATTTTCCCACTGAAGCGCTTTGGTCGATTTTGACCAGACAAATTCATTTCGCCCGTCTTTATGGTTCAGAATCGTCCAGCCGTTCCGCTCAAAGCCGTTCGGGAAACGCTCCTTGATGGCCTGCTTGACCGTAGACTTCCACTCTTCCTGTGGAACATCTTTCAAAATATCTTCGTCGATTTTGATATAAGACTCTCCAGTTTTATCCTTCAAAATCGAAAACCGAACCCCCTGTTTTTCCGCCGCGCTCTCGGTCTTGAGGGCTGCGGCGTTTTCTTTTGCCGTCCGCAGGTTGTCCATGGCCTTTTCTGCGTGGGCGAAATACTCGTCCTGCAAAGTGCGCTTTTCGGCCTCGGCCAGACGCTTCGCCTTCAGGGCAGCACGGTCGTCCGGGTCGATGGTCAGCACTTCCTTCGCCCGGCTGATGAGCCCATCCAGCATCTGCCGCACCTGCTCCATCACCTTGTGGATGGCGCCGCTCTTGCCTGCGTTCTTCTCTGCCTGCCCGCGCTGGAACGTCACCCAGCGCTTAAAGCTCTCCTCGCTGTCAAAGATGCCCCGCCATGCGTCGGCCACCAGTTCCTCCGCTGCCTGCTCGTAGGTCAGGCTCTGGGCGCTGTAGTCCCGCAGCTTCGCCCGGACCATCTCGTCAAGGCTTTCGTAGCCGCTGCTCTTCGCCAGATATTCCAGCGCGTGCTCCTGCAAAGTCCTTGCGCCCTCGGCGTCCAGCGCATTGTACCAGTGGTAGTCCTCGTGCAGCACCGTGCCGAAGATGTCCTGCGCACTGTCTCCGAAGAAGATCCGGGCCGTCTCGGTGTCCACATAGGCCCTGATGCTCCGGTCGTTCTGCAGCACATCCCTCAGCACAGCATCCGTGCCGGTGGCCGCGGCGTTCAGACTGATGATCTGGCTGGCCACGTCGCTCTCCTGCCGCATCGTACCCTTGGCGTATACCTCGCCCCTGCCGCTGGTACTCTCGCTGCCAAGTGTCCCGCCCAGGCCGGCCATCTTTTCGGCGTAGAGCATCCGTTCGCCCTTGCCCTGGGTGTAGGCGATCTCGAGGGCCGTCCGCCCGGCGTCGGTGCTCAGGATGTAGTTGATGTCTTCTGCCGTGCCGCTCATGCTGCCAGCCAGCTCCAGCGCCTGCGCAAAGGTGTCTGCACCGCTCCGGCCCAGCCGGTACAGCGGCGACGCTGCGGCCGCGTACCGGTCGGCGTCCACCCTGTCCGGCATATTTTTGCTGATGGTCTCGGCTGCCTTGTCCGTCACCCGCCAGCCTTCCAGCGCCCGCTGCACCTCGGCCTCCCGCTGGGTCTTCGGCGCTTCCGGCCGGAGTCCCAGAGTCTCCCGCAGCGGGGCGTTCTCGTAGCTGTCGGTTTCACCTACAGCGGCAGTCGCTTCACGCACGTTGTCCGGCGTAGCCGTTTCCGGCATGGCGTCGGCGCTTTCTGTGGGGGCATCCTGCACTGTCTGCGGCATATCCACAGCTTCGCCGGGCAGCTCTGCGCTCTGTGCAGCAGGCACTGCTTCGCTTTTTACGTTCTGCTGTGCGGCGACCTCCCGCAGCATTCGGCGGGTCGCGCTCGCAGTGTCGGGCAGCGTCACGCCGTAGGCCTGCTCAAAGGCCGCACGGTTTTCCCGGTTCTCGGCGTTCGGTGTAAACAGCCCGATGGTCTTACCCGTCAGACTGTCGCTCGCCGCCACTTCGGCAAACTGCCGCACCGCCGGGTTTTCCGATTTTGCGGCAGTTGCTTCCGCCCGCTGCATACTTTCAGTGGAGTTTCCTTTAAGAAAGGCTCCCCTGATAGGGGAGCTCCGTTCTCGCGCGGCGTCAGCCGACGGGAACGGTGAGAGGTTTTCTTCCCGCCCGCTGATGTTTTCAGTGGCCGCAGGTGCAGCCTGGCTGAGAGGTTCTCCCTCTGCCAGCGCTCTATCAGCAGAGCTATCCGCAGCCGACTGAGAGGGCTCCGCTGCCCGGGCCTCCCATTCCTTCTGCCGGGCAGCGGCCTGCTTCATCCGGTCCATCTGGTCATAATGCTCTGTCTGCCCCAGCAGGCTTGCGTCTCCTCCGTTCAGCTTTGCCAGCCCCGTGCCGATCGCGCCGCCCAGCGCGCCGGATGCACCGCCGGAGAGTCCGCTTTCCAGCGCGGTGAGGAAGGTGTCTTTGGTAAACAGGTTCTTCGCCGCCTCGCTGTCCCCCAGCGCAGCGTCGATGGCCATGTCCGCATAGGTCTCCGCAAAGGCCTGCATCGAGTTGTCGATGCCGCCCGAGATGGCCGCAGCCACCGCCGGGTAGCGCTGCGCCAGCTCCGAGCTACCCGCCAGCCCCTGCACCCAGTCCGCGATCTGTCCTGCCAGTGTGTCCTTCGCGTAGTCCGAGCCCATGGTCTTTGCAAGGTCAGCTGCGCCCACCGAGTTGATGGCCCATCCCGCGCCGAACTTGGCGAGGCCGCCGCCCAGCGCTTTTCCTGCGCCTTCTCCCTTCTCCGCGCTCTGGCCCATGGCCTCTGCCGCTCCCTGTGCGCTCAGGACGGGCAGCACTGCCGCCGGGTTCACGCCCGCCACGGCCAGGTTCTCCGCTGCGCTGGTCACGGCCCCCGCCACGGCCCGCTGGGTCGGGCTCAGGCCGCTCTGGGCCGCAGCCGTCAGCTGCTGCCCGCGGTCGTAGAGCTGGTAGCCCACGCTCTGGTTCTTGTCGATGCCGTCGCTCACTTCCAACCCCGCCAGCTTCTGGCGCATCTCCCGGATCTCCTTGGAGTTGTACCCCATCGAGATCAGCTCCCGGTTCCGGCTCTCCGGCCAGGTGGGGTTATAGTCCATGTCTACGTCGGTCAAAAGGTCAAACAGGCTCTGGGCGTGTTCGTCGCCCTTCACTTCCTGCTCCACCTGTTTCCAGTTCTTCAGGGTGGCGTCAATGTTCTTGCCCGCCTGTACTCCGTACTCCGCGCCCAGCACCGGGGCAGCTGCCACCGTGTCCGCGATTCCGCCGATGGTGTTCGCCGTCCGGCGCACGCCCCGCTGCCATGCGGGGATGGCGTCCAGCGCAGCGTTCATCTTCCGGGCCTCGTCGATCTGCGCCTGTGTCCAGCCGCCCTTCTTGATCAGGTCGGCGTCCGTGTACGCGCCGTGGGTGTTATCCACCCGCCGCACCGCGTCGGCCAGATTCTTGTTGTCCCCGGTGTCCAGCCACTGGTTGATGCGGTCGAACTCGTCCGGTACGCTGTCCTTGGCAAAGCTGGCTCTCAGCTCCTGCGCCCGGCCGGTGCCGTAGGCCATGGCCCCGCTGCCCACGTTCTCCAGCACGTTCCCGCTCTTCGCAGGTACGCCCCACTTCTGTCCCATGTCCAGCGCCCTTTCGGTGGGGTTTCCTTTAAGAAGGGCTCCCCTGATAGGGGAGCTCCGTTCTCGCGCGGCGTCAGCCGACGGGAACGGTGAGAGGTTCTCTCCCCTCCCGCTGTGCGCCTGAGAGGGCTCGTTCCTCGCATCCACCTCCCCCATGTCGCTTATGTGCCGCTCGGTGTACTGCTGTAAGGCTTTGGCCCGGGCGTTCTGCTCCTGTTCTGCCTGACGTTGTGCTTCCTTTTTGTCAAACTCCCGGCTCCACTGGCTCAACTGCTCCTTGGTGACGCTGCTCTTCTTTGTGGTGGTGTTCTGCGCAGTGCTGCCCGCCCCACTCACCTTGTCCGGGTTCTTTGCGTCAAATTCTCTGCTCCATTGTGCGAGCTGCTGTTTGGTTACTGCCATTTGTTTGTCCTTTCTGTCTTACCCTGCCAGTTCAAAGGCTTTCCAGATTTCGTCGTCCGTGTATCCCTGATACTTCAGGCTGTCAAAAATAGTCCGGTCATCCGAGCCGTGGTTTCTCTGGCCCTTGATGGCGTTCGCCGCCACCTGCGCCCGCTGCGGGACACTCGACTGGCTTGCCGTTCTTCCGGTGCTCTGGCTCTGTCTGTTACTTGTCCCAGTACCCCACTTGTTTGCCGGGTCTCCTTTCCAGCTCTGCCCCGTCAGACCTCGGTTCGTCTCCAACAGGTTCGGGGTGTCGTCCTTTATCCAGCCCGCATCCGTCAGCGTCCGCTTGTAGTAATCATATCGCGGGTCACTCGCTTTCATTGTGACAAACTCCTTCGACATACTCAGCAGCTGGGCATAGGTCGGGCTGCTCCCGCTGCTTTTCGTTCTGCTGCTCCTGCTGCCCGAAGATCCGCCCGAGCCGCTGCTTCTCCGACCGCTGTAGCTGCCGGTGATGTACTGAGGCGTGTAGTTCAGCGCATCCCTGCTGATGCCGTACATGTCGGCTACAGCCCCTGCTGCATCGCGGAAACCACCCTCGTAAAGGTCGGTGATTCCCTTCATTGCCGTCAGATAATCCGCCGGGGAAAGCTCAGTCGTTTTCTCCGTGGTCCAATCGTTGAGAATGCTGGGGTCTAAGCCGTTCGCACTCAGGAACTGGTTCAGGAAAGCTTCGCTTGCACCCCGTTCTTTATAGTCAAGCGCTTTGTCTATCGCCATCTGCTGCAGCTGCGCCTGCACCTGTTTTTCTTGCAGCTCATGTTCCTGCTTCCACTGGTCATAGCCCTTGTACCGGTCGTAGGCGGTAAAGCCCGCTTTTACAGCATCGGTGCCCACCTGCATCAGATTATCCCAGAAGTTCTGCTTCTCTTGCGCCGCCTGATCTGCCCGGCTCTTCTTGTAGTCCCGCCAGTCCTGCGCGTTGGCCACGGCCCCCTGATGCTCTGCCGCCTCGAGACTGTCCTGATTCTGCAGCGCGCTCAGCAGTCCCGAGAGGCCGTTCTGCTTCAGCTGGTACAGAGTCAGGGCCTTGTCCCGCAGCCCGGCCAGCCCGCTGTCCACGTTCGCCATGGCCTGCTGGTAGCCCTGCTGGGCCACACTGTTTGCGTAGCTCGAGCCGTACCCGCCGCTCAGCGCGGCAGCGCCCGCAGCGGCGTTCTCAGCCGCCGCCCTGGCATTCGCCTGCGCGCCCGCGCGGTACTGCCGGTAGAGTTCGCTGTCCGTGCCTACATCGTAGCCCGCATTGCTGGCTGCGCCCATGCTGTCCAGCGCCTCGTTGATCCGGTCGGTGTAGTTGCTCTGGTACGCCCCCGGCATCGCATTCTCCGCGTCCTTCTGCGCCGCCTGCGCGTCCTTGTATCTCTTGAATACGCCCATTTTCTAATCTCCATTCTTGACAAATACGTAAAACACGTATATATTATAATTACAGATTCGGAGGTGCATCTTCATGCCAATGACCCCCAAAGAGATCGTTCGCCTGCTCGAACAGAACGGTTTCGTGTTCGTCAGCTCCAACGGTTCTCATCGCAAATACCACAACCCCACCACCGGCAAGACCACTATCGTCCCTTTCCACGCCAAAGACCTCAAACCCGGCACAGAGAAAAATATCCTCAAACTGGCCGGTCTGAAGAAATAAGGAGGCATTTCTATGAACGCTGTTTTCTATCCCGCGGTGTTCCACCCCGAAGAAACGGGTTATTCTGTCACCGTCCCCGACATCGAGGGCTGCTTTACGCAGGGCGATACGATGGATGAGGCTGTGCGGATGGCACAGGATGCCATCGGCCTGATGCTGGAAGAGTGCGCTGTCTGCCCCACTCCTTCCGTTCCTTCCTCTCTTCCGGTGGAGGCCGGAGACTTTGTGGTCATGGTCCCCTTTGATATGGCTGCTTACCAAAAGCAGTTCCGCCCTGTTAAAAAGACCCTCTCCGTCCCCGCTTGGCTCAATGATGCAGCCGAGGCCGCACACATCAACTTCTCCGGCGTTCTTCAGGACGCCTTGAAGGAAAAGCTCCATCTTGCATAATTCTTGATAGCTCAGCCCCTTCGGGCTGGGCATTTTTAATTCTGTTTCATCTTGGCTGTCCGGGTTGCGGCTCCCAGCGTCTGCTGCGCTGCCGCTTGCATCCTGCTGGCCGCG
>OIXA01002652.1_pt1 | contig 20048 bp, 13 predicted proteins | sample 1587721 | NCBI WGS metagenome assembly OIXA01 (sample SAMEA3888900, study PRJEB22519) | human gut metagenome | biome: human gut; feature: human-associated habitat; material: faeces | place: Denmark | collected 2013 | reverse complement strand
TTGTATTTTAAAATATATGCCTTATGTTTTTTCTTATTTCCCATGTGTTTGAAAACACCCTGCATTTGCGTATGAAAACAAACCACCCCTGACTTGCGGACAGGGGTGGTTTTTGCATTGTGTAGGGTGAGATTATTTGTGAAGCGTGAGTTGCTTTTGCTTGAAAGGTATGGGGTATGTGCTCAGATAGACTTCGGGTTTGAGATTCGAGTCGTTGAGCCCGAGAACAAAGGCTTCGATGTTCTTGCCTTTCATGTCGGGAGTGAGGGGAACGTAGAACGTGTAGTTTTTGTTAACCGGCTGAACGCGGTATTCCCATGTGTTGGCGTTGAAAGAGGGTGCACGGTCGGGGCAGCCAATGTATTTTCCGTCAACTTTTATTGCTGCCCATGCGCCGTCCTCTCCGCTCTCGCCGTTAACGGCTATGCAGAGATATGCCTTGTCGGGAATTTCGTCAAGCTTGAATGAATTGCTCCACGCTTTCTTTGCTCCGTAATAATTGCGGAACAAGTTTGACGCGCGCCAGTTTGTGCGGTCTACTTCCTGCCCGTTTACGAAACCGGAAACTTCGGACACTCTTAAAGGAGTGCGGTCAAGGCGCAAATATCTTATGGGACCGGCTTGCGAAACATCGGCTTCGGCGTGAGTTCCTATGTAGAAAGATATTGCTTTCCAGTCTTTGAGGTCGGAGGATACATAAAGTCTTGTGCCTTCTTCCGACTTGTATGGACTTATGGAGTATTCGTCAGGGCTGTCGAAGGTTATTTTGTCGAGCTTTTGCACTTTGCCCATGTCAACCATGAATGCCGTGGAGCCGTCAGCCTTATGGTCGCCCCAGCGAACGGCTACCGAGAACGCCGATTTCAAATCTCCGTCAAAGAGATATTTGTCCCAGATTTCGCGTTCCTTGAAAATTTTCTGATTAAAGAAAGCATCGCGCGCGGCTTTCACCTGCGGAATCTTAGTTTCTCCCGAGCGGAGCAGCGAACGTGTCTCAAGGGCGTTGTTGTCTGCGGCATAGCATGTGGAATAATAGAGAGTCTGTGCATCGGCAGGGATGTCGCATGCATTCATCTCGCCTATGTGGCGATAGAAATCTTCCTTGAGCTTTTCACCCGGGAATTTGACATTAGCACCTTTGGTTCCAACTTTCTTGCCGTCAATGTCGGCAGATTTGAAACTGATGTTGCCGCCGTCAAATTTCACCTTGTAGCTCATACCCGGCATGCCGAGCAGTTTTATCGTGGGATTGCCGCTGTAATCATTGACTATATTATAAGGTATTCCGCTAAGTGCTACTTTGTCTTTCTCTTTAACATTGGTAACTTTGAGAAGCGCGGCGCGGAAAGGCAAAACTTTCACGTCTATCGTAGAACCGTAGGAATGATTTCCCATGTCGTAGATGTAAGGATGGTAAAGGCGCGCTTTAACCTTGTTACCGTTTTGCTCAAGTCCCACTTCCTTGCCAAGATTTACGTGATAGGTAACGGTGTTCCAGGTCAGATTTCTGAGTGTAATGAATCTTGTGTTTCCGTCGCCTCGTGTCAGGGCTTCGGGACCGTAATTGTTTTCCGGCAACCTTTGTCCGTTTACGAGAATATCGGCGTACTGGCGGTGGAGATTAAAGAAGAAAGCCAACTGGGGGAATTCGTCATCGCGCAGGAGCCACGGGTTGCCGTAAAGCTCGGGTGCAAGGATAAGTTCACGCCCGAACGCCTGAAGCACAAGGTCATCTTCCCAAAAGTCAAGGCATGAGGATAGGCATACACCGTGGTCCTCTGTGAGACGAGTGAGATTGTCTGGAGCTTTTCGGCTTATGGCTTGCGCACGGTGGTGTGGCGCAGTCATGGAGTTAGTCATCAGGATGTCGATGTAGGTTTCCTCGCCGCCCAAAAGGAATGTGGTGGAATGTTTTGTGCCCGGTCCGAGGTCGAGACGGTGATTGAGAAGAATGAAATCGGGCGATGTCTTGCGTATGCGGGTCATCATTTTGTCAAAGTAGTCCCACTTTGTGCTTCGCAACGCTCCGCAAACGCCGTCCATCTTGAAAAGTCCGAAATTATACTTCTCTACAAGTCCCGCCATCATATCTATTCGCTCGTTAGCCTCTTGTTCCGTGTTGCCGAAACCGTCGGGACCGCACCAAATGCCGAGACGGGTGCCGAGACTTGCCGCACTTTTTGCCACAGGTCCGAAACCGTTTGGAAAATGTTTCTTGAAACGCGGTTGATTTGTGGATCCGTAGATGTTTGCACCGTCAATTGCACCTGCGTCAAAGGCATATATGTCAAGCTGCATGCCGTAGGTGTTTTTCAGCCAACGGAAAAAATCGAGGTTAATAAGGGTCTGCTCTTCGCTTGCTCCCTCGTTGGTGTTGTTAATCCAAGAAAAATATTCCGCTCGCGACGGAGATTTTTCGGTTATTACTTCTGCTTTGTTTTGGGCTGCGGCACCGGTTGAAAGAACAATGGTAGAGAGTATCGCCGCTTTCTTATAAAAATTCATGATATGTAAGTTAAAACAAAAATGCGCAGAGTAAAAATTCTGCGCATTCTATTTGTAGTTAATGTTTTCTTGTTCTGCGCTGCGCTTAGTCGAGTTTGTGAACAATCAGACCGCTGCGCAACTTTGGCTCGAACCATGTGGCTTTCGGCGGCATGATTTTCCCGCTGTCGGCAATGGTCATGATTTGATTCATAGACACCGGATAGAGTGCGAGGGCCGCTACCATTTCTCCGGAATCGACTCTGCGACGCAATTCATCAAGTCCGCGCAAACCGCCAACGAAATCTATGCGGTCGGAAGAGCGCAAATCTTTTATGCCGAGAATCTTGTCGAGAATAAGTCGTGAGGAAATGTCCACGTCAAGTACTCCTATCGGGTCCTCTTCATCGAAAGAACCGTCTTTAGCTTCGAGAGCGTACCATTTGCCACAGAGATAAAGTGAAAATTCATGGTGGCGTGTGGGGCGGAAATTCTCTGTGCCTTTCTCAATAATGACAAAATCATCGGTGAGAGCGTTAAGGAACTGACGGGGAGTGAGACCATTCAAATCTTTTACCACGCGGTTGTAATCAAGAATGGTAAGTTGGTTGGCTGGAAAGCAAACCGCCATAAAATAATTGTATTCTTCTTTACCGTTATGGTTAGGATCGTTCTTGGCTTTCTCTGCGCCTACAAGAGCTGCCGCAGCCGAGCGATGATGTCCGTCGGCAATGTAAAGCGAAGACATTTGGGCAAAACGCTCTGTGATGAGTTTCTTGTCATCTCCGTTTGAAATTATCCAAAACTTGTGTCCGAATCCATCAATAGGCGCAATGAAATCGTAAACAGGCTCCTGGGCGGCATAACGAGAGATTAGTTCGTTCAGCTCTTTGTCATCGGGATATGCAAGAAAGACAGGTTCCATATTAGCATTGGTAGTACGCACATGTTTCATCCTGTCTTCTTCCTTATCTTTGCGGGTAAGTTCATGACGTTTGATTACTCCGTTCATGTAATCCTCAACCGCTGCACAAACTACAATTCCGTATTGGGTTTTCCCGTTCATGGTTTGGGCGTAGAGGTAATAGTTTTCCTCTGCGTCCTGTACGAGCCAACCTTTCTCCTGAAACTTTGCAAATTGTTCCTTTGCGCTTTCATACACACGCGGATCGTATTCGCTCGTCCCCTCCGGAAAATTTATTTCGGGCTTTATAATATGGTACAACGACATTTCGTTGTCGCCGGCTTCCTCGCGTGCTTCTTGCGAATTGAGCACATCGTAGGGGCGGCTTTCCACCTTTTCCACAAGATTCTGGGGTGGACGTAAACCGCGAAACGGTTTTACTGTTGCCATGTCTTTTGCGGTTTGTTTTATTTGTTTACCTGAAATTTCGTGATGCCGTCTTTTAAGAATCCGACAATCTGACAAGCGGCAGCAATTCCCGCATTGATGTTGGCTTCTTTGGTTTGTGCACCCATTTTCTTGGGAGTTGCGAAATAGCGTCCGGGGAATTTCTCTGCAAATTCTGCAGCGCGTTCGGGAGCTATGTCGGCAATGTATTTCAAATCTTCGCGTTCTGCAAGGGCTTTGATCAAACCTTCTTCGTCAATCACTTCTTTGCGCGCGGTATTGATAAGTATGCCGTTCTTAGGCAGTTTGGTAACTACGTCATAGTTTATGCTGTTGCGCGTTTCATCGGTAGCGGGAATATGAAGGCTTACAATGTCGCATTTCTCGAAAAGTTCATCGCGTGAAGCCACGGGGGTAACTTCGGCTGCTTCTATGGCACTTGCAGGACAGAACGCGTCGAAAGCGTAAACGTCCATTCCGAAACCTTTGGCTATGCGTGCCACGTTGCGACCTACATTTCCGAAAGCTAGAATGCCGAGTTTCTTTCCTTTGAGTTCCGTACCGGTTTTTCCGTTATAGAAGTTGCGCACGGCATATACCAAAAGTCCGAGCACAAGTTCTGCAACTGCGTTTGAGTTCTGTCCCGGTGTGTTCATCACCACTACTTTGTGGGCTGTAGCTGCTGCAAGATCCACATTGTCATATCCTGCGCCTGCGCGAACAACTATTTTAAGTTGTTTGGCTGCGTCGAAAACTTCGTTGTCTATTTTGTCGCTTCTGATTATAAGCGCATCGGCATCAGCCACTGCGTCAAGAAGTTGTTTCTTTTCGGTATATTTTTCAAGAAGTGCGAGTTCGTAACCAGCTTCGCTTACTTCTTTTTTGATGCCTTCCACTGCTGCGGGTGCAAAAGGCTTTTCTGTTGCTATTAATACTTTCATTTTCAGGGTTTCTTTATATCAAAATCGGGCTGGAAGCCACGCTGCATTGCAGTACGGCTTTCCAACCCGAAAGTTGTTTGTTAATGTTTTGCTTCGAATTCTTTCATTGCTTCCACAAGTGCTTTCACACCTTCCACAGGCATGGCGTTGTAGCAGGAAGCACGGAAACCGCCGACAGAACGATGACCTTTGATTCCCACCATTCCTTTTTCGGTGGCAAATGCCATGAAGTCGGCTTCGAGTTCTTTGTATTCGTCGTTCATTACGAAGCAGATGTTCATGAGCGAACGGTCTTCTTCTTTCACTGTGCCACGGAAAAGTTTGTTGCGGTCTATTTCGCTGTAAAGTATGTCTGCACGTTCGTGAGCGAGTCTGTCCATGGCTTTCACTCCGCCTTTTTCTTTAATCCACTCAAGGGTTTTCATTGCGCAGTAAACGGGCACAACGGGAGGAGTGTTGAACATTGAACCTTTTGCAATGTGTGTGCGATAGTCGAGCATTGTGGGGATGGGGCGGCTAACCTTTCCGAGAACGTCTTCCTTGACTATTACGAATGTTACGCCTGCCATAGAAAGGTTCTTTTGTGCACCGCCGTAGATGAGGGCGTATTTTGATACGTCAACAGGGCGTGAAAGTACGTCGCTCGACATATCTGCAACCATCAGTACGGGGCTGTCGAGTTCCTTGCGTATTTCAGTTCCGTAAATAGTATTGTTGGTGGTGATGTGGAAATAGTCCACGTCGGCAGGTACTGTGTAATCTTTTGGAATATATGTATAGTTGTCTGCGGCAGACGAAGCCACTTCAACAACTTCTCCGAAAAGTTTTGCCTCTTTTATGGCTTTCTTTGCCCATGTGCCGGTGTTGAGATAAGCGGCTTTCTTTTCCAAGAGGTTGAAAGGCACCATGCAGAACTGTGTGCTGGCACCGCCGCCGAGGAAGAGCACTCTGTAGCCTTCGGGAATGTCGAGAATCTCTTTCATAAGTGCTTCGGCATTGTCCATGACAGGCTGGAATTCTTTGCTGCGGTGGCTTATTTCCATAAGCGAGAGACCGGTGTTCTCAAAGTCAGTGCAAGCGTCAATGGTGGCTTTGATTACTTGCTGGGGCAGTATGGACGGTCCCGCGTTGAAATTATATTTTTTCATTACTCTGTATGTTTTGTTGTTTATTGTTTCTGTTTTCGCGTTTCGATGGATTTATGTTGCGAAATTACGAAAAATAAACGTCTTCCGCAAATTTGAAAAGGAAAACTGACCGTATGATGCGCGTTGTTTTGCACGAGAAAGATTTTCGTGGATTTTTGTCGGGAAATGTAACGGATGAATGACAATTTGAACTAAAAGGGAAAGGAGGAATGACGCTTTATGATGCGGAAATTTTTGTTTGCGGATTTCGTAAAAAACATAAGGCATATATTTCAAAATACAAGGCACTTGTTTTAAAATACAAGCCATATATTTTGAAATACATGCCTTGTATTTTTTACAAGATGCCTTATATGGTTTTGCATGTCTGAAAGGTGTATAAAAATCGAGCGAAAACTGAATAAAATACGGCGGGAAACATATGAAACAAAGAAAAACTTATGGGCTTATCGGGAAGCCGCATGAACATGTCGGGAAACAGCACAGACACATCAGGAATCCATATAACTACATTAGGATTCCTTGTAACCACATTGAAATATATATTTCCTAATTAAGGAAAGAGTATAAAAACATCCGCATGACGCAGTCAATATGCAGGATGCGGCAAACGGGAGTTCTGTTTTTATACGGGTAAAAAAGCAATCATCCCGGGACATGAGATTTGTCCCAGGATGATTGTAAGTTATTCGGGTTGCAATACCCCGATTTGAGTTGGTTATTTCACAAGTTTTTTCTTGCCGCCTATGATATAAATGCCTTTCTTTAAGCCTTCAACAGCTTTAAGTGCTTTGACGTTTTTCTTGACAAGTACACCGTCTATCGTATAGACATTCACAACTTCGGAGGTGGGCGATGTCATCACCGTTTTGCAGCCGTTGAGTGTTTCTGATGTGGTTATGACAAGGTCAACACTTGCTTCCGGATTGTTGACAACCTTTCCGGGGTCAATGTAACCGGAACGTCCTTCGAAGAATTTACTGCCGGTGATGGATTTTAATGCTCCGTCTTGGAAATATCCCATGCCTTCTGTTTTAATTGTGAAGCCTTCGAGTGTTCCTACCAGTCCGTTTGCCGTAACTGCGGCAGTGTCTACAACATCTGTAGGTACATTGAACTGCACTTGTACGTTAGGATGTTCACTGCTCTCGTAGTCGCCGGCTACAAGAATCATCGGCTCACCGGCTTCGAAGTCATCCTTACGGGTTAGTTCAAGTCTTGTACCGTCTTCGGTGATTTCAAGATTCTTCACGGCGTATGTCTTGAATTCGTCACCGTTTAGCGCATTGATAGAACCGCTTCCCTTTGTTGCCCATGGCAGTGTTACAACAGAAATACTGTTGCCTGTGAAGAAATTGAACTGTAAGATTTCGTCTTCTCCCACTTCTTCAAATCTCCACGACTGCTGATGGTCGCCGTTTGCAGGGTAATTGAGCACAAGGAATCTTGATCCATCGGCTTTAAGGTTGTTGAAAGGATCGTCAACATTGGTTTGGCGCATTCTGAAACCACCGTTGCCTCCGTAGAAATATACTTTGTAAATGCCCGGAGTATGGCTCATCTGCGGAGCAAGGTCTGCTCCCAAACCACGGTATGCACCTAAATACTGACCTGTACCCATGCTTTGGATGTAGTAAGCACCCTCTTCTTCCTTGGCAGGCACAAATCGCCAAATAGCATAGGGATCGGATGCGTAGCTAAACATATCTTTCTGATATGTTCCTATGTGCATGTTGTCTCCAACGGATGTGGAAGCAAGAAAAACGGGTTGGTCGGCACCGTATGCTCTTGTTGTATTGCTTACAATGTTGTACCACTTATTAGGTTGCGGCATTGTTACATGCGAAATAAGTTCATCGTAAGCATCGTTCAACTTCTTGAGATTGCTTGCGGGGCTGTTCTGTGGCGCATCGGAGTTATAATCGTTGTAAGCTTCGGAAATTGCGTTCCAGAAATTATCTATCGCGTCCTGACTGTCTACAAATCCGAGTCCTTCGCCAACTTCTGCGTTTGTTGCTATTTCGTCCAATCGCGGATAAAGGGCTTCGAACTCACTACCGCCTGCATTTTCTTCTACAAATTTATTGTACGCCGCCAATAGTCTGTCATATGAAGCCTGAGTAGCCGTTCCGTTAAGATATTGCGGCGTTGCTTCCTGAATGGCAGCGAAAAGTTCCGCAGCAAAAGCCTTATTCCAGCTCTGAGAAATCACAGATGTTTCTTCCACACCTGTTACACGATATAAATTAAACTCTGCATATTCGTGCATTTGGTGTCCGCCGCCAACAATATATGCAGCTCCGTCCGCGCCAATATTGACTTGCGTTATGAAACGAACGTATTTATATCCGCCAATTCCCGTAACGATATAATGAAGTGAGTCGGTGTATAAATTTCTTAGGTTATACTCTCCATTATTCGTGAGATCTTTTTCCTTGTAATCGTAAAGAGTTGTCCAGCTATCGGCATCGTTAGAAACCTGTATTCTCATTTTTACGGGAACTCTGTGCCAAGTGCCGTTTTGACGCATAACATAGTTTACCTGAACCGTGTCGGGGAAACCGGATTCGTCATAAATACGAAGGTAATGGGGATTGTTCGGATCTTGCTCGGAAGCTATTCCTTCCCAAGTGGAATTCCAGAAAGTATTCTTGTCTCCGTCAATAAGATTCTGGAGATTCGCTCCCTCATTAGGACTAAAGTTGTTTGCATAAATCTGATCTACACTCTTTATTATAGGTTGGTCGCTAATAGCATAGTTGGTTTTTGAATTATAAACGGCGCGAGCTTCTTCGTAAAGCGTCTGCATCTTAATGTTAAGTTCATTGTCGCTTTCATTGGCTATCAGGCTCTGCACATCTGCATCGTCTACTTGTTCAAGACTCCAAGAAGTGTCGCTATCCTCACCTTGCGAGTTCCAGATTATAAGATAACTGCCTTCCTGATTCAAACCTTTGGAATGATTTGCCGGAACATAGGCAAAACCTTCTATAAGTTCGTTATAAATATTCCACTTTCCGTTCGGCTTTATGATACTGAATTTTTGTTTCACCTCGGGTTGGTCAGAGAAATAGACTATTGCGGCGTTAACAGCCGAAGAAGCATTGTTTATATACAAACCGTTCTTCGCGTTTTGCACCGTATATCCGCCTTCCACGTTTGTAATTTTCCAAAGTTGCGCAGAAGTTTTCTGATAATAGCTCCATCCCGGTCTTTCATCACTATATGCCGAGAAATATACATCGTTGTAATTATTATCAAACACATTATATTTGGAACGTATGCGATAATATCCGTCGGGAATAGTATTTACCGCTTTCTTGAAAGCCTCGCCCAAAGTAACAAGGTCTTGCGTTGCAGATTTTATTTCTTCGTCCGTAGCTTCCATGCCGTTTGCAAACTCACGTGCCACGCTGATTGCCTCATTAAGCTCGTCAATTTGTTCTTGGGTATGAGGTTTGCCTATTTCCGGTCCTACTTCCGCACCGTCTGTCAGGTTTTCATATTTCGCAAGAGCAATAATAAGATTGTCGCGACCCTTAGAAGCTTCGGCTTCCGCAAGTTGTTCGTCCGTTACAGGCACAATTCTCCACGCACCTTCGCCGCTAACACCCTTATCTGTCCAGTTTGCAATAGGACCTGAGGTATTGGCTCCAGCACCATGCCCCTGAACATTATAGGTCCAGCTTGCACCGAGACTGTGAATAATAAATTGTCCGTTGGGTGCAATACGTTGAATTACCTGTGCAGTCTCAAAATTTTCGCTCATGACAAGTGGTTCGTCAGCTACGTCAACAGTTCTATTATGATTTATGTACTGACCGGTTGCAAGGCTGCGTATTGAATAACCTTTGTCTTCGAGTTTTTTTATCTCCCACATGTGAAGCAGAGAATTCTCTTGTTTTTTCCAACCCGGCTGATTGTCCGTTCGCGGTGCATACCAGGACATAATGTCCTTGTCGTTAAACACGGAATAAGCCGTCTGTATGAAATAAGTACCGTCCGTCAAAGGATTTATTGCCCCTACAATGGCTTTGTATGCAATTTTAAGTCTTTGCAACATCTGATTCATTTCCTCATCTGTGGCAGAAGGATTGCTAAGCAACTGCAAAGCATCGCTGTAAGCATTGTAATATTCGTCATATGCGGCTTTGTCTCCCACACATCCTGGAGCGTTTGAAAACACTAAGTCATCGGGAACATAAGCCAAAGCATCTACATACTCCTGAAGTGTTCTTCCCTCTTTTGCCGTGCCGATATGAAGATTGCGTACCTTTATTTCCACGCCCGAAGTCGTGCAGAAATCCATACGCATGCAGTCTCCCACTTTTCCCCAGCCGTTTATGGCTATGTATCCCTCTAACGAGAGATTGAACAATGCCCATTCTCCTTCTTTTGTAGCAGGAAGTCTCAAATTTCTTATGGAATTTCCTTCCGAAAGGGGGTTGGGGAAGAAAATTTGAAAGTCGCTGATGTCAGTTGTACAACTGTATTCAAACGAAACTACGTTGGAATCAGCAGGGAGTGCCGTTTCAAAAACATTTGTAAATACATACGGATCACCTCCCGTGGTAGTAAAGGTGTACTCTTTCGTTGTTTCGTCATAGGACATCTCGATTTGGTTCATGTTAGCGGTAACAAAAACCGGATTAACGGTAGTGTTATCACCGCCACTCTCTTGTGCCACTGCCCTTAACTGCGGAAGCAGAAAAAGCAACAATAGCAACGCATTGAACTTCAGGTTTGAATGTTTCATGGGTTGTTGTTTTAGATAGTTAAACTTATTATTTCTTTAGTATTTATTGATTCATGATATTATTTCGCCTCCAAATATAACAAAAAGACAATACATACAAAACAAATATTAAGAATAAATAGTACTACATGTATTTTTATTTTTTATCATCCCTTTTTTGCCCCTTGTCAGGTGGCAATTCTGACCTTATATATAGGATACATTTTATACCATTTGAGGACACCGAAAAAAACATAAGGCATCTTGCAAAAAATACAAGGCACTTATTTTAAAATAAGTGCCTTGTATTTCAAAATATATGGCTTGTATTTTTGCCCTTTATAAGTTTGTGAAAAACAAGAACTTACAAAGACATATTTTTTGCCTGTTTTTGGGGTGCCAAACAGCGTGTTTTACACGTCTTTACAGTTCGTTTCAGGCGTTTGCGCGTTTTTTCATGTGCAATACCACGAAAAACATCACATACATCGCAATATCGATGAACACTATGGGAGTGAACGCCATGCCGCTCTCATATAGTGCGGCGTTGACGAAGCAAAACACACCGAAAAGCGAGAGTATGGTGATTAACGCCTGATGTTGCGACAAACCTGCCGCCATTATCAGATGGTGTATGTGGGTTTTGTCCGCGTCAAAAACGGATTTGTGCCTTGCTATTCTGCCAAAAGCCACACGCGCAAGGTCAAACGTAGGGATTATCAGTATGGTGTACGACCACAAAAGGGCATCGCCTCTGTAAGGAAGCACATTGGGATTGTACATGGCAAATTTCAGAGCGAGATAAGCTATTGCATATCCGAGTATCAGGCTTCCCGAATCGCCCATGAAGGTTTTCGTGCCTTTCTCCACCTTTCCGAACACATTATAATAGAAAAACGAAGCGAGAGTTCCCATCAGCGTGCACGCCATAATGGAATAGACCGATGGAGCAATCTTCCAAAACAGCCACGCAAACACTCCGATAATCAGAAAACACAATCCGGAAGCCAAACCGTCTATTCCGTCAATCAGGTTAACGGCATTAACCACCACAAGAACAAGGAATACTGTGAGAGGATAGCTTACGAATGCAGGTATGGCGTATATGCCGAAAAGACCATAGAGATTGTTGAGATACAACCCGCATGCGGGGAAAAAACAGGCGGCTATGGTCTGAACAAGAAACTTGCGGCTTGCTCGCACACCTATTATATCGTCTATCACTCCTATTATATATATAATGAATACGCCCGCAATAAGTACGAACGAGGATATTTGCATCAACTTACTCTCTGACGATACAAATATATACGCCATAAGCGACGGAATCATGCCTACGAGCATTGCCGGCATAAACAAAGTTCCACCCAAACGCGGTATGGCGCAATGGTGAATCTTTCGTGCGTTGGGCATGTCGTAAAGGTGTTTTTCCTTACAGAACCTCAGCACGTGAGGCATAAGAAAAAACGTGAAAAGCATACTCACGACAAAACCTATAATCATATAAAGGAGCATATCAAACCTATTTTCTTTCTTTATTAAAAACGGTTATTTTCAAAGCATATTGTAAAATTTCACGGCAAATTATAAAGGAATGTTCACAAAAGCATCAAACCGCGCATTTATCTCAAGCATTTTCGCCGGCAATCTGCAATAAGCCAACTTCAAAAGCCTTTCGGGAATATGCTTGTAGAACATATACGCCATTCCTCCCGCTATTGCGGCAAGCGTATCGGCATCCCCACCTACGGAAATGGATTTCTTTATGCAATCTTCGTAATCCGCAGATTCGAGAAAGGCAAGTATGGATACGGGAACGCTTTTTTGGCAACTCTCGTCAAAAGAATATCCTGCGCGCAAGCCGTCAATGGTGAAATCCGACCATTCCGGGTAATAAAAATCCAAAATATTTTTGCGCACAAAGTCTTTGTCCTTTCCCTGTTTCAGATAAAATATCGCCAAAGACGTAGCCACGGCACCTTTTATGCCTTCCGGGTGATTGTGGGTGCATTCTGCCGTTTTTTCTGCGAGATATACGCATTCCTCTTTGCTTTTTGCCATGAAACCTGCGGCACTGCAACGCATGGCAGAGCCGTTACCATAACTGTAGTAAGGCTTGGGATTAGGCTCAAAAAGCCATTTCGAGAATCTGTTACCGTATCCGCGAAAAAAATCATTGCGGCAAAACGTTTGCAGACACCGTGTCATATCCTCGCCGTCCATTAACGCTTTTGCCACAGCAAATGTGCACACGCTGTCATCCGTATAGTCGGATTCTTCGCGGGTTATGTCAAGGACATCATAGTCTTTGCATGGCGCAAACTCGTATGTGGAACCGCAAATATCCCCCACAGCAGCTCCGAGAAGCAGATTTGTCAAATGTTTTGTGCGGCAGAATCCGGTTATGGTCAGAGCTTTTTCCAAAATTTTCTCATGGTCGAAAGCCAGAGAGGGAAGTTCGGAAAGTTTGAACCATACAGCCTTTCGTGCATCATCGTTTCCTTTTACCCCACAAAGGGTTTCGCAGAAAACTACTGCGCAGTAAGCCACGGTTACAACCCTTTCGCGCGGATCGCGGTGCACATCCGAAAAAACGCCAATCTCTTTCCATTCTTCGATTTCCAGACCCGTCTCTTCGGAAAGCTCGCGCGAGGCACACTCTTCGGCTGTTTCGTCAATATTCATGAAACCTCCGGGAAAAGCCCACTTACCTTTGCAGGGATCATTGCCTCGTTCTATCAGAAGCAACCGACATTCGCCTGAACAATCCACGCCGAAAACCACACAATCCGCCGTTATGGCAGGATGAGGATACTTGTATTCGTACATCTTTCTATTGATGTTGAAGCCTCAAAAGGTCATTTACGGTTTTAACGGGGTTGAAAGTTGAAAGAGGTACCTCTACGAACACCGTATTCCAGTCGCTCATTCCGCCATTCCAAAGTCCCGGCAGCTCAAGTGCCTTCAGTTCCTTTCCGTCTTTGGATTTATGCGAAATAAAGCCCGCCGTGGCATCAACATAATCGCGCAAATCGAATTTGTTTCCGTTATAATCCTTCACACCACAGACCAAATCCACGGGATTAAAGTAAGAACCGTTCTCAAACATCTTCTTGCTTTTTTCGTCTGACGTATCAATTTGTGAACTCTCAAGAATCTGCGGAGAAATACTGCCATCGTTATTAAACACAAGGAACGGTCCGCCGCCGGCTTCCCCTACGTTTCTCACCATACCGCATACGCGCAGCGGACGATTGAACTTGCAGAACAAATAATCGGCTAACTCTAGATTGCTCTCAAACTTCACGCCCGGACGAATGGTACAAAGCTCCGTTTCGAGGTAGTTCTTCATTTCCTTGAGCGTTTCGTCATCCGGCATACCGCTTTCGAGTTCTTCCAAATACGCAAACAGTTGTTTTTGTACCGACACAAGTTTTCCCGCAAGAAGCTTCTTGTAGTTCACAGTATCCTCCATTAATCTTTCGGGAACTATATTGTCAATATTTTTCACGAAAATAACGTCGGCATCTATGTCGTTTAAGTTTTCAATAAGCGCACCGTGTCCGCCGGGACGGAAAAGAATCGAACCGTCTGCCTTCCTGAAAGGCTTGTTATCGGGTGTTGCGGCAACAGTGTCTGTTTTGGGCTTCTGTTCAGAGAGTCCTATGTTAAACTTACAGCCTGTCTTTTTCTCTATATCGGGAACTTTTTCAGCGAGAAGCGTTTCAAAAAGTACCCTATGCTCCGGCGAAATCGTGAAGTGCAGATTCACCTCTCCGTTCTCCTTTGCGGCTATAAGTTTACCCTCGTAAAGATGTTCTTCAACAGGTGTGCGGGCTCCGTCATCGTAGCTGTGGAAAAGCAGAAGCCCCTTCGGTTTCTTGCCATAGTTCAATCCCTGTTCTCCAAGCATTGCCGCCACGATTTCCTTGTACCTGCCGGCTTTCTGAAGCTCAGGAATTTCTTTTCCATAAAGTTTGCGGCACACGGAATCAAGTGCGTCATAAAATGCAAAATGACTTATGCTGCCGAAAAACTTTTTCTCAAAATCTGTCTTGGGTTCTTCGTATTCGGCATCAAGAAACGCGAACATATTCTTGAACATGCGACTTGCAGCACCCGATGCGGGAACAAACTTAACGAGTTTCACTTCATCGTTCTTGCTATATTCGTTCCACACGTCTACATACGCGGCGCGCTGACTCTCGCTATATTTTGAAACACCCTTTTCTGCCGATGCCGCAGCATACAGTTTCTTAAAGGGAAATCCGGTCTTGAATAAATCAAGTTGCCTTTCAACAGTTTTTTCGTCAATTCCCTTTTCCGAGAATTGCTTTATGTCTTCTTCCGTAAACATACTCATGTTTTTATTCTTGAGACCAATTTATTTATTTCGTGAATACTATTCGGCGTGAAAAGGGCGGTTGTGCAGCCATATTCACTTTCGGCGACATCAAATGGTAGAGCGGAGACAACACTACCCCGCTTTTGTTTCCTTTGAAGCTTTCCCTGACGCTGCCACCAAACTCTTCGCCATATGCAACGTTCGTATCATCGCCCACACCGCATGCAAGTACGAGCGGACCGTACATTACTCTGAATTCTCCTGGATTGCTGTTTTCCGAGTTCACCATTCCCTCGTAGCGCGGAGCCATTTCGAACGAAACTGTCAGTTTATCGCCGGCTTTGAAACGCCTTGCTACTTTTGCAAGTCCGTCGGCATCATCATATTTCACCGACTTTCCGTTCACTTTCACCACATAGTTTTTCATCCACGATGTTTTTTCGAGCGACAAAGTAATTTTTTTGTCAGGAGCAGCCTTCACGTTTACCGACACACCGTTGCCGAAAGGATATTCGGTTGACATTTCGATGTTCACATCGCCTGCATTCAGTTTTTCAGCCACTTTCACACTTCTGAAGAACGGTATGGCAAGTTCGTTGTCCTTTTTGAAAGCGGTATAATCGGCAGCTCGTCCCAAACCTTCGCCTCCGCGCATGGTGCAGCACCAATGTGCTTCGTCGCAGTTCATGGTTACGGAATGCGAATTGCGTGCTTTGCCGGGACTGTTCTCCAATCCAAATCCTCCGTTACTTCTTTGTGCAAGGCAAATGGCATTATAATATATACGTTCCGCGTCGTCGCGATACTCGGCTTTGCCTGTGTGCTGCCAAAGTTGCGAAGCCACCATAAAAGCATCGACAATGGCGCACGGCTCTGTCCATGTGTCGTAGCGGCAGAACCAGTTGTAGTTTCCGTAAAACTCTGTCATGCCCTGCTTGCGATATATCTCCCAGCGTTTCTCTACTTCGTTCACATATTCGGGCTTTCCCGTTATGTCGGCATACCTAATCAATCCCCTCATAGCCGTTAGCGAGGCATGAGTCTGCGCTTTTATGCCGGTAAGGTCCACATTCAGGAACAGGTTAACGAGTTTGTCGGCAACGGGGCGCAACTTCTCGTCTTTCGTAACCTGCAAAGCGTGGAGCATTCCCTCCATACCTATGAACACACAGCCTATATCGGTTGACAATCTCCAATGTCCTATGATTTGCGACAGGCTTCCCGATGCGGCTCCCACTCCTTTTTTGCGGCTTTCGGGCGATATGGGATAGGATTCATAATATTTCTCGCCTCCCACAAAGAGATTGTCAGCCATTCTGCTTATTACAGGCAACAGTTTTTCGTCTCTTTTCCATAGATAATACTCACACAATCCGCGAAGCATCCAACCGTTTCCCGAGAGTTGCTGTTCGTCAACGGAATCTCTGTGAATTGTGCCCATATATCCAAGCTCGTTAAGATTGGCAGGCACACGTCTGATTATTTCATCAAGATAAAGCGGTGTCCTTCCCGTGGCGCGGGCATCCATGACAAGTCCCAAAATTGTTCGTCCTTCGGTATCGCCGGGCCAATAGCCCGATTCCTCTTCGGTTAGGAACACATGATCGGGCTGATATTTGGTTTCCTCCAAACGGTTGAAGTTGCGCATCAAACGATCGCGCAGCTCTCCGCCCACTTTCACGTTCTCAAAACTAACGGTCTTGTATTTCGAAACTCCCCCATCCCCTGAGCGTGTTGCAGCATTGGTTGCAAACGCAAACGACAACGTGAGCATTGCACTTACAAGTATCTTTTTCTTTTGCATTGTTTGGTTATTTTACTTGCAAATATAAACTTTTTTGCACGATTTCGGGCTTCTGCAAGACGCTTTATTCATCTTTACAAGCACGACTCCGTTATGAAAGGTTTTATAGCTCTTGACACACAACAATTTTGCTTTTTTGATGTCGTTTGCCGTTTTTCAAAAAAAACACAAGGCATGTTGTAAAAAATACAAGCCATATATTTTAAAATACAAGGCACTTATTTTAAAATAAGTGCCTTGTATTTTTCGCCGTCTCAAATATCTGATAAACAACAACTTACAAAACCTCGTCAAAAAGCCTTATTTTGTTGGTTTTCAGAGTCTTGCAAAAATTCGCAGGGATTCCTGTTTTTTGCATACGGCGCAGTCGGTGTGAAAAGCCGTACTCCTGACTGCGGATAGTGAAACAAATTGTTATTTTTGCTCATCCGCCGCAAAAAACTCCGGTTAGCCGGGCAAGTTTTCCCGGGGCGTTGCATTTATAAGGTGTAACACATAAATTAAAAACAGAATGAAAATGAAATGCCTCAACTATCTGCTCCCGGTGATGCTGTTGCTCCCGGCTTTTGCGGTTCAGTCGTGCGATGATGACGATGACAACTTTTCAAAAAACCAAGCCAACGCCGTTGTTACACTGAAAACCAATCCCGATGACAATACTTTCTACATGCAACTCGACGATTCCACAACCGTATTGCCCTCGAACATAAAAACATCGCCCGTGGGCAAGAGGGAAGTAAGGGCTTTGGTGAACCTGAAATTCACAAAAAACAGAGTATCGCCCTACTCGCGCGAAGCATATATCAATTGGATTGACACCATAAGAACCAAAGACATGGCGCAGAGCCACGGCGACGAAAACACCAAGCTCTACGGCAACGACCCGGTGGAGATTGTGAACCATTGGAGCACTTGCGTTGAAGACGGATACCTTACGCTGCGCTTCAGAACCTACTATCGCAACGGCAGCATCCACAGGCTGAACCTCGTGAAAGGAGACAAGCCCAACGAAGTGGTTCTCTATCACGACGCGGCAGGAGACAATTCGGGACTTGTGCGCGACGGGCTCATGGCTTTCCGCCTCGAATCGTTCCCTGAAAGCACAGGAACACCGGTGGAAATGACTTTGAAATGGAAATCCTACAGCGGCGAAAAAACATTGAAGTTCAAATATATTCCGCGAAAGTAAAGATACACGCATAATATATAAATGAGTCTGTTCGCAACCGACAGAGAGCGCACCATACTGCGACTTTTCAAGAACAACACCCCTCAGGCAATGAGCATCCTGTATGACGAATACGCAGGGTGGCTCACCGCCGTATGCTCGCGCTATGTTGTGAACGAAGAAGACCGAAAGGATGTGCTGCAGGAGAGTTTCATAAAGATATTCACCCGGATAAATGCATTCGAATACCGTGGCAAAGGCTCGCTAAAGGCATGGATGAGCCGCATAGCCGTAAACGAATCGCTCATGATGCTTCGCCGCAGCGCAACAAACCCTGCCGACACCACCGACAACCTGCCCGACATTCCCGACGAAGAACCCGATACCGACAATCTATCGGCAGAAGAAATCGCGGAAATGATAAAAAAACTGCCGCAAGGCTACCGCGTGGTGTTCAACCTGTATGCCGTGGAGGGCAGAAGCCACAAGGAAATTGCCGAAACGCTCGGCATAAAGCCCGACACCTCGGCTTCGCAATTCCACAAAGCAAAGAATTTGCTCGCCAAAATGATTAACGACTACAAAAAGCAAAAAGAGCTGCAATGAAAGACGAATGGATAGAAAAATTGCGCTCGCGCCTCGAAAACCATGAGGAAACTCCTCCGCAGGGACTGTTTGCCGACATACAGAAAAAGATGTCGCAGCAACAGAAAGCACCGTACGCCCCGGAGAAAAGGAGAAAACTTTCCGCATCATGGTTTTGGACCATCCCGGCTGCGGCTGCTGTCGTGGCAATAGGCTTGTTTGTCATCGGTGAAAGCAACAACGCCGTAACTCTGCCTGCTGCCGACGGAGAAAAACCCGTTGCCGCCGCAGGCACAACGCATAACGCCACCCTTCCGGCGCACACGCTGACAGCCCAAACCGACATGCCGCGCAAAAAACGCATTAGCCGTGAGCCGATACCGGTTTCGGTCCAAACAGAGTCCGCTTCCGGACAAACCGCACCGACACGCGCCACATGCGCAGAGGCTGCCGAAGAACCCGTGGCGGTAATGTCCGCGCCGGAAGTGCAGAATGCAGAGGGAAAAGTGCAGAATGCAGAGGGAAAAGTGCAGAAAGCGGAGAAAAAGATGAAAAAAGCTCCGCAAAACACGGCATCAGCCGGCGCACTCACGGCTTATCAAGCCGTAGGGAATGCGTATAGCCGCAAAGCAGGAGGCATGCCGACGAGCGTAAGTGCATATTGCAGCGGAACAACGGGCAACACCGACAACGCAAGAGGCATAATGCTGTCCTCGGGAAAGCCTTTCGGCACATATCCCAAGGACATGGAAGACAGCGAAAGCCCCATACTCACAGCCGCACCGCAACGGCTCCACTCCAAAGCCCGCCACAAACAGCCCGTAAAGGTTGGCGCAACGGCGAAGTTCCACCTGAGCAATCGCTGGAGCGTGGAAACTGGACTGGAATACAGTTATCTTTCATCGCAGTTCGACTTTGAAAACGGCGCAAACACAGTAAGCTCCGAAAAACAACAGTTGCACTACGTGGGAATACCCTTGAAAGCCGGCTATTCATTCGTGAAAACCAAACGGCTCACCGTTTATGCCACGGCGGGAGGGGAAATGGAAAAACTCGTAAAGGGAAAAACCACCACACAATACCCCGGCGAAAGCAGCAAACCCGACATGACGCAAAACATAAGCGAAAAACGCCCGCAGTTCTCGGTCATGGCAGCGGCGGGAGCGGAATACAACGTAAACAAAACAGTAGGCATTTATGCGGAACCGGGAATAAGCCACCACTTCAACAATGGCAGCGAAGTGGAAAACATCTATAAAAAACGCCCCACCAATTTCAGTATCTCGCTTGGCGTAAGATTTAACCTGAACAACCGATAACACAAAAACAAGTCCCCCACGGGACTTGCTCATTGTCATTGTTACACATTTTCGGACCCGTACCGCACGACACAAACCAATTGTCGTGCGGTACGTTTCTTTTTCCTGCATTGCCGCAAGACACATGTTTCTGATAACATTCCGATGGTTTTGCACCCCGAAGCATTT
>OIXA01002650.1_pt1 | contig 20050 bp, 21 predicted proteins | sample 1587721 | NCBI WGS metagenome assembly OIXA01 (sample SAMEA3888900, study PRJEB22519) | human gut metagenome | biome: human gut; feature: human-associated habitat; material: faeces | place: Denmark | collected 2013 | reverse complement strand
CTATCTGCATAGCTGCCATCGGGATAGTCTATGAGATAAACCGCATACGTCCACGACGGAGAAAGCGAGGGCTGCATGAAAAAGACTAAGATAATTCTTCTTATTCTTATGGCGCTCCTCGCAATCGCCGGACTCGTTGTGACCTTCAAGCCTCTCATGGAGCGAGCTTCCCGGCAGAAGCAGGTGGACAAAGCCAACGACAGCTTTATTCAGCAGTTGGAGCAGATACAATCTGTAAAGGATGCAGAACCGGAGGCAATTCCGTATGCGCAGCTCCGTGAGCAGATAGAGCAGTACAACACTTGGCTGTACGATGGCAAGCAGATAGCTCTCACAAATGCGGCAGCTTATGAGCAGCCTGCATTCATCCTTACGCAGTACGGCTTGCAGGATGAGACATTCGGTATAATCTACATCCCGAAGCTCGAAGTAACACTGCCGCTGTATCTCGGCGCGAACGATGAGAACATGGCAAACGGCGCGGCGGTGCTTGGTCAGACAAGCGTCCCAATCGGCGGTGTCAACACAAACGCAGTGATCGCGGGTCATCGCGGCTGGAACGGCTATCCGTATTTTCTGAACCTTGACGAGCTTCAGATTGGCGATCTCGTGTACATAGATAATGTATGGACGCTGATGAAGTACGAGGTTGTAGATATACAGGTCATCTCCCCGGACGATGTTGACGCAATAAAGATACAGGAGGGACGCGACCTTGTGACCCTCCTGACCTGCCATCCGCCTAACACCGGTGGTCGGCAGAGGCTTCTCGTATTCTGCGAGAGAGTAAGTGAATAAAAAAGCAGTGAACTCTGGATCAAATAGAGTTCACTGCTGCTTGAATCAAATTATTCCTCAGTACTGAATGGCCTCCCTATGCTCTAATATACCGTGACGCTCGTCCTGTGCCTATCCGCTTTGCGGCACCCGCACGAACCATTTCGCCGAGAACTGCCTCAACTGTCGTCGGGCTGACATCGGGGAGAATTCTGCATATCTCAGCTTTCGATATCGGTGTCAGGCTGTTCAGAACAGTCGCTTCAATGCGGGTTTTCTTTGTTACCTTCTTCCCGTGAACAACAGCAAAGCGCTTGTCCAGCTCCTTATAGCACATATACAGAGTTGAGAGAAAATTCTCTATGAACGGGAAATAGGAGTTTTCATTCGTGTCCCACCCCGCCGATGACTGCCGCAGCGCCTCATAATAATATGCCTTGTAATCGTTGATCTGTTCCTCAAAGGACACATACTTACCGGCATCAAAGCCATTCTTATATAGCAGCAGAAGTGAGAGCAGACGGGACATCCGGCCATTGCCGTCTCTGAACGGATGGATGCAGAGAAAGTCCAGAATCACACATGGGATCAGCAAAAGCTGGTTGATGTTTGCGTCGCTTCGAGCGTCCAGATAAGCGAGTTCCAACTGCTCCATTGCTTCCGGGGTCTCGATTGCGGGAGTCGGACGGAAGCGAACGCGGCGGTTCCCATCAGCGTCAATCTCCAGAATCACATTGTCGTCTGTCTTATACTTCCCGCCGTATTCATAGCCTGTAAAGCCCATCATCATTTCGTGCAGCCGAAGAATATCTCTCTGGCGGAAGTCGATATGCTCATACCCCAGATGGATCTCATTCAGGGCGTCTCTGTACCCGGCAATCTCTGCTTCGTTGTGGTTCAGCGGAGCGCTGTTCTGATTGACGATAGCAGCAATACGCTCGTCGCTTGTTACGATGCCCTCGATAGCATTGGAGCTTTTGATCGACTGTATCTTTGCGACAGCTTCCAACTCTGTAAAGATCTTCGAGTATTCTTCCTTGCGCACGCCTGCCATAGTTTTCAGCGCGGCAATGTTTGAAGTCAGATTCACGAGATTTGCGGGCAGCAGCCCATTATTCAAAAAAGAGTAATCAAATTTTCTCATACAGCGCCAACCTTTCTGCACCTAAATATAACATATTATATGCAGAAAAGCAAGCACGTATTGCTGATAGCTGCACATAATCAAGATATGATATGTGCAGCTACTCATGTTAATCACAATATAACGAAAGGAATTGAGATATCCAATGACAGCAGACATAGACCTGTGGGTAACGGCGACGATCCTCAGAGAGCTGCGAAACAACGGCCTCATTACGCAGAAAGAAGCAGAAAAGATCCTTTCCCGCGTTGCAAAACAGACCGGCGCTACACTTATTATTTCCGTCTGAAAATGCTCATATTTCAGTAGCTTTGTGAAAGGTGTTGTGGTATTGTGTGTTGCTGCAGAGGGAGGTGAACCGGCGCATGGCACAGAAAAACACCGCGAGAGTCATAACGATAGCGGCAACAGAGCAGCCGCAGGATATACGGCTGAGAGTCGTAGCCTACGCTCGAGTCAGTTCATCATCTGACGAACAGCTAAACTCCTTTGCTGCACAGAACCGATACTACACTGAGCTTATATCCGGCAAGGATAACTGGCAGCTCGTAGACATCTACGCCGATGAGGGTATTACAGGCACTTCAATAGAAAAACGCGACGACTTCAAGCGCATGCTCCGCGACTGCGAGCGCGGACTCATAGACAAGATACTTGTGAAGTCCATATCCAGGTTTGCGAGGAACACCACCGAGTGCCTCGAAACGGTACGTTCTCTGAAAGCTCGCGGCGTAAGCGTATACTTTGAGAAAGAGGGCATTGACACCGGCAAAGTCTCCGGCGAGATGCTCACCGCCGTGTTCGCATCGCTGGCACAGGCCGAGAGCGAGTCCATATCTAAGAATGTCAAGTGGGGCATAGGAAAAAGAATGCGTGACGGAACGTTCAATACCTGCTGTGCTCCGGTCGGATTTCATCTTGAAAACGGCAAATTGGCTGTAGTTGAGGAAGCGCGTCATGTAATTGCCAAAATATATGAGGACTACCTTAACGGGCTGAATTCAAGGGAGATAGCTGCCGCATTGAATCGCGAAAACATGCTTGATCGCCGATGGTCAAGAGAACTTGTGGATTACATTCTTACCAATGAACGGTATGCCGGTAATGCATTGCTTCAAAAGCGCTATACGACAGCGACCCTGCCGAAAACAGCTCCTCGAAATCATGGTGAACGAGAGATGTTCTTCGTCACAGGCAGTAATCCGGCGATCATCACAGAGGAAACATTCAACCGCGCTAAGTCTCTGAGGGCACAGCGAAAAGTATCTCAAGCGGCTACAGACAGACCGTTGAGTAAGAAAGTACGCTGCATATGCGGCTCACGCTGTAGGTGCAAGTCCAATGCTGGTACTTGGAAGTGGGTATGCGTCGTCCATGATGAGGGAGGTAAATGTCCCAATAAAGCAATTCCGGAACTTGAAATATACGGTGCGTTTCAACGTCTATATTTCAAGTTGAAGTCTAATCCGGATATATTATCCCAAGCGCTCCGCGGGCTTATAGAAATACGTAATCGTAGAATGCTGTGGAGCATAGATGTCATAGAAATCAACAAGAAAATATCCGATGTACTAAGTCAGAATCAGATGTTGGCCGTGCTTAAACAGCAGGGGCTCGTTGATCCTGACATTTTCATATCTAAAACCAATGAGTTGACCAAACAGCTCCGAGAGTTGAAGCTTCAAAAAGAGCGTCTGCTGAAAGCTGAGAGCAGCAATGCCGAGCAGCTTACAAGGGAGCTCGTAGCTACGATAGCCGAGAGTCCGGATTTCCTTGACGGCTTCGACGCTGAACTGTTTGGTGAGCTTATAGATCAGGTTATTATAAAAGATGATTTCCATGTCATATTCCGCCTGAGAAACGGGCTTGAACTTCAGTAGACTATAGAAAGGACATTTCGGCGATGAAAAATCGTAAGCTGCCGTTCGGATATGCTTTACACGGCGGAGAGATCGTCATAAATCAAAGTGAAGCTGATGCCGTAGGAGATATATTCCGCCTGTATACTGGCGGCGCGTCTCTAAGCGGAATAACCGAGATGCTCAGATCATCTGAAATAAGTTATGATACGGACAGGCTATGGAACAAAAATATGGTATCCAGAATTCTTGGGGATAGGCGGTACGTTGAAAGTACTGTCTATCCCCAAATCATATCTGAGAGTATATTTAGTGCCGCAAGTTCCCTACGTTCTGAAAAAGCTCCGACCACAGATAAAAGCGAAGCTCAAAGATTGATTCAAAAGCTAAGCGGTTGCAGCACGGATGCTGAAATTGAATGTCAGATCCTATCGATACTCAATAGATTGGGTAGTTGTCCGGAAACCATAACCGCTCGAACAGAAGCAACTCCTGCGGCATCTCCTGCCCTCGCGGAGCAGCTTGAATCCATCATGATGATCCAGCCAATAGACGAAAATCGAGCACAGCAGATCATATATGAAATAGCCGCAGCTCAATATGCGCAAGTAAATAATAGTCAATATGAAACCGAAAAACTCAGGAGGTTCTTCAAACAAATGGGGTATATTTCAGAGCTTACTCCAGACATCATCCGAAAAAGTGTTTCACAAATCGAGGTACGCCGCAAAGCAGTAACGCTTATTCTGAAAAACGGGCAAGCTGTGTCCAATGAGAATTTAGTATGAGCAATACAACACCGACCGTTATATTTATCCCAGCCAAGCCCGAAGTCGTGCGAGCTTCAAAGCGGCAGCTCCGTGTTGCTGCTTATTGCCGAGTTTCCACCGATGACGAAGAGCAGCTCACCAGCTACGAGGCGCAGAAAAATTACTACACGGATAAGATCATGACCAATAAAGAGTGGACTATGGCGGGTATCTTCGCCGACGAAGGTATAACCGGTACATCCGCCCGCAAGCGTCCGGAGTTCCTGCGTATGATCCGCCAGTGTAAACAAGGCAAGATCGACATCGTGCTTACAAAATCCATCTCGCGCTTTGCCCGAAACACAGTCGATTGCCTGAATTATGTACGCGCGCTGAAAGAGCTTGGTATAGCGGTCATCTTTGAGAAAGAGAATATGAATACCTTGGAGATTGATAGCGAAATACTCATAACCATGCTCGGCGCGTTCGCACAGTCCGAGAGCGAATCCATCTCCGCCAATGTCCGCTGGGGCATTCGACAGGCCATGAAAGAGGGCAAGGCCACCATACAGTATAAATATCTGTACGGCTATCGCAAAGGCGATGACGGCAAGCCTGAGATAATACTGGACCAGGCAGAGGTCGTCAGAAAAATATACGACCTATTTCTAAGCGGCACACCGGTCCGCGGTATACAGGAGTATCTGAATGCAAACTCTGTTCCGAACATAAACGGTGAGTCAAAATGGGCGCGGAGCGCCATAGACAGCATACTTACGAATGAGAAATACTGCGGCGATGTACTGCTACAGAAAACGTATATCGACGACTGCATCAACAAGAAGGTAAAGAAAAACACCGGTCAACTCCCGATGTATCTGGTGCAGAATCATCATGAGGGGATAATAAGCCACGAGACCTTCGACGCAGCTCAAGCAGAGATCGCCCGTCGTAGTGCTGGGAAAAGTCCGTCAAAGAAAAATGCCCCGACCGGCCGGAGCAGGTACAGCAGCAAATATGCGCTGTCGGATAGGCTGTATTGCGGTGAGTGCGGTACAAGATATCAGCGCTGCACATGGCGCAACCGCGACGGCAGCAAGCGCATCGTCTGGCGCTGCGTCAGCAGAGTGGACTATGGCAATAAATACTGCCACGACTCCCCAACGCTGGATGAAGAGCCGCTGCACAGAGCCATACTTGCCGCAATAAACAGCGCGGTCAAGGATAAGGACAATATAGTCTGCAACCTAAAAGCAGCAATGGAAAAGGAACTTGCCCCGATTGCCGGGCAGCAGCTCAGTCTGTCTGAGATAGATAACCGGCTTGAACAGTTAAACACCGAGTTCAGTAAAGTGCTTGCCGAAGCATCCGAAAGCGGTAATCAGGCAGCGTACAGCGATAGATTCCGCGAGATCATGCAGAAGCAAACGGTGCTGAAAGCCCAGCGTGACGAGATACAACGGATGTTAGCCGAGAGCGGCAAAGTCGCAGCTCATATAGAGCAATGTAGGCAAGCAGCAGAAACAACACCATCAGCCATAACTGAGTGGGACGATGCGCTGATCCGTCAGGTAGTTGAGAGCGTGACGGTAGAAACCGGCAACGAGATAATTGTAGCCTTGAAATCCGGAGCATCAATACATCAGGAATTAGTATATTGATAAGATTTTTGAGAATATAATCGTTTTGTTGATTTTTCGGGTTTGTCTGATATAATAAAAATATAGAGAAATGCGGTTCTTCATAGTATTGCGAATGGCAAGGTTTGGCTGTTTGAAGAAAGGTAGTAATCAAGAAGATATCGCTTGTAGTACAATAATCCCATATGTGTATCGTTATACTACACTAAACGACAATATTAAAACCACTACAGCAGAGATTGCAATGAAAATGTGCTTGTATGTGCTGATAACTACACTTGGCGTTATGAATGATGCCAAATATAAGAAGGGGCTGGAAAATGAATGTTCAATATTCTCCCCAAATGGGCGATGTGCTTTTTCTAACAAAAAAAGAAGTTGTAGTTGTGAAGGTATACACATTGTTTAGACTTGTTGTAGTACACTATCCAGATGAAACAGAGGAATTTTGTGTGGATATCTGCGCGTTGTCCCGTAAGCCAGATTGTACAAACTCAATTACGTTAAACCTGATTAGGGGGAAAGTGTCATGAGTGACATCAGAAAATTTATTGAGGGATATATGTCAGGCAACGCATGGGAAGAATTGTGCGTCAAGTGTTATCGATTGCGCTACCAGGCAGATAACTACACTCCGATCCCTGCTACTCAAGGAGGGGATGCGGGCATAGAAGGGTTTACGAATAAGGGAATTGTTCACCAATGCTACTGCCCAGAAAGAGAATATACTGATAATAAACTCTATGAACATCAGCGTGACAAACTTACCACAGATATAGAAAAACTGAAACAAAATGCCACAAGGCTTAGAGCCCTTGGGGTCCCGCCTGTTGTAGAGTGGCATTTCAATATTCCCGAGTATAAAGACGCTCGAATCATTGCGCATGCGGAAAGCAAACGTCAAGAAGTTCTCAAAGCCAAGAAAGACAAGCCAGCCGCTTATGAACATATTGCGGATGGTTTTCAGATTGTAATTAAAACTGCAGACGATTTTACTCCAGAAATAAGTCGGATTATTCGTACAAATTTAACTGACATAAAACTGAATACAGCTATTGGGCACACGAGCGAACCAGATTGGTCAAAATGCGATTCTGAAAAAGTTTCTAATATTCGTAGGAAAATTAAGGCAATAATGACCGTCGACGATGAGGAATCTTTGAATAAGCTTGTCGGAATTTATGTTGACTTCTATATAAGTGGATTAGAAACACTGAACAACTTACGTGTGCATTTCCCCGAAATATATGAGGAGATTTATCAGCTTGAACAAAGTTACAAACGAGACGTATCAATTAAAACGCTATTGAATACTGACAAGGCTATGAATCGCCAGTTGTTTGAGGATATTCTCGATAAGTTCCATTCTAAACTTGAACAGGACTTTTCATCTAGATTTACAGAGGCGTCTATTGGCGAACTGAAACAAGACTTGGTAGCGAGTTGGCTTGCGGACTGCTCATTGGAATTTAAGGGGTGAGTATATGAACGAAGTATCTATGGACTATAGTAGTATCGTTTTTGACGCGAAGCCGGATGCTGTTCCATACAATTACCGTATAAGTTATAAGGTTGCTCAGCTATGTTTAATCATGCAAATTTGTGGTTGGGGAGATGTATGCTCTTTAGTAAAACTCCATATGATTTCATTTGCACTAATTTCTCATGACAACATGAAAAAACTTATTGATTATACAGATGAAAGCGACAGTGTACCAGTTGTTCGATTTGATCCAGCGGTTAACCGTGCCTTAACATTTGCAATAGGGTATGGACTGATTAAACGACAGCAAAATTCGAAATTCAAGCTAACCGATCGTGGTAGGCTACTTGCAGAGCAAATAAAGGCCGATGGAAATTTAATGGTAGTTGAGATAAACGACTTATGCTTATTATCAAAAAGTTTGACTGAAAATAAAGTTGATGAAATGATTGGTAAATGGGGGACAACATATGCTGATGATTAATAGGCTGCGTATCGAAATTAACACCATTAAGGGCCTATATGGAATCGACAAAAAATTTAAAAGCGGATTAAATTTTATTGCAAGTCTTGGAAACACGTGCGGTAAAAGCTCTATTCTGGCCGCAATTTATTATTGCCTTGGCTTTGAACAGATACTTGGTGGGGCAGGTGGAATTGGGAACAAAGTTCTTACGTCCGCATTCAAGACTGCCATTGAAGATGATGGTGCACCATTACGAGTAACCGAATCAGGCGCTTATCTAGAAATTAGCAATGGAAATGAAACGCGGACAATTTACAGGAATATCAAAGCGGAAGGTAAAGATAATCGCCTTGTAACTGTTTATTTTGGAGATTATGATTCTATAGGTGATCACCAGACATTGTCTGAGGATTTCTATGTCAATATTCAAAACTCTGCAACAAGTGAAAAAGGATTTCATACTTTTCTTGAAGAGTTTCTTCATATGGAACTCCCGCTAGTTCAAACATCGGATGGCAATGAACGGAAATTGTATCTTCAGGTAATTTTCGCATCTATGTTTATTGAACAGAAACACGGTTGGTCAGATATTCTCTCTGGTATGCCGGTTTTTGGATTTCGTGAATCTAAGAAACGAATCGTAGAATACATATTGGGGCTAGATACGCTAAAAAATGAAAAAGAGAGAGACCGTCTTAAAGCAGTAAAAGCCCAATTGGAACAGGAATGGGAACAATTAGTTTCCGGCATCGAAAGATGTGTTCATTTAGAATCATGTGAAGTCTCAAATTTACCGATTCACCCAAAGGTGCTAACTGACAGAGATATCTCAAGAATAGTTGTTTCCGTTTCAGGAACATCTTCTATTGAAGATGAGGTAAAGTCTCTTAGTGCTAAGTACGACAATATACGCCAGTTGAAGCCTTGTGTGCGCGATAATTTTGAAGCCCTGAACACAGAACTATCAGAAACACAAAACCAGATTCTTGCATTCGAAAAGCGTATATATGAAATAAATGAGAGTATAGCAAATTATGATGAAGTCATCAAACGCCTTGTAGCAAATTTGGCACTCGTGAATTCGGATATTAGAAATAACAACGATGCTGCACGACTTCAGAAATTTGGATCAGAGGCAATTGGTGGAGAGATTTCGGTAGACATTTGCCCGGTTTGCAAACAGCATATACAAGATAATCTGATTGATACAGAAGTTGCAAGCGGTTTTATGAGTATTGAGGATAATATAAGGCATCTTAAAGAGCAGAAAAAGATGCTTGAATTTACATTGGGGAGTCGTAAAGAGGCTCGTGAAAAACTCAATAGAGAGAAAAATGACCTTGGGTCTCGACTTCAAACGTTAAGGAGATTAGCTAGTACTATTCGTTCAGATTTGTTTACAACTGTAGATTCAGAGGCCTCAGAAGCCATTATGCTCAAGAGAATAGAAATCAGTAGCCGCATTGAGAGATTGTCTAAATTGAATGATACGGTTGCTTCCTTGATTGAACAATTGAAGAGGTTATCAGGAGAATGGAATACATACCTTGATCAAAAGGGTAGGCTCCCAGGGAAGATTATTTCTGAGTCTGACGAAGAAAAAATTGCCCTTTTGAAAAAGAACTTTATTAACAATCTAAAACGATATCATTACAGTAGCTTGTCAAGTTTTGAGGGCATTGATATTTCTATGGATTCGTCGCTCCTACCCACTATTGATGGGTTTGATATGAAGTTTGATTCTTCTGCCAGTGATGGTATTCGTGTGATTTGGGCTTTCACAATGGCACTATTACAGACCTCCATTGAGAAGGATGGTAACCATCCCGGAGTTATCATTTTTGATGAACCTGCACAGCAAAGTATTGTCCCGGAAGATATGAAAAGCTTCATTGAGTCTGTCGTGGAAATAAAGAAGCCATTTCAAGTCATTACTGCAATTACACTAAACAGCCAAGATTTAATAAATATTATTGATGGTCTTGATACATCATGTCACCATGAAATTCTGATTGACGGTAAAGCATTTAAAGCTTTGTAAAAAAACAACAGACTTTGCGTAGCATTCAAAACAATACCTGTATACGGGGCTGGTCTGATTTAACTTTCCTATGTCCTCAAGGCTTTCCGGGCACAAAAGGCCCGGAAAATTTTTTGTTTTTCCATTGATGACAGACGCGGTTTTTACGCAGCGTTGCGGACTTGAACCGCGACAAAGCCATTTTATGTGCAGCTTGCAGTGTGGTAAGCACACTCATCGGTCCCGTCAAGATTTATGCGCAAAATTATTTGCAGGCTCCGGCTGAGTGAAGTCAGCCGGCAATATCCAGAGCGTTCTCTTTACTATGGAAAAACTCCAACTATACAGTCTTTCCCCGTAATGCTACAATGAAGCTGTATTTCAGGGCGAAGTAAGTTAGGGCGGAGTAAGTTAGGAAAGAAAGAGTGGAAAGGAGGTAGTATGCCCTTTGCACAGCTCATGGCGGTTTTACCGCTTAGAGATGTGGCATGCTCCTTGCGAGTACCGTCGAACTCAAACGACTTGAAATGTAATAAGGACGAGAATGAAACCGTAATTGCTCATAGGAGTGATTGCGGTCTTTTTTTGTTTCGTCAAAAGAAAGGAGTCAGGCAATGAATGTCCAATAGCAAGCTGATCGAACTGAGTTACTATGACCCATCCGCACAGGTGCGCTTGTCGGCCTATGCGGATACGCTGGTACTCGACCACGATCAAAACGGCAGCATCATCAGTGCCATCCGCTTCGGCGGCTATCCCGAAATGGTGCGGGCAATGGCAGATGCCATCTACGGCGGCGCGACGATAGAAGCCGCCCAAAACGACACGACCCGAATGCTCCAAAGCAGCCTCAAAAGTTATCAGCGGCAGATCACGCACGATGGGATCTACGCCGTGGCAACATTGATGGCTGCGGACACCGTACAGGAGGATGACAGAAGCGGCAAGCATGAAAAAGACGAGGATACAAACCTCGTAGATACGGAGCAGATGGAGCTGCAGCCCCGCAGGTGCTACATCTTCTGTCCTGCCAGGGATCAAAAGCGGCTCTTTGAGGAACTGGATCACAAAACGGCAGCGCCGCTGATCCCGGAATTTCAGGACTATGTGCTCAGCAGTTTGCGCCAACGGGGAGATCTCCGGCAACTGGAGGTCATTTCCCTGAAAGAGCGGATAGACGCATGGGTGCTGGATCTGAAGCCGCAGGATCAGAATGTGGTGGAGGTGCTGGAGCGGGGCTTGCAGAGCGGAGATATCCAAATCCCCGGGGCAGTCCCCAATATGCCAGACGGTTTTGAGAATGTGGAAAATGTCACAGGCTATCTCAATACCTTTGGCGTTACCGTGGCTGACCGTATCCGCAGCCAGTTCATGCCCCTTTTTGATCCTGCCAAGGAACCGCTTTCCGACGAAGTGCTCGCTATCAACGACTGCATCATGAGCCGTGTGGGATATTCTCTCTACGATGCGCAGCTTGCGGTGGCAGAAGCCGTCAAGCGGCAGCTTGCGCGTAAGCGTGTGGCGCTCATTATCGCAGAATGCGGTAGTGGCAAAACGAAGATCGGTTCGACTGCTCTTGGCGCTTTGCACGGGCTGTGGGCCGGTCAGAAGCGGAAAGACGGCAGGAAATCCTTTGGCATCGTTATGTGTCCCTCCCATGTCACACAAAAGTGGGTGCGGGAGATTGGAGAAACGCTCCCGGATACCTACGGCATGGTGGTGCGCACGATTCAGGATCTCAACCGTCTGTATGCGATGTACGAGAAGGGCGACAAAAGTGTATTTGCTGTTTTTTCCAAGGAGCAGGCGCGGGATGGCTATATGCGTTACCCCGCCGTGCGTTGGAATCGACGCAGACGCGCTTTTCTCTGCCCAGACTGTGACGGTGTGATCGAAATGGAGATCAGCGAGGACGGCAGCCGCTATACGGTGCCGGCCGACCAGTTCTTTTTTCAGAAGGAGCACAAGAAAAATCACACCTGTCCCCATTGCGGTACGCCGCTATGGTCTGCGGTCAATCCGGACAAGCGGATCGACTGGGTGAAGATCGGAGAATACGGATGGGTCTACCGCTACGGCGCGCAGGCACATCTGCATCGTACCAAAAACGAGCGTGTTCTCGATCAGCTCACTGAGATCGCCCAAAATCCGGATGCATTCTACCCGATCCGCGGAGCGCACCGGCGGTTTCCCCTGAGTACCTACATCAAGAAAAAGCTGCACGGCAGGATCGGCTCCTTCCTCTGCGATGAGCTGCACGAATACAACAATGCCAGCGGCCAAGGTGACGCAATGGCGGAGCTGTACGGCGCCTCCAAGCTCTTTGTCGGTATGACGGCGACCCTTATCAACGGCTATTCCTCCGGCATTTTTCACCTGCTCTACCGCATTGTTCCCGGGCTGATGCTCAAGGATGGCAAACGCTACAAAAGCCCCGGTGATTTCGATGCGGAGTACGGCGTGGTGGAAAATACCTATGAGATACAGGATGCGGAGTACAATTCCAATAGGCGCACCAGTAAGCGCAGAACAAAGTCAAAGCAGCTGCCCGGCGTATCGCCGCTGGTATTTTCCCGTTTCCTGCTGGAATACACGGCATTTCTCTCCCTCTCCGACATGGGCAAAGACCTGCCGGACTACGAAGAGATCCCCGTACCGCTGGAGATGCCGGAGGATGTACGCACGGCCTATAAAGAGGCGGAACACGAATTGCAGAAAGTCCTGCGCACAGACCGGAAGGCGGCGCAGAAGATCCTGTCCACCTATCTCAATTTGCTGACGGTCTACCCGGACCAGCCCTACGATCAGCCGGAGGTAGTGCATCCCATAAACGGAATGCCCATTGTAACGCCAAAGAACTGCGGCGATTTTTTCCGCCTGTTTCCCAAGGAGGAACGGGTATTGGAGCTGGTGCGGCAGAAGGCGGCAAACGGAGAGCGCGTGCTCATCTATACCAGTTGGACGCGCACGGATTCACAGAAAAAGCTCCAGAAGCTTCTTTGCTCGGAAGGTTATCGGACAGAGATCCTGACGCCGCAGATCGCTACGGATAAGCGGGAGGACTGGGTCAACAAGCGCGTCAAGAGCGGTTTGCAGGTGCTCATCACCAACCCGCGCTGCGTGGAAACCGGCCTTGACCTCAATGCCTTTACCACCATTATCTTCTACTCCATGGGCTATAACCTCTTTACGCTGCGGCAGGCATCCCGCCGGTCGTGGCGGATCAATCAGACCGCCCCCAGAGTGGAGGTATATATGCTCTACTACGCCGATACCATGCAGGCAAAGGCTATGAAGCTGATGGCATCCAAGTTGGCGGTAGCGGGCATCATCGAGGGGACATTTTCTGAAGAGGGCCTTGCGGCCATGAGTGATGTAAAGGACCTGACCTCACAGATGGCAAAGGAGCTGGCGCTGGGGATCCGGGATAATGTGGAGGATATTGCGGCGGCCTTTCGGAAAATGGCGGTCATGAACCCGGAGCGGAAAAAGAACATCGCAGCTGCGCAGCTGAAAGAGACTGCGGCAGAAGAACAAAAAGCACCCGCAGCCAAGGATTCCTTCGGCGTGCGCACGGCGCAGGCGCAAGTGCGTCAGGCACTTTATGAAGGGCTGCTTGCCAGGACTGCGGAAGAACAGAAGAAACGGAAGTCGAAGAAGGCAGAGGTGGATGAAAACCAGCTGTCGATCTTCGGCTTTGCTGCGTAAAGGAGGAGATTATTTGAATGTAACGATCAATCGGGCGGAAATGCTGAGCGCCATCAAGCGTGCATCAGCCATCGCACCGGCGGATTCGCCGTTGGACGTGCTCCGGGGCGCTTTGCTGGAGGCGGATGCCGCCGCCGGAAAGCTCACCGTCACCTCGACCAACTTGGAGGCGGCGCTGGAGGAAAAGCTCCCCTGTACCGTTCAGGAGGATGGGGCGCTGGTATTTGGCGCGAAGATGCTTGCAGAAATGCTCTCACGGCTGCCGCAGGATACCGTGCAGCTCTGCCGGGCAGAAAATCAGGGACGCATGACGCTCAGAAGCGGAGACGCCTGCTATGAAGTGGATGTATGGGAGCGAGGCGCTTTTCCAAAGCCGGATCTTCCTTTTCCGGAGGATACCGTCAAACTCAGCGGGATTCCCGCTATGGCGCAGCACACCGTATTTGCAACCGCACAGGATAACAGCAAGCCGCTTCTCAAGTGCGTCAATCTCATGTTTACCAGCACGGGACTGCGCGCGGCCGGCAGCAACGGAAACTGTATCGTGACGGCCAGAGGTGACAATCAGAGCACGGGTGATGTGAGCCTGCTCATTCCCGCCGCCTCGCTTGGAAAGCTCTCGAATATGTGCCAGGACAAGGATGAATTCCGTGTCGGCACCACGGGAAAGAGCATCGTCTTTTTCCGCGAGAACTTCCTTTTCAGCGCGCGGCTCATGGAGGGCGGCTACATCGATACGGATCAGTTGGTAGGCAGCATCCGGAATGCGTTTACCGTGCTGACGGATATTCACGACATGAGAGCGGCGCTCTCGTCCGTCCTAAGCATTGGCACCGGAAACCGGGTGAAGCTCAGCTTTCAGGATCAGCGCCTTGTATTCCAATGCGCAGGCGATTGCGTCAGCGCATCGGCGCCCATTGAGGTAATTGCATTGACCGGCACCCCTGCGGGGGACTACTGGTTCAACGCAAAGCAGCTTGTCATCTGCCTGAAAGCCTTGAGCGGCACGGTCACGCTGGGGATCGCGCAGGGCGGAATGCTGACGCTTGCCACGCAGGATGCCTACTATCTGCAAAATGCCATGCGGCCGGAAGCACAGAAGAAAACTCAAAAAGCCGCGCAGCCGGCTGCTGCGAAAGCGGCGTAAGGAGGGATGCCTTTGGTAGAGATTCCGACGATTTGCCGCTATTGCGGCGGCGCAGTCCATCTTGTTCCCGCGGCAAAGGTGTATGGCCCCGCGGCGGCAAAACGACTGGGCTTGGAACGCGAGAAGTTTTATCAATGCCAGAACTGCAATGCCCGTGTGGGCTGTCATAAGGGCAGCATGCGGCCGCTGGGCAATCTTGCCAACGAAGCCCTTCGCATGAAGCGGATGGAGACCCATCAGGTCTTTGACAGCTTCTGGAAGGAGCGGGGAATGAGCAGAACGCAGGGCTATAAGTGGATGGCAAAGAAGCTGAGACTCTCTGAAGAGCTTGCCCACATCGGAGGCTTTGAGATGGATCGGTGCCAGAAGCTGATCCGGCTATGCGAAAAGGAACGAAACAAAGAGAAAAAGAAGGAGACAGCATAAATGTGTGAGAGAACATATTGCCGGCATGAGCATGAGAGACTTTGCTCATGTCCGCCGGTCACTTGCAGGGATGCCCTTGGAATGGCCGCGCATTTGGCGGAGAACATGGAGCAAGTCCAATGGAGCCTGACCTACAACAGCCTGAAGGACATAAAGCCCTATCAGCTGTGTCTGGTCGGGAAATGCAGGATCTGCGGCGGGCGGCTGTGCATGGAGCAAAGGCCCGTCGAGGCGGATAGCACTGACGGTTTCCTTGCTGCGGTATACCGGCATTTATACCATTTTCACCGCTCCATCGGTCAGTGCTTGCCTCGCGCGGCGTTTCGCACAAAGTTTGTAGAGATGTTCCGTAAGGAGGACCGTGCCGCTATTGAAGATTGGCTGGCACTGCCTGAGAACAGTCATGTGGCGAGAATGTACCGCAGAAGCGTGAAGGGCGCCTATACCATCGTCCATTCCTGGGCCGATGCGGATCAGGGCGAGTTTCCCTCTCCATCGGGCGTGGCCACATTCACGGACAGAGAAAAGGCTCGTGCAGAGCTGAATCGTCTGGTGACCGAAGAAAAGGAAAACATGGAAATTCCGTTTTCCAAGGAACTGTACCGTGAGGAGTACGGCAATGATTTCTGGGAGGCCTACCGGGACGGCTATGCCGCCGGTTGGTTTACCCGCTATGAGATCATCGAAAGCCCGCTGTACGCAGAAAATATCGAAGAAAAAGGAGGTGCGGCTGATGATGCTGCGAAAACCGACCTGCTCTGATTGCCCGCATAATCTCCAATACATGGAAAGATTGCCGATCAAGAAAAAAGGCGTCACCATGCACTTGGGGGAGCGTTTCTGTGTTGCGGGAAAGCGCGCGAGGAAATTCAAACGCAGTGATCCCAAAACCTATGTGCCAAGCTGGTGTCCTATGCTCAAGGCTCCCTGTGAGTTGCGGATCTATGGCTTCAAGAATCAGAGAGAATGGAGGATGCACCGCAGTATGTGCGCGTATTTGGGCGAGGATACTTCTCCATCTGCATTCCGCTATGCGGTGCGCTATGAAGGACATACCGATCTGGCGCCGTATGAGTTTTTCGAGTGCTGCAACGAAAAATCGGATGATGAGATTTTGGGTGCAGCAGTCCAGCACTACGATGTTGTGGAAATTGACGACGGTATCAAGCCTGCCTTTTTCTACAAAACGGAGCATGGCTATGAGCTTTTATTCTCGTTTGATGCCAAGACTGCCAAGAAGAATATCAGGGAGGAAATTGATTGAAGGAAACTGCAAAAAGCTGCAGCAACTGCCGATATTCCTATGATCTGCCGAGCAATCGCGGACCGATGGCAAAAACGCAGTACTGTAGAAACAAGAACTATAATTCCGTGAACTACACCACCAAAATGTTGCTGGAGGACTGGGACCAAGGCCACTGCCGCTTTTGGGCGTCCATACCAGAGGAAGGAAACGACAATGAAAAATAATTACTCAATCGCTCAGCGCAACGCCATTGTGGAAGCAAATCTTTGGTGCATCGACAGCGTGATCCGTCAGAATCGCCCGCTCATGAGAGCGGCTCGGCTGGAATATGACGATGTGTACCAGCAGCTTGCGCTTCGGCTCATCAAGGCCGTGGCGGGCTTTGACCCGCAGAAGGGAACGCTTCAGCAGCACATCTTCGCGCAGCTCAAGTATGAGCTTCTCAACTGCAAGTCCGCCTACCGCCTGTGCGGTCTGACCGGTGCGCCCAAGGAGTATCGAAAAAAAGATATGGTCTCGCTTGATGCACTTTCGGAGAATAGCCCCTTATACGAACGGGCAATGGCCGCGTGAGGAAAGGAGACAGGAATGCTCTTGCAGGAAAACGGCGCACGTTTTTGCGTGGATGGGAAGGTATTTACCATCGGCGGCAGGATCTCAGCAAACGGTGCGAGTGAATACGAGGGTCTTTTCGGTACGGTTATGGAGGTCCGCAGCGGCGCAGACCGTGAAACGGAGAATGATACGCCGGATATTTATTGCGATTTCGAGCCGCCTGCCTCGGAGGAAATGCTCCGCGAGCTGGAGGCACGCTTTTCAGACTTATACGGAGAGGCAAAAACCATAGACGACATCAGCCTTGACTGCGTGATCATGTCTCCCGATATGCTTGAGCCGCTGGATACGCCGCCCGGGAAGCGGGAAGATATACGCAAAGATATGGATGCTGCGGCAGACATCTTTGCCAAGGTGCTCCAAATGTCAGACGAGGATCTGCGCGCCCTGCGCGCTTTCCCGGTATCGCCTACCGGGGATGAAACTGCATGGGAGGTCGTGACAGAGGTTTGCGGTCTCGGCGGCTGTGATATGCGTGCCTATTCGTTCAAGGATGAACGGAGCGCATGGGTGTTTGCCGCATTGCTGGAGCATACCGGCTGCCGCCTTCGTTATGACGCGGCCTGTCCGAGCTGCTATGCCGAGTACCAAATAGACAGATTAAAAGAAAGTGAGGACCTGTAAATGAGCCTGCGCGATAAAATGCTTGCCGTGATCGACGATGTGAACGGCAGCGTTGCCGAGCGCGAAGAGCTGGTGGAGATGATCGCCATTGCCCTTCTGACCCGCAAGAACCTGTTTGTATTGGGTGAGCCGGGTCAGGCCAAGAGCTATGCCATCAACCTTTTTCGTCGGCACATCACCGGCGCGCGGCAGTTTGAACGCCTGCTCTCCAAGCAGAGCGACGAAGAACAGCTATTCGGCCGCGTCGATCTATCAAGCCTGATCCCCGGCAGCATCCCGGACTCCGCGCTGGAGAATGATGATGTATACCAAAACCTGCGCTTTGATCTAAATTGCGCGGTAGACGGCTTAGGGCAGAGTAAGAATGCGCCTGAAACCTTCACCATGCTGGGCAAAGCCGCGGACAAGCTGGAGACCTACCGAAAGGCTGTGGCCTTGCTGCATCACAGCGAGCCGGTCGTGCAGACCTCCGGCAAGATCCCGGAGGCGGACATCGTGCTGCTCGACGAGATATTCAAGTGCAATGACGGCGTGCTCAACTCGCTCCTGACCGCGCTCAACGAGCGCAAGTACACCAATGAGGGTCGTACATATCCCATTCCCACGATCTCCTTTTTCGCGGCGTCCAATGAAATCCCCAATTTCAGCGATCCGCAGGAGAAGATCTTGGAGGCGCTGTATGACCGTCTGGAGCTGAAGGTCGTGACGGCCAATATTGAAGACCGAGATACCCGCCTTGCCGTCTTGAAGAACAAGCAGAACGGCGCCTTCGGTCAGATTTCCTCTGCGATCACGCTGGAGGAGCTGGTCGAGATGCAGCGTGAGGTGGTCGCGATCCCCGTGCCGGATGCTGCGAACGAGCTGGCGGACGATATTCTCTGCGAGCTGCGTAAGAGCATGACGGTATCGGACCGCAAATACCTTGGATATTATCCCATCGCGCAGGCTATGGCATGGCTCTCCGGCCATGATAAGGTGGAGGCTTCCGACCTTCTGGCGCTAAAGAATTACCTTTGGCGTTTGCCTGCCGACCGCGAGAAGGTGGAAAACGTTCTGAACCGCCTGTGCGTTAATCCCATGCAGGAAAAGACGGACAATCTCCGAGCTATGGCGCTGGAGTCTCAGTCTGACTTCAAGGAAGCCTGTGGCGACGGACGGGCAGATCTCGCCCGCAAGGCGTTTATCAAGCTGCGCGGGGAGCTGATACGGCTTTACCAGAAGCGGTGCGAGCTTCGCGCTGCCGCGCAGTCGGATGGAGAGATAGCCTTGACGGACAGCCTGCTCGCCGACCTTGAGGGTATCAGCCGACAAGCCCATGAGGAGACCGGCTTTACCTACACGCCGCTTTCCGAGATCGCGGCGCTGAACTGAAAAACAAAAGTATTTGGAGGTATCGATCATGTTAAATCGAATCGTTCTGATGGGAAGACTCACGCGCGACCCGGAGCTGCGCAAAACGCAGTCGGATACGCCGGTCTGCTCCTTTTCTCTTGCCGTTGACCGCGATTATAAGAAGGACGGCGAAAAGAAGGAAACGGACTTTATTGACATTGTTGCGTGGAGAGCAACGGCGGAATTTGTGAGCAAATTCTTCACGAAAGGCCGCATGGCCGTTGTGGAAGGCCGCCTCCAGATCCGCGATTGGACGGATAAGGAGGGCAACAAGCGCCGCAGCGCGGAGATCAACGCCGATAATGTCTACTTCGGCGATTCCCGGCCGGCGCAGGCCGAAGGAGCTTCCGGGACTGGCGAGGCCGATGCCTTTAAGGATTTCCCGCCGCTGGATGATTTCCCGTCCGCTGCGGGCGGCTCCGGCAAAGAGCTGCCGTTCTGATTCTGTATGGTAATGAAATAAGCAGGGGGGAGGCTCACACCTCCCCTCTGCGGATAGGAGATGCTTTATGAATACCAATAGGCGAAAAGCCTTTCGGACAATAACGGATGTACTGCATTCCCCCATTGCGGAGCTTGCGGCACTTCGGAGAAAACCGGCACAGAAAACCGACCGGGTGATGCGGGCCAGCAAGCTGGAGGACAACATATACGCTGAATTGCGCGAGGATGATACAGAAATGGATATGACGGAGAACGCCGCGGCGCAGAGGCTCAAGTCTTTTCCCGCCCTCTCCCGCGATGTGTTTCAATC
>OIXA01002633.1_pt1 | contig 20165 bp, 17 predicted proteins | sample 1587721 | NCBI WGS metagenome assembly OIXA01 (sample SAMEA3888900, study PRJEB22519) | human gut metagenome | biome: human gut; feature: human-associated habitat; material: faeces | place: Denmark | collected 2013 | reverse complement strand
TGATAAGAAGCATCATCATGTCCACCATAGGCGTGAAGTCCACGCGGGTGTTCATCTTTTTCTGTCTGCTTGCTTTTTTCTTAGCCATGTCTTAATCCTCCGAATTTGATTTAAGCGATGTTATCAGGTAGTAACGGTTCTCGTTCATATCCTGAAGCTCAGACATCATCTTCTTGATGACCTTGTACGGTGTACCGGCATCAGCCTTGATGGCAAGTTTCATGTCTGAACCGTTGTTCTCGCGTGCCATTTTAACCCAGTCCTGGAACTGGCTCATCTTTGAGCCTGTCTGTGTGCTGTCAGTGGGGATACCCTTAGCAGCCTGGAACTCATTTAACTTGTCGCCCAGATTGAGCGCAGAACTCAAATCCTGCATGTCAACACCGATGGAAGCAGCCCCCTGTGCAGTTTCAAACTGCTTTCCGTTGAGCTGTATTCCATACTGGTCAGCCATGCCCTGAACGAGCTCGCCCATCTTGCGGGGATTGTCCATTCCCACAAAGATACGGCCTTCCTTATCGCAGAGCACTGTCAAGACATTTGTCTCCGGTACCTTAATCTCAGATACCGAGCCTGGAGTAACGACCTTCACTGCCTCGTTCTTCACGAATGTTGATGTCAACATGAAGAATGTAAGCAAGAGGACCATCACGTCAGACATAGGAGTCATGTCTATCCAAACGTCCGCTTTCTTAACTTTTACTTTACCCATAATGATAAATGTTTTAAAGGGTTAGTAAAATTAAGCTTCGTCTGCGTGGTTTGCTTCGTATGTCTGAGCAATAGTGTAACCTACTTCATCGAGAGCGTATGTCAGCTTGTCGATCTTGTTTGAATAGTAGTTGTAAGCGACTACTGCGACCCAAGATGTCAAAATACCAGAAGCGGTATTTACAAGGGCCTCAGAAATACCTTCAGACAGCTGGAGTGAGTCACCACCACCACCAGAAGCCAGAGCGGCGAATGAACGGATCATACCTACTACAGTACCGAAAAGAGCGGTCAGAGTACCGAGGGTAACGATAGTAGCGATGATAGGCATGTTCATCTGCAGAGTAGGCATCTCGAGCTGAGTAGCCTCCTCATGAGCCTGCTGGATCTTGGCTACCTTCTGTGCACGCTTCAGGTTAGGAAGAGTCTCCATCTCCTTGTAAGCAGCGATAGAGGCGCCTACTACGTTAGCAACACAACCCTGCTGCTTGTCGCATATCTGCTGTGCCTTTGCCATATCGCCGGCGTTGATAGCCTGCTTAACGTTGATGACAAACTTTGTCAGTGAGCTCTTACCGAAAGCGGTGCGGAGAGCGAAGAAACGCTCGATAGACAGCGCGATAACGGTGAAAAGCAGAGTGATGATCACAGGAACGACAATACCGCCTTTGTACACTGTACCGAGAAGGCTTCCGTCCTTAACTGCATTTGCGGGGTCTCCACCAACGAAGTTGTCGGGGTTACCGAGCACGAACTTGAAGAAACATACTGCGAGGATGAAACATGCAATGATGATCCAAATTGCATCTCTAACTCCCTGGAATCCCGATTTCTTCTTGGGATTCGCTTTAGCTTGTGTAGTTGCCATAATTTTTTAGAATTTTAAAAAGTTATTATTGGTTAATAATATATTTTTCTGTTGTTAGTGCATGTTAGGCGCTGTTATTGCCGGCTTTGCTTTCTTACTTTGTGCAAAGTTAGCAAATAAAGCCGAATAACAATCTTTTAGCCCATGCTTTAACATAATTTTTATTTCAACGGACTAAAAGCCTGTCATTTTTTTATTTTGACAGGCTTAAAGCGCGTTTCGATTCTTATTTAAGCAGGCTCAGAGCATTCTTTATTCTGCTCATTGCCTCTTTGATGTTGTCATCGCTTGTGGCGTAGCTCATGCGGAAGCAGTCGGGATCGCCGAAGGCATCGCCGCCCACTGTTGCAACGTGTCCTACCTCAAGCAGGTACATTGCAAAGTCGGTCGAGTTGTTTATGGTTCTCTGTCCGTCAGTCTTTCCGAAGAAACTGCTGCATTTGGGGAAGAGATAGAAGGCACCTTCAGGTTTGTTGACCTCCAGTCCTGGTATCTCTTTAGCAAGACTTACGATAAGGTCGCGACGGCGCTCAAACGCCTGGCGCATGGTCTCTACGCAGTCTTGTGGCAGGGTGTATGCTGCCTCTGCCGCTTTCTGGCTTACCGAGCACGGTCCGCTTGTGTATTGTCCTTGCAGCTTGTTGCAGCCCTTCACAATCCACTGTGGTGCAGCGATGAAGCCTATGCGCCAGCCTGTCATGGCATAAGCTTTAGACACACCGTTCACGATGATAGAGCGCTCCTTCATGCCTTCAAACTGTGCAATGCTTTCGTGCTTTCCTATGTAGTTGATGTGCTCGTAAATTTCGTCGGCGAGCACATACAGACCTTCATGTTTCTTTATAACCTCAGCCAGAGCCTCAAGCTCATCCTTTGAGTAGACGCTGCCTGTAGGGTTGCTGGGCGAGCAGAGAATGAGCATGCGTGTCTTCGGTGTGATAGCTGCTTCAAGCTGCTCGGGTGTCATCTTGAAGTTCTGCTCAAATCCGGCGTTCACGATCACGGGTGTGCCGCCGGCAAGCTTCACCATCTGCGGGTAGCTTACCCAGTAGGGTGCAGGTATGATAACCTCCTCGCCGTCGTTAACAAGAGCCATCACGGTGTTACAAACGCTCTGTTTGGCACCGTTAGACACGAGCACCTCGTCGGTGGTGTAGTCTAAGTTGTTCTCTTTTTTCAGTTTTGCCACGATAGCCTTGCGCAGGTCAGCATAGCCAGGCACTGGCGAATAACGGGAGAAGTTATCGTCAATGGCTTTCTTTGCTGCCTCTTTGATGGGTTCAGGTGTGTTGAAGTCGGGCTCGCCCACACTCATGTTTATAACATCCACGCCTTGAGCCTTCATCTCGTTGCTTTTCTGCGACATTGCAAGCGTCTGTGATGGTGCAAGACGATTTAGACGGTCGGATAGTTGTGCCATAATTGTACTGATTAATTTTAATTCTCTGCAAAATTAAAAAAAAAGTTCATTTCTGCGAAAAAAATGTCTATTATTTTGTCATTAAATTCTTAAATTTTACTATTCCTTTGACAATTTGTTACAGATGTTTAATGGTCTTCTGTTTCGCTTTTTGTTCTTTCCTTAATATTTGTCCGCTCTTCGTGTCTTTCAATCTGTTCTGTTTTAGACTGATAGGTCGTTATGTGAATATCGTTGTTTTAAATCTAAGGAATGGAAGAAAGACAAAAGACAATGCTTTAACGAAGGCTTGTTTGTGCCTGTTCGTAAAAAGCATTGTCTTTTTTGTCTTCTTTTATGTCTTTTTTTTTGTCAAAGAAATAAGTTTAGAATTGATATCTTTCTTCTTTACAATCTTGAAGGCCGTGTGTGCCTATACATAATAGGTGTGTTTTTCTTTGCCGAGCCTGTAGTCTTGTTTATTTCAGGTGGAGCGTATGGCCCATGCGGTCGCGTTTTGTCTTGAGGTAACGTTCGTTATATTTGTTTGGCGTAATCTCAATGGGCACGTTCTCCACAATCTCCAGGCCGTAAGCCTCCAGGCCCACGCGCTTCACGGGGTTGTTGGTAAGCAGGCGCATCTTGTGGACGCCGAGCTTGCGCAGCATTTGTGCGCCGCAGCCATAGTCGCGCTCGTCGGGTTGGAATCCGAGATGCACGTTGGCATCTACCGTGTCGTAGCCCTCTTCCTGAAGCTTGTATGCTGCTATCTTGTTCATCAGGCCTATACCGCGACCTTCTTGCTGCATGTATATGAGCACACCCTTGCCTTCCTTCTCGATCATCTGCATGGCTTTGTGGAGCTGTTCGCCACAGTCGCAACGCTTGCTTCCGAGGATGTCGCCCGTAGCGCATGACGAGTGGACGCGTACCAGCACCTCCTCGTCAGGCGTCCATTCGCCTTTCACGAGCGCCATGTGCTCCATGCCGTTGCTCTGCTGGCGGAACGGTATAAGCTTGAAATGTCCATATTCTGTAGGCATGTCCACCTCTTCGCCCACCTCGATGATCGACTCGTTCTTCAGTCGGTAAGCAATGAGGTCTTTGATCGTTATGATGCGCATGTTCCACTCCTTGGCCATCTCTTGCAGCTCAGGCATGCGTGCCATTGTGCCGTCCTCGTTCATGATCTCCATGAGCGCTCCAGCAGGGTAGAGGCCGGCCAGACGGCAGAGGTCTACAGCTGCTTCTGTGTGTCCGCAGCGACGCAGCACGCCGTTGTCTTGAGCGTAGAGCGGGTTGATGTGTCCAGGTCTTCCGAAGGTCTGTGGTGTCGACTTTGGGTCGGCCAGAGCCTGTATCGTTGCAGCTCGGTCATGAGCAGACACGCCTGTAGTGCATCCTTCGAGCTTGTCAACGGTCACGGTGAATGGTGTTCCGAGCATTGAGGTGTTGTCGCTGACCTGGTGCGGCAGGTCCAGCTCTTCGCAGCGTGAGAGCGTGATAGGTGCGCAGAGCACGCCTCTTGCATTCTTCAGCATGAAGTTCACCTTCTCGGGTGTGATCTTCTCGGCTGCAATGATGAGGTCGCCCTCGTTCTCGCGGTCTTCGTCGTCAACAACGATCACGAAGTGTCCATCCTTAAAATCTTTTATTGCATCTTCGATGCTACTGAGCTTGAAATCTCCCATATTGTTGTTTTTTTATATTTTTATTTTAGCTAAAGGTGTTGTGGCGTTACAGCTTCAATGTAAGCTTTTCCACCTTATTATATTATAGCTGTATGAATTTCTACTTTTTTCTTCTTTTTTCCCAAAATCTTCTTTTTCCAAAAATCTTCTTTTCCCAGAAATCTTTTTTTCCCAAAAAAACATCTTTTCTCCAAAATCTTCTTCTTCAGCTTTCGTAACGGCTTATTGCTGTTGCGTAGCGTTTATTCTTGCAATGATCTCGTCGTTAGTGTTTTTGATCACGCCGAGGTCGCGAGACAGGCGCAGGCGGAAACGCCACATGCGGAAGTAGAGGAACAGCCCGAAGGGCACGATGGCTGCCGCCGCGATGTTCATCCATTTGTGGTCGAACGGTCTGGTGTGAGCCTTCACCGAGAGTACAGGGTAACAGTTGAGAAGAGCAATGAGCTTGCGGTCTTTCGTGTTGGCAAGATCTTCAATTATCTCCTCCAGGCTGTCGTTTATCCGTTCGATCTTGTGGTCTGGCCTGTACTTGAAGAACACCTTGACCCAGTTTGGTGCCCGTTTCAGACGGTGGTGAGCCTCATAGGTTGTGATGTCTTCCGTCATCAGTTTCAGCTGCTCCACGTCGTGTGCATATTTTGGCTCGTCAATGATAACCTCCTTGCCCAGGACGCTGCGTTTTATGCGCAGTCCGAGCAGACGCATGAAGAAGTTACGCCACACGTCAATGTTGAACACCATCGAGTCGTTGATGGCCTTATAGGTGAAGAAGGCAGCCATAGGCACGAGAACGGCAGGTGCCAGACCCTTTCCAAAGGTTATTGTCCACATTGCTCCTCGCGCCATTCGGTATCCTGTGTTGTCGAGGATATAGTAGAGAATGAACACGAGCACCGATATGAGTACAGGCAGACCCAGTCCGCCCTTTCTGATGATGGCTCCCAGAGGTGCTCCGATGAAGAAGAACACGATGCAGATGAATGCCAGCAGAAATTTGTCTATTGCGTAGATCTTGTGCAGGCGGATCAGACGGTCGCCGCTGTCGGTGAGATAACTCTTGAAGTCGAAGTCTGACGTGCGTTGCTGCACCGCCGAGCTTGCCATGTTGAGCATGCGTTGTCTGTCGCTTATGGTCATGTGTGCCATGAGCGTGTCAACGTTATATTTGTCCGACGCCGCCCGCTCAACAGCTTTCAGCGAGTCGCGTTTCGAAGCGTGAGGCAACCTTAAGCTGTAGGTCATGATGTCTTGGTAGAATGCTCGTCCTATGCTGTCATAGTCGCTTCTTATCGAGTCGAGGTCATGTCTTATCTGTGCCAGACTCTTTGTGCGCGCGTCGTTAGACACCGATGAGGCATCAGCGGCACTGAAATCGCCGTCAAAGTCGAGCACAATCTTTTTCGACACGAACGTCTCGCGGCGGTAGGGCACAGCCGCGCTGCCTGCCAGCTCCTGCGATTTCATGTTCTCAAACCATTCGCCGCTCCACAGGCTCATGACGAGGTGCTTTTTCTCTGCCGTCGACTGTAGCATGCCCGAGTCGGCCAATATTATAGCCTGGTCCTCGTAGCTTCCCGTCATGCGGTAAATCATGATGCCGTAAAGCTTGCCCGTGTTAAGGTCTTTTTTCTGCACATAGAGGTTGCAGTTGGGTATGCCGTCGTAGAAAATGCCTTCCGGGATCTCCAGCTCCGGGCTCTTCTGCTTCATGGCGAGCAGCAGCTGCATGAGGTTGCGGTTGGCAGCCGGTCCAATGGTGTTTTGGAAATAGAACGACAGGAGGCATATAGAGACAGAGATCACGATCAGCGAGCGCGATGCTTGCAGCAATGAAATGCCTGCTGCTTTGATGGCTGTCAGCTCACTGCTCTCTCCGAGGTTACCGAACGTTATGAGTGATGAGAGCAAGATGGCCAACGGCAATGCCTGGGGCACGAGCTGCAAGCCCATGTACCAAAAAAATTGCGCCATGACATCCATGGTCAGTCCTTTTCCAATAAGGTCATCAATGTATCGCCACAGAAACTGCATCATCAGCACAAACTGGCAGATGAAGAATGTTCCTATGAAAAGCAATCCGAATTGCTTGGCTATGAAGAGGTCTAATTTTTTTATCCGAAACATGTAGAGTTCTTTGCTTGTCTGTCCGCACAATGCGGTTTACCAGCATGCAAAATTAGTATAAAAAAATCACAATATGGTCAATTTTGTATTTTTTATATAATAAAATAAGGTGTATGAGGGTGCGAGCCCGCAATTTGTCAAAAGGTCAGTTTGAAATTGTGTGCTTCAAAACAGTGTGCCGTCATCTTGGCGCATGTTCGTGTTTACAGTCCGCTTGAGCGTCGCAGCTGTCTGAAGTTGTGTCCCCAGGTGTCGAGGAGCCACTGCTTGTCATTGGGATCGGCGAAGTCGGTGATGCGTAAGATATATTCTCCCGTGAGCTGGCTCTTCTCCATTTTTATCTCCACAAAAGTCTCCATGCCCTGTTCGTCGTTCCATGAAAACCTTATGCAGTGGTTTTTCTTCTTTTCAATGATCGTGGCTTTTCTCATTTCATGGTGGTCGTAGGGGCTTCCCCAGGTAAATGTCAGCGTGTCGCCCTCCAGTGTTACGGTGTCGGCGAGCCATCGCGCCATGCCCTCAGGTGTGCTCACCATGTTCCACACGATAGAGGTGGATGTCGAGTTGAGCTCTCTTTCGATGTTTATTTGTAGCATTTCCATTTCTGCAAGTATAGAGGTTAATGTGTCAAAATAGCCGAGAATAATGACTTGTTTGGTGTTTACATGTGCAAAAATACGCTTTTTTTTACATTTTCTGAAATTTTTTTCCGAAAAGTTTTGGAGTTTAACAATTTTGTATTACCTTTGCACCCGCAAAACAACGATGGCGGGATAGCTCAGCTGGTTAGAGCGCATGATTCATAATCATGAGGTCCCCAGTTCAATCCTGGGTCCCGCTACAATGTTAGATGACGAGTTACAGCAATGTAGCTCGTTTTTTTTATCCATAGGTCACGTTGTTGACGCTCAATAACGGGCCATGAAACTCTTTCTTTTACTAAATTGCTTTACTGTAAATTTATTCTTTTCCTGAACTTTCGCAAAGCACATAACAAGCAAATTTTCAGGCTATTATCATCTCAAACCAACATTGCCGTTCTCAACGTTGTCGCCGCCTTCGGCGACGCTTGCTTGCGATATTTTCCCAGTTTTAAATGCGAAAGTTCAGAAAAATGACATTGATCAATTTATTTTGCTCAAACAAAACGTGTTATGTCGTTGGATTTTCGTAACTTTGCATCCTGATAATTGATTTTAAAAGTAAATATGGCTGGAACAAAGAAAATCAAGACCGCTCTTGTGTCGGTCTTCCATAAAGATGGTCTCGATGAGCTGCTTGCAAAGCTCAACGCAGAAGGTGTGAAATTTCTCTCTACTGGTGGCACACAGAAGTTTATCGAATCGCTCGGCTACGATTGTCAAGCCGTTGAGAGCGTGACTACTTATCCCTCAATTCTTGGTGGTCGTGTGAAGACCCTGCACCCGAAAATCTTCGGTGGCATCCTCGCCCGTCGCGGCAACGCTGGCGACATTGACCAGATGAAGGAGTTTGACATTCCTGAAATAGACCTCGTCATCGTTGACCTCTATCCTTTCGAGCAGACCGTTGCCAGCGGCGCTTCTGAGGCCGACATTATTGAGAAGATTGATATAGGTGGCATCTCGCTCATCCGAGCAGGAGCCAAAAACTTCAACGATGTGGTTATCGTTCCGAGCAAGGCCGAGTATGGCGTGCTGCTCGACATCCTCAACAAGAAGGGTGCTGTTACCGACCTTGCTGACCGCAAGATGTTTGCTGAGCGTGCCTTCGGTGTGAGCAGTCATTACGACACCGCCATCCACAACTGGTTTGCCGGTAAATAAAACAAGTTGTTGAGACACAAACAAACTCTTGGGTCAAGAGCTTGTTTGCTCACTAACTTGTCAATAACAACAATTAAAAGAAAACTATGGGATTTTTTTCATTCGTACAAGAGATAGCAATGGACCTTGGCACCGCCAACACCATCATCATCAGCGATGACAAGATTGTGGTGGACGAGCCGTCGGTTGTTGCTCTCGACCGCCGCACCGACAAGATGATTGCCGTTGGTGCAAAGGCGAAGATGATGTATGAGAAGACGCACGACAACATACGCACCATCCGTCCTCTGCGCGATGGCGTTATTGCCGATTTCACTGCTTGTGAGCAGATGATGCGCGGTCTCATCAAGATGGTTCACACAGGCAGCCGCCTGTTCTCTCCCTCGCTCCGCATGGTTATCGGCGTGCCTTCAGGCAGTACCGAGGTGGAGCTGCGTGCCGTGCGCGACAGCGCTGAACATGCCGATGGCCGCGACGTTTATCTTATCTTTGAGCCGATGGCAGCAGCCATAGGCATAGGTATCGATGTTGAGGCTCCCGAGGGTAACATGATTGTCGATATAGGTGGCGGCAGCACCGAGATTGCCGTGATCTCGCTTGGCGGTATCGTGTCAAACAACTCTATCCGCACCGCTGGCGACGACCTCACAGCCGACATTCAGGAGTATATGAGCCGTCAGCATAACGTGAAGGTCAGCGAGCGTATGGCCGAACGCATCAAGATACATGTGGGCTCAGCCCTCACCGACCTTGGCGAGCAGGCTCCCGAAGACTTCGTTGTTCATGGCCCTAACCGCATCACAGCCCTGCCTATGGAGGTGCCTGTGTGCTATCAGGAAATCGCCCACTGTCTTGACAAGACCGTTGCCAAGATTGAGAACGCTGTGCTCTCTGCCCTTGAGAACACACCGCCAGAGCTTTATGCCGATATCGTGAAGAACGGCATCTACCTCAGCGGCGGCGGCGCTCTGCTCCGCGGTCTCGACAAGCGTCTCACTGACAAAATTAACATTCCGTTCCATATCGCAGAAGATCCGTTGCACAGCGTGGCTAAGGGCGCTGGCATCGCTCTGAAGAACATCGACCGCTTCTCGTTCCTCATGCGATAATTAAAGGTAAAAAGGTAAAAAGGTAAAAAGGTAAAAAAAATAATTGAAAGGAAATCTTTTTGACAATAAACGCTCTTTTCAGGGCGTTGGGCTGTCTTCTTGATGACAGGCTTTGAACTGTCTTTGGGGCCTTTGGCTATCATCTGATGGTTCCTTGGGTTATCATATCTGATGGTCGGGCTTCTCTTTTGATGGCCTGGAGCTATCCTTATTATATATAAGAGGTGTAGGCTATTGTCAACAGATTTTTTACCTTTTTACCTTTTTCTTTTTAATAAACACTATGCGTAATCTTCTCGATTTTCTTGCACGTCACAACCACTGGATTCTGTTCCTGTTTCTTGAGGTTGTCAGCTTTGTGCTGTTGTTCCAATATAACAGCTATCAGGGAAGCGTGTGGTTCTCGTCGGCCAATGCGGTGACGGGAAAGGTTTATGCTGCCAAGGCATCCGTGGACCAATATTTCTCGCTCGTCGAGGTCAACCGCCAACTGACGGCGCGTAACCTGTATCTTGAGCGAGAGGTGTCGAAGATGGCAGAGGCACAAGCCACGCTGGCTCACGACACAACCTATCTTGAGCGCTTGCAAAGAAGCATGCTCGCAAGATATAAGTCGATACCGGCGCGCGTGGTGAGCAACTCCCTCGACAAGCTCGACAACTTCATAACCATCGACAAAGGCTCTGCCGACGGTGTGAAGAAAGACATGGGTGTGGCTTGCGGCTTGGGCGTGGTGGGCATTGTCTACCTCACATCCGACCATTACTCGGTGGTCATACCCGTGCTCAGCAGTAAGTCAAACATCAGCTGCGCCATCCGTGGCCGCGGCTATTTTGGCTATCTCCACTGGTATGGCAACCGTCCCGACGAGGCTTATCTTGATGATGTGCCGCGTCATGCACGTTTCCGCATTGGCGATATCATCGTGACGAGTGGCTACTCGTCGGTCTTCCCCCCAGGCATGCTCGTGGGTAAGGTTATGCGTGTGTACAACTCAGAAAACGGCATGTCTTACCGTTTGCGCGTTAAGCTCACCACCAATTTCGGCAACCTCCGCGACGTGTGTGTCATCAACGACGACGCCATGGTTGAGCGTATGAAGCTGCTTGAGGCAGCCCAAGACTCGCTTAAGCCCAAAGGCAACTGATTATAATGTTCTGACGAACAAAGAGATATTTTAAAGATAATGAGCTTAGACTGGATTAAAAATCTTGTGTTTTTTGCAGTGCTGCTGTTGGCGCAGGCGTTGGTGCTCAATTATGTGCACCTGTTCAACTGTGCCACGCCCTTGCTGTATGTCTATTTCGTGTTGCCCACACGCCGCAACCAGCCACGCTGGATAACGCTTGTGTCATGCTTCCTCATGGGCTTGTGTGTCGACTCGTTCTCCAACACGCCCGGCGTGGCAGCAGCATCAATGACCCTTGTCGGCTTGTTGCAGCCTTACCTGTTGAGCCTGTTCATACAGCAAGACAGTCCTGACGACCTGCGTCCTTCTATGAAGGTGTTAGGTCCAATGAAATATGCGTTTTACACCGTCATCATTGTCATGATCTACTGCCTCTTGTTCTTCACTCTTGAGGCTTTCAATTTCTTCAACTGGCTGCAATGGCTTGCAAGCATTGGTGGCAGCACACTGCTCACCATCGTGCTCATTCTTGTCATCGACAATTTTAGAAAGAAATAAGAAGATGTAGGAAGACACAGCTGTAAATGGTCTGAAGGTCAGTTGTAAACAGCTGTGGGTCAGCAATGAACAGCTGAAGGTCAGCAATGAACCGCAGAAACAGAATAATTTGAAACAACAGGAAACGTTTTTTATCGTAACAACGAAAATAAATGAAGGACTATAATCTTGAGAACCGAAGGTTTGTCATCGGCGGTGTTGCTACAATCATCGTCGTGGTGTACATTCTGCGCCTGTTCACGCTTCAGCTCATGAGCGACGACTACAAGAAAAATGCCGACAGCAACGCGTTTCTCAAGAAGGTAGAGTTTCCGTCACGCGGTGCCATCACCGACCGTAACGGCAAGCTTCTCGTCTACAATCAGCCCGCTTACGACATCATGGTCGTCATGAACGAGGAGAGTGGACGGCTTGACACTACCGAGTTTTGCCAAACGCTTGGCATAACAAAAGAGTTTTTTATAAAGCGTATGAACGACATCAAGGATCGTTCAAAGAACCCCGGCTACTCGCGCTTCACGCAGCAGCTGTTCATGAGCCAGCTCAGCAGTCAGGAGTTTTCTATGTTCCAGGAAAAAATATTCCGTTTTCCCGGCTTTTATGTTCAACGACGCAGCATCCGCCAATACCAGTATCCTTATGCCGCCCATGTGTTGGGCGATGTGGGAGAGGTGTCGATGAGCGACATCGAGGATGACGACTATTATCAGCCAGGCGACTACATTGGCAAGCTCGGCATAGAGAAATATTATGAGAAAGAGCTTCGCGGCGAGAAAGGTGTGCAGATCTTGCTGCGCGATGCGCGCGGCCGCATACAGGGCAATTACCAAAATGGCAAGTATGACCGTAAGCCGGTGGCAGGCAAGGACCTGACGCTCAGCATTGACCTCAACCTCCAGGCCCTTGGTGAGCGTCTGCTCGAAGGCAAGATAGGCAGTATCGTGGCCATAGAACCAAAGACGGGCGAGGTGCTAGCCATGGTGTCGTCGCCCACCTATGACCCGCGCATCATGGTGGGCAGGGCGCGAGGAAAGAACCACCGCCTGCTGCAACAAGACCTGTGGAAGCCGCTCCTCAACCGCAGCATTATGGGTCTCTATCCGCCGGGCTCAACCTTCAAGACATCACAGGCCCTCACCTATTTGACTGAGGGCGTGATAACGCCATCAACCGCTTTCCCCTGTCACAGAGGCTTTTATCATCGAGGTCTGCATGTGGGATGCCACTCCCACTCATCTCCAATAGCCCTTGTCGATGCCATAAGCACCTCTTGCAACGCCTACTTCTGCTGGGGTCTCTATTACATGATGGGAAACCGCCGCAAGTATCACTCGGTTCAAGATGCCATGACCACCTGGCGCGACTATATGGTGAGCATGGGTTTCGGCTACAAGCTCGGCATTGACCTGCCTGGCGAGAAGCGAGGAATGATTCCTAATGCCGAATATTATGACCGCAACTATCGCGGATCGTGGAACGGACTGACAATAATCAGTATCTCTATCGGTCAGGGCGAGGTAACGCTTACGCCGCTTCAGATAGCCAACCTCGGCGCCACCATTGCCAACCGTGGCTATTATTATGCACCCCATGTGGTGCGCAAGGTATCGGGTGAGCCCCTTGACACCGCCTACACACGCCGACATGTGACCAAGGCATCGCGACGCGCTTACGATTATGTGGTGGCAGGCATGCGCTCGTCAGCTCTCAAAGGAACGTGTAAGCACCTGGCCCACTACGACTTTGAGGCATGCGGCAAGACAGGTACCGCTCAGAACCGCGGCCATGACCACTCCGTGTTTATGGGTTTCGCTCCGATGAATGACCCTAAGATAGCCATCTGTGTGTATGTGGAGAATGGTGGATGGGGTGCCGACTATGGTGTGCCCATCGGCGGACTGATGATGGAGCAGTATCTGCATGGCAAGCTGTCGCCTGCCAGCGAGGCCCAAGCTGCCGAGATGCAGAAGCGCCGCATCGGTTACGGTCAGCGCTTTGCCAACCAGCCCGCCAAGGGAAAGAAGGGAAGCAAGGCTGCCGCTAAAGCCGCTGCCGACTCTGCCGCTGCCGCCAAGAAAGCCGCTGCTCTGGCTGCCGCCAAGCAAAAGGCTGAGCTTAAAGCCAAGCAGCAAGCTGACCTTAAGGCAAAGCAGAAAGGCAAGAAGGGCGCAAAAGACAAGAACAATGAAGCTCAACGAGGCAAGGGCATTGTGCCAATAACCATTGAGAACCATCAGGGCCGACGCTGACTAAGGCTTACGCCGCTGATGATAACTCGCGCCGCTGCTGCACAACGCTTCACAATGTTGAGCAATCATAAACAAGCGATTTTTTTATTTTAAGAAAAGAACAAGAAGCAATGATACAAAGAACTGAAAGAAACCAAGGAGTGCTCCGTTCTATCGATTGGGTGACGATTGTCATCTACATGGCCTTGCTCGTCTTTGGATGGTTAAGCGTGTGCGGAGCGAGCTATTCGTTCGGCGACAACGACATCTTCAGTATGGGAACACGCTCCGGCATGCAGATCGTGTGGATAGGTACGTCGCTGTGTCTGGGCTTTGTCATAATGATGCTCGACACCAAGTTTCTCGACACCTTCTCCTATTTCATATTTGGCATCTTGCTGCTCTTGCTCTTTGCCACCATCTTCAATCCGCACGACATTAAAGGCTCCCACTCGTGGCTGGTCATCGGACCGCTGCGTCTGCAGCCCGCCGAGTTTGGAAAGTTTGCCACGGCTCTGGCTCTGGCAAAGCTCATGAGCACCTACGGCTACAACATACACAACTGGAAACATTTTGCTGCTGCCTGCGGCATAATCTTGCTGCCCATGATCTGCATTGTTGGCCAGCGCGAGACGGGTTCGGCCCTTGTCTATCTGGCGTTCTCGTTAATGCTCTATCGTGAGGGCATGCCTGGCAGTGTGCTCTTCACGGGTGTGGCCATGGTTGTCTATTTTGTAGTCGGTGTGAAATATGAACAGATTTTTATGTGTGACACGCCCACATCGGTAGGCGAGTTCTCCGTGCTGCTCCTTGTTCAGGTGTTCACGGCGGGCATGGTTTATGTCTATTGTCAAAACCGAAAGCAGACAATCATCATACTCTCTTACTCGCTCGGAATAACCCTCTTGGCGTTCCTCTTCTCGGTCTATGTCATACCCTTCGACGTGGCCATCGTGCAGCTTGTGGTGTGTGTGCTGCTCGCCCTTTATCTGCTCATACAAGCCCTTGGCACCCGCCTGAAGAGCTATTTCTTCATCATGGCGTTCACCGTAGGCTCGTTGGTGTTCTTCTATTCTGCCGACTATGTGCTCAACAACGTTATGGAGCCTCACCAGCGTGTGCGCATAAACGTGTTGCTTGGCCTTGACGAGGACCTTGCAGGAGCGGGCTATAATGTTCATCAGAGCGAGATTGCCATCGGTTCGGGTGGTCTTAAAGGCAAAGGTTTTCTTAACGGCACGCAGACCAAACTGAAGTTTGTGCCTGAGCAAGACACCGACTTCATTTTCTGTACCGTTGGTGAGGAGGAGGGTTTCCTCGGTTCTGCCAGCGTGCTCCTCTTGTTTCTTGCCCTCATCCTTAGGCTCATACATCTTGCTGAGCGACAACCGTTTGCCTTCGGTCGCATTTACGGCTATTGTGTGCTTAGCGTGTTTCTCTTCCATGTGTTCATCAACGTGGGCATGGTGCTTGGTCTCACGCCTGTAATCGGCATCCCGCTGCCATTCTTCAGTTATGGCGGCTCGTCGTTGTGGGGATTCACCATCCTGTTGTTCATCTTCCTGAGGATCGATGCAGGCCGCAATTTGGCGCAGAAATAATGAGGTGCTTATTGTCGCTTGCCGTATAGGAGACTCCTGCCTGCCATCATGGAACAAGTCGTGCCCTCCCCAGGTGATGGCAGAGAGCCCTGTTATATTGAACCCATGGCCTGCAAGCCCATATCCACCGGACTGGCTGTTGTAGGACAGGCATATCTGGGGTGTCAGGGAACCGCCGTCGGGACATCTATCTTCAAATTGTAGACGGCCGCTCCGGAATTGCCGACGGAGACGGCACCCACGGAGCCCGACTGAAGACTCCGGCATGTCGGCCGCATGGATGCAGGCCGGCAAACCAAGTGACGAAAGGAAAAGAAGAGACCGCGTGATGTATGACTTCATTATTTCTTTATGATTTTCCATGTCGTTGAATGATTGTTAATGGTTATTCTGAGCAGATAGACACCCGCAGGATGATTGCTGATGTAGATGTCAACATGGCCATTCCTGACATTCTCCGTCAAGACCTGGGCTCCCTGGGAGGTCTAGACCCCGAGCGAGCATTTGTCCGTACCCGTCAGGCCGGAAATGTTGACCAGCACCCCTCCGTGGGGTTGGGGTATATTTTCACGGTATGGTCGCGGAGCATGTCGGTGAAAGCCTGACCGTCATCGGCAAAGGTCTGCTGCTTCGCCATGGCTTTCGGGACAGGCATGACGATTTCACGCTTCACACGGTTGCTGGCGGCGTCGTAGCTGTACCCTATCGTGCCATGGGCTGAGGACACCAGAGGCAGCTAGGCCAGAATTGGCAGCAGGTAGATTTTCTTTATCATAGTTAGGAATATAATTTGGAAAGATTAAAAAAACTGCGTGAAAGGCAAAGAGAATTTCACTTTGGCATGGCCTTGGATAATCTTTATTCATTTTATCCTCTGAATAATAAGCTGACTCCCCACATCGCAAATATTCCGCCAATTGTGAACACTACAGAGCCGATGCAGAACACCCATGTTATCCGATTCCATTTCTTATGCCATTGCTCATCTTCTTTCTCGAATTGCTTAAAGTATTTCAGATAACGGTCTTTTGAAAAAACAGCCCTATATGCAGGGATATAACACAAACCGATAGGCAGTGCGATTATTGTCATTGCTACAATCAGATTCACGCCCCCAAACATACCATCTAGGATTCCCAGTAAAACAAATGACAAGAATATAGAATAACCGGAATAGAAATAACCAAACCAATGGTGGCCCCAACAGATATGATATCCTGTTTCTTTGTCATAGAAAAACTTATCATGATTCTTTTGTTCTTTTGGCAGACGCTCATCATATTTCTTCTTATATTCTTTTGTAAAGAGATACTTGGGTATGGGAGAAAGTAGTACATTGACTACCTTCCCCATAAAATCGCCAAACTTCCTGTCACCGAGCCAAAGGCAATAATGAACCGTATTCAAAAAAAGCTCAAACTTCTTATTCATAATTATAATATTATCTTCCATATATCATATCAACAGAACTTGTTGCAAGCCATCCACCACCATATGTCCCAATGATGCCACCTACAGCCCCGCCAATTATTGCCCCTGGGATTGCACCTACACCGTCAAACCATACACCAACAGCCGCACCTGCTTCTGCACCTAATGCTGCACCTGCTGATGCTTCAGCCCAGCCACCTGCAACATCAGCTGTAGCTCGAACTGTATGATAGCCCATTTGATTTCCATCTTGTTTGTAACCATCATAAATAGCTATTCCATCTAAAGTTTTCCCCACGGGTCCTGTAAATTTAGTAATCCTTCTACCTATTGTGGTCAGTTTTGTTGCACTCACATATTGGTTTCCATAGAATCCACGCTGACCAGTTGTGCGCCAATAGAATTTCCCATTACTACCAAAAGTGGAATTTCCACCATGTTCTTTCAGCAATGTACCTATGCCATCTAAGACTGTATTCATTCCTGTAGCGACAGCCAGGACATCTCCTTTTCCACCTTTCCTTGCTCCTATCACAAAAACCTCATAAGTACCTGCTTTGTTTGTCACGACAGAAACTTTCAAGGGGGAAGTCCCCTCTCCTTTATCATGCGCCGCATGATTGAACAGTCCAATCGTCATCCCCTGCATCGCTCCTTGCAGGAAATCACCTCCTGTGGCCCAGGCTACCACGCCGCCCATTGCTGTCGTCGAAGAAACCATCTGCCAAGTCTCCAGACCCTTTATGGTCTTTGCATACGACCCGATGCCTGAGGCCGCGGCACCCGAGACAAAGGCACTGGCAAAGTTTCCGCCGTCCAAGGCAGAGACAACTCCGCTCGCCAGTCCATGGGCTCCTGCGCGCAATAGCTCATTGCCGAAGGTGCTTGCAACATTCTTAAAGGCTTCGCCAATTCCGTAGCTTGCAGCGGATGACAACAGGCTCAATGCTCCAGCCTTCCACACGCTCTTACATTCAAATGCTGCTTGCATCATGCTGCTGCCCATGCTAAAAGCCGCAAAGGCTATGATGGCATCGTCAATGCCGAAGAGGTTCCCGCTTGGATCCGTATACTTCAGCGGATTGTTCAGGCAATAACTGTAGCGGTTGAAGCTTTGGCTGTTGTCTGGCATCTGCACATAGTTGTCAGGGCTGAAGAAGCGGCCGAGAACAGGATCGTACAAGCGACCATTACTTTCCCCGCTTCGCGACAGTGACCGTTGGTTCATATTGATGATGTCGAACTCGCTGAGCATCTCATGTCCCGTGTAGCCTCGGTGCAGACCAATGGAGTTGAGTGTCACCGTCTGCTTGCCCCACGCATCGTAGGAGGCATCGAAGACCTTCGTGCCGTTCTCATCCATAACGCAGAGGATGCTCCCTAAATTGTCCGTGAAGGCATGATAATTCCTCACCGTGCCGTTCTCACGGATGGCGATGGTGTTGCCGTCGAGGTAGTAGAACTCACGCGTGACACCGTTCTCCGTTATCTTCTCGTATTCACCGGCATAGACCGTTGTCCTGACATCCGTGTCGTTCTTTGACAGCTCCGAATACCATCTTTCCTGATCCGGGCCATAGCTGAAGTCCATCCTGAGACTCTTGCCCGCATCTTCTATCAGCTGGATCTTTCCGAAGTCGTTGAAAGAGGTGGTCAGCGCATCTCCCGGTATCTTCCCGTCAGTGTTCTCCACCTCTGTCACAGCATGCGGACGGACATTCTTGTCGTAAGAGAAGTTGCCCACCCCCGTCTTGAAGAGGATGTTGCCGTTGGGGGCATAGCTTATCTTCATGGTTTCAGCTGCCCCGCTCTTCACGGAAACAAGCCTGTCGAGATTGTCGTAGCCGAAGGATTCCTGCGGGTCGTTGTTTCTCTTGCGTGACAGCAGGTTGTCGGTGGCACCGTCGAAGATCTCGTCGAAGCTCTCTAAAATCTTTGCGTTGTGTATAAGCTTCCGGCTGCTTTCATATCCCCGTGCATCGCGAATATGCACGGCAATAAGTTTCCCCATGAAGGATGTGATGCTTACAAGACCGTCAGTGCTCTCTACCTTATAGATAACCTTGTCGCCTATGGCCGACTGTGACTTGAAACCGTAACCGTCATACTGGTACGACTCTTCCAGACCACCGGGATATGTCGTCTTGGACAGCTGGTTATATCTATCAGTTACATAGAAGAACTTTTACTTATGTTTTCCTCATAGTGCCATCGTTACCTCTTTGAATAGTCGTTCTGATAAATTTTCGAAGGTCGTTCTTTCTGGTATCTTTCCACCTGCCAACTCATTGGCTACCTTTGACATGCATACCGCTCCGACAGCAGCCATAGTCGACAAATGTAGCTTATTGGCAATGTAAGTTGTAAGCCTTGTCAGCAATCTCTCTATTTCAAGTTTATCTGTTATTGTTTGCATCTGAAGTAGATAAATCCATCAAATCAAAATACATCAGTCTCGTATCTAACTCGACGCGCTCGCCCTTCTTACCGCCAGTATAGATAAATTCCTGCTCCTCCGACGTGAACAGGAATACAAATCCATTCTTTTGATAGAATTGGAGGACATCTGGATCATTTACTGCATCGACAACGACAAACCGACATCCAGTTTTGTTGTCAGGAGATAAGAACCATTGTTTGATAAACAGAAGAGCCTCGCTTCCTATACCTTTATGTGAGTAGTCTTGGTTAACCGCCAACCGTCCGACCAGTACTCCCGGGTATCTGCGCATATGCTTGTGCGTCATATGCTTCATGTAGTCGCGCCTGCTACGAGGAAGGTCATAAACACGTATGCTGTCGTTTGATACCGTGAAAGCACAGACGATGATAGATGGATCATTCTCCAAGACAAAGCAATAACTCTTGCCCATGAGATTGTAACTGAATTTTGTTACATCCTCATGGAAAAAATCATCCAAATCGTTATTCCCGCAATAAAATGGCTTACTGGCAGTAATTTTCTCGTCATTAAGCTCATGAAACAAACAGTGCTCGTCAAGAAATCCCATTATTTTGTCATTCCTGATTTACGCAGAATGCTCTGCATTGCCTTAAATGCTGGTGTGTTCTCTATGCCGTCAAAGCCCTTGAACTTGCGTTCTGCTTCATCAGCACGCTCTATGAATCTTTCTGCATCCTTACCTTCCAAGGTAGGTATTGCCTTAATTTCTATTGCCATAATCTTCCTTTCTTTTTTGCAAAACTTTTGCCAACAGGAGCAACGAAAGCTTGCTTTCAAATTGCCGGGTGCAGCTAAAGTTTATGCAAAGGTAACTATTTGTTTTGAAATGGCAAGCATAAAGGGCCATTTTCTTGATTATGGGAAGCGAATCCGGCATAAAATAATATTTAAAAATTCACTATATGAATTTTTTTTCTTCAAAATAATATCACTATTGTCACCCAACAAGACAACTATATGGTAATCAGATGTTTACGGGTGACAATAGGGGCTTTTTCTATTGTCACCTAATGTCACCTAATGTCACCCATGCCACCCGATGCC
>OIXA01002621.1_pt1 | contig 20212 bp, 19 predicted proteins | sample 1587721 | NCBI WGS metagenome assembly OIXA01 (sample SAMEA3888900, study PRJEB22519) | human gut metagenome | biome: human gut; feature: human-associated habitat; material: faeces | place: Denmark | collected 2013 | reverse complement strand
AAGGCTGTTTTTTATGTTTTTGTTTCAGTCCCCCAGTATTTTTCCACTGAACCGCAATTCCTTTTAAGTGCGGAAAAAGGCGGCCGTGGGTGGTCGCCTTTTTGGATTGGAATTGGTATGTTAGTGTTATTACTTTGGTGCGCATTAGAACATTGGTGGGCCACCAGGACCGCCTGGAGGTGGGCCGCCTGGACGACCACCGCGTCCACCTGGAGGAGGTCCGCCTGGGCCTGGGCCTGGGCCGTCGCCACGGTCACCCCATCTGTTCTTTTGGGTGGGCTGATTGCCCTTTGAGAATGTGGTGAAGCGGTAGGTGAATGTGAGCATTGCGTAGCGGTTAAGCGAGTTGGTGTACACGTCCTCGATATAGTTGGCAGTCACGGTGCGCGCGATGTTCTTTTTCTGTTGCAGAATGTCGAACACGCTGAGTTGCACGCTTGCCGTACGGTCACGGAGGAACTGGTAGCCCAGAGAGGCGTTCCAAATCCACTGCTTTGAGTCGTAGCCTGCTGCCATACCCGAAGTGGCGCTGAAGTTCAAGTCGGTGCTCAGCACCAGCCCGAAGGGCGTAGAGTATGTGCCGTTGAACATACCGCCGTAGGTGTGAATGTCGCGGTTGTTGCCCACATTCACAGAGTTGTGGGTGGTTTGGAAACTGTAGCGTGGACGGATTTCCAAGTCAAGCACCGAGTTGCGGAACGCCAAGCCAGGTGAAACATTCACGCTGAATGTGCCGCTGGTGTTCAATTCGCCATTGTTGTAGCCCTTAGTCACAGAATAGCGAGAGAACAGGTGATTGCTGAAGAACCACACCTTCGAAGCCCCGAATGGGAGGCTGATCATATTCATCGCCATCGCATTCCACACACCGTTCACATTGTCGTAGGTGTTGGTGCGTCCACCGGTTGAAGCGTCGTAGGTGGTTTTGGTGATGATGCTGTTTTGCGTGAAGTTCACGCCAATCATCGCCATAAGGCTGCGTTGGGCTACCTGGTTGAAGTCGCTGAATCGCAAATTCACACGGTGCGAGAACGTGGCTTTCAAATCGGGATTACCAATGGTGATGTTGAGCGGGTTCGACACATCAGCCACAGGCTGGAGTTGGGTGAGCGATGGTTCGCTGGCACGCATTCGGTAGTCGAATGCGAGGTTGCGCGTCTTGCTGAACTTGTAGCGGAAGCGTGCAAACGGAGCCACCGACCACGACCAGCGAGCTGCGATGTTGCGGTCGGCGTTCATCAAGTCGGTGCTCTTCGACATTGCCGAGTTGACCGAGAAGCCCACATTCAGATTGTAAGCCTTACGCACTTGGCGGAAGCCCAATTCAAACGACTGGTTGTAGTAGGTGTTGCGAAAGCGGTTGCTTTGGCTTTCGTTGAGCACACGCTCCAATTCCTCGCCCAAGTCGTAATTGATAATCTGCGAGAGCAACTGTCCGTCAACGAGCGCATACGAGCCGTATTGGGTTTTGAAATAGTTGCGCATATTTTGGTCGGAGAGCAAGTCCACCATCAGGTCGTTGGGGTTGTAGCCCTGCACTGGTTGGGAGGGAGTGCCATTGATGTCGTACACCAGTTTGGTGGCGCGGCTGAACTTATAGTTGCCACGGTAAGCCAAAGTGAGGTAGCGCGCATTCTTCACATCGCCCAGAGGTTCGGTCCAAGTCAGTCGGCCAGCGATAGTGTTGGTGCGACGGTGGTTCTCGTAAATTTGGTCGATTGTCTCGTCGGGGTCCGACTTCAAGTAATAGGTGTTTTGGGTGTAAGTGGTGCCGTCCTCGTTGGTGGAGCTGTATTTGTAGCGAAGATGTGCACTGTAGCTACGCCCGGGGTGATATTTAAACTTGTGGGTAAACACCACCTGACCACCGATGTCGAAGCCCTTGCCGTCGTTGTTGTAACTGCTCAAACTGCGGTTCACAGGAGTCATCGCCACATCGCCTGCACGAGTCATCGAAGAATCCGCCTTCGCGCTGTTGCTGAAGTTGAATGAGAAGTTGGGGCGAAACTCGAATGTGTTGCATGAGTCGGGCTTCCACTGAATGCGGAAATCGCCACGCACGTTGTGTCCCTTGGTGCGAGATGACGAAGCCGAGTTGTAGTAGCTGGTGGAGTCGGGAAAAATGTAACGGCGATCGGTAGTGGTGCGCGCGTCGCGGTCGCTGTGGTTGTAGTTCACATTACCGCCAGCACGGAATTTCTCGCTGTCCTTAGAACCCACATTGAAGTTGAAACCGAGGTTTTGGCTGGTGGTGATACCGCTGTTGTTGCCAAAGCGCGTGAAGCGCGAGGCACCGCCGTCGGTGAAGTTTTGGCTATTGGTGTTGTTGCCACCAGCAATGAAAGTGAACTGGTTGCCGTCGGCGAAGTAGTTTGCCACCAGATTGCCGCTGTATCGGTCGTCGGTGCCGTAGCCACCTGTCACGGTGCCAAACCAGCCGTTGTTCATGCCCTTCTTCACCGTGAGGTTGATCACCGTTTCGTCCTCACCGTCGTCAACGCCCGTAAGGCGCGCCAAGTCGCTTTTGCGGTCGATAACCTGGAGTTTGTTCACCATGTCGGCAGGAATGTTTTTCGAAGCCATTTTCGGGTCGTCGCTGAAGAATTCCTTACCGTCGATAAGGATTTTCGACACCTCCTTGCCGTTGGCTGTAATCTTGCCGTCGCTGCTCACCTCCACGCCAGGCATACGCTTCAGCAGGTCTTCCACCACAGCGTTGGCTTGGGTTTTGTAGGTGTCGGCGTTGTATTCTATGGTGTCTTCCTTCACCGTGATAGGCGTTTTCACGCCGTTGACCACGGCTTCCTTCAGGAGAATGCCCTCCATTTTCATAGAAATGGCACCAAAGTTCACGTCGCGACCGGTCTTTTCCACGGTCACGCGGCGTGTGGCGTTGTCGTAGCCCAGATAGGAGCATTTCAGCACATAGCGTCCGGGTGCCACATCTTTAAGGTTGAAGAGCCCATTGCCGTCGGTGACAGTGCCCATCACATAGGTGCTGTCTTTGTTGGCCTTGAGTAGCTTCACCGTGGCCGCTATCAGCGGTAGCGAGTCGTTGGCATCTACCAGCAGTCCATTGAGGGTGGAAGCCGCCTGCGAGCCTAACGCCAAGCACATCACGGTTAGTGTCAGTAGTAACTTTTTCATGCTTCTGAATTTTTTCATGTTGCAAAATTACGAACACCCCACCAAAGGAAACAAACAAAAACTACCACCCACCCCATTTTATAGACGAAAATGTGAATTTTCACTATTTTAACCAAATTTTTCACCGTTTTTCCCATTCCTGCGACCCGACGTGTTTTTTAATTACCGAATTATCATTATCTTTATCCTTTGAAAAACAAATTAAAACTAACACCTATGAAGAAAGGATTATTGATAGCACTGATGCTTTGCATCTGCGGCTTCGTGAATGCGCAGCGCGTGTTCACCCTCGTGTATGCCATTTCCGACGACGGTTTTGTGAATATTCGTGCCACCCCTTCGGCAAGCGGCAAGGTGGTGGGGCAAGTGTATGGTATGCTCCACGGCTTGGGCAACGCCGAAAAGATTGGTCAAGTGGACGGTTGGACTAAAGTGAAGAAGGACAATGTAGTGGGATATGCGCGCACCAAATATCTGGAGTGCCAAACTTGGTGCAACGGTGGCAGTCCGCGCATCGTGGCGAAGAAAGCCACGCCCATCTACGGCGAGGACTTCAGTGGGGAAAGCGCCACAGGTGTGGGCGGCAAACTCTACACTGTGCCAGCCGGCACCATCATCGCCGACACCTACAAGAGCCACGGCAATTACTACATGCTCACCTCTGGCCACGACAACCTCTACATCCCCAAAAATTGCGTGAAACTGGTGCGCCAGTAGCCCCATGTATGGGTGGTGCGCTACCGGAGGATGGGCCAGGGGAAATGGGCGATTTGGCGGTCGAGTTCGGCACTGCGGCCGTTGAGATAACTGTCGAGCAGGGCATGGAACGCTGGCGAGTGGTCCATGTGGGTGAGGTGTGCGAGTTCGTGGCACACCACATATTGCACCAGCGGTTCGGGCAAAAGCATCAGGTGGCGTGATAATTGAATCATTCCGCCTCGCGTACAGTGCCCTAATTTCACCGTTCCTTTGCCTATCTCGAAGCCACGAGGTTTCAGTCCCAAGCGAGCGGCTTCGCTTTGGGCGTTTGGTATCAGATAGCGGTGGGCAATGCGCCCAAACAGCAAGGAAATCACCTTCGAAAGGGCGCGCGTCGCCGCATCGCTCTCTAAATCCAAATCGGCTGGCACACGCATATAGAGCGACACGCCGTCGGCTGGGTCGATGCCGTGAGCCACACAGTTGGTGGTGAGTTTGGCATCGGTGCTGATGGTGAGGGTGGTGTGGAAGCACGGTATCACCTGACCGTCGTGGAAGGTGATTTTCTGATGATTGAGCGCGCGGATTTTATCACGGTCGGCATCAACCAAGCCCTCCAACTGTTTTTCCATACCGTAAGGAGCCGACATGTAAAGCCGATTGCCACGCCAGCGGCACCTCACATTTTTCATTCCACGCCTGAGCGTGACCACCACTTTGCCAAATTCCTTGTCAATGAAGTAACACTGCATCGCCGCTATTCCTCCCCTCTGTTGTCTTTGCCCCACATCAGTTTTGTGCGCAGCACTCGAGCGAAGCGGTGCCCCTTCAGCATAATCACACGGGTTGGGAATGGCGCTTTGGCTATGCGGAGCGTGGTGCCTGATGGCAAGTCGATGGTTTCGCCATCTACGCTCACCTGAAACAGCCGTGCCCTACTGCGCACCGTCACGCGCAGCATCGAGGTGTCGGCAAACACCACCGGGCGCATCGTGAGGGCGTGCGGAGAGATGGGCGAAAGCACGAAGCAACGTGATTGGGGATGGAGGATTGGACCACCCACACTCAGATTGTAGGCTGTGGAGCCTGTGGGAGTGCAGAGCAGCATACCATCGCCATTGAATGTGGTGAGTGCCACATCGTCGAGGCTCACGTCTAATTTGATGGTGGAAGATGTGTCTTGGCGAAGAATAGCCACCTCATTGAGGGCAAAGCGCTTGGCTTCCTCGTAGCCCGAAGGCAGCATCAGCTGGAGCATGGAGCGCTCCTCAATGTCGTAGTCGCCCGACAGCAGGCACTTCACGGCTTGTGCCGTTTCGCTGATGTCGACGGTGGTGAGATAGCCCAAATGCCCGGCGTTGATGCCCATGATGGGGACGCCCTGCACTGCCACCGCCTGTGCGGTGCGCAAAAAAGTGCCGTCGCCGCCAATGCTGATTGCCACATCGGCACGCACGGCAGCCCCCTTGCCAAACACGTTGAGATAGGGAACCTCGCCCACTTCATGGTTCAAAAAGTGCACATACGAAGGATCGCCCCACAGTTCAGCGCCTGTGTCGTGCAGAAGGCTCAACAGCAGTTTCACCTGCTCAAGCGATTCGTGCTGAAATTCGTTGCCAAAAATAAATATTTTCATCTTTCCAAGATATTACTTTTCTGAAACACAGCGATATAAATTCAACCCACGGATTGAACATCGCCTCCACTTCTTACATTATTCACACCCACCAGCAGATGCTGGCTGGCTGCAAAAAAGCAAAGAATTGTCCATTTAAGCATATTTTACTTTTATATCTCTCCAATTCTTTTTATTTTTGCATAATTATTGTGTTGTGGCAAATTTACGATTTTTTTTCGCAAAACCACACTAAACGGAGCCATATCGCTCTAAAAAAAACTAAACTCGACATACACAAATGGTAAATTTAAGTGTAAACATCAATAAAGTGGCCACTTTGCGCAATGCTCGTGGCGGCAATGTGCCAAACGTGGAACACGTGGCTATCGACTGCGAACGCTTCGGAGCCGACGGCATCACAGTGCACCCACGCCCCGACGAACGCCACATCAAGCACGACGACGTGTTTGCGCTGCGTCCACTCATTCGCACAGAGTTTAACATCGAGGGCTATCCAAGTGAAGACTTCATGAAGCTCGTGCTTCTGGCTCGCCCCTCGCAAGTGACACTCGTGCCCGACGCTCCCGACGCACTCACCTCGTCGGCTGGCTGGGTGGTGGCCGACCATCTTGAATTTCTCACCGGCATCGTCGACCGACTGAAAGAGGCAGGAATCCGCACCAGCATTTTCGTGGGCACCGATGAAGAGAACATCCGTCTGGCGGCAAAAACAGGTGCCGACCGTGTGGAACTCTACACCGAGCCTTACGCCCAGATGTATCCCGACAACCCCGAAGAGGCAGTTGCGCCATTCACCCGCGCCGCCGAAGCCGCACACAAGGTGGGACTGGGGCTGAACGCCGGCCACGACCTGAATCTTCAAAATCTGAAGTACTTCAAGGAGCATGTGCCACATCTGCTCGAAGTGTCGATTGGCCACAGCCTGATCAGCGACGCACTGTATATGGGCTTGGAAAACACCATCAAGGCATACAAGGAATGTCTGAAATAAAACAAACTGCTCTGAAACAATAAAAACAAAACAATAACTACAGAAAATGACAGCACTTAACATGATTTTGGCACAAGCCACCACAGCAGCCAAAGCATCTGCCACCACAGTGGCAAACGAAAGCCTGTGGGACCTCACGCTCAAAGGCGGTTGGATTATGATTCCTCTGGCACTGCTCGCCATCGTGAGTATTTATATCTTCTTCGAGCGCACTTTCGCCATCACTGGCGCAAGTCGTGAAGACAAGGATTTCATGCAGAAAATCAAGACTTTCATTCACCAAGGCAAAATTGAAGAGGCTCGCGCGCTCTGCCAGCAGACCAACTCTCCTTCAAGCCGCATGATTGAAAAAGGTATCTCTCGCATTGGCCGACCAATGAACGACGTGCTCGTGGCTGTGGAAAATGTGGGTAACATCGAGGTGTCGAAACTTGAAAAGGGCTTCTCTTGGCTCGCTACCACCGCAGCTGGTGCTCCTATGCTTGGCTTCTTGGGTACCGTTACCGGTATGGTGCAGGCGTTTATGGCTCTCGCTGGCGCAGGCTCAAGTGCCAACGTGACCGTGCTCTCACAAGGTATCTACGAGGCATTGGTGACCACCGTGGCTGGTTTGATTGTGGGTATCATCGCTATGTTTGCCTACAACTTCCTCTCAAGCCGCGTGAAGAAAGTGATGAACAAGCTCGAAAGAAACACCATGGAATTCATGGACTTGCTCAACGAGCCAGCTAAATAACAAAACTTTACTACGCAGAATTAAAAAAATGGCATTAAAACGACAACACGATACTCAAAGTGCGTTCAGCATGTCGTCGATGACCGACGTGGTGTTCCTGCTGCTTATCTTCTTTATGGTGACTTCCACCTTCGTGTTTCCGTCGGCACTGGAAGTGAATCTGCCACAAAGCAGCCAAACCACACAACTGAAGCCTTCGAGCCGCATCTACATCGACAGCTTGCAGCGTGTGTGGGTCACTGAAGCCGACTCCCTCAACGAGGGCTACGCACGACCTGTGGACGAAACCCAACTCGTGGGCTTTTTGCAAAGCGTGAAAAACGGCAGCGACAGCGAACACCAGTTTGTGGCACTTCATGCCGACGAAGCCGTGCCATACGGCAAAATCGTTGAAATTCTTGATTTGGGCACTAAGGCTGGACTGAAAGTGGTGCTTGCCACCAAACCTTCTTCGTCCAGCGCCAACGAAGCCCCTGAACAAGACGTAACGCAACCTGCAGCCTCAGCAACTGATGCTGCAACACCACCCAATCAATGAACGAAAGAAAAAATGAAATAATATCCGCTATCATCACCACCATCATCACGTTGGCGGTGCTGCTGTTTATGATTTGGTACGTGCTTCCGGGCATCGAAGTACCACAGGAGCAGCCCTACATCACCATGATGGAGGACGCTGGCGGAGATATGCTCGCAAAACTCGGCGACACTCCCGACCCTACTGAAAGCGACCACAACGACGACAACGAGCCAGAAAACGCCGAAAGCACGGAGACTGGCAACGAGGCGGAAGGCGACGAACTTCAGGACGCGGGTAAAGTGGCTCCTCTGCCACCAAAGAATATCACCACCGAGAAGCCTTCGCCTATGAAGGTGAAGACCGTCGAGAAGAAAGATGACGACAAGAAAAAGACTGGCGCATCGAAGCCCAACCCTAAGCCACAGGCTAAGGCCGCCAACAAGCGCAGCCAAGGCGCAAGTTCGAAAATAGAGTCGGAAACCGACAAGCGTATGAAAAACGCATTCGGCAAGGGCTCTGGCAGCGGCAGAACGCAAGGTTCGCCAAACGGCGCATCGAGCACTGGCGACATTAGCGGTCACGGCACCATCGGTTCGGGCCTTGTGGGCTATACTGGCTCATATTGGGGCCGCCCACACAGCCGCTACGAGGGTTCTATCACCGTGAAAGTGACCGTCAACGCCCGTGGCAACGTGATCGAGGCAAGAGCCATCAGCGGAACAGGCGAAGCATGGCGACACCGTGACGTGCGCGCCTACTGCGAACGCGAATCGCTCAAGAGCCGCTTTGCAGTGCCTAACAACCGCACCACCAACGGCGACGGCACCATCACCTGGCGCTTCAAATAGTCAATCCCATCAACCTCATAACCGAAAGGCTGCTGAGCACCACCGCCCAGCAGCCTTTCGATTTTTTTTATCAGAAGTCAAGAAGATTTTATCAGAAGTTAAGAAGTTAAGAAGTTGAAGAAGTTAAGACGATAGCTTCGCCTTCCTCGAATCATCGAAATCTCGAAGATTCGAAAACTCGTTGACCTGTTGACTTGTTGACTCCTTAAATTCCTTTGATGAAGTGGATGATTTCGGTGATGGCTTCGGGGGAGAAGGGGTTGGGATTGCCTACGTAGTCGAGGCTTTTGGCGATGCTTTCGCAGGGCTGGAACATGTGGTTGAGTGTGGGATAGGGGCGGATTTGCGCCTGTGGCACCTGTGCCTTGATGGCGCTTAAATTCTGGTCGGCATCCACCTGTGCGTCCATTTCGCCATTGAGGGCGAGCATTGCCACCTCCTTGTCGTTGGCGATGGCTTTGAGGGCCTCCGTGGGGTCGAGGCGCACGAAATAGCGGTACCATGGCGTGGTGAACGCCTCAATTTGGGCGTTGCGCACATTCAATGGCAACTCGGCGAGCAGCAATTTCAATTGGCGTGTGAGCATCGACTCGCTTTCCTCGGTCGCTACGGCAGTGAACACCGCCTCCAGCATTTCCTTCTTATCTTCCGTGAGTTCTGCGCCTGTCACCTGCGCCACCTTCTCGTTCTGCTTCATCAGCAAATCCTTGCCTTTCACACCTGGGGCGGCAAGCGTGACGATGAAGCGTGCGCCCTTGGTGGCGTTGAGAATGGCGATTAAGCCGCCCTCACTGTGCCCGATGTAGCCCACACGGGTAGAGTCCACCCCGCTGTAAGATTTGAGCGCACGGAGCATGGCAAGGGCATCAGCGGCGAAGTCGGCAGTGGTTTCGTAGCCCGACGCAATGCTTGAACCACCCACACCACGGTCGTCGCAGCGCAGCACGGCTATGCCATGGCGCGCAAGGCTGTCGGCAATTTGGGCAAACGGTTTATAGTCGCCGATGGTCTCGTCGCGGTCTTGCGCACCGCTGCCGGTGAGCAACGCCACAGCAGGAAATGGACCGTCGCCTTGCGGCAGAGAGAAGGTGCCAGCCAACTGCACGCCACCGCCTGCATCAACCATCACCTCAGTTTCCTTGTAGGGCTTGGGAGCCTCTGCCTCCTTCACCACACGGTGAAACGTGAGCGGTAATGACTGCCCCATTTGCGAGAAAACGCCCTCGATTACGGCATCGTCAGCACTGATCACGCCCTTGTAGTCGGCGTCAGCTGGCGCAATATCCACCGTGAGCGAATCGCCCTGCACCGTAGCCGTGCAAGGAATGCCGTAAGCGCCCTGCATGGGACTGTCGAACGTACAGGCATAGCCGTCGCCCTGCTTCTCCACATGCAGCACCACTTTCAGACTCGCAACACCCACATTGAGTTTGCCCGACCACTCACCACAAAAATCAGCCGCGCCAGCCGCCATACCAGCCACCGCCGCCATCAAAATCAAAAACCAACGTCGTATCATCATCACTAAATCCAATTAAATTACACCCAACAAAGATAAACAAAATCTCAATTTCCCCAAAAAATCGGTTCAGTGGAAAAATACTGGGGAGGGGGACTGAAACAAAAACATAAAAAACACTCGCCTTCGGCGAAAAACCAAACCCGGTAGGGACGTGATACTTCACGTCCGCCCATAATTGCAATACCATATTGAATATCAATCATTTGGCTCGGACGCGAAATATCGCGTCCCTACCATGCAAAATCGTTTGGGGATAAATTTGACACACCCCCTTATTTTTTTATCTTATCCCGCTATTAGCGTATATAGAGCGAACATCCAGTGGGCGGTGACGGCGGCTACGAGTCCGCCACAGAAGTGTGCCATGATGGCTTTGGGCGTGAGGTCGCGATAGCCGATAGAGTCGAGCATGGCAGTGTGCGTGCTAAGAAATCCACTCCAGCACATACCGATGGCGGTGAATACGGCAATAGCGTTGCCGTCTATCCAGCCGTGGCTGACGAATCCCGGTATCAGACCGAGGGCCGCTCCTACAGCGCCAAGAGCGGTGATGGGGAATGCCACGAGATGTGGGTCGTGGAACCCGAACAGCCACTCAAACACGAAATCAATCTTGTTGGCAAGCCATGGCAGCAGTTCCACACCCTGATAGGCGGCGCCGTTGTAGGTTCCGTCGGCTGCCGGACCGAAGGTGAACATCATTACGAAGGTGGATATGATAAGCACGCCGGGGATAATGGCTATGCCCACATCAACACCGCTGCGTCCGCCGTCGAGCATGGCATTGAGCAGGCGTATGAACACCGTCTGCTCCGTATTCTCGCTTTCCTCCTCCTTTTCTTCTGTCTCCTCTTTCGGCACAGCGTCTTCCACGGCATACTGCGGATAGGCCTTCAATACGAAGCGCTGCATCAGGCGTGTGGAACACACGCATCCACAGCATGCACCTACCAGTCCGATAATCGGAGCCGCATAGTAGCCTTGGCTTGCCATGAACACTATCACGAGCAGCCCCATGCCGAAGGCCGTACCGAAGTTGGTGAGCGATATGAACTGATATTTCTTGAAGTAACTTGCAAAGCGTTTGTCTTTGGCGAGCGATATGATGGCGGGGTTGTCGGAGAGGAATGTCATCACGGCTCCTAACGATGTAACACCCGGCAGATTGAAGATGGGGCGCATCAGCGGGCGCAATGTGCGCTCAAGTAGTGCCACCACTCCAAACTCAACAAACACTCTGCCCATGGCACCTGTTATCACACATATACTCATCAGATAGAGCACGGTGTTGAGCAATAGGTCGTGGGCTGTCTTCATTATCGTGTTGAGCATGTTGGGCACCCCCATCACCATGCCAAGATACCCGAACAGAACCACTACTGCTACTACACACCAGATTCCGCTTGCGATGAGCGATTTACTCTTTTTACCGTTCTTTGCCATAATATGTATGCGTTAGATTATTTGTTTTTCCACGACAGCAGGTGCAACTTGGCGATAAACGACAAGCGCACCGTGGTCTGATTGTCATTTAATGTTCCCGATGGGTTGCTGTTGGTGCCCGTGGAGTGAGACACACCCAAACTGACGCGCACATCGGGCTTTCCTTTTGTGGGGAAAAACTCCACACCGCCACCATAGGCAGCCATCTCTGTGCCGGGCAGCACACTCATATCGGCTTGTGAGTTGGTGCGGTTGACGTCGTATGCGAGTTTGCCATACAGTCCGAGGTGCGGTATCGGGCGATAGTCAAGTCGTGCCATCACGGAGCAGTCCTTGAAGAAAATGGTCTGATGGCTTGAGGCGCGGTTCATAAAGTCGAGTTCTAACGACATATTGCCCACGGAGAATTTGTTGCCGAGGGCAATGTACGAGATATATCGGCCGGGCACATACTCTATCATATTGGCAGAATAGAGAGTGTTTAGCCACCCATAGTTGCCTGCCCAGTGCAGATGATAGGCCAGCATATCGCGGTTGTCAGGAGTGTTGAACAGGCTTTGAGTCACCTGCGCGGTGAAGCGGTTCTTGCCATTGGTGGTAGTGTAAGTGGCACTGGCACCGAACTGAAACGGAGCGATGTTGTTCCAGAATTCGGAAGACACATATATGTCAACTGGGTTGCGATCGTACTCGTATCCGCCCACCATAGCCACCTGCTTTCCTGCGGCCACGCTCCAGTGGTCGTCGAGTTTATAGTCGAGATACACCCAGTCGGTGCCGTCAAACCAGTCACTTCTCTCTTTCTTCTGATTGATGCGCTGACGCCATGAATATGTCAGGCGGTCGGTAACCTGTCCGCTCACGCTAAGCAAGAAGTAGTCACCTTTAAATCCCGAGGCATCGTGGCGTATATGATTGTCGATGCGGTCGTTGAGATAACTGACGCGAGTCTGGAGGTCGATGTTGATACTGGGATTGAAATTGCTCTCAGCAAATGTCGGTACAGACACGCTGAGCATACAAGCAAAAATCGCATTGATGGCTTTCATATCTACGATTAGTGTAATTTATGTTATGGTTGTTTATAGTTGTTTATAGTCGCATTGGCAAAGATATGAATAATTAGTGAATAAAGGACAATATAAGCCAGTATTTTGGGTGTGAGAAACAAAAAATGGTTTCTAAAATTTATTTATAACCTTCATTCCGTGGTGGTCAAAGTCAAGGCCCAATTTGGAAAAAATATCCATAATGTGATAAATTCCACCAAAAGAAGTGAATTTCTCGTTTTTAGTTGCTACCTTTGTCTTGTCAGAGTTTTCTTTACTTGTTATCTTAGTAGCACCAAGTGAATTGAGTTTTCTGTCATGACCAATCGTCATTAGAATACTGATTCTCTGACACTTGTATTTATCACAACATTTTATGCTGCGGAATTAAGACAACCCACAAAAAAATATACACCACTATGAAAAAAATAGCATGCATGCTCAGTATGCTTCTCATACTGATTTCAGCCAACGCACAAACCCTGCGTGGCGATGTGAACGGCGACGGAAAGGTTGACGCAAGCGACGTCAGCGACCTTGTGACCATCATACTAAACGCCGGCCTGACGGAAGACGATATTTACAAGAAATACAACACCCCAGCTATCAGCTGGATTGACGACGACTTTGCCGCCTTCGACAAGCAGGGCAAGCTCACGCCCGTGTATCAAAAATTGCACGACTTCTGCATCGCGAAGGGCATTTACGGAGATTTGGCACTCCGCCCCTTCTCCTCCCCTGCCGATGCGTGGATTCCGACTGGCATGGTTGACATCTGCAAGCAGTGGCAAAGCGAGGGATTTGAATTCCTGTACCACCCCAACCACTCCGAAGGCTGGTACGACCGCGATGCCCAGCACCCGCACGATGCCAGCAAGATTGAGGCTTCGGCGCTCGACTGCATCAAGGCGTTCAAACTCTACGGACTCAACGCCCCATCTATCCTCGTGTGGCCAGGCAACTCAGCAGAGTTCCCCGACAATATGCCCATCGTGAAAAAGCTTTTTGAATGTGCCGTGGCTGCCACCTACAACCTTATCAACCACAATTCCGACAACGACCGACACAGTCTGAAGCGACTGTCGTTTGAATCGCTATCACGCGGCTGGCTCACTAAAACACAGATGAAAAAGCGCATCAAAGACGCTATCGACAATGGCGACTGGGTGATTCTGGGATCGCACTTCAACAGCATATCCGACTCCGAAACGCCCGACGAAACGTCGTACAACATCGCCAACGTGCTCGAAATCCTCGAATACGCACACAGCCTCTGCCCCATACGCCACACCTCCGACGTATGGAACCAACGCAAGCCCATGTGGCTCCTCCTCGGAAAATAACCCCCACCCCTCCCCCCACACAATTCACCCACAGGATTGCAAATTGGTGCAAAAAATGTTGGTGGTGTGAGAATTTATGTGTATTTTTGCCATATATAAACCGCTATTTATATAAATCCCCATTTATATTATGAAATTCTACAACCGTGTAAATGAACTTTCTATCATTCGTGAAAACGAAAAACAGTCATACGACAGTGCCGTGTTTATGGTGCTTACTGGCCGACGTAGAGTAGGCAAAACATCCCTTGTCACTAAGGCGATGGAGGGCAAAGAATATGCCTATCTGTTTGTGTCGAAAAGTTCAGAATCGCTACTTTGCCAGAATTTTCAGCGAGAACTTGAACAGCAAATCGGACTCATCGTGTATGGCGAAATCACACGATTCAAAGACTTGTTTGAGGTGATTATGAAGGAAGCACAAAAGCGGCACTTAACCATTGTGCTCGATGAGTTTCAGACGCTCTATAAAATCAACCCAACCATTTTCAGCGAAATACAGGACATTTGGGACCGATTTAAGCAAAATGCGAAAATCCACCTCATCGTTTCGGGCAGCATACAAACTCTGATGAAGCGCATCTTCAACGACAAGTCGGAGCCTCTATACGGCCGCCCGACCTCAAAACTCGTATTGCGCCCTTTCACCACAGCTGTGATAAAAGAAATTCTTCATGACGCAAATCCCACCTACGCCCCCGACGACCTGCTCTGCCTATATATGATTACCGGGGGTGTGGCAAAATACATCGAACTTCTTATTGATGCGAAATGCTACACCAAAGAGAAAATGCTCAACTACATTTGCCGTCAAGACTCCTATTTCATAACAGAAGGAAAAGACCTTCTTAACCAAGAGTTTAGCAGCGAGCATGGCACCTATTTCTCTATCCTGCAAATCATCGCATCGGGAAAAACGAAACGCAGCGAAATCGACAGTGCCCTTCAAAAAGATGTAGGCACGTTTTTACAGAATCTTGAAAGCAAATACGAACTTATCCGCCGCAAAAAGCCATTGTTGGCGAAGCAAAACAGCAAGGTAAGCACTTACGAAATCCGCGACAATTTCCTTCGATTCTGGTTCCGCTTCATCTACCCTTTCCAATCGTTGATTGAGCGCCAACTGTTCGCCCCTCTCCGCGGCAATATCTCCAACCACTACGAAGACTATTCCGGAAGAGTGCTTGAGCAGTATTTCCATGACAAGGTGATGGAATCGGGGCAATATACGCAAGTGGGTAATTGGTGGGACAGAAAAGGTCAAAACGAAATAGACCTTATCGCCATCAACGAATTCGACCACACAGGCATCATCGCAGAAGTGAAGCGCAACCCCAAAAAGATAAATCTGCAAAAACTTGCGGAAAAGGCTGCCGCGCCCCCCTCAAAAGACTTCGCCCCATACCACCTGCAACCACACCCCCTATCGCTATCCGACATGTAAAAAATTTCAGAAAATATTTGTTTGTTTTTAAAAAAAAGCATCTTTGTATTATTCATAGTACTTTAAAAGAGATTAATCATGGAAATACTATTCGAAAATTATGTGACATTTATAGATGGGGGAACATCTGATGGAGTAGGCTTCTTTGTAGGTAACTTCTTTATTACAGCAGGTCATGTATTTAATGAAGGCCAAACTCATTCAATCTACTTTAACGGACAGAGGATAGTATTGGAAAAGAGCGAGGCTATATTCATCAATTTCCCGAATGGAGATTTTTTCTCTCCGGATATACCTGATGTAGCTATATTCGATTGCGCAGGGGTTAATAGCCCTCTCGTTTTTGCAGAAGATATGCCTATCGTCGGTCAAGAACTAACTAATGTTTCAAAGCGTAGGGTGGTTGTAGATGACAGCCATTCCGGTTGTCCTTCAATCTTCGCAAAGAAAGAGGTCATTCAAATACATACTTGTATAGGAAAAGTGACACATACAACAGATTATTGTGAATACCATACAGACAAGATACTACGCAAAGGAGATAGTGGTAGTCCCTTGATGAGTGGAAATACCGTATATGGAGTATTGATAGCTGGAGAACCAGGAACTCCAAGATGTGTGTTTCAATCGTCTGCAAGCATTGTCACGTTAATAAGGAACTCCACGCACAGCAAATCCGCCTCAGACAGCATATAAGTCCCCTGAAACAAAGATATATAATACAATCCTGGCAAAGTGTCAATAGCCACGAGAGGCATCTTCTGGTGTCTATTTTGCAAGAGAAGGAAAGCGACAACATCAAATCGCCCATTGATGGCGAAATCGCATCCCGCTGGGATGCGTATTTGTTATGCGATATTTGCAGGCATTTCGCTTCGGTTATGCTCCATTTCGCTTCGCTCATTTCGCATAACCTTCGCTGCATACCTGCCTACACACATCAAATCCCTACGGGATTTTTTCAATCATCACTAAATGATCACAGGGACAACTTGTATATCATTTCATATTTTTTGTATTCTCGGTGAAAAAAGGTGGGGGTGGGCTTGGTGGAGTGGGGGAGAATTGCTACATTTGTGAGATAACAAACTTCCCAAACTTAAACAACTATGCTCAGCAAAACTATCGCTGCCGCTGTGCAGGGCATCGACGCCACCATGGTGACTATCGAAACCACGCTCGACTGGGGCAATCAAGTGGTGATTGTGGGACTCCCCGACACTGCCGTGAAGGAGAGTTCGGAACGTGTGCGGTGCGCCATCAACGAGGCTGGTTTTCAATACCCTAACAAGACGGTGGTGGTGAATATGTCGCCTGCCGACATCAAGAAGGAGGGCGCGGCCTACGACCTTCCCATAGCCATCGGCACGCTTGCCTCCGACGAGGTGGTGAAGCCCGATTTGCTAAGTCGCTACATGATTATGGGCGAACTGTCGCTTGACGGCTCGGTGCGCAGCATCAAGGGCGCACTGCCCATGGCGATACTTGCGCGCGAGTTGAAACTTGAGGGTTTCATTCTGCCCAAAGCCAACGCCTCGGAGGCCGCCATCGTCAACAATCTGAAGGTGTATGGCGTTGACCACATCACGCAGGTGGTGAAATTCCTCAATGGCGAGGTGGAACTCGAAGCCACGGTGGTTGACACCAGAGCCGAATTTGCACAGGCACAAGGCAATTTCCCCTACGATTTCAGCGAAGTGAAAGGGCAGGACAACGTGAAGCGCGCATTCGAGGTGGCGTGCGCTGGCGGACACAACATTCTGCTCATCGGCAGTCCCGGCAGCGGCAAATCGATGATGGCGAAGCGTCTGCCGTCCATTCTTCCGCCTCTCAGCCTCTCAGAGGCGCTTGAGACCACGAAAATCCACTCGGTGGCTGGTAGCCTTAAAAGCGGCACCACGCTGCTCACAACGCGCCCATATCGCTCGCCACACCACACCATCAGTCCGGTGGCACTGGTGGGTGGCGGCACATATCCTTCGCCGGGCGAAATCAGTTTGGCACACAATGGGGTGCTGTTTCTTGACGAACTTCCCGAATTTAACCGCACAGTGCTTGAGGTGATGCGTCAGCCGCTTGAGGACCGCCAAATCACCATCAGCCGTGCGAAATACACCACCAACTATCCCGCATCGTTTATGCTGGTGGCGAGTATGAATCCCTGCCCATGTGGATATTACGGCCACCCCACCAAGCCTTGCGTGTGTTCGCCCTACCAGCGCCAACACTATCTGAGTAAAATCTCCGGTCCGCTACTCGACCGCATTGACCTCCAAATTGAGGTGCAACCGGTGAATTTCGATGAATTGGCAGATAAAACGCCCGGCGAATCGTCGGAGAGCATACGCCAACGCGTAATCCAAGCCCGAGCACTGCAAAATATGCGTTTTCAAAACACGCCCGGCATACACTGCAATGCCCAAATGACCACCGCCATGCTCCACCAATGGGCAGAGCCCGACAGAGAGGGAGTGGAGTTGCTGCGCAACGCCATCGAGCGCATGAATATGAGCGCACGCGCCTACGACCGCATCCTCAAGGTGGCTCGCACCATCGCCGACCTGGAAGCCAGCGTGAGCGTGAGAGCATCCCACATCATGGAAGCCATCGGCTACCGCTCCCTCGACCGAGGCAACTACTTCACTTTCTAACCCCATACCCCCCAAACAAATCAAAACAATATCTTTGTATAACAATTAGATAATCTCCACGCAAATATTTATGCAATTATGACAGTTAGTAGCTTTGTTATAGAAGGTATATCCAATATCGGTAGCTTAAGGCTTGATGTAGTAAGTTTGAATGCGCTTATTGCGCCCAACGGTTATGGCAAGAGCAATGTCCTTAGGGCTATAGGGTTTGGTATATTAACTTGCGAAAATTGAATTTATTAATATTATGTAGTTTCGTTATTAAATTAGTATAGTTATGAAAATAGTTAATTTGGATGCCCCCAGGCATCTTGCAAAAAAAGTTGTAGAATTAAAAATTCCGAATTTCATTATTGAAGTTATTCGACATTTAGAGAGGGATTACTTTAGGGATTGCTATGTTCGCTTCGTTCATCATGAGATTATATGCGGAGTTCATTCTTCACATAATACAACCCTTCCACTTTCACCAATTTGGAAGTTTATGGAACCGGAGTATAACAACATAGCAACTCTTATACATACGATTCCTATTTATCTTCGTGATTCTAAACCGGAAGAGATTCGTGATGAGAATAGCATTATAGACCTGTTGGGAGCATATTATTCTAATAGGAACGGAGATAGTCCATATATTGAGTTGTTTTTGTCTGCTATTGATAATTCAATTAATAACGATGAAAATCATTTCAAATGGCTCTTCACAAAAGTCTTAATACACGAATTGGCGCATGCTGCGTTGGACATTTTTAATTTGGAAGGAAACAATAGTGTAATAGAAAAAATAAATTATTTTTCCGAATTTGGCAGATGGCGTGAGGAATCAATGGCGAATGCTGTGACTCTTAAGATAATAAGAGATTATGGTAATAAAGATTTCTATGACTTTGCCACACGATTTATGAAATCACAACCAGCAGAATATGCCCTTGGTGTGTTGATGGAAGACGTTAGATATTTGGATTTCATAAGTGTTTTTAATCCGAAAAAACTAGGGGTAGATTCTAATTTACAGCAAAAATGGTTGAATTATGTAAAAGGTACTCCTGATTGGGATGGCTTAAAAAAATGGAATTATATGCTGCATCGTAAATATGTGTATGTCTTCGAAGGGAAATACTATCCATCGGAACAAGAACTTGTTTATGACATTGTAGAAAAAGTACTCTCTGATTATGAACATCAGAATGGTGGTAAGATGCCTTTTGCTAAATTTAGTGCGATTTTCCCATATATCAGAACAGGCGTAGAGATGTCATACGAGCCGGCACAAAAGGTCGTTGGAGATAGCAGATATGAAAAAGAATTCGAATTGGCTGATGGAAATTATTCGTTGTATTATTTCTGGGACAATGAAAGCTTACATAATTTTATAGATATGAATAAACTTAATGTCAATATAATTGAATACAAAAATTTCTAAGTAACATAACTATATAATAGGTTCCAAGTGTGACGAAGATTGGAGATCGCGCTTACTATAATTGTACCAACCTTTCGAGCGTCGTCATTCCTGATAATGTGACAGAGATAGGTTATGATGCTTTCAATGGGTGCAGCTTTACGAGTATCAACATTCCCAAGAGTATGGCTACGATTGGCGAGGAGGCCTTCAAGGACTGCAGTAACCTAATTTCCATCATTATCCCCGAGAGTGTAGCGGTGATTGAAGCATATGCTTTCAAAGAGTGCGACAATTTGACTTCGGTTACTATCCTTAATGGCGAAATTCGTATTAAGCTTAATTATAGTGAATGGTTGCCTTTGGTTTCAAACAGACCAATATCCACAATGCCACATTCCGTCCTCAAACTAATAATGAAGAAAAATGGAATGACAAGTGGCTTGCAACGCCTTGGAATGAAATTGAGGTTGTTATGGGTCTAATAAAGGGCATGCCAATCCTTCTAGTGAAAGACCCACATATAGACATGGGTATTTTTGATAGTAATCTGAGTGAATGTTTTGTCGCAAATGTCTCAACCGATGATAACAGCAGAAAACTGGCTCAAAACAAGGAGGTAGTAAAATGGCTTTCTAAGATAACATTATGAAATCAATACATACAACTTCAACAAAAAAAGCGGACTACATAATACCCGATTGCATTGACCTCCAAATTGAAGTGCAACCGGTGAATTTCGATGAATTGGCAGATAAAACGCCCGGCGAATCGTCGG
>OIXA01002618.1_pt1 | contig 20219 bp, 15 predicted proteins | sample 1587721 | NCBI WGS metagenome assembly OIXA01 (sample SAMEA3888900, study PRJEB22519) | human gut metagenome | biome: human gut; feature: human-associated habitat; material: faeces | place: Denmark | collected 2013 | reverse complement strand
AAAAATGGCTTATCTGAAACAGGAGAACTGAGTCGAAGGATCTAAGCGCCGCAGAGTATAAATAGATGTGATGCCATGAGCTGACATTTCAGTCACCATTCACCAGTCACTTGAGACACCTGATCCCTAATCCCTAATCCCTAATCCCTAGCTACAAAATTTCCGAAAGGAGTCCCCTATGCCCACATTAAAAGAAAAGAACCAGAATCACATCTTTACCATCACGACCGAGCTGGATCCGCCGAAGAGCGCCTCCTCCGCCATCACGGAAGAGCAGGCGCAGAAAGTCGCTCCCTACGTCGACGCAGTCAATATCGCCGACTGCCCCATGGCAAAAATGCGTATGAGCCCGATCGCCCTCTCCTGCATCATCCAGCAGAAGTACCAGGTCGAGTCCATCTTCCATCTGACCTGCCGCGACAGAAATGTCATCGGCCTCCAGGCGGAACTTCTGGGAGCAGCCGCACTCGGCGTGCATAACATCCTCACCCTCACCGGTGATCCGCCCAAGATCGGTGACCATCCGAATGCCAAAGGAGTCTTCGAAATCGACTCCACCGGCCTTATCCAGATCGCCAGCTGCCTGAACAGCGGTCACGATATCGAAGGACATGACCTTGGCGCGGCTACAGATTTTTACATCGGTACTACAGGAAATCCTGGCACCGATGACCTCGATGCAGAGATCAAACGATTGGAGGGCAAGAAAAAAGCGGGAGCTCAGTTCATCCAGACCCAGCCGATCTATGACATCAAGCAGGCAGAAGACTTCCTCGCCTGTGCCAAAGACCTGGATCTTCCCATCCTCTTCGGCATCGTCCCGCTGAAAAGCTTCAAGATGGCAAACTATCTGAATGACAAGGTCCCGGGCATCACCATCCCAAAGAAAGTCCTTTCGCAGATGGAAACAGGCGGCCGCGAGACCGGTCTTGCGATCTCCAAAGAGATCGTCACCGCCCTGCGCGAGATCCACGCTGCCGGCGCTCATCTCATGCCGGTCAACGACATCGACGCCATCCCGTATATTGTGGGAGATAAGTGATCGGTGACTGGTGTCTGGTGACTGGTGACTAGAAATAGACCATTCCACATAATCCGCTATACCGCTAGCAAGCCCCATCTCGCTACGCTCGAAATGGCGTCTCACTGGATTTTAGCGTCGCTACGCTCCTAAAAATCCAGTTCGCTTGCACATATTGCCTTCGGCACTTCCCCCGAAGGGGGAAGCAAGTCGTTACGGTGCTAACATTTTCCTTAACTTAATAGCATTACCCGAAGGGGCGGATGGGGCACCGGCGGTATGAAAGACAGATGAGGAAAGCGGAACAGCGCGGCACATGTGGGGAAATCGTGAGTCCCTCGCCGCGAATGACAAGGATTTCTCGCTTCGCTCGAAATGACGATGCGTGAAGGGCTGGTACTGCCTCTGGATTATGAATGAAAGCTCTGCTCGAGTGAGGAGTGCTAGTACGGCGCATAAAAATATAGAAGCGCCGCGGAGTATGAATAAGGCGATGTCTGCTTGAGACGTTAGAAATCAGACGTCAGAAGTCTGATGTCTGATGTCTCCCAGTCCCCAGTCCCTAGTCCCTAGTCACTAGTCACTAGTCACTTCTTTCACCTGATGCTCGGCATCGAGGAGAATGATGCAGTTTCTGCCGCCTTCTTTGGCGAGGTAGAGGGCATCGTCCATGCGCTTGTAGAAGCCCGCCTCGGTCTCTTCCGGCGAGGCGGTGGTGCAGCCGATGCTGGCGGTGAGGAAGGAGCGGTCGGGGAGCTGGATACGCCGGAAGGCTTTCTGCAGACGGCTCGCTACGATGAGCGCGCTCTCGGGTGTGGTGCCGGGGAGGAGGATGACGAATTCGTCACCGCCCCAGCGGCCGGCAAAGTCGGTCGGACGGATCATGTGTTTCAGGATACTTGCGACTTCGCAGATCACCTCATCCCCTTTGGCGTGACCGAAGGTATCATTGATATGCTTGAAGGTATCGAGGTCGATCATGAGCGCGGAGAAGTTGAGCTTTCGCGCTCGGGTATCTTTATGGCAGCGGCAGAGCATTTCCTCGATCGAGCCACGATTGAGGAGACCGGTGAAGCTGTCGTGGCTGGCAGCGAAGGAAAGCTGTTTCTGCGTCTCTGCGAGTTCTTTCGTGGTTTCCGTGACGAAGGTCGCGAGCCGCTGGATCGTAGAGAGCGCTTCACCAAGGACGATGGGGGCATGCGGCTTCCTCGTCGCAGCCACGAGGGGAGCCTCGTCTTCGCGGAAGCAGACGGAGATGAGGGTCATATTGGTCGCCTGTGTTTTTCCATCGATGCGGATGAGCTCGCCATTCACGTACCCGCCGGGCGCGACACAGAAGTCGCTGTAGGCAGACAAGATCTGATTGACATCCTCCTTCAGGTAGTAACGCCGCGTGACACAGGAGATGAGGAGCATCCCTTCGGGGGCAAAGCGCTCGATATGGCCAAGTGCTTCGCGGCTGGAGAGGATGACCTGATCGGGGTCGCCGTAAGCCATCTGCACCTGATCGCCGACGTGGCTGAAAACATTTGTCTGAAGCGCACCGTCGCTTCGTGACTCGAGCGGGAGAATGGAGAGCTGGACCTGATGCTTGCTTCTGACGAGAGGGAAGAGCAGCTCGCTTTTCCCGAAATCCGTGCTGTGAAGATATTTCTGATAAAAATAGGCCGCGGGCTTGTGATCGAGGGAGCGGATGACGAGCGGGCCGTCTATCGCTGTGATGGTCATGGTGCGTCCGAGGGGCTGCCAGCCCATGACGCTCGTTGTCATGACCTTTACGTCACCGGAAAAGGTGACAAGAAGTATACCGCGGGAAAGGATGGCATCCTTGGTGAAGACGTAGATGCCATCTTCATTCCGATAGGTATGGGCATACCCGCCGCATATGGGGATGTCCTTTCCCAGCTGGTCGAGCGCGGTCAAAAAGGGCTCGAAGTCGTAGTAGCGCTGTGTCATCAGCAGAAGGAGCGCAGAGAGGTCTTTCTGCCTTTGGCAGAAGCTTCGCGCTTTTTCCCCGAGGTCTTCCATGGGCTCTTGGGAAAAGTCATAGATGGCGGTGTGGACGTCACTCTTTTCAAAGAACTGAATGGTGACGACAGTCTGATGGAGACGCATGCGGCCATGATCGATGCCGCCGGCGGTCGTCATGCCGGCGATCTCTGCCTCGGGAAAGGCATCACAAAAGAGCCGGATCATCTCGCGGATCGTTTCCGGCTTATTCCAGTGTGTATATATGGAGATCAGAATAGACTGCTTCCCCGGCACATAGGAGGCTGCCAAAAGACGGATGCAGTTTTCTATGTCACCGAGAGAGCGGAGACAATAGGACTTTTGGATCATGAATCATCGAACCTTTCTAAGAGGACCTCCGCGCATTCATTGTAGAGGCTTCTAAGGAAATACTGATTGCAGGAAACAAATCCATGGTGCATGTTTTCAAAAGAGTCAGTATTTCCGATGAGGAAGCGGAAATCCGTTTCTTTCGGGTTTACGGTACGCCGCCCACCCATCTAAAGGTGAAATTTTTCGGGGGGGGGTAAACAATTGTTTGCAAATATACATGCGGTCTAAAAGAGGAACTCCAGATGCGCTTGGGGGGGATTTCTTATAAGCCCCTGTGAGTCCTAAACGGTAGACGCCAAATTCTAAAGTCCCGATTTATACTTTGTTTATATAATGGATTATACCACTCCTTGTTCCGGCTGGGAATAGGTCATATATAGAAAATAATTAAACTGGATTGTGGTCGAAAGTAAGTTTGAAAGCGGGGATGAGTGACTGGTGGCTAGTGACTAGGGGTTGGAGACATTAGACATCAGACATCGACATCTGAAGTCTAATGTCTCCGAGTCTCAAGTGGGCATTGCCCTATGTATACTCCACGGCGCTTCCTGATTAAATGCCAGTTGTTTAGAAAACGCAATACCAGTCACTAGGCACTAGTCACCAGTCACTAGGCACTGGTCTAGTCATCCCCTGTCCCCTGTGATATGATAGAGGAAAATTTTTTACTATAAGACCCATGATAAAGGAGGATCTCAGATGGAAGATCCCAATTATGAACAGACAGATATTTTTGCATTCATGATGGAAAAGCCGGCGGGGAAGAAGCAAAGAGTGCGTACCAAGAAGGCGGCTCTTTCCTCGGAGCAAAAACGTGCGAAGGCGGCTGTCTCGGAAGAAGCGTCACTCTTTGGAAAAGGATCGGCAGCAGAGAAGAAGCCGGCTCGCGGGAAGAAGGCTTCACCGAAAGCGTCGGCCGCTTCCCCGAAGGCAGCGCCCAAGCCAAAAGCAGCCGCGAAAAAAGGGGAAGAGAAGGATATGAGTGAGCCGGGGAATGCCGCGTCCGGAAAGGGCAGCTGGCGGGAAAAGGTCTGGGAATTCGACATCACCCATCCCTCGCAGGATATCAAGGACACGATGAAGGAGGCGCTCGTGGCCGAAGGCTTCATGAAGCGCGAGGCGAATAAAGTCTTCAAGGGGCTTTTCTTCAAGGAAAAGATCTTTAATACGAAGAACCAGGCACTGGAGTATTTAGAGAGTGTCCCGACTTCGTATGCGGTGAAGTATAAGATCGGTATCGAGCCTTCGCCCAAGATGATCGCTCTTGCCAAACGTCTCAAAGAAAAGGAAGAACGTCTCGCCGCCTATCAAGAGACGCAGAATGAGAAAAAGTTCGCGGGAGACTTCATCACCTGCCCGCACTGCCATTCGCGTGTGAATGCGGACTTCGTAAAGCCGCCGCTCTGTCCGGTGTGCGGCGATGACATGCGCTCGGATACCGCGGTGAAGACCATCCGCACTCTTGAGGAAGCGGTAACAGAGCTCAGAAAGCGCCTTGAGGATACCGCAAGGAAGTACAACAGCAAATTCACCGGCGGTGAGAAATGGATCATCCGCCTCGTGAATCCGTTCTGGGAAGAAAAGTGATGAGACGAAGGGACTGGGAGACGTTAGACATCAGACGTCTGACATCTGGAGCCTAAAGTCTCCAAGTCTCCAAGGCTCAAGCGGGCATCGCCCCATAAATATTGCGGCGAAGCCGCCGCCACAACCCTGAAGTTTGAAAGCAGGGATGAGTAGCTAGGGATTAGGGATTAGGGGTGCCGAGTGACTGGCGACTAGTGACTTGTAACTTGAATACTACCTTCGGGCATCGCCCTATATATATTCGCGGCGAAGCCGCCACCACAACCCTGAACCCTGAACCCTGAACCCTGAACCTTGAACCCTGAACCTTGAACCTTCCACCACATTGCTTTATAATAAAGTAGTCGAATTTCATATCATTGGCAACGAAGTCCATGGCAAAGTAGTTTTGCTGTGGATTTTTTTGAAGCGAAGGCTTCAGGAGGGAAAACTATGTACAGTATGGCAGCACCCCATGCGAAGGGGAAAAGCGCAGAGGATAATATTTTTGCCGCAAACAACCGCGCGATCGCGCTGGCGGAGAAGATCGGCACAGAGAATGTGGTGAATGCGACCGTCGGATCCATTCTGGATGAAGATGGCAGTCTGGTCGTGCTGGATGTGGTGAAAGAGGCTCTCTCGGCCCTCACGCCGAAGGAAATGTGCGCGTACGCACCGATCCAGGGATATCGCGCCTTTCTGGATGCCTGCATCGACCAGTGCTTTGGCAAGTCGCGTCCGGAGGGCTACATCGATGCCTGCTCGACCCCCGGCGGCACGGGTGTGCTGCATCATGTGGTGCATAACTACTCGGAGGTCGGAGACGAGGTCCTCATCTCTGACTGGCACTGGGGCGCCTATGACAGTCTGATCGATGACAATAACCGCAAGGTGCGCACCTTCTCTCTTCTGACAGAGGACGGTCATTTCCATGCGGCAGATTTCAAGGAGAAGGTGGAAGATATCCTCTCTCGTCAGGACAATATCGTCATCATCCTGAATGGCATCGCGAACAATCCGACGGGCTATTGCCTCTCGGATGAGGAATGGCAGGCAGCCATCGATGTATTGAAAGAAGCGGTCAAGGATGAAACGAAGAAGGCAATCCTGGTGCCGGATGTGGCATACCTCGACTACAGCGGCGAGAAGGAGGAATGCAGAAGATTCTTCCGTCTCTTCGGCGGCCTCCCGAAGAATATTCTGACGGTCTGTGCCTACACCCTGTCCAAGGGCTTCACCATGTATGGCCAGCGCATGGGCGCCATGATCGGGATCTCCTCCGATAAGGATGTCATCAAAGAATTCGTAGACATCAACCAGTACGCCAGCCGTGCGACCTGGTCGAACTGCAACAGTGCGGCGCAGAATGCGATGATCCGCATCTGTCGCGACGATGAAAAGATCAAAGCGCTCGATGCAGAGCGCGCCAAGTATTTCCGCCTCATTCAGGACAGAGCGGCGATCTTCATGAAGGAAGCAAGAGAGGAAGGCGTGAAATTCGTCCCCTACATCTCCGGCTTCTTCATCACCATCCCGGTCACCAAGTCCCAGGCGGTCTGCGACTATCTGGAAAAGGAGCATGTCTTCATGGTACCGCTGAAGAAAGGCATCCGCCTCGCCGTCTGCTCCGTCTCCAAACCTAAGATGGCCGGTCTTGCCCACAAGCTCGCCATCGCGATCAAAGAAGCAGGCGCAGAGCAGTAGGGGGAGACTGAGAGACTAGAAGACTAGAAGACTAGAAGACTAGAAGACATCAGATTCCTGTATTGTCATTTCGAGCGAAGCGAGAAATCTTTGTCATTCGCGGTTTAGTGGTCAATGTGTGGAAACCCCAAACGGGAAGCCTGCCATCCGCAGACCTTCAGGCATCGCCGTTTACAAAAATCGGAGCTTGGGTACTGCCGTATATCGCCTGCTTGAAACGCATTTCCCCACTCTCTTTCATACCGCCAGCGCCCTATCCGCCCCTGCGGGGCACCTTCCCCTCGAGGGGAAGGCTGCGATACGAGAATACCATCTTCTAAAAAAAGGCGGCGATACCGCCAGCCTGTGAAACCATCCGCCCTCGCGTATCGTCATCCTGAGCGGACGAAAACGCTCTATGTGTGAAAAGCCCCAACCAGAACAAGTGCAGACTGAGCCGAAGGATCTGACACCACGCATGTGAGATGATTCCTTCCCTCGTATCGTAGGAGCGACTAGTGACTGGTGACTTAAATGCCACTTCCGGGCATCGCCCCAATAAAAAAAGGCGGCGAAGCCGCCACCTGACCCCTGACCCCTGAACCCTGAACCCTGAACCCTGAACCCTGAACCCTGAACCTTGAACCTTGAACCTTGAACCTTGAACCTTGAACCTTGAACCTTGAACCCTGAACCTTGAACCTTGAACCCTGAACCAAATGAAAGCAACCAAAAAGGGGCTGCGAAGAAATGAATCCTCATTTCTTCACAGCTCCTTTTTTATTGCTTTCTATCAGCCGACAATGTTCAGCGCATAGACAGCGTATTCTTTTTCCAGTGCTTCGGACTTCTTGGAGAGTTCGATCTGGAGATCAGAAGCGGTGTCATAGTCTTTAGCTTCCAGGGCTTCTTTGAGCTTGGTCGCGATAGACTTGCTGGCTTTGGTATCTTTGATGAGTTCATATTTCTTTGCTGCGATAGATTCCCAACGTTCTTCATCGAGTTCATCTTCGCTGGAAAGCTTCTTGAAGCTCTTGACGAGTGCTTCTGTAGCCGGGATGATGCGATCAACAAGTTCATTTTCCCAGCGGTATTCGATGGAATCAAGGAAGGAGTCTACAATGACCTGATTTAAGCTGTCGCCGGCGGTGATGACAGCGACTTTGTCTTTGTTTGCCTTCATGGTCTTGATGTTTTCCCATACGGTTGCCGGCGGCTTACCGAAAGCAGCATCACGTTCTTCCTGGGTGAAGTCTTCGAATACATTGTCTTCGCAGCGATAGGCACGACCTGCTTCGAGGTAGTCAGCAGCTTCGCCCGGTTTCTTGGAGAGTTCTGCGAGGAGGTCTGCCGGTGCTTTGCCGGAGGTGATCGCATAGGTAATGCCATCCAGTGCGGTCAGGAAGAGGCAGGAGGCAGCGAGATAGGTATTGGTGAACGGGTTTGGCGCGCGCAGTTCAAAGCGGGTGGCTTTCGGGCTTTCGATGTCGCGGACCAGACCGATCAGGATGGTTCTGTTACGGGACGGTACTTCCGGATTGTGGCCGAGGGAGGTGACGATGCAGACCGGTGCTTCGAAGCCTGGTTTCAGACGGTTGAAGGCATCGGTGGTGGAGGAGACGAATGGATTCGTTGCTTCGTAGTTCTTCAGGATACCCATGATGAAGCCATAGCCGATGGTGGAGAGGAAGTCGGCTTTCATATCGCTCGGCGCCAGAAGATTGATGGTCTTGCCATTCTTCAGAGAAGCGCAGATGCCGACATGGGTATGTTCGCCGGAGCCGGCAACGCCGATGATCGGTTTTGCCTGGAAGGAAACATCGAGGCCGTACTTGCGGAAGACTTCACGGATGATGATGCGGGCTTCGAGTTCATTGTCAGCCGCCTGCAGCGGATTCATGGAGAAGAGCCAGTCAAGTTCGAGCTGTTCGCAGACATCGACGGTATGTCCCAAATCGTCGACCTTCGGTTTAATACCGCCGACTTCTTTATGTCCCATTTCTACATGCATGCCGCGAGCATCCAGTTCTTCGATGGCTTCTTCCATCGCAGTTCTGACGTTGCCGCGCATTCTCTGCCAGTACTGTTCCTGCAGTCTCTGAGAAATGGACAGGTGCTGTACCGTTTCTGTTTCGCTCGGTGTCTTGACCCAGAATTCCAGTTCCGTGCCGATGGTGAATTTGATATCCTCGATCTCATCGACCGGCAGATCTTCCATGCCTTTGACCGGCTTGCCGCTTGCGAGGAGGCCTTTCAGCTTCTCAGCGACGAAAGCGCAGGATTCTTTCAGGATAGAACGGGAATCTATGAATTTGCCATTGTGCAGAAGGAAGCATGGGATGCGGAGCGTGCCGACCGGACGGCCATTGCTGTACAGGTTGTCTTCATTGTAGTCGATGTACCAGTTTACGCTGGCATCTGCGACCATGTCGACGCGGGCATCATTCAGTGTGGCGATGTTCATCAGGACGACAGAGGAGCCGTCGGTCTGTACGGCTGTGCCGGCGAAGAAATCATCGTAGTTTTTCAGGAACAGTTCGATCGGCACCTTTTCATCGGTGTCATTGCCGGCCAGATCGATGCCGACCAGAGAAACGAAGCGGATTTCCGGATGGGTCTTGAGGAGTCCCAGGACGCCTTCTTTTCCAAATTCACCGGACGGGATGTAGTACAGTAAGTCGTTGTTGATCATTTTGAATTCCTCCTGCTTGATAATCGTGGATTGTTGGTCTTTGATTGCTGTTTGCCTATGGGTGAGGTTCGCTGATTCCTAACCTCCAACCCCTACTCTCTAGATCCTTTTACACAGCTGGCGAAACCCCAGCGTAGAGTAGCAGTACTCCATTTTCCATAAACGTCTCATCCAGGTTGTCCCCCCTATTTGAGTTTGCCTGTAAAATAAAAATGACCTACTCTCTGGGTATCCAGAGAGTAGGTCATCTTCGGCCAGATGAATGTATAGTTGGTTAGTAGTGACTGGTGACTGGTAGCTAGGGATTAGTGGCTAGGGATTAGAAATTTCATTTCCCCCTCGCCCTGATGCACCAGCATTTCTCTAGTCCAGAATATTCAGCGCATAGACGCGATATTCTTTTTCCAGTGCTTCTGCTTTCTTTGCCATTTCCACCTGCAGCGTAGAAGCGGTATCGAAGTCATTCGCCTCGAGAGCTTCCTTCAGGCGGGTGCAGAGGCATTTCTCATCCTCTGTATCCTTAGCGAGCTCGATGCGCTTCGCCTTGATGGATTTCCAGCGTTTTTCATCGATCTTATCGTCGTTATCGAGCTTCTTATATCCTCTGACAGCCAGTTCGGTGCCTGGAATGATCCGATCGATCAGCTCATTCTTCCAGCGATAAAGGATGGATGCGACAAAGGAGTCTACGATCTGTTCAGAGATCGCACCGCTCTTGGTGAGCGCAGCAACTTTGTCCGGATTGGCTTTCATGATCTTGACATTGTCCCAGACGGTAGCCGGTGGCTTGCCGAAGACAGCATCGCGTTCTTCCTGCGTATAGTCTTCGAATACGTTATCTTCGCAGCGATATTCTCTATCCTTGTCAAGGTATCCGGCTTCTTCTCCGGCTTTCTTAGAAAGCTCGGCGAGAAGTTCTTCTGGGCCTTTTCCGGAAGCGAGTGCATACTCGATGCCATCCAAAGCGGTCAGGTACAGGCAGGAAACGCAGAGATAGGTATTGGTAAACGGGTTCGGCGCACGGAGCTCGAAGCGGGTGGCTTTCGGATTTCCGATATCACGGATGAGCCCGATCAGGATGGATCTGTTTCGAGACGGCAGCTCCGGCTTATGTCCCAGAGAGGTGACGATGCAGACCGGCGCTTCGAAGCCAGGCTTCAGGCGGTTGAAAGCATCGGTGGTCGAGGAAACGAATGGATTCGTTGCTTCGTAGTTGTTGAGGATACCCATGATGAAGCCATAGCCGATGGTGGAGAGGAAATCCGCCTGCATATCCTCCGGCGCCAGAAGATTGATGGTCTTGCCATTTTTGAGAAGAGCGGCAAAGCCGACATGGGTGTGTTCCCCGGAGCCAGCGACGCCGATGATCGGTTTCGCACGGAAGGAGACGTCGAGCCCGTTTCTGCGGAATACTTCACGAACCACGATGCGGGCTTCGAGTTCATTGTCTGCTGCCTGCAGCGGATTCGTCGAGAAGAGCCAGTCGAGCTCAAGCTGTTCGCAAACGTCAAAAATATGACCATCATCATCGATCTTAGGTTTGATCCCGCCGACTTCTTTATGTCCCATCTCTACATGCATGCCGCGGGCATCGAGTTCTTCGATCGCCTGTTCCATAGCGGTACGGACATTGCCGCGCATGCGCTGCCAGTACTGCTCCTGCAGGCGCTGGGAAATGGAAAGATGCTGTACGGTCTCCTTCTCGCTCGGTGTCTTCACCCAGAATTCCAGCTCTGTGCCGGTGGTGAATACGATGTCCTGGATCTCAGAGAATGGGAAATTTTCCATTCCCTTGACCTGTGCACCGACCAAGAGCTTTCGGAGACGGTCAGCGACATATTCGCAGGACTGCTTCAGAATGGAACGGGAATCAATGAATTTGCCATTGTGGATGAGGAAGCTCGGAATACGAAGCGTGCCGATCGGAAGACCGGTTTCTTCATCTACGTTGTCATCATTATAGTCTACATACCAATTCACGGTGCTGTCAGCGACCATGTCGACGCGGGCATCGTTCAGTGTGGCGATATTCATAAACACGACAGAAGAACCATCTGTCTGGACAGCTTTGCCGGCGAAGAAATCTTCGTAGTCCTTCATGAAGATCTCGATCGGGATGCGTTCATCTGTATCATTGCCTGCAAGATCGATTCCCACCAGAGAGACGAACCGAATTTCCGGATGCTGCGCCAGTAAAGAAAGTACCCCTTCTTTGCCATACTGTCCAGCAGGGATGCAGTACAATAAGTTTTTGTTCATTTGAGTCCTCCTATAGACTTTCTTGAATTCCACCATTTTTTAGATTGAAAATAAGCTATATGAATCAATAGAAAATGACCCATCCCGGTAGGAATGAGTCATCTTTGACGCAGCATATGAACTTATGGATTAAGAATACACCACGCTTCTTACTTTGTCAAGCCTTTCGCCTAAGCAAGCAGTTTGCGGACGATCTGATTGATCAGCTTTCCGTCTGCCTGTCCTTTAAGCTTCGCCATGACAGCTTTCATCACAGAGCCCATGTTTTTCTGCCCAGGATCCATGGCATCGACGATTTCCTTGACTGCTGCTTCGACGGCTTCCGGAGTCATCTCTGCCGGCAGGTATTTCTCAAGTACATCGATCTCCGCTTTGGTCTGTTCAACCAGGTCTTCTCTTCCGGAACTCTCGATCTCAGACAGAGTTTCTTTCCTCTGCTTCACTTCTTTCCGGAGAACCGCAAGAACCTGATCATCATTGAAGTCCGCGTGTCCGTTGTCGATTTCAGCCTGTCTGATGTGAGCACGAGCCATGCGGATCGTGTTCAGAGCAAGCTTTCCTTCTTCTTTCGCTTTCATAGCTGCTTTCATGTCAGCCATGAGCTGTTCTTTGATTGACAAAACTAATCACCTTACAACCTATTATTTAAACTTACGTTTTCTAGCGGCTTCAGATTTCAGTTTACGTCTTACGCTGGGCTTTTCATAATGTTCACGTTTTCTTACTTCAGAAAGAACCCCGGCTTTTTGGCAGGAACGTTTAAATCTGCGAAGAGCACTTTCAAGAGTTTCGCCCTTTTGAACTTTGATTTCAGACATCTATATCCCTCCCTCCCAATAAGACTGATGGGGTGCTATTGCACACTTAATTAGTATAAAGTACAAGTGGCATTCTGTCAATCTGTTTTATGAAAAAAAGTGACTAGGGATTAGGGATTAGGGATTAGACCAAGAGACTAGGAGACATCTGACATCTGACTTCTATCCTCCAGCCTTCGGGCATCGCCCCGTTTCGTCATCCTGAGCGGCGAGAAACGTCGTATGTGAGATAATGAATGCCAGAACAGCTGCGACCTGAGCCCTCGATCTCGGCAAAGCCGCCACCTTCATGCCTAATTCCTGATTCCTCATTCCTCATTATTTTTCAGGGAATGGCGGCCAGCCCATTTCTTTGCCGCCGATGATGTGAGCGTGGAAATGGAAGACGGACTGTCCTGCTTTTTCGCCCGTATTCATGACGAGGCGGAAGCCATTTTCTTTCAGACCGGCTTCTTCTGCGATCTTCTTCACGACAAGGAAGAAGTCGGAGAAGTTTTTGTTGTACTCTTCGTCGAAAGCCAGAATGTTGTCGACATGTTTTTTAGGAATGACAAGGATATGGACCGGTGCGCAGGGCTCGATATCCTTGAATGCAAACCAGTTGTCATCTTCGTAAACTTTGGTGCTCGGGATTTCTCCGGCAGCGATCTTGCAGAAAATGCAGTCAGACATAGTATTTCCTCCTTAAATGACTAACAAAGGGTTTCGTAGGTTCTATAGGTTCAGAGGTTCAACGGGGGTGGTGCGGCGCAAAAAATAATGAAGCGCCGCAGAATTATGATAGCGCTACGCGCCGTCATCATTGGAATCATAGCCTGCAGACCTTCCTTACAGAACGGTCAGTGTGCTAAATTCAGAAGTCAGACGTCTGAAGTCTGATGTCTCCCAGTCACTACTCACTTACAAGCTATTTTCGGGCATCGCCCCATATATATTCGCGGCGAAGCCGCCACCTTCATTCCTAATTTCTAATTTCTAATTCCTGATTTTCAATCTTCCCCACCATTCCTTCTTCAGTGATGGCGGTGATGCGGACCGGGTACAGGATGCCCCGCTCTACACCTTCACTACGGATGGTGACGCGGATGTATTCATCCGTAAGACCTTCGTACCAGCCGTTCTTGACCTCTTCGGCGAGGACATGGACGACCTTGCCGAGGAACTGATCGCGGTAGTCCTTCGCGATGCCTTTTTCCAGCTCCTGTACGCGATGGACTCGCTCTTTTTTCACCTCATTCGAGACCTGATCCGGATAGGTCGCCGCCGGCGTACCGGTGCGCTGGGAGTACGGGAATACGTGAATACCGGAGAAGCGGATCTCTTTCAATGTCTCCAGTGTTTCCTTGAAGTTTTCTTCCGTTTCTCCCGGGAAGCCGACGATGAGATCTGTCGTCAGAGCAAGGCCCGGGATCTTATCGCGCAGTTCGGCGATCAGTGCCTTGTACTTAGCAAGGCGGTAATGGCGGTTCATCCCCTTCAGCACGCTGTCGGAGCCTGACTGGATGGGTAGATGGAGGTGACGGCACACCTTCGGCTCATTCTGGATGATCCGGATCAGCTCTTCCGAAAGCTCGACGGACTCGATAGATCCTAAGCGGATGCGGAGAAGCTCCGGAATCTTGACGAGCTCGGCGACAAGGCTGGAAAGGGACGTCCCGTCATGGAGATCCTTGCCATAGTTGCCAAGATGGATGCCTGTCAGCACGACTTCACGATAGCCGCGAGCGACAAGCTTTTCGATCTCGGAAACGGCATCCTCCTGCTTTCTGGACTTCAGCTTGCCTCGCGCATAGGGGATGATGCAGAAGGTGCAGTAATTGTCGCAGCCTTCCTGCACTTTGATGAAAGCGCGGGTCTTGACCTCTCCTTCCGGGTCGACCTCCATATTTTCGAAATCCTTCACCTTCATGATGTCCACGACTTCGTTCAGCGGCTGCTCCGCCGTTCTCGCTTTCTCCACATACTCGACGATATGCGTGCGATTCTGATGGCCGACGATGACATCGACATCCCCCATCTTCTCGAAGACCTCCGGCGCAAGCTGGGCATAGCAGCCGGCGACGGCAATGATGGCATCCGGATGCGCGCGGCGGATGCGGCGCACCATCTGGCGGGATTTCCTGTCACCGACGCTGGTGACAGAGCAGGTATTGATGACATAGACATCCGCGTCATCGCCCTCTGCCGGGCTGTACCCGTTCCGGACGAAAAGGGTACGCATCGCGTCACTGTCATACTGGTTCACCTTGCAGCCAAGTGTGATGAAGGACACGGTTTTTTTCTGTGATAATTTTTTCTGTTCCATGGCTTCTATTATAGCATAGGAAAATCAAAAAGAGCACCCGACTTTCGTCGGGGCTCTTTGAGGGGGAAGGTTCAGGGTTCGGGGTTCGGGATTCGGGGTTGTAGTGCGGCGCATAACAATCAAAAGCGCCGCAGAGTATAAATAGGGCAATGACCGAAAGAGGCATGTAAGTCACCAGTCACTTTGCGCCCCTAATCCCTAATCCCTAGTCACTAGTCACCAGTCACTAGTCACTAGCTACCAGTCCCTATTACATCGGATACGTCTCAGACTCCGCCTTCTTGGCGCGGCGCATGAGGGCTTCGAGAGCCTCCAATGCCGTGTGGTCACCATCGATCAGATGGCAGACCTCTTCCGTGATCGGCATATCGATATGCTCACGGACAGCGATGTCATGCACCAGACGAGCTGTGCGGATCCCTTCCACGATCATGTTCGTGCCTTCCGTGATCTCCTTCGCTGTCTTGCCTTCTGCCATCATCATACCGGCAGTGTGGTTGCGGCTGTGGACAGATGTGCAGGTGCAGACGAGATCTCCCATCCCGGAAAGGCCAAAGAAGGTCGTCATCTGTGCGCCGAAATGTACACCGAAGCGGGTCATTTCGACCAGACCGCGTGTCATGAGAGCGGCGCGGCTGTTATCGCCGAGGCCAATGCCATCCAACACACCGCAGGCGAGCGCCATGATATTCTTCAGCGCACCGCCGTACTCGACGCCCTTGATATCGTCACTGCGATACACGCGAAAGACCGGACTCATGAAAAGGTCCTGCACCACCTGCACCGCTTCCGGCACTTCGGAAGCGGCGACAGTCGCACACGGCAGCCCACGGCCGACTTCCTCAGCATGGTTCGGACCAGAGAGGACGACGATTTTTTTCGTGATGCCCTTCACCTTATCCGTGATGACCTCGGAAAGTCGATGACCGGCATGATCTGCAAGTCCCTTGGACGCACAGACGACTACGGTATCCTTCTCCAGCCACGGTACGAGACTTTCCGCCATGGCTTCGACCGCATGTGACGGGGTGCAGAGGATGACACAGCCTGCCCCCTTCACCGCTGTCTCCAGACTGCTCGTGATCTTTATGTGGAGCGGGATGCGGCAGCCCGGAAGGTAGTTCTTATTTTCGCGGCTCTTCTGTATTTCCTGCGCTGTTTGGGGATTTCTACAGTACATGAAAAGATCATCATGCCGCGCCGCGAGGGAGATCATCATCGCTGTCCCCCAGCCGCCGGCGCCTATCATAGCTACTTTCATCTGCTACCTCTTTTCCCGGGAAATCGGCTTCTCTTCTCCGCAAAGGAGCCGCCCGATGTTGTCTTTATGCTTACCGATAATGATGATGGCGGCAGCGGCAGCAAATGCCACATACTCGATCGGCTTATCCATGAAGAACATGACGATCGCTACGACCGGCGCTGCCACGATGGAGCCAAGGGATACGATGTGTTTCCACTTGAAGATGGCAAGCCATACCAGGAAGGCTGCCAGCACTGCCGGAGCACAGATATAGGCGAAGGCTCCTACGCCGCAGGCGACGCCCTTGCCGCTCTTGAACTTCAGGAAAACGGACCAGTCATTGCCGACGATCACAAAGATCGCACACGCAAGTACCAGCGTGGGATCCGGCATCCCCAGATGCACCGCAAGAAATCCCTTCAAAAAGTCGCAGATAAAGACGGAAAGACCAGCGACGGCGCCCAGCTCACGATACGCATTCGTCGCACCGATATTGCCGCTCCCCACCTTTTTCAGATTCACGCCATAAAATACACGACCTATAATATATCCGCTTGGTATCGCGCCGATAAAGTACGCCAGCACGATCCAAACTATGCCATCCATCACGGCTCTTCACCATCCTTCTTGCTTCGTACCACGATGCGGATCGGCGTACCTTCGAAGCTGAAGGACTCACGCAGCCGGTTCTCGATGAAACGGACATAAGAGAAATGAATAAGGTTCGCATCATTGACGAACATGACGAACGTCGGCGGACGGATCCCCACCTGCGTCATGTAGTAGATCTTCGCCACGCGGCCGGAATGTGCCGGCGGCGGATTCACCATCTTCGCATCCTCCAAAAGGTCATTCAGGACAGATGTCGGGATACGCAGACTCTGCTGCTCAGCCACATTGTAAATCATATCCCCGAGACGATGGATACGCTGCTTCGTCAGCGCCGAGCCGAAGAGCATCGGCACATAGGACGCAAATGGCAGACCATTCTTGATCTCCTTCTCGAATTCCACCATCGTATTCGTCTCTTTGGCGACCGCATCCCATTTGTTCACGAAAAGGAGCAGGCCCTTCCCTGCCTCGTGGATGTAGCCGATGATCTTCTTATCCTGCTCCGTCAGCTTATCGACCGCATCCAGTACAAAGATCGCCACATCACAGTTATCGATGGCACGGATAGAACGGATGACGCTGTATTTTTCCAGCGGCTCATCGATCTTGCTCTTCCTTCTCATGCCTGCTGTATCGACCAGGATGAAGGTCTTGCCCTTGTAGGTCCAGAGAGAATCGACCGCATCTCGCGTCGTCCCCATTTCATCCGCCACGAGCGAGCGTTCATAGCCCAGAAGCGAATTGATCAGGGTGGACTTCCCGACATTCGGGCGCCCTACGATGGCCGTGCGAATGATATCTTCCGACTCCTCCTCTGTCTGCTCCGGGAATCCTTCCGTGATGCGATCCAGAAGCTCGCCGAAGGAGAGACGGTTCACTGCGGAGATCCCGATCGGATCCCCCAGCCCCAGCGAATAGAATTCGTATACATCCATCTCCTGATTCTCGCTATCCACTTTATTGACAGCCACGACGACCGGCTTCCCCGTGCGGCGCAGGATCCCGGCGATGATCTCATCATCTGACGTCAGTCCGGCGCGTGCATCAAGGACGAAGAGGATCACATCCGCCTCTTCCATCGCCAGCTCTGCCTGCTGTCGGATGCCGCTCGAGATCTGGTCTTTTCCATTTCTAAACTCGATACCGCCGGTATCGATCAGCGTGAATTCACGGTTCAGCCATTTCACATCACAATAGATGCGGTCACGGGTGACGCCCGGGATATCTTCTACGATGGACACGCGACGCTGCGCCAGCCCATTGATCAAGGTCGATTTGCCGACATTCGGCCGCCCGACGATGGCTACGAGAGGTTTACTCATGAGCCCATTCCTTTCTATTTCTATGGAAATCTATTAACCAGGGAGCATGCTGCCTGCCGGCATCTAAGAACCGGCCATTCCAAAAGGTAGAAGCAACACTTCCCCATTTTCACTGTAAATAAAATTGTATGATAGCAAGGAGTCAAAGTCAAGTGATCCTCCGCTTTTCACTTCCGGCCGTCCCATGATCCCCGCAAAGTCACAGGGGCTATAGCGTTGTCTTATGAGATGTCCTATCCGGACCAATAAAAAACCGCATTGCGCTTCTCGCAATGCGGTTTTTATCATTTTCTCTTATTCAGCATCATGAGCCGGTGCTTCGACGAGGGAGAAGGAGATTCTTCTGCGAGCTTCGTCGATGTTGATGATCTTGACTTTCAGATCATCGCCGACCTGGCAGATGTCGCCCGGTTTCTTGTTGTGATCATCGGTCATTTCATTGATGTGAAGCAGACCGGTGAGGCCGTCTTCGAGTTCAACGATAACGCCGAATTCCAGAATCTTGACGACTTTAGCGTCTACGATGTCATCAGCAGCGTGGTTGGTGACAGCGGTTTCCCATGGATTCGGGAGGCAGTCTTTGTGAGAGAAGGAGATTCTCTGTTTTTCACGATCGAAGGATTTGATCTTGACATCGATCACCTGATCCGGTTTGAGGACGTCTTCCACTTTGCCGATCTTCTTCCAGGAGATGTCGGAGATGTGGAGCAGACCTTCTACACCATTGATGCCGATGAAAGCACCGTATGGCATGATCTTCTTGACAGTACCCTGAAGAACGTCGCCGTTTTCATAAGCAGCTTCGATTTCATCCATTTCATTGTTTCTGGCATCTTCCAGTACTGCTTTGCGAGAGAGAACCAGTCTATTCTTAGCGCGGTCGACTTCGAGAATCTTAGCCGGGAATTTCTGTCCGACCAGATTCTGCAGGGAGTGAACAAAGCGCAGGTCGCCCTGAGACAGCGGAATGAAGCCGCGAAGGGACTTCAGCTGAACGAGCAGACCAACTTTGATAGCTTCGATGCCTTCGCATTCGACAGCTTCGCCTTTTTCGAATGCTTCTTCGACAACGTCCCAGTCAGCGAGACGATCGACTTTGATCTTGGATACGTAAATGGTGCTGTCTTCTTTGACACCGCTGACGATCTGTACACGAAGTTTGTCGCCAGCTTTGAGTACGTCCTTCAGAGATGCTGGTGCCGGGTATGCATATTCATGAGCCTGCAGTACAGCTTCTGTTTTGTAGCCGAAGGAAATATAGGCTTTGTCGTCGAGTACGTCGACAACTTCCCCTTCTACTACACTGCCTTTATGCACGTCCAGGTTCATTTCTTCCTGTTCCAGCATTTCTTTCATGTTTTCCATAATAAAAACTACCTCCTCTATGATCCAGTCCGGTGTGGATGCACCGGCGGTGATGCCAATCTTGTCCCGGGTTTGGAACCATTCAGATTTTAGTTCCTCTGCCGTTTCGATATGATGAACGCAGGCGCCTTCGCTCCTGCATACGTCTGCCAGTCGGCCGGTATTAGCGCTGTTGCGCCCGCCGATGACAATCATCACATCTACTTTCCTCGCCAGCTCACGCGCCGCCTGCTGTCGCTGCATGGTCGCATCACAAATGGATTTGTGAAGAAACACATGCGGGATCCGTTGCCGGATCGCCTGCACCAGCTGGTCAGCCAAAGCCACCGAAAATGTGGTCTGCGTGACGATATGCGCCTCTTCCATGTCTGGAAGCCGGTCTACATCTTCGAGGGTTTCTACCTGGAAGGAATGACCCACTGCCCACTCCGCTACGCTCTTCATTTCCGGGTGCTTCTTTTCACCGATGAGTACGACGGTCTTTCCATCAGCCACGAGGTCTTTGGTGATCTCTTGGTTCCTTTTGACGAAAGGGCACGTCGCGTCCATTAGGGCCAGATTTTTGCACTTGAGTTTATTATAGCACGAAGGGCCCACTCCGTGCGAGCGAATTATTACAGTTTCATCTGTCAAAGTGTCCAGATCATCCACCGGATGGACGCCTTTTTCAGAAAGCCTTCCGACCACCTGTGGGTTATGAATGATGGGGCCGTAGGTAACGGCTTTAATGCCCGAATTTGCCGCATTTTCCGCGATTTTCATGGCTCTTTTCACGCCGTAGCAAAAGCCCATCACTTTCGATTTATAGATTTCCATGATTTTGATTCTCAATTGAAGCGCCCGCTATAGAGCAGGCATTATGTTTGAAATAGAAAAGTTCAATAGCGAGATAAGGTTCAGGGTTCGCCCATGGGGCGGCTCGCCCCTTGATTACATTTGAAAGCCTCGATTGAATGAGAAATTAGAAATGAGAAATGCGAAATGGTGGTG